>Ga0209382_10004757_pt1 | contig 17952 bp, 17 predicted proteins | sample SoiMetdeltSBSDD5_FD_187599 | JGI IMG/M metagenome (GOLD analysis project Ga0209382, IMG submission 187599) | Bulk soil microbial communities from a Populus tree surrounding site in Tennessee, USA - Soil MetaG P. deltoides SBSDD5 (SPAdes) (version 2) | ecosystem: Environmental > Terrestrial >...
CGCCGATGGTGTAGGTCCTCGGGAGGCGTTTCATCAGATCGTCGATCGACGGCGAAAGCGCGCCGATCACCGTTTCCGGCAGCGTTCCCGGCGCCACGTCGGCCTGCACGGTCAGCGTCGGGACGCGGTCCCGCCGCCAGATCAACGGGTACTCCTGCTCGTATTCGAACGTCGCGAATTGGCTCAGCGGGACCGTGCGCCCGCTCGGCAGCGGAACCTGCACGGTGCGCAGGGTCGCGAGCGAGACCCGCTGCTCGTCCGTCGCCCGTACGACCACGTCGACCAGATAGATGTCGTCGCGGACCTGGGTAATGGCGCTGCCGGATATCACCGTATTGAGCACGCCCGCCAGCGTGCTCGTGCTCAGCCCCAGGAGCCGCGCCTCGTTCTGGTCGACCCGAATACGCACTTGGCGCGCCGGCTCGATCCAGTCGAAGTTGACGTGTAACGCCTGTGGGTTGCCGGCGACGAGCTGGGCGAGCTTGAAGGCGATCTCCCGCACCTGCGCCACATCCGGGCCGCTCACGCGATACTGCACCGGCCATCCGACCGGAGGCCCGAGCTCCAACGGATAGACGCGACCGACGACGCTCGGAAAATCCTCGGCCAGCGTCTTCTCCAGCTTGACGCGGAGCCGTTCGCGCGCCGCCACGTCCTTGGCGACGATCACCGACTGGGCGAAAAAATCGTTCGGCAGCTGTACATTGAGCGGCAGATAGAAACGGATGGCGCCGCGGCCCACATAGGTGCTCCAGCGTGCGACATCCGCATCGTCCTTGAGCACGGCGTCGAAGCGGCGGGCGACGGTCTCGCTGGCGTAGATCGAGGCATTCTGCGGCAGGCTGAGGTCGACGAGAAGCTCGGGTCGATCCGAGGATGGAAAGAACTGCCGGGGAATGAGCGGAAGCGCCAGAAACGAAACGACGAAGAGCGCCAATGTGAGCGCAATCGTCACCCACTTTGCCCGCATGGCCCAGGTGAGAAAGCCCCGATACCATCGAAAGACCCTCCCGGGCTCCGCGGTCTGCGCCGTCCTTGGCGGCTTGAGAATGACGACACCCAGCAGCGGCGCGAAAATGACCGCGACGAACCATGAGACGACGAGCGCGATCGCGACGACCGCGAAGAGCGAGAACGTGTATTCGCCCGCGGAGCTGGCCGCAAAGCCGACCGGCACGAAACCGGCAATCGTCACCAGGGTGCCCGCCAGCATGGCGAAGGCATAGGTGCGGAACGCGAATGTCGCGGCCTGCACCTTGTCGTCGCCCTGCGCCAGCCGTGTGAGCATGGCATCGGTGGTCGTCATCGCATCGTCGACCATCAGCGCAAGCGCGATGATGAGCGCACCCAGCGATATGCGCTGCATGTCGATGCCCGACAGCTGCATGACCGAGAAGACGACGGCGAGCGTCAAAGGAATCGACGCCGCGATGACTAGCCCGGGGCGGACGCCGAGGCTGATGAAGCTCACGAAGAGGATGATCGCCACCGCCTGCCACAGCGACGTCATGAATTCCGCGATGGCGCTGTCGACCGTCACCGCCTGATCTGCCACCAGCTTCGGCTCGATGCCGAGCGGCAGGTCCGCGGTGACCGCGGCCATCGTGCGCTGAATATTCTTGCCGAGCGCGAGAATGTCGCCGCCGTCACGCATGGCGATGGCGAGGCCAATGGCCGGCTCGCCATTGACGCGGAAGATCGGCTGCGGGGGATCGGAAAAGCCGCGCCGGACCTGGGCGATGTCGCTGAGGCGGAGCATGCGCCCGCCGACCGCGAAATTGACGTCCAAGACGTCCTGCTCGGAACGGAACGCGCCCGAGACCCGCAGCGACAGCGTCTCGTAGCCGGTCTGGATCGTGCCGGCCGGCTGAACCACGTTCTGCGCCTGCAGCGCCGAGATCAGGGCCGCGCGATCGACGCCGAGGCTGGCGAGCTCCTGCATCGAGAACTCGACGAAGATCTTCTCGTCCTGGGCACCCAGGATCTCGATTTTCGAGACGTCGCGCACCTGCAAGAGCTTCGAGCGGACGTCTTCGACGTAGTCACGAAGCTCGCGATGGGTGAAACCGTCGGCGGTGAAGCCGTAGATGGTCCCGAACGTATCGCCGAACTCGTCGTTGAAGCCGGGTCCGACGATGCCCGCCGGCAGGGTATGACGGATGTCGCCGATGCTCTTGCGGACGTGATACCAGATATCGGGGATCTCCCTGGCGGTCGCGCTGCCCTGGAGATTGACGAAGATGGTCGTGACGCCGGCGCGCGTGAAGCTGCGCAGGAAATCGAGCTTCGGCGTCTCCTGCAGCTTGCGCTCGAGCCGCTCGGTGACCTGCTTGAGCGTGTCTTCGACGGTGGCGCCCGGCCAGGCGGCCTGGACCACCATCGTCTTGATGACGAAGGCCGGATCCTCGTTGCGGCCGAGCCGGAAGTACGACAATACGCCCGCGAGCACCGCGACGATCATCAAGTAGACCGTGAGCGAGCGGTGGCTCAGCGCCCATTCCGAAAGGTTGAAGCCGGTCATGGCTCCGATCCGAGCAGGCGGACCTTTTGACCGGGGTGCAGTGCCTGCACGCCGGCCGTGACCACGACCTCGCCGGTATCGAGCCCCCCGGAGACGGCGACCCTCGTGGGGTCATAACGCAATACGTCGACATTTCGAATCGAGACGGTGCGGCTCGACGGATCGACGATCCAGACGGCGGGCTGCCGATTGAATTCGGTCAACGCGGTTGCGGGGATCTCCATGACCGGAATGGACTCGATCTCCATGCGCCCGTTGACGGTTGCGCCGAGCCGCATCGCGGGCGGAGGATCGGTCAAGCCGACCTTGACCGCGAACGTCCGCGTCACCGGGTCGGCCTGCTGGGCGATCTCGCGCACGCGTCCGCTCGCCGTCACGCTCGGGTCGTCGGTAAGGTTCACGGTGATCTGCGGGTCGCTCGGCGCCGAGCGGATCAGTTGCGCCGGCACGTCGAACACCGCGTCGCGCCCGTCCTTGCGGGCGACGCGGAGGATCATCTGCCCGGCCTGGACGACCTCCCCTGCCCCGGGACCGATCGCCGTCACCACGCCCGGTGCGTCCGCCTTGAGCTCGGTGAAGCTCACCAGGTCGTGTGCGGCCTTCAATTGCGCCTCGGCGGCATCGACCTGCGATTGCGCGGTTTGCTGCGCCTGCTTCGCCTGGTCGTGATTGGCGCGCGTGGTCCAGCCTTGCTTGAGCAGCGTGTCCTGCCGCTCGAAATGATTGCGCGCCTGGGTCAGTTGCCCCTGCGCAGCGGCGAGATTGGCCTGCGCGGTCCGCAGGGCGTTGCGCTCGTTCTGCGATTCCAGACGCGCCACCAGCTGCCCGGGCTCGACCCGATCCCCGAGCTTGCGGTCGTTCTCGAGCAGGCGGCCGGCGATGCGGAACGCCAGCGCCACCTCGTCCTCGGCTTCGATGCGGCCGGTCAGCGTGATCGGTACGCCAGCTTCGCGTTTCTCAACCGTCACCGTCCTCACTGGACGCGCCTGCGGTGCTTCGGTTTTGGCGTCCTCCCCACATGCGCCCAGCGACGCCACCAGCGCCACAACCAGCACAGTCAGCGGTTGCCGAAAAATGGTTCTCGCATCACCCTTGCGTGCAGACATCACTTGTTTCCTCGCGTTCTCCCGCCCGATGCAAGCAGCGGCATGGGTCGTCTCGTCATTCAAACGATGCTCTGCCGAAATCGAATCCAGAGACGGAAGGCGTCCCGTGCTATGCTGCTTGGCACCGACAAAGGAACATCCTTACCGGATCGCCGTTCTGACGACTCAATCGCGCTACCAGGATAGGCAAGATCATGAAGCGCATTCGGATCGTCCACAAGACGGAGTACCACTACAACCAGCCGGTCACATTCGGTCCACATCGGGCGATGATGCGGCCGCGTGAGGGACATGACGTCCATATTGTGCGGGGACGTCTCGACGTGGAGCCGGCTGCAACGGTGCGTTGGCTGCGTGACATCTACGGCAACTCCATCGCCATTCTGACGTTCGCGGAGCCCTCCCAGCAGCTAAGACTCCTCGGCGAAGTGGATGTAGACCTTCGCGACGATGACGGCATCGAATGTCTCATTGACCCGAACGCAAGCTCTTTCCCGTTCCAATATGCACCGGAAGAGCAGATCGAATTGATCCATTATCGCCTTCCCAGCTATCCGTACGATGGCCCGACGCTGCAGCAATGGCTTCACGATCTGTACCGGCCCGGCCAGATCGTCGGCACGTTCGAGCTTCTCGAAAAGCTGAACACCCACATTTATCGGTCATTGGCCTACGCTCATCGTGATGACGCAGGGGTCCAGTTTCCCTGTGACACACTCAGGCGACGCAGCGGCTCTTGTCGCGACTTCGCGGTGTTGATGATGGAAGCCGTCAGGCATTGGGGATTCGGGGCGCGGTTCGTCACCGGCTACATCCAGATGAGCGAAGGTCAACATGGCGCCACGCATGCCTGGACAGAGGTCTATCTCCCGGGCGCAGGCTGGCGCGGCTTCGACCCGACGAACAACAAGCTTGCTGGCAGTGAGCATGTCTCCGTTGCCGTAGCTCGCGAGCAGGAGAAGGCTTCGCCACTCGCGGGCACCTGGGACGGGCCCGCGAACGCCTTCGACCGAATGCACGTGTCGGTGCAGGTCGTGCCGATATGAGGCCCTTGGCATCACTTCCACCCAGAATTCCCGTGCGGTTTCCACGGTTGTTGCTGAAATGGATCGCACAGACATATCTTTGCTCCATGCCTGGTGAATATCGTTCAGTAACGGCACTGCGCCGGAGTTCTGGATCAGGCTTCTCAGACCTCAGGCTTCGAGATGAACAAATCCATTCCCAGCCGCTGGGAAAGAAACTTGGCGACCAACTGTCCCTTCACGCTGTTGCCCGCGCCGTCGAGCGGTGGAGCGAACGTGCCCAATCCGCCCTTGCCGGGAGAGACCGTGACAATCCCGCCGCCAATCCCGCTCTTACCCGGCAGGCCGATGTCGTAGAGCCAATCGCCGGAGGTCTCGTACAATCCGGCGGTCGTCATGACGGCGAGCGCGTAATGACAGACGGACGGCTGGACCACGCGCTCCTTGGTGAGCGGATTGACGCCGCCGTCGGCCAAGGTTGCCCCCATCACCGCCAGATCCTTGGCGCTCACGTTCAGCGAACATTGCCGGGTGTAGAGGTCGGTCGCCTGGACCGGATCGCAGTAGATGCGGTCGTAGCTCTGGAGCAGGCGGGCGATGCTGCGGTTGCGGAAGTTGGTTTCCGACGCGGAAGCGTACACCTCCTCATTGAGGGGGAGCTTTCGGCCTACAAAGCGGGACAACCCGTCGTGGATGAATTGCCACTTGGCGTCGTCGGTCGCGCCCGGGACGAGACTCGTTGTTGCGATGGCCCCCGCATTCACCATCGGATTCGTCCGTCCGTCCGCGCTCCGCTCGATGGCGGAGAGCGAATTGAACGGCAACCCCGTGCTGTTGGCCCCGAGCTTCTCGCGCGCCTGCTCCGCGCCGATCTGCTCGCAAAGCAGCGCGAACACGAACGGCTTGGAGACGCTCATGATCGAGAACTCGTGGTCGGTATCCCCTACCGCGTAGACGTTGCCGCTGGTTCCGACCACGCACACGCCGAACAGCTCGCTGGGTACCCTGGCCAGGGCCGGGTAGACCTGCGAATTCTCGCCTTCGGTGTTGGACTTGAATCGCGCGTGTGCCTCGGACACCAACGCGGTCACCAGCTCGGGTGACGGCAGGCGGCCGGTCGATACATACGAAGATTGAGCCCTTTCATCGAGCTTGATCTGGGTGTTCATGGAGCCCCGAGCTCCGACCTCGGGCCGCGCCGCAGCTCACGTCGAGGCTGCTCGATCCATGGCTCGACTGCCGGTTCCCCGATCTTCATCCTGGCGCCCGTGGTGCGCCATCAGGGAATTCCCTGAAATGCGGCCAGGGTTTTCCCTCGCGCCTGCGAGCGGCTTGTCTTGGGAGCACCACACAAATTTCAGCGACTGATCCGCGGTTTACGCACTGAAACCGCAGTGCGTCCTCAACGCCCCGCCAGCATCGCCATTCCCAACGCGATGGTCACGACCAGAAGCGACACGCCGGCGGCCGGCCATTGCCGAAGCGTGCCATCGGCCCGCTCCAGCACCCTGCCCAAGGCAAGGGCGGCGCGTCGGGCTGGGCCGACCCATGCGACGGCGACCTCCGCGAACGGAACGCGCGCCAGCCGATCCCCCCAACGCCCCAGCAAGATCGCCACCACGCCGCCAGCCAGGAGCGGCCAGAGCGCCGACGAGAGCGCCTCGAGGGTGAGTGGATTCGACGCGGTGCCGGCCGGAACCGGGAGATACGCTTGCCAAGGAAGGAGCCCGAGCAACAGCGAGCACAGCGCGAGCGCCAGCGCCGCCGCTTCGCCGATGCGCGACACGGGGACGCGCAGCGTGACCGGCGCGTCCGCGGGCGCCAGCGCATGGGCGAGCACCAGCAGCAGATAACCGCTGGTGAATATCCCGCCGACCTGGATCACGACCACCCACCACCATTGCTCGGTCCCGGCCGCCGCGTGGAGCAACAATTCCTTCGCGAGGTAGGCGCCGCTCGGCGGCACGCCGATCAGCGCGATGCCGCCCAGCGCGAACGCGAGGACGCTCATCGGCAGCGCCCTTGCGATGCCGCCCAAGGCGGTGATGCGATCGTGGCCCAGCGCCGCGTAGATCAATCCGGCCGACATGAACATGGCGGCCTTCGCGGTGGCGTGGGAGATCGCCTGCAGCAGGCCGCCCGTCAATGCGCCGTTGCTCTCGAGCAGCGCCGAGCCGGCACTGAAGGCGAGCGGAAACATGAGGAACAGGTAACCGATCTGCGCCAGGGTCGAGTAGGCGATCAGAAGCTTCAGCCGCTCCTGCCGCAACGCGACGACGCTGCCGAACACGATCGCCGCCGCGCCCAGCCCGGCGAGCAGCTGCGTGGCCGCGAAGCCCGGCAGCGCCGGCATCACGTCGAACCAGAGCCGGACGACGATGAAAAAGGAACCCTTCACCACCAGCGCGGAGAGGACCGCGCTGCCGGCGGCCGGCGCGCCGGCATGGGCCGGCGGCAGCCACAGATGCAGCGGAAAGAGCGCGGTCTTGGCGAGAAGCCCCACCGTCATCAGCGCGGCCGCGACCAGCGTCGCGGGCCCGGCATGCACCCGTTGCGACAGCAGCACGATGTCGAGCGTACCGTAGGCACCATAGAGCAGCGCCGTGCCGGCCAGATAGAGGACCGAGCCGAACAGCGCGAACATGAGGTAGCGCAGAGCGGCCTGCAGCGTCTCCGCGCGGCCATCCAGGCTGACCAGCGGCACGGCCGCGAAGGTCAGCAATTCCAGCGCGACGTACAACGTGAACAGATCTCCGGCCAGAAACACCGTGTTCAGCGCGCTCCAGATCACCAGCAGCAAGATCCAGAACGCGAACGGCGCGCGGGCCTCGATCACGCCAGGAGGGGTGGTGAAGTCCGCGCGCGCGAAGACGCCGATGGCGCCGATCACCACCGCCGTGACCGCCATCATGACCGCCGACAGCCCGTCCGCATGCAGCACCAGGCCGAGCGGCGGAGCCCACCCGCCGAGCAGATAGACGAGCGGAGCGCCCGCCTGCCGCATGGTGACGACGATCGCAGCTGCGATCGCGAGGCCGAACGGCATGGTGCCGAGCGCGATCCGTTCGACGTGGCGCCCGCCGGCGGCGAAGGCGAGCAGCACGCTCGCCAGCGGGACGACGATCGCCAGCACCAGCAGGAAACCACCGGACGTCGCCGCGTCCAGAACCGGGGCTGGATGGGGAATCATGCGTCGGCGGGATCGGTGCCGGCGCTCGCCGGCGTGCGCAGCGTGGCCGAGCCGCTGGCCTGGAACAGCCGCAGCAAAAGCGCGACCGCGAGCGCGGTGGCGGAAAAGGCGACGACGATCCCGGTGATGACCAGCGCCTGCGGCACCGGATCGCCGCCAAATCCCGCCGCTGCACCCCGGCGCGCGACGACACCGAACAGCAGGAACACGCCGCTGCCGAGCAGATTGAAGGCGAGGATCTTGCGCAGCGGCTGGGGATTCGTGATCAGTCCGTATAGCCCGAGCCCTACCGCCGCCGCGGCGCACAGCCCGAATATCGTGGCCGCGCTCATCGCTCGGCGCTCCGTTCCGGCGCACCGGCCATCAGCAGGCCGAGCGTCACCGCGATCGTCAGCGTCATCGCGACCTCGATCGCGAGGATCAGCGGCTTGGCGTAGGCCGCGGGATAGGCAAGGAAGGCGGCGCCCAGCCCGAGTCCCCCGAGGCCGACGAGGAGGAAAAACGCCGGGCCGGCGATCAGCACCATCCGCAGCCATCGCTGAGTGACCGGCGGCGCATCCGTAAGCCCCGCCATCATGACAAGGAGCCACATGGCGGCGAGGATCGTGCCGCCCTGGAAGGCCCCGCCAGGATGGTCTTTCCCCGTCCAGAAGACGTAGATACCCACGACGATGCCCACCGGTGCCAGCAGCCGGGCGAGGAAAGCCAGCATGCCGCGTGGATCGGCCTGGTGGCGCGGCCCGGGGTGTCCGCCCCAGAAGCGGTCGCGCGCCAGCGACCACACGCCGACCAGGGCGAGCAGAAGCACGATCTTCTCCAGCATCGTGTCCATGGCGCGAAACGCCATCAGCACATTCGTGACCGGATTGCCGAGGCCGGTCGCCGCGGCGTTCGCGGCTGCGGCCGGCGCCAGCGTGGGCGCGGGATCGGGCAGGAAGAGCACGGCGGCCGCGAGCGCGGCAGCGACTGTCGCCGATAGCAGTGCGGCCACCAGGCGCAGGAACTCGCCCGGACGCTCCACCGCCACCGGCGCCTCGGTGGTGCGCAGGCGGGCCGCCGCGCCCAAAAGCAGGACACCGACCAAGCCGCCGCCGATCGCGGCCTCGGTCAGGGCCACGTCGACGGCGTCGAGACGTACCCAGACCAGGGCGAGCAAAAGCCCGTAGGCGACGAAACCCGCGACCGCGGCGAAGGTTTCGCGCGCGGCGATCGTCCAGACCGCCACGCCCAGCACCAACGCGGCCAGCACGATCTCGAGCGCTGACGCGACGGTCATGGCGGCGTCCCGTCGCGGCGCTGGCGGCTCGCTTCGCTCGCCAATGCGGCGCGCGCTATGAGCTGGGAGACCGTCGCCCCGGCCAGCAGCACGAGCAGCCAGACACAGATGAGCTTGAGGCCGTCGCGCACGCTTTCTGCCAAAGGCAACAACCCGAGCACCACGAGGCCCAGGCCGAGGTTGTCCGCCTTGGTGAGCGCATGCAATCGCGTCAGCGCGTCGGGGAAGCGGAGCAGACCGACAGTGCCGGCGAGAAAAAAGAAGGCGCCCGCCGAAACGGCGACGATCGTCAAGATATCGAGTGCCGCGCTCATCCGCCCTCCCCCAGACTGGCGGTCCCCTTCTTGACGAAGGCAATGGAGGCAAAGGTCGCGAGCAGCGCAACGGTCAACGCCACGTCGACCGCTGCGGGCACGCCGGTCACCGCGCCGATGAGCAGCAGCGCCGCGATGCCGCCGGTTCCGATCAGCTGCGCCGCCATCATGCGGTCGGCGTCTCCCGGACCGCGCAGGATGCGGATGAGCCCCAGCGCCAGCATTGCCAGGATGAAGCCTAGGGCAGCGGTCAGGAACTCAGTCATCGTGGATCGCCCGCGTCAGCGCCATTTCCTCCGCGGCCAGTTGCAACGCCACCGGCTGGTCGACGTCGAGGCAGTGGTAAACGAGCTCTCCGCTGTCCTCTCCGGCCGGCACCGTGCCGGGCAGCAGGCTGGTGAGCGTGGCGAACGCATTGCGAGCCGTACCGGGTGGAAAGCGAACCGGGTAGATCACGAAGCCGGGGCGCAACGGCAACCGCGGATCGAGCGCCCGCCATGCAACATCGATTCCCGCGACAATCGATTGACGAAAGAAACGCAGCACGACTTGCGTCAGCGCAATGGGACGAAAGCTCCACTGCCCCGGCGGCAAAAGGCGCAGACTTGTCCGTGTTGCGATCACAGCTGCCAATGCCCCTACCAGAAGATCCGCGGGGTTGAGGCCGGAAAGGATCACCCAAAATGCAAAAAAGCCTGCTGTTCGCGCAAGCGAGCCACGCAGCAGGCTGCGGGAAACATCGACGGTGCTGCTCATGAAGCGCGTCGGAGCTTGCTCAGAGTAGACCCGCCAAGACTGCGATGCCGAACAGCGCCATTGCGCCCCCGCCAGATTGAACCAGGCGGCGGCCCAACATCCCTCCATCCTGACTGGTCAGCAGTCCGAGGCCCAGGCCGACTCCGTGCAGCAATACCGTTGCGCCGACGAAGCCCGCCACGTAGGGGAGTGCGGATGCTGCGGCGGGCATCTCGGCTCCGTGCACATGGCCGTGGAACATCGCGAAGAAGCCGACCAGAGCCACGGCCGCCAGCTCCGGCAGGTTGAGCCGAAAGGCGACTGCCAGCCCGAGGACGATGACGGATAGAGCGATCCCGACCTCCGCAAACGGCAGTTGGATTTCAGCCATGCCGAGGGCGCCCGCGACCGCCATGACGCCCACGAAGCTCAGTGGTACCAGCCACGGCGCCCGCCCGCCAAGCTGAGCGGCGAGCAGGCCGACGGCAACCATTGCCAAGACATGGTCGATCCCCGTGACCGGGTGGATGAAGCCGTGCATCAGCCCGCTTGTGTCGCCGTTTCCTGTATGGGCAAGCGTAATGGTCGGAGCAACGACGAAAACGGCGCTGAGTGTCGTTAGCACTGCGCGTCTCATGAGCACCCTCCTTGGGCCGGGCGGATCGGGCAGGCCGGATGCAGGGTGAGCGTCATCGGCATTGGAACCGGCGAGCATCCGTGCGGCCGTCGAAGATACGTCCGCGCGCGGCAGCTATCTATCAGGGTTTCCCCGGAAAATGTTCCAGGAAAAACCCCGATTCGTGAGTGCCTGCTGACGGAGTTGAAACAGCAAAGTCGGGCGCCGCTCGGTCTGATCGATGTAACCGTGCACAACGGCACAGTAGAACTCTGAGGGACGCTCCTCGATGAGAGAAAGCGTCGGGCGCTTATTCTCGCGGCCGAAAATGTGCCCGGAGTTAAAGGTGTGCGCGACCACCTTGTTTACGTGGAGCCGACATCCGGCATGGCAATAGGCCCGCCGGAACAGGCGTCCTAGCATGTAGCGCGGAACCAGGATCGGCTGCGCTGGGATCGATTCGATCTCGCGCCAGCGGCTTGTGCCGTCAGGTCGCTCGCGACAAGCTGCCGGACAAGGCTGTCGCAGGAGCAGGCGGCGCTGTTGCAAAGCGCGGTGCGTCGCCAGATGCGCGTGCAAATAGCGTCATGCCGGCCCAAATTGTTTCACCAACTTCAACAAGTCTAGAACTTCTTGCCGGAGGATGTGTCGCCACTGACCCTACGCAACCAGCTTGGCGCGAAGGCGCGCGAACTCCTGATCGGTGATGGAACCTGACTTCTTGAGTCGATCAAGCTTCTCAATCTCGTCGGCAAGGCTGAAACCCGCCATACGCTGCAGTTCCTCGCGTGCCTGCACAGCTTGTTGGCTGCTTCGTTCGGCCATGCCTCTCGACTGGGTGATCAAGTATGCGAAGATGCCGACATAGGGAAACACGATCAGGGCGATCACCCAGATCGCCTTGACCCAGCCGGATATGTCATGACGCCGGAACAAGTCGCCAATGACTACAATGAGCAGCCAAAACCAGAGAACAAACATAAATACCGCGAAGACGTCGGCTATGAAATTGCGGAAAGTGAAGCCTTCTGCGAGGAAGAGCATTGCGATTCTCCTTGTTCACTGGACAGACCTGTTGCGGGCGTCGCGAGCAGCTTGTGCATCTTTTGTTGCTTGTGACACGCTTTCGACCTTTGCCGGAGGAGCTCGTGTCCGCCGCCGTTGATTTGGCAGCGCACGCATGCCTTCGCTTGAATCATCGCACTATTCGGGTGTCTGGATTCGACGTGACTGATCTTTCGGAAGCCCCAGCGTAAACCAACCAAGCAGCCCCGTGAGTCATGAGGCGACCGCCAGCAGGAGCCCGAGCACCCACAAGGTAGTTCTCGGAAATCCCATCAGGACGATAAGGCCGGCCGCAGCTTCCATGCGCACATTCAAAGGGTACTTCCTAAGGGTACTTCCGCGGGGACGCCTGATCCATCGGGGGGGTCCCTGAAAGATATCGGGGTTTTCCCCGAAAGATAACCAGGGAAAACCCCGATTGACGTACCTGCGGCTTTCTCGCGTAATCGAAAGGCGGCAAGGAAACGTTACTGACATCGAGATCTCAGGGCGGTTTCTCCGTGACACCGGTATTTGCTCCGGTGAAGCCAGCAAGCGTCAGGAGGGCAATATGCAGCTGACGCCGAGAGAGTTTGACAAGCTGCTCATCTACATGATGGCCGATGTTGCGCTGAAACGGAAAGCCAAGGGCCTCAAGCTCAATTATCCGGAAGCCGTCGCTATCATATCCGCGGTCGCTCTGGATGGTGCACGCGCCGGCAAAACGATCGAAGACGTGACCAAGGATGCGGGCGCGGCGCTGACCAAGGCCGACGTCATGGACGGCGTCGCCGATCTCGTTCCCATGATTCAGATCGAGGCCGTCTTCACCGACGGCAGCCGGCTGGTGACGGTGCACACGCCGATTCAGTGAGAGGTAGCATGACGGGAGGTTGACATGGCCGGACCAAAAGTCGGACCCGCGGTCGCTGCCGATGTCGATCCGGCGACAGCGGACGTGCCGGTGGGCGGTTATGTGTGCAGTTCAGCATCGATCACGTTCGATGCGGACCGGCCGGTGACGACGCTCAAGGTACGCAATTCCGGCGACCGGCCGATACAAGTGGGATCGCATTTCCATTTCTTCGAGGTCAATCCCGCACTGGAATTCGATCGCCCTGCGGCGTTCGGGCTGCACCTCAATATCCCCTCCTCCACGGCGACGCGATTCGAGCCCGGCGACGAGCGGAAGGTCGAACTGGTGCCTTACGGTGGCAAGCGTGCCGTCTACGGGTTCAACAATCTCGTCGACGGCCCCACTGCCGGCAAGGACGCCGCCACACGCAAGTCCAAGGCCGTGACGCTGGCGGCGCAACGAGGCTTCCGCTCGTCGTCGCGGAAGGCGTGAGGCGACGACGCCGAAGCTAGGACGTTCGCCGTCCGTTTTCTTGAACAGGGGCGCCGCATGGCTACCATCTCTCGGAAAGAATATGTCGGCCTATTCGGCCCCACGACCGGTGATCGCATCCGTCTAGGCGATACCGGGCTGTTCGTCGAGATCGAGCGCGATTTGCGCGGCGGCTACGGCGACGAGATCGTGTTCGGCGGCGGCAAGAGCATGCGCGAAGGCATGGGCATGGACAACCAGGTGACGCGCGCGGGCGGGGCTCCCGACCTCGTGATCACCAATGTGACGATCATCGACGCGGTGCTGGGGGTGGTGAAAGCCGATGTCGGCATCAAGGATGGCCGCATCTGCGGCATCGGCAAGGCCGGCAACACGCAGACGATGGATCGTATCACACCCGGCCTGGAGATCGGCCTGGCCACCGACGCCATCTCTGGCTCGCATCTGATCCTGACCGCCGCCGGCGTCGACACGCATATCCATTTCATTTCTCCGCAGCAGGCGCAGGCGGCGCTTTCCAACGGCACCACCACTTTGATCGGCGGGGGCACGGGCCCTTCGGACGGCTCCAATGCGACCACGGTCACGTCGGGTCCGGGGAACATCGAGACGATGTTGCGCGCCTTCGAGAGCTGGCCCCTCAACGTGGGCATCCTCGGCAAGGGGCATGGACACGGCAAGGCTGCCCTGGTCGAGCAGATCGAGGCCGGCGCGGTCGGCGTGAAGTGCCACGAGGACTGGGGGACCAGTCCGGCTGTGCTTCGCTCCGCGCTCACCGTCGCGGACGAGATGGATATTCAGGTGTGCATCCACACCGACACGCTGAACGAATCCGGGTTCGTCGACGACTCGATCGCGGCCTTCGAGGGACGCACGGTCCACTCGTTCCATACCGAAGGATCCGGCGGCGGCCACGCCCCGGATATTATCAAGATCTCGGGCCTGCCCAACGTCCTGCCCTCCTCGACCAATCCCACGCTCCCCTACGGCATCAATTCGCAGGCCGAGCTCTACGACATGATCATGGTGTGCCATCACCTCAGTCCCGACATCCCGTCAGACGTGGCATTCACCGAGAGCCGCATCCGCGCCGAGACCATCGCCGCCGAGAACGTCCTTCAGGACCTCGGCGTGATCTCGATGTTCTCGAGCGATTCACAGGCGATGGGACGCATCGGAGAATGCTGGTTGCGATGCATCCAGACTGCCGACGCGATGAAGACCGGTCGCGGCAAGCTGCCGGAAGATGCACCGGGCAACGACAATTTCCGTGTCCTGCGCTATGTCGCGAAGATCACGATCAATCCGGCGATCACGCACGGCATCGCCGACGTACTCGGCTCCGTCGAGGTCGGCAAGATCGCGGACCTCGTCCTGTGGGAGCCGGGGTTTTTTGGCGCCAAACCCAAGCTCGTGATCAAGAACGGCTTCATCAGCTGGGCGGTGATGGGCGACCCGAACGCGTCGCTGCCGACGCCGCAACCGACCTACTACCGGCCGATGTTCGGGGCCTACGGTGATGCCTTGTCAGCCAGCTGCGTGACCTTCGTCTCGGGGGCGGCGCACGCCGCCGGAATCAAGCAGCGGCTGGGACTCCAGCGGCAGGTACTTCCGGCACGCAATATGCGCAAGATTGGCAAACGCGACATGGTTCGCAATTCCGGGACGCCGCAGATCGAGGTGAGCCCCGAGACGTTCGCGGTCACTGTCGACGGCGTACACGCGACCGTGCCGCCCTTGAAGACGATCTCGCTCAACCAGAAATACTTTTTCAGCTGATGAGCGCACCGTGGTCGTCATCGAAACCGTTCTGGGCAATATCGGCGATCCCGAATGGACCGCGCGACTGTCTGCCGCCAACGTAGATTTGCTGCAGGTTGACCAGTGGGAGGCACAGAAAAGCCGCTTTCGAAAGACCACCGCAAAGGGGACCGGGGTGGCGATTTCTCTCGACCGCGGCACGCATATCCGCGATGGCGACGTGCTGCTCTGGGATGCTCAGGCAGCCACAGCCATCGTCGCGCGCATCGACCTGCGCGATGTGATGATCGTGCATCTGGACGGTCTCTTCCGGTTCACGCCTGACGTGGCGATGCGCACCTGCGTCGAGCTGGGCCATGCGATGGGCAACCAGCACTGGCCGGCTCTGGTCAAGGGCAGCCTCGTCTATGTGCCGCTCACCGTCGACCGCAAGGTGATGGCATCCGTCATGGACACGCATCGCTTCGAGGGCATCCGTTACGAGTTCGTGCCGGGCCGCGAAGTCATTCCGTATCTCGCGCCGCATGAATCGCGTCGGCTTTTCGGCGGCGCGGAAGGCCCGGTGCACTCGCACACGCATGAGAGCTATGCAACCGTCGAAGCAGAAACGGGACGCGTCTACGGACGACCGCCGGTGCGTGCCCACGCGCATTCTGGAAGCCATGCTCACTCTCACGGATCGCCGGCAAGATCCGTCTCTGCGCACGACGATCACGACCATGGGGAATGACGGTGTCGAGGCGCCAAACAGCGCAGTCTTCCTTGCACGGATGCTGCAGTTCGGCGACTCGATGTTCCCCATCGGCGGGTTTTCGTTTTCATGTGGCTTGGAATCCGCAATCCAGAGAGGCGTCGTGGTCGATGCGGCCACCCTGCGTGCTTTCGCGCGCACAGCGGTCGAGCAGGCAGCGCGGGGTGACGGGATTGCACTGATCGCTGCACATCGGGCGGCGACGGCCGGCGACGTTGAGGCGCTGATGCGAATCGATGCGCAGGTTTTCGCCCGCAAGCTTTCCGAGGAGATGCGAACCATGTCGGTGCGCATGGGCAAGAAGTTCACGGAAATGGGCGTGCAGGTGGTCGGCGCGCCGCTGCTTTGCGCATGGCGCGAGCGCATCGAAACTTACGATACTCCGGGATGCTATCCGGTGGCTCTCGCGGTAAATTTCGCGGTGCAGGGTCTGCCGTCGCTCGAAGCGTTCGTCGTGCACCAGTATGGGCTGGCGGCGACGATCCTGGGCGCCGCTTTGCGGCTGATGAAAATCAGCCACGTCGAGACGCAGACGATTCTCTATGAGCTGAATGGACGCGCGGAAACTGCTTACGAGAGCGCCGCCGCGGCTCGTCTGTCGGACATGTCGGGCTATGCGCCGTTGACGGAAATCCTGGCCGCGGTCCACACGAAGGCGCACGTGCGCCTGTTCATGAATTGATTGGATGGGAGCGTCGAATGCCGAAGAAAATCACGCGCATCGGCGTAGGCGGCCCCGTCGGCTCGGGCAAGACCGCAATCGTTGAAGCCATTACGCCGCGATTGCTCGACCTCGGCATAAAAGTGTTGATCATCACCAATGACGTGGTGACCACCGAGGACGCCAAGCACGTCCAGCGCACCCTCAAGGGCGTCCTGCTTGCGGAATGCATCCTCGGGGTCGAGACGGGTGCCTGCCCCCATACTGCGGTTCGCGAGGATCCGAGCATGAACCTCGCGGCGGTCGAGGACATGGAGCAGCGCTTTCCGGACAGCGATGTCGTGTTGATCGAAAGCGGAGGCGACAACCTGACGCTCACGTTCTCGCCGGCGCTGGTCGACTATTTCATCTATGTGATCGACGTGGCCGCCGGCGACAAGATCCCCCGCAAAAACGGGCCTGGCATTACGCATTCGGACATCCTCGTCATCAACAAGACCGATCTCGCTCCCCATGTCGGCGCCAGCCTGGAGGTGATGGATCGCGATTCGCGGCTGATGCGCGGCAGCAAGCCGTTCCTGTTCACGAACTGCAAGACCGGAGACGGCATTCCGGAACTGGTGGAGCTGATCGAGCGCGAGTTTCTCTTCGACATGCATCCGCCGACGCGGAGGCTGGCATGACGCAGACGGCGTCTGCTCCCTGGGCGGCAGCCGAAGCGCTCGGCGCGTCGATGCCAGAGCTTGCGGCCTTTCAGGACGAGCCGCTGCAGATGAAGAGCGGCACGGTTGGAAAGACCGGCTTTCTGCGTCTCGGCTTCGAGCGCCGCGACGGCCACACGATCTTGGCGAACCGCGAGCGTCGTGCGCCCTACATGGTGCAGCGTGCGTTGTACTGCGATCAGGAGCTGCCAAGCTTGGCGAGCGTGTTCTTGATCACGACTACGGGATGCATCCTGCAAGGAGACCGGCTTGCTCTCGACGTAACGCTCGGCCCGCGCGCGCAGGCGCACATCACGACGCAATCGGCAACCAAGATCCACACGATGGACGCCAACTACGCGGCGCAAACGCAGACCATCACCCTTGCCGACGATGCATACCTGGAATTTCTTCCCGATCCCTTGATCCCGCATCGGGACGCCCGGTTCGTGAGCGACACGCGAATCTCAATCGCGCCGACCGCCACGATGCTCTTTTCGGAGATCATCCAGCCGGGTCGAAAGCATCATCATCCGGACGAATGCTTTGGCGCCACCGTGATGTCGATAGCGACCTCTGCGGCGCGTCCCGGCGGACGCCCATTGTTCACCGAGAGGCTGGTGATCGAGCCGCGGCGGTATCCGATGCGGCAGACGGGCGTGATGGACTCGTTCGACGTGTTCGCCAACGTGATCCTGTGCACGCCGAAGGACAAGGCCGATCGCATCTATCAGTGCGTGGGGGCCGACGTCGACCTTGCGGACGGCATAGCGTTCGGCGCCTGCCGGCTGCCGAATGATGCCGGCCTGATCTTCAAGGTCTTGGGCCGCGAGACCGCGCAGGTAAAGGCCAAGGTGCGCGAGTTCTGGGGAATAGCGCGCAAGGAGGTCACCGGCGGCGGCC
>Ga0209382_10004758_pt1 | contig 17951 bp, 10 predicted proteins | sample SoiMetdeltSBSDD5_FD_187599 | JGI IMG/M metagenome (GOLD analysis project Ga0209382, IMG submission 187599) | Bulk soil microbial communities from a Populus tree surrounding site in Tennessee, USA - Soil MetaG P. deltoides SBSDD5 (SPAdes) (version 2) | ecosystem: Environmental > Terrestrial >...
TCGTCGGCACCAGGCTCATCGCGCAATTCGATGGTGCCAGCATTCCGCTTCTTCAAGACGTCCGCGTGGACGGACTGGTGACGATGTTCATCGCGTCCGTGACGGTGCTCACAGGCGTTGGCTGCGGAGTGCTGCCGGCGCTTCGAGCGTCAGGATCCGCGCCGCAGGCCGCGCTGAAAAATACCAGCCGAGTAGTAACCGGTGGAGGTGGCTGGATACACAGCGCGATCGTCGTTACCGAAATCGTGTTGGTTTGTGTCCTCCTGACCGGTGCTGGCTTGCTCACACGGAGTCTCAGCCGCATCCTCGACGTCGATCTGGGATTCACGCCTGAGAACGTGATCTCGCTACGTGTGGACCCGTCGCGTCAAGAGCATCCGACCCGCGAGGCGAACAACTCCTATTTCGATGCGGTCCTTCAGCACGTTCGCTCGGTGCCCGGCGTCGAAGCCGTTGGCCTGACGGACGCGCTGCCGCTTGGCGATAACTTCGGGTGGCGGGGATGGACTTTAACGGCGAAAGATCGCGTGACCAATCCTGGTGCGAGCACAAACGCGCTCGTTCGCATGATCGACGACCAGTATTTCTCCGCGATGCACATCGCCATGAAAGCCGGTCGCGGCTTCACATCCGAGGATCACCCGACGTCCGAACGGGTTGTCATCATCAACGAGGCGTTGGCACACACGCTGTGGCCGAGTGAGGATTCTTTGGGCCGCGTTCTCCGAGCATCCGGCCGCGACTATCGCGTGGTGGGTGTGGTCAACGACGTTCGCTATTTCGCCCTCGAACGCGAAACCGGCCAAGAGATGTACATGCTCCTCAAACAGACCGGTGATTATCAAACGGTCGACCTGGTCATCAGGAGCACGATTCCTCCGGCAAGTCTGATCCCCGGCATTCGAAGCGCGCTGAAGCGGGCCGATCCTGGGCTGCCGGCCGTCAATTTCCGAACGATGGAGCAACTTGTGGATCGGTCGGTGTTGACCCGGCGGATCATCGTTCTGTTGCTCATGGGATTCGCCAGCTTCGGGCTGATTCTGGCGGCGCTCGGACTCTATGCCGTCATCGCCTACTCGGTGAGCCAGCGAACGCGGGAAATCGGCGTCCGCATGGCACTCGGCGCCGAACCGTCGACGATGCGTGGTCAGATTCTGACGCAGACGATGAGCCTCGCGGCAATCGGCCTGTCGATAGGCCTTCCGGCGGCATGGATCGCAGCGAAAGCGATTCAGAGTCTGCTCTTCGGTGTCGTTTCGTGGGATCCACTGACGTTCGGCACTGTCGCCGCGGTTATCGCGATTGTCGCCGGGCTTGCCGGCTATGTGCCGGCGAGGCGGGCGTCGCGCATAGATCCTGTGCTGGCTCTACGATCGGAATAGGGCGCGCGCGAATGGGTTGCTACGTTTTGGATTTCCAGGAGATCGACCAGACGCACGTCGCGGTTGCCGGCGGCAAGGGCGCGCATCTCGGGGAGCTTTCGCGTATCGAGGGCGTCCGCGTGCCGCCGGGCTTTTGCGTCACAACGGATGCCTTCCGGCGAATCATGGCGGAAGTGCCAACGATCGACGATCAACTCGATCGGCTGTCGCGCCTGAAGCCTGACGAGCAGGAAACTCTCCGCGCGCTTAGCGCTGAGATTCGCCGGACTATCGAGGGGATTGCCATCCCAGAGGAACTGGCGGCGGCGATTGAACAGTCGCTAGCGCGACTCGGGAGCCAGGCAGCCTACGCCGTCCGATCCAGCGCGACGGCGGAGGACTTGCCGACGGCGTCCTTCGCAGGCCAGCATGACACTTACCTGAATGTCGTGGGGCTTGCGGCGATCCTCCAGCACGTCAGCCGTTGCTGGGCCTCGCTGTTCAGCGACCGGGCCGTGACCTACCGCCTGCGAAACGGCGTCGACAACCGGAAGGTCTGCATTGCGGTGGTCGTCCAGCAGATGGTGTTACCGCAGGCCGCCGGCATCCTATTCACGGCCGACCCAATCACAGGAAATCGAAAAGTCGCCGCAGTGGAAGCCATCGTCGGCCTCGGCGAGGCTCTCGTCTCCGGCTTGACGAACGCGGACGTTTACAAAGTGCGGGACGGCCAGATCATCGCCAAAACGATCGCCACGAAACAGCAGCGGCAGCCGGCGCTGACGGATGGACAGGTCGTGCGGCTCGTTGACCTTGGCCGGCGGATCGAAGCGCATTTCCGCCGCCCGCAGGACATCGAGTGGTGCTTGGTCGATGACGGTTTTCATATCGTTCAGAGTCGACCGATCACCACGCTGTTCCCTACGCCAGAAATCAGCGATCGCGAGAATCATGTCTACGTCTCAGTCGGTCATCAGCAAATGATGACGGACCCGATGAAGCCCCTCGGGCTCGCCTTCTGGCAAATGACGACGCCGAGACGCATGGCCGAAGCCGGCGGGAGGCTGTTCGTCGACGTCACGCAGATCCTGGCGTCGCCAGCAAGCCGCGCAAATCTCTTGGCGACCCTGGGGAAATCCGATCCGCTGATCAGGGACGCGCTGCAAACCATCCTCGACCGCGGCGATTTCGTCCGGACGATTCCGGATGAGGGCCCCACCTGGGCGCCGCCGGGCGGCGGCGCCAGTGCGATCGAGACCGATCCTGCCATCGTCGCCGAGCTGATCGAGCGCATCCAGGCGTCGATCGCCGCCCTGAAACGCGACATCCTAACAAAGTCCGGATCGGCGCTGCTCGACTTCATCGTGGCTCACATACAGGAGCTGAAGCAGGCCCAGTTCGATCCGCGGAGCCTTCAGGTGATCATGGCGGGGATGGAGGCCACCTGGTGGTTGAACGATCGGCTGCAGGCGTGGCTGGGCGAGAAAAACGCAGCCGACACGCTCACGCAGTCTGTCCCCCACAACGTCACGTCGGAGATGGGGCTGGCGCTCCTGGACGTCGCGGACGTGATCCGGTCGCATCCTAACGTGGTGGATTTCCTGGAACACGTCGACGATGAGGATTTTCTAAACGCCCTGCCCAAGCTCGCCGGCGGCCGCGAGGCGCGCGACGCCATTCGCGCCTGGCTCGACAAATACGGCATGCGCTGCGCCGGCGAGATCGACATCACGAGACCGCGTTGGACCGAACGCCCCCGCACTCTCCTGCCCTTGATCCTCGGCAACGTCAGGAACTTTGAGCCGGGCGGCGCCGAGCGGCGCTTCGAGCAGGGCCGCCAGGATGCGTCGAAGAAGGAAGAGGAGCTACTGGCGCGGCTGCGCGCCTTGCCGGACGGACAGCAGAAGGCCGACGAGACGAAGCGGATGATCGATCGAGTCCGGACCTTCGCCGGATACCGCGAATACCCGAAGTACGGCATGGTCAGCCGCTATTTCGTCTACAAGCAGGCCTTGTTGGAAGAAGCCGAGCGCCTCGTGCAGGCCCGCGTGCTCCAGGAGAAAGAAGACATCTTCTATCTCAGGTTCGATGAGCTCCAAGAAGTCGTGCGCACGAATCGAGTAGATGAGCAGCTCATCAGCGAGCGCAAGAACGCATTCAAGTCGTATCAAGCGCTCACTCCGCCGCGAGTGCTCACGTCGGATGGCGAGGCTATCGCCGGGTCGTACCGTCGCGGCGACTTCCCGGACGGCGCGCTCGTCGGCCTGGCCGTTTCCGCCGGGATCGTCGAGGGACGGGCTCGCGTCGTCCTGGACATGGCGGACGCCCAACTCGAACCCGGTGACATTCTGGTCACGGCGTACACTGACCCGAGTTGGACACCGCTCTTCGTCTCGATCAAGGGTCTGGTGACGGAAGTGGGTGGCCTTATGACTCATGGCGCCGTGATCGCCCGCGAATACGGCTTGCCAGCCGTCGTGGGCGTAGAGCATGCGACCCGGCTGATCCGCGACGGCCAGCGCATCCGCATAAATGGAACGGACGGGTACGTCGAGATCCTCCCCTAAGAAGCTTTTTCTTTTACGCCTCACGGAACGTCGATAGACTTTCGACCGATCAAGCGAATTGATGCCCAACATAAGAGAGGGATCCGTGAAGACTTCAGCCGATCGCATGAAAAAAGTTATTCGTTGCGTCCTTTGGATGACTACTGTCCTTTCACTGGGAGAGGCACTCCTGGTCTTTAGCCAGCAGCCGGCGGAAATTCTCATCCGCAACGGCCTGATCGTCGGCGAGGCTGGCCGGTTGCAAGCGGACCTGCGAATTCGCGGCGGCGAGATTGCCGAGATTGGCCGCAATCTGACGGCGGCGCCTGGAGCGCGCACAATCGACGCGACCGGCAAACTCGTGCTCCCGGGAGGGATAGACACCCACGTGCACCTGAACATCGTGCGGACGCCAAACACGCGGCCGGGCGCCGATGACTTCGAGTCGGCCTCTCGCGCTGCGCTCGCTGGCGGGATCACGACGATCGGTTCGTTCATCGGCCAGAACCCGGACGTACCCGCGGCGCAGACTCTCAGCGAAAACGCTGCCGCTGTTAGCCGCACGACGATTGCGGACGCGATACTCCACTTCACCATCAGCGATCCCGCGAAGCTCTCTCCTGCTGACATCACAATGTTCCGGGAGCGCGGTGTTACGCCGAAGATCTTCATGCGCGGGATGGGCTTTGAGCAGCGCCTCTCAGATAACTTGAAGCTGATCGAAGCTGCCGGCAAGGCGGGACTGCTCATGCAGCTCCACGCGGAAGACGCGGCGCTTCTTGCAGGCGCGATGGACCGCCTGGTCGCGCAGGGCCGGACGGCGCTGGTCGGTCAGAACTTCGCTGACTCGCATCCGGTGGAAGCCGAAGAAGTGGCGACGCAGCGGGCGGTCGGCTTCGCCGAGTTCACTGGTTCGCCGGTCTACCTTGTTCACATGTCGTCGGAGCGCGCGATGCGCGTGGCGGAGGCCGCGCGCGCTCGAGGTCTGCCAGTCTTCACCGAAGTGCGCTTCATCTACCTGCATCTGACACACGAAGCCTTCAACCGCCCAGACGGAGCAACCTTTACGGGAGCGCCGCCGCTCCGCAATCAGACCGATCGTGATTATCTGTGGGCGGCGATCGCCCGCGGCAGCGTGGACGCGGTCAACACAGATCATGTGGGCTACACGCGCGAGGAGAAGATGTCACCGGACGGCAGCGTCCAGCGTCCTCGCGAGGGCAGCAACTTCCTTCAGGATCAAATGCCGCTTCTTTACTCCGAAGGCGTGCGCAAGGGACGGATCAGCCTGGAGCGTATGGTTGCCGTCACCGCCACCAATCCGGCCAAGCTTTTTGGGCTCTATCCGAAGAAGGGTGTAATCGCCGTCGGCGCTGATGCCGACGTCGCCATCTGGGACCCCGACCTGACACGCAAGATCCGGGACGAGGACATCCTGTCCAACGGTAAGTTCTCGATTTTTTCCGGTTGGGAAGTAACGGGCTGGCCGATCGTCACGATCCGACGCGGCCAGGTGGCTTATGAGAATGGGAAGATTGTGGCTGCGCCGGGCAGCGGTCGGCTGGCCCCACGCGTTCGCTGGCAGCGGCCGTAATGGCCTGCACGATGTCGTGACGGGTTAACGGCACGTTGGTGACAAACTCCGTGTGAATACGATCGCCCCGGTATTTCGGCATGCGCGCCGGCGTCCGCAGATAGCGATCCATCAGCGCGCTATCAAAGTCATAAAGAATAGTTCCGTGGTGCAGCAGGGTATGGCGACCGCGTCGTTGCGAGTTTCCGGAAATCTTGCGATCGGCAATCGCGAGATCGCTTTCTCCCCGTACGGCAAGTAACGGAATAGCTAGAGCATCCTTGATGCTCGTGAGAATCCGGCAATAGCTGTCGGATACGCTTCGCAGTTCCGGGCGGGCATCAAGAGAGAGAATCAAGGAGTAGTTCAGACAACCGCGGCCAATCACTACGGCGCCGCCGCCGGAAATGCGGCGCAGAACCGGAACGTCGTCCTGACGGCATGCGTCTTCATGAACCTGTTGCGATATTGGTGCGAGAGCGCTGACGACAACGGCCGTCCGGACCGATTCCCAGCAGCGCAGCGTTTCGCTGCCATTCCCATTTTCGAGCTCATGGAAAAGCCGGGCATCAAGATCCACCTGCGTTGCGGGATCAGCCAGACTGTCGTCGATCAAATGGATCATGGGTCGTGTGGTTGTCCGTGGCTGTTTTCTAAGGGGTATTCGTCTTCGCTTTTTCTATACGACCGTACATGTGACCGCCGGCGGCGCCGGCATGTTCCCACGTGCCGGCGTACCGATCTCCGTAGAAAAAGACACGAGCCGTGAACGTTCCCATCGAGGGGATCGACATGTCCGTAAGCAGGATCATTGGCGTATCATCGACCCAGCGCATCGTAACAGTAACGGGAAGCGTTATGCCGTTCTCGCCGATCCTGGCGTTAAAACGCCAGCGGTCCTCACCGACTTTTTCGACGCTGGAGATGTCGTAGCGATCCTCGCGCGGTGCGCGGCCTTCGCGTCCGGCGATGGTGAAATATCCGACCATCACACTGTTCTGCATACGTTCGGTAAATTGGCGCTCACGCTCGGGCAGCGTTGAAGGATCCATCGCGGACCCAATACCGAGTTTGGCGACGACCCAGCCTGTCCCGAAGGTTATCAACAGAAGCACGACTAAAGCTCCCGCGCCGATCCACCGCTTGATGTTTGCCATGTTCGCCTTTTACCGTGATCCGCGGAAGAACGTCAAGGCGTTAAGGTCTTTCGGTCATCTTTCGACATGTGCATAATTCGGACATATGTACAAATCGTATGTTCGGCTCGCATTGGGCTTTGTAATCTGTTTGGCGGCAATATCCGAGGTTCACGCACAAGACCCGGACCGGTTGCGGTTGCCGCCCACGACCGTCAATGTCTACAAAGAACCGGATGACGCTCAGCGATTACCCGTCAGCGTGACAGGAGTGACCGAATCCATTCTGCGCGATGCCGGCACCCGTCAGGTGAGTGACGCAGGAATATATGCGCCGAATACATTCTTTTCGGAATTCACGGCGCGCAAGCTGAGTGACGCGCGCTTTCGCGGCATTGGTTCCAGCCCGTCGAACCCCGCGATAACGACTTACATTGACGGCGTGCCGCAACTCTTCAGCAGTTCATCCAACATTGAATTCATGGATATCGAACAGGTGGAGTTCGTGCGCGGGCCGCAGAGCGCACTGTTCGGCCGCAACACGCTCGGCGGGCTGGTCAACATCACCACGAAGCGGCCCTCCTTGTCGAGGTGGACCGGGAGCTTTACGGTTCCGGTAGCGAATTACGGCCAATGGGATGCGCGTGGCAGTGTGTCCGGCCCGTTGACCGACAAACTCGGTTTTGGCCTGACGCTGGGCCGTGGGAAGCGCGACGGTTTCACGAAAAACGATGTGACCGGCAACGATATTGATTATCGCGACGCCTCGTACGGCAAGGCGCAACTCTGGTGGACGCCGAGCAGCAATTGGGAAACCCGTTTGATCCTCACCGGCGAGCGGGCGCGCGACGGCGACTACGCCCTGCAAGACCTCGCGGCGTTAAGACGGAACCCGTTTCATGCTTCGCGCGATTTTGAAGGTTTCACCAATCGCGACGTTTTCTCAACGACCGTACAGAACCGTCACGAAGGGCAGCGTTTTGCCTTCTCGACCACGACCGGCGTGGTGAAGTGGAAGACGCAGGATGTCACCGATCTCGACTACACACCGCTACCGCTGATCACCCGTAACAACAGCGAGAAAGATCTGCAGTTCACCCAGGAAATTCGATTCGCTTCGTCAGCGGCTGCGCCGGCTCGTATTGCGGACAAGGTGGCGATGCGCTGGCAGACGGGGGTGTTCTTCTTTACTCAGAACTACGATCAGGACGCTATCAATAACTACGCGCCGTTTCTACTTTCGCCGCAGCTGGGTTTTCAAGTCAGTCAACACTCGCCGCTTTCGGCGTTGGACGATGTCGGCGTCGGCGTTTATGGCCAGACGACGGCAACCGTCAGCGAAGACTTTGACTTGACGGTCGGCGCGCGAGTTGATCATGAGAATAAGGAAGCGTCGTTGCGCACGTTTTATGACCCGCAGATCGGTGCCCCCAACGCAGTAGCCGCGGAGAAGGGCTTCTCGAACGTGTCGCCGCAATTCGCCGCGTCTTATCGTTTTCAGCCGAGCCGAATGGTTTACGCTTCTGTCGGTCGCGGTTTTAAAGCTGGCGGTTTCAATTCGGCGTCGCCGGTAGGTTCAGAAGCTTATGGTGAAGAGAAGGCGTGGCACGTCGAGAGCGGTGTCAAGACACTGCTGGCGGATGGGCGACTGTCGGCTAACGCTTCATTTTTTTACATCGACTGGAACGAACTGCAGCTTAACGTACCGAATCCGGCGGTGCCGGCCCAGTTCTACATCAGGAACATCGGCAGCGTGCAGAGTAAGGGCGTCGAGATCGATGTGAATGCGCGGCCGCACCCCAACGTGGATCTGTTCGCGACGCTGGGATTCACGCATGCACGGTTTGCGGAAGGAACGTCGTCGAGCGGCGTCAACGTCTCGGGCAATCGGCTTCCAAGCACGCCGGATCAGACTGCAACGTTAGGCGGTCAGGTGTCGCGTGATCTGCGGCCGGGAATCAATGTCTACGGTCGCGGTGAGGTGTGGTTCAACGGTGGATTCAAGTACGACGACATGAATACACAAGGACAGGATGCGTATTCGCTGGCGAACTTCCGCGCCGGAGCGCGCGGTCGGTATCTATTTGCTGAGGCATGGCTGAGGAACGCATTCGACACCCGCTACATTCCGATTGGTTTTGCTTACGGCAACTTCGCTCCTTCCGGATTCGTGGGTGAAATGGGTGCCCCACGAAGATTCGGCATAAGTTTGGGTGTGACATATTAGATCTGGTTTACGACGGCAGTGAGGGGCCGACGAAAACAGCCTCTCGCAGCATCCGCAGGTGTTTGGACACGTTGTAGTGGGACATGTCCAGACGCGAGCGATTTCGCAGACCCCAACGACAGACGTACCTGCTGAGCCACTGGGTGCGCGCCAAACAAGCCTTTACGTTGGAGCAAGCGGTGCGCATGCTGACGCTGATTCCGGCGACGTACTGGGGCTTCGTCGACCGCGGCCTGATCCGCGAGGGCATTGCCGCCGATCTCGTCGTGTTCGACCCCGACAAAATCAGTCCAGAAATGCCACAGGTCGCCTATGACCCTGCCCGCCGGCGCCCGGCGTCTCGTTCAACAGACACGCGGCCTGGTTCGTGACGGCTTACACGATCATCATTATCTTTCATGAGGCCACCCATGCTCTCACTGCCTATGCCCTACGGCTTCACCCAACCTTGTTCCAGCTTTGGGTCAGTTACGATTTCGAGAGAGCGACCGAACGCGAGCGCGCATTGATCGGAGTGCGGGACCCGTTGTCCGTCTCGCAATTGCGCAATCGGAGTTCGTCTTCTGTAGACGAAGCCCCGCCGATTGCTCATCCCTTCCCCTTTCGTTTCGGTTTGGGCTGGGAAGTCTTAGCAGGGTTCACCGGCGGTTTACGAATGCGTTCCACTTTCCATGTGCGAACCACTTGCGCGTGTCGTGGCTTATCCATTCCTATATTGTAACTTTGAGTTCTTGTTCACGTCGTATACCGGCGGAAACGCCGTTTCTCTTGACGGCAGTAAATCGCAGATCTGGTTGCGGATGTTAACGGTTTGACAGAACCGCAATGCGGGCTGTATACAGTATCCAACAATACCTCTAGACAGCGTTTACAGTTCGACTCGAGCGAGGTGGCTTGATATGGGCACCGCCAAATGCACGCATCGTGTCGCGACGTTCATTAGGTTTCTCGCCATTTTTTTGTCCGCGACGTGTGGCTGGGCGGCGCCCCAGAGCTTCCAGCACGATGTTCTGCCGGTCATCGCAAAACATTGTCTCGGTTGTCATGGCGAAGAAAAGATGTCCGGACTGGATCTGCGTACGCTCGCCGGAGCGATGACTGTTGTCGTTCCCGGTGATCCTGATCGTAGCCGTCTCTGGCAAATGATCCGTGACGGAAAAATGCCGATGGGCGGCGAGTCGCTCTCCGATGCGGAAAAGCAGTTGTTTCGCGATTGGATCCTGAAAGGCCAATTTCTTACAGCCGAACAGGCGCGAGCGGAGAAACGCACCGAGAGGATCAATGAAAAGTCACGCGAGTGGTGGTCATTCCGGAAGCCCGTGGAGCCGCCCGTCCCGCGAGTTCGCACCGCATCGAAGATGCTCACACCAATCGATGCTTTCATCGAACAGAAACTCGAACAAAAGAAATGGACCATCAGCCAGGAAGCGGATAAACGAACGTTGGTTCGTCGCGTTTACTTTGATCTTCTGGGTCTTCCTCCAACTCCAGAGCAACTCAACGAGTTCCTGAAGGACACGCGCGCCGACGCCTACGCCCGTTTGATCAATCAGTTGCTCGAATCGCCTCAGTACGGAGAACAGTGGGCGCGGCATTGGCTGGATGTCGCAGGTTATTCGGATTCGATCGGCAACTCGACCGATGAAGTGCGCACACTATCGTGGAGATATCGCGATTGGGTGATTCGCGCCTTAAACCAGGACAAGCCTTACAACGATTTCTTGCTCGAGCAGTTTGCAGGAGATCAGCTTGTTAATTTCAACTACGACACGAAGCCCAAGCCCGAGGATATCGACAAACTAACGGCTACAGGATTCCTTCGTGTGGTGCCGGATTATGGCGATCAACAGGGTATTTATCAGGTCGATAAGTGGTACGACGCTCTGCAGGCCACGGTCGAGACCTCTCTCAAGGCAACGATCGGACTGCAGTTTGCGTGTGCTCGGTGCCACGATCACAAATTCGATCCGATCCTGCAGGAAGACTATTACAAGCTGACCGCGGCATTTCAACCATCGCTTGATCCGGATAAATGGATTCCGGCGACCTCATTCTCGTATGGGACGTGGCCGACGCGTCACATGCTGAACATCGAACCGGAAAAACGTGAAGCGTGGATCGCAGCGATTAAGGACGCATATACCAACGTCCGCCGTTTGCGTGGACAAGTCACCACCGCATTCGCGAAATATCGGAAGGAGTCCGGCGCCAGCAACAACGACGACGCGGCGGATGCGGCCGGCGATGCTGAATTGGAAAAGCAATACCCCGAGTTGGCAAAGCTTGCTGGAGAGCTTCGTCAGCAAGAGCAGCTGTATGAAATGTTGGACGGGCAGCGAATCTGGGCGCTTTGGGATGTTTCGAAAGAGCCCTCGCAAACTCGAATTCTCAATCGCGGGAATTATTTAGATCCGGGAGATCCAGTCGAACCTGGCATTCCAGCCGTTTTGGATGATCCACAGAAACCGTGGCGGCCGCCGGATCCCTTACCGGACTGGAACCACACCGGCCGCCGCCTGGCGTTGGCGCGATGGCTGACGCAGCCCGATCATCCATTGACCGCGCGTGTCATCGTCAATCGCGTGTGGCAATACCATTTCGGTGAGGCGATTGTGCGCACACCGGATGACTTCGGATCACAAGGCGCTCTACCGACTCATCCGGAGTTGCTCGATTGGTTGGCGACGAACTTTGTTAAGAACGGATGGAGTTTGAAGTGGCTGCATAAGCAGATCATGATGTCCGCTACCTACCGTCAGTCTTCGGCCGAAGACGCGCCGAAGCTCGCTGCTGATCCAGCCAACAAGTTGTTCTGGCGGCAATCGCCTCAGCGTCTCACGGCGGAAGAAATTCGCGACGCCGTGCTTGCGGTCAGCGGCCAATTGGATCGATCGATGTATGGGCCTCCCACTCCTGTGAAGAAGGGTGCCGACGGCCAATTCATCGCGGATGACAGTAAGGGGGGCGCCAACCGCCGAAGCATTTATGTGCTCAAGCGCAAAAGCACGCCACATTCATTCCTGCTCGCTTTCGATCAGCCGACGAATGACGCCGGAAACACGTCGGTTCGATTTCGTTCGGCGTTGCCGGTCCAAGCACTGGCAATGATGAACAATCCGCTCGTGATTCAAGCATCCAGAACTCTGTCGCAACGAATCACAAAGGACGCGGGTCCCGAAATCAACGATCGCGTGCGTCGGGTGTACGAACTGGTTTATTCGCGGCCGCCGCTTCCCGATGAATTGAAAGTGATTCGGGCTCGGCTTGACGGCAAGCCGGATGATGCCGCCGAGTGGCGTGTGTTTTGTCAATCCCTGCTTGGTACCAGTGAATTTCTCTACCGTCATTGAGGTATGTACATGTCCTTAATTTCACGGCGACAAATGCTGAGCGACGCGGCCAGCGGTTTCGGCGCGGCCGCGCTAGGCTGGATACTTCATCAGCAAAAGTTATTAGGTGCGGCACCTTCGCAAATTCACGACTTGCGTCCCAAGACGCCGCATCTCACCCCTAAAGCGAAATCCGTTATCTACCTTTATATGGGAGGGGGGCCCAGCACGATCGACATGTTCGATCCTAAGCCCGTTCTCAAGAAATATGACGGACAGGATTCGCCTGTAAAAGTTTCGGGCCGCCGCCTCGGTGTGTCGCAGAAAGTGATGGCCAGCCCTTGGGAGTTCAAGCAATACGGTCAATCGGGCCGCTGGGTATCCGAATTGATGCCGAACTGTGCAAAGGTGATCGATTACACGACTTTCCTGCGCGCCCTCACCACCGACCGCGTTGATCATTCGACTGCACAATTCAGTGCGATGACGGGACGAGGCGTTGCCGGCTTCCCGAGCATCGGTTCCTGGGCGGCGTATGGCTTGGGAACGGAGAATCAGGATCTGCCTGCGTTCGTCGCACTCGAGGATACATACACGACGATACGCAACCGCATCTGGTCGTCGGCGTGGCTTCCACCCATTTACCAGGGAACCAAAGTGAATGTCGAAGGCACTCCAATCTTCGACGTGGTTCGTCCCAAAGACATCACCGACGAAGAGCAACGAAGCTTTCTCAACCTCGTCAACGATCTGAACCGCATCCAGAAGCGGCAAAAATATTCGCGTGATCTCGATCTCGAAGCGCGCATCGCGAACTACGAGCTCGCAGCACGAATGCAACTGGCTGCGACTCAGGTGGCTGATCTATCGAAGGAGACCGAAGCGACCAAAAAGCTTTACGGCGTCGATGACCCCAAGACCGCTAATTTCAGCACGTGCTGTCTGATGGCACGACGTTTGGTCGAGAACGGCGTGCGTTTTGTCGTCGTCGTCAATGGCGGGTGGGATCACCATTCGAATATCAAGACCGATCTCCCCGAAGTCTGTTACCGAACGGATAAGGGAATCGCCGGACTCCTGGCGGATATGAAATCACGAGGATTGCTCGACTCCACACTCGTTGTTTGGGGCGGCGAGTTTGGACGGTTGCCTACCGTCGAGCAAGTGACGCAAAGACCTGGACGCGACCACAATCCTCACGGCTTCAGCATCTTTATGGCGGGAGCGGGTCTGAAACCGGGTTTCGATTTCGGAGATACCGATGAGCTCGGATACTCCGCTCTCGGAACGGAGAAACACACTCACAGCCATGTTCACGCCACTATTTTGCATCTCATGGGACTCGACTTTAAGAAGCTCACGTTTGAATACGAAGGTCGGAACGAATCGCTGACTGGCGTGAATCCGGCTCGGGTGATCACCGAAGTATTGGCTTAAGGAAAAGGGAGAAGAGGGGGAATTTATGCTGCAAGTTCTGCTGGCTGTGACGTTGTTCTACGCGCAATTCGGAAGCGGAATTCAAGGCAATGTCGCCGATCAATCGGGGGCGATCGTTCCAGGCACGCGCATCATCGTGACCAATGTCGACACGGGCGTGAGTCGCGAAACAGTTTCGTCGGAGGACGGGCTTTATCGTGTTCCCAGCCTGAGTCCGGGTACATATAAGGTTCAAGCATCGAAAGACGGCTTCGGTGGCACCGAGCACACGGTTGTGGTTTCCGCGAATGAAATCCGCAGGGTGGACTTCAAGCTGACCGTAGGAAACCTTGTCGAAACTGCGAGCGTCAGCGTACAGGCGCCGATTCTGGAAACTGAAGAAGGCCGGATTTCCGGCCACATCGAGACCAAAGAGCTTAAGGAGCTGCCGATTCCCAATCGAAATGTCTTTAATCTTCTCAGCCTACAGCCTGGTGTGTCTGGCCGTAGTTTGAGCACCGACAATGTGGGCGGCTCCAGTACACCGGCGGTTAATGCGAACGGCATGCGTGTCGATTCCAATTCCTTCACTGTTGACGACATGAATGCCAACTCGATCTCGCGCGGCGGACGATCCGAAGTTACGCCGAATCTCGAGACGGTCGCTGAAGTGCGCGTCGTATCGAACAATTTTTCGGCGGTCCAGGGCAGGAACATGGGCACGCAGATCAGCGTCGTGACTAAATCCGGATCGAACGAGTTCCACGGCAGCGTCTGGGATTACCACCGAAATAACAAACTTCAGTCTCGCAGTTTCTTTAATCCTATCGTTCCCGTGTCGCGCCGGAATCAGTTCGGCTATGGGCTCGGCGGACCGATCATCAAGAACCGGACATTCTTCTACACGACCTACGAAGGCTTGCGCAGTTCCGGCACGAGCATCTCGACAGCCACGGTGGAAACGCCTCAACTCCGCGATTACGTCACTCGCACCCGGCCGAATTCCATCGCAGCGTACGTGTTTGGAAAACACGGGCCAGTGGAAGGTATTGAGTTGTTCAATGTTCGCGATCTCGGCGGACCGCTGCCAGGTGTGAACGTATTTAGTTCAACGCCCGACGGCATTCCGGATATCGGAACGCTCCGCTACTTGTCGCCAACTGAAGGTGACTCGAACCAGTTCACGGTGCGGATCGATCATGAATTGGTGCCGGGAAAGGATCGGCTGTATGGCTACTACTACCGCCACAAGGGAGGAACGATCGCGCCCGGAGTTCGGCCGCAGTTCGTCCGTAATGAGTTGACGACGGGAAATTTTGCGAACATTAACCATACGCACATCTTCTCTCCAACAACCCTGAACGAGGTGCGCTTCGGCGTCACCCGCTGGATTGGCCGGTATTCCGATCTTCTGAATAAGGAAGTGCCGGAAATCGTGATCACTGGTTTGGGCACGATCCGAGACGTCAATGTATTCCCAGGTGGCTGGTCGCCAACTGAATGGGTTCTGCGAGAGCAACTATCGACGGTTCGAGGTGCGCATCGTTTTCAGATGGGCGGAGAAGCCCGCCGCGCATACAACATTCTCTGGCACACGCGTTATTACCTGCCAGGCTATCAATTCGCAAGCGTCCTTGATTTTATCGACGATGAACCGATCGAAATGCGGCGGACGGTTGATCCACGGACCGGCGAGCCGATCTCGACGCGCGCCGACCAGCAGATCTGGGAAGCCGCGGCGTTCTTTCAAGACGACTGGAAAGCACGGCGCAACGTGACGATCAACATGGGACTGCGGTATGACTACTTCGGACCCTACACCGACAAACACGACAGGCTCCGGAACTTCGTGCCTGGTCCTGGCACAACCATCGGACAACAGATCGCGAGCGGTAAAGTCGATGTTGTTCCGAAGGGTTGGAATACCGACAAGCTGAATATCGCACCACGCTTCGGATTTGCGTGGGATGTTGGCGCGCAGGGCAAGAATGTCGTTCGAGGCGGTTACGGAATCTCCTACGACCGCATGGCGACGGTTTACACGGCAGGGTATCGTGAGAATCCGCCGCTAGCCTCCACAGCGACACTCGGATTGCAGCTTGGCACTCCAGTTTTCACGTACTCGTTGGGTGATCCGAGCAAACCGTACTACGGTTACCCCGTCGATCCAGCTTTGCGAGTCGGCCTCGATGAGCGCAATGGTATCCGTGGCGTGCGCGTTGCGCTTCGCGCGATCGATAACAATTTCAACAATCCGTACGCCCACAATTGGTTCTTGGGGATCCAGCGAGCACTATTTGGCGAGTTCGTGTTAGAAACCGCCTACGTCGGTTCGGCAGGTCGTCATCTCGTGAACATCACGGATGTCAATCGTTATAACGGAGACCTGCTGGATGGGCGCGTCGACGGATACAATCCGAGCTTTTCGCAGATCAACCTCGCGCAGACGAACTCTCTCTCGATCTATCACGGTGCGACGTTAATGGTGCAGAAGCATTTTTCGCGTGGGTTCTCCTTCAATGCGAACTACACGTATGGGAAAGTGCTGACGGACGCCGAAGCAGAACAGGACGTCACAAGCTTCTATGATGTCGATAATCGCCGGCGCGATCGCTCGTATGCGAGCTTCGACGTGCCGCAGCGTGTCGCTTTTACGGGGGTGTGGGAATTGCCATTCCTGCGCAATTGCTCCTCGTGGTACTGCAAAGTAGCCGGCGGCTGGCAGCTTTCGGGATACGGGATCTTCGAGCAGGGGCGACCCATGAATGTATTCACCGACGCAGCGTATCCTAACGGCGATTTCAATGCCGACGGTACAAGAGCTGATCGTCCGAATGCACCCGCGGCATCGGTCAAACGCAGCGGCTTCACGAAAGAGGAATTCCTTAACGGGATTTTCCGCACAACGGATTTTCCGCGTCCGGCGGCGGGAAGCCTCGGCGACCTCGGACGGAATACATTCCGTGGCCCGGGTTTTGCTCGCGTGGACGCGTCGCTCAATAAGACATTCACGATGGCGGAACGCGTCAACGCCAACCTGAAAGTGGAATCGTACAATGCGTTCAATCGCGCGAACTTCAACGCTCCGAGTACGAATCTGACCAACAACAACTTCGGCAAGGTAACAAGCTCCGACCCGGGACGCGTGTACCAGGTCAATTTGTTAATTCGGTTCTGAGGGACCACATGAATGAGCGGAGCGAATGCAAGCCCGACAGGGCGCAGCCATTAAGTATTGACGTTTCACGCCGCGAGTTTCTGATTGCCGCGGCTTTGGTAATGATCGGCCAGCGAGATCTGCCGATCATTACCAAGCGCGTCGAGAAGCTTTACACCATCAATGGCTGCCGGCAGCCAAACGACCTTCAGTTCACTTCAGAGGGTCTGTGGGTTCTGGACCAGGTCGATCAACCAGGCAACAAAGTGTTTCTCGTTAAGCCGGATACCGGCGCCGTGATTAAAGAGCTGATGACGGATTCGGTGCATGGAAGCGGCATAGCTTATGGCAACGGGGCTCTGTGGATCACGTCGACCAAGATGAAGGATCCGAAGCAACCGCCCGCAACGTTGAAAGTGGATCCAAACACGGGAAAGACGTTGAAGTCGTGGCGCACCCCCGGCTCCGGGTTTTATGGAGCGATGAACCCGGACACAGACACACCCTCGGGAGGACACGGCCTGAAGTGGGTGGATGGTAAATACTGGGTTGCCGTTCCGGCGGGTGGACGGGTGTACTTGATGGAACCTGAAACCGGAAAGCTGATCCGCAGCATTCCGGCTCCGGGCTCCACTCCTCGGACGCATGGCATCGCGTGGGACAAAGGAATGATCTGGGTGATCAACTCGGATGATCGCGCGATCTACAAGATTGATGCCGAGGATGGAAACGTCGTCGGCAAGATCCAATTGTCGAGAAATGATCCCGAGCCTCATGGGCTTGACATCGATAATAACGGCGTCCTTTGGTATTGCGACGCGGGCCGAAGCAGTTTGATTTGCAAGCTAGTTTAATTGTCTTATAGCCGCGTAGCGGCGAAATTCTGCTAGCCCCCGGCTTACGGGTCTGTTGCCGAACGTGTCAGTCGAGCGTATTCCCCTTCTTCGCGAAGAAGGGGCGGCTGCGCCACAAAAGAAATGCTCCCGTTCCTTAGCTGGCGCAGACGGGGTAGTTGTTTCGAGCCACCGATTATCAAAACCGTTCGGGATGAATAAGCGGTAGCTTGAAACAACTACCCCGTCCGCTCCTATCAAAGGATGCTCCGCAGCATTTTCTTTAGGTCGCGTCCACCCCTTCTTCGCGAAGAAGGGGATTGCGTTTTGCTTGCCGGATGGTTCGGCAACAGCCCCTTACGCCGGGGCCTAG
>Ga0209382_10004759_pt1 | contig 17942 bp, 31 predicted proteins | sample SoiMetdeltSBSDD5_FD_187599 | JGI IMG/M metagenome (GOLD analysis project Ga0209382, IMG submission 187599) | Bulk soil microbial communities from a Populus tree surrounding site in Tennessee, USA - Soil MetaG P. deltoides SBSDD5 (SPAdes) (version 2) | ecosystem: Environmental > Terrestrial >...
TGCGACGCAGCAATAGCGCAGATATTCTTGGTCGCGTCTGGGTTGGTCTCTCTACTGGTTCACGGCCGCAGGACCATCTACGAATGCCCGACGTTCGCGGGAAAAATCGAGGTAAGCGGTCATGCGATTTCTAATAGTCGGTGCAGGGGCACTTGGTGGCTACTATGGCGGGATGCTGCTGCGCGGCGGCGCTGACGTTACTTTTCTAGTTCGTCCGCATCGCGCGGCGCGACTCGCCGATCGCGGACTAACCATCAAGCTGCCGGAGGGCGCGTTCAAAACCCCGATCAAGACCGTGACTGCGGGTGCCGTCGGCGGTCCTTATGACATCGTTTTCCTCACCTGCAAGGCCTACGACCTCGACAGCGCAATTGAAGATTTTGCGCCGGCCCTTAGCCCCAGCGGCGCAGTGCTTCCGGTGCTGAATGGGATCAACCACATTGCTGTGCTGGGCGAGCGGCTGGGCGCCGACCGGGTGCTTGGCGGCACGACGCAATTCCTCGTGATGCAAACGCCAGAAGGTGACATTATCCCGACAATTCACGGCACGGCTCAAACCACGTTTGGTGAATTGACCGGCGGCGGTTCGGCCCGGTGCGAAGCGATTCTTGCTGCCCTTGCCGCTGGCGGAGTTCGCTGCTCGATCAGCGAAAACATTGTTGCGGAAATGTGGACGAAATTCTGCGGTGCCGCAGCCTCGTTCACAATTGCTGCGGTGATGCGCGCCAGGGCGGGTGAGGTCGTCGCCGCACCGGCCGGTGCGGGTTTTGTCGGCGCGACGGTTGACGAATGTGCGCGCATCGCGGCCGCCGCAGGCTATCCACCGCAACCTTGGCTCAGGGAAATCGTGATCCAGATATGGACCCAGCCCGGCTCCAACTACGGCCCATCTCTGCTCGCCGATATCGAGAACGGGCGTCCGACTGAAGGCGAGCATGTCATCGGCGATCTCGCTCGCCGCGCTGACGGACTTGGTGTGGAAGCCCCGATCGCGCGAGCCGCACTGTGCAGTGTGCAAATTTACGAAGCACGTCGACGCGCCAAACAAGCTAAGTGAACAATCCGAACTTTGCCTTCGATCCTTCAGGAGCGCGCCGACGAGGTGATCGGGTAGGTCGAAATTCTGTGAACGCGAATACTGCATCCGCGCACGGCAGTTAATGGCACGAGGCAGAAGTTCTCGCCACTGCAACAACTTAGTCTGTTATCGAAGGTAGATCTGCCGTCAGAGCGGTCCGCTCTCGACGGAGCAAGATGACCCGATGATGACGATTGGACCATATCGGCAACCCGCCACACTCTTTCTTCCCTCGATTGCCTTTTAAGCATCAGGTCGTCTGACCCGGCTACCTGCCTAGCTGGCTTCTCGTCCGAAGCTAACACCGAAATCCTTGGCGAGGCGGGGCATACTCTCGAAGTCCAACTCGAGACCATACCGGGCAGCGAGCGCCGCGATCGCGGTTGGATCGGGCGGGCCTGCCTTGGGCAACAGCTCAATCAGCTCCTCGAAGTAATGTTCGAACCCGGCTGGAGAGATAATCTCGAGGATCCGTGCCGGCGCATCCCCGGCGTTCCAGAATGTGTGCCATTGGCCGCGCGGCTTGAAGATCAAGTCACCTGCCTGGCCGTAGACAACTTCATCACCGAGCACAGCACCGATCCTGCCTTCCAAGACGAAACTGTACTCGTCTTCTCGGCTATGGCGATGCAGCGGTGCTGCCAGCTTTCTTGGCGGCATGGGATGCTCCACAAGCGAGAAGCCGCCTGCCGACTCCGCGCCACTGACCATGAACCGCACACCGATGGAGCCCAGCATGCCCGCTTTTCCGCTTTCCGGTCCTAACACTCTGGCTGCTGCTGTCGTCATCTTGCGCTCCCATTTCGCTGAACAATGTGTATACCTAACGTGGCAGCCTAGCATCGATAAACACCGTGCCAAATGAAATGACTAAAACTCGCAAGTACCAATTGAAGGCACGTGCGGAGAGCGAGCAGCGAACCCGCGAGCGGATCGTCCAAGCCACCATGGAATTGCACAAGGAAGTGGGTCCGGCGAAGACGACGGTCGCCGAAATTGCGCGGCGAGCAGGAGTTACAAGGCTGACCGTCTACAATCACTTCCCCGACGAGAGTGTTCTGTTCGGCGCCTGCCAAGCCCGCTGGATGGGGCTGCACCCTCTGCCGGATTTCTCCGCCGCCTTGACGCTGGCTCATCCGGCTGCGCGCGCACGGGCGGTCCTCCGCGGTTTCTACTGCTGGTACAGAGAGACTGCAGCGATGGCCGAGAAGGTCCAGCGGGACCGTGGAGCAGTTCCCCACCTGGATGCCCTGATGCAGCGGACCGCCGATGCGCGGCTCGCCCAGCTAACACAAGCATTGGCGGATGGCTTCCCCGCGCGTGGGCGGCGAACGAGCATGCAACGCTCGCTGATCCGATTAGCGCTCGATTTTTGGACCTGGCGCCGGCTCAACCTCGAAGGGCTCGACGATGGGATCGCCGCGGATCTCATGACCGAGGTCATCGCCAGCGCGACTAAGGCTAAGCGTGCTCACCGCTAACCATGTAAATCGCTCTTACTTCTGTATCTTGGCACGACGCGGAAGTTCTCGCTGGTGCAACAACTTCGGCAGCTATCAGGGGTACAAGAGACGTGGCGGGCGCGTCGGCTCCGGGCCCGCCTTTGACCCGATGAAGAAGTCGGCTGGTCCGTTGATTCCCGGCGTCGACCAGTGCTCCTGCTTCTCCGGGCCAGCTAGCGCGACGACTCGTGCAGGTTAGCCATGCGCCCGTGGCAGCTGCTGCAGCACAATCGCTCCCGCAGCTCGATTGCGGGGTAGTTGTCACCGAACCGTCCGATGTAGTTGGCGGGGAAGAGCACTCGCTGATGCTTGCACCGTCGACAAATTGCGACGAGCGCCATCTTGGCGCTTACGAGTTGGCCGAGCGTGCGGCTGTTGCTCTCCCTTGCGTAGCGATTGCCATCCCGCATGTGGCTATCCGCCGGGCCACTTCGGGCGGTCTTTGGGGTTGATGAATTCGCCTCCGAAGCGCGCCTGGAAGAGCTCTGCGTCGGCGCGCTTTGCGAAGCAAAAGCAGCTCATGTCCTCGTCATTGCGACGAAACGAGTGGCCGCGCGGGCAAAGCGAGAGGCCTTCGCAGAAAAGCCGGATCGTCACATAGTTGTGGCCCATGCACAGACTTGCCGGCAGCGCCACCTGGTACGGCCACTGCCGGTCGATCGTTCCTTTGCTCAACTCGCCTTTGCGATAGACCACAGCATCACCTGAATTGGTCGCCGCCCGCGCTCAACGCTACTTGCCTGGGGCGACGGGAGAGGCTCTCTCGCAGCGTCGCGGAGCTTGCGGACGGCGTCAGAGGGGTGTATCAGAGGAGGAACGAAAAGGGAACACGCATTACGAGATGGCTGTGGAAACGAGAGCACGCCATGCCCGACACAATCGAAGAACTACGCGCTCTGGAACGCGAGGTTGAGCGGGAGTGGTGGTGGCTCAACGGTGCTCTCCACGCCGTCGCGCAAGCGCAAGCCGAGTGGTCGAAGGGCGGGCTCAAGAGCTTTCGCGAGATGCAGTCCCAAGCGCGGGAAGTGGACAGGCGGCGCGTCGAGATCGCGGTGCGGATCGCGGAGCTGGAGGTAGGGCGTAACTAAGCGGCCGGGTCTCAGGCGCAACCTGGGTTGACCTCGCGCGTTCAGACATCAATATCTAGTGTCCGTTCCGCGTAAGCAGGTCTATCCATGGCACCCCGCTCCAATTGGAAGGGCTATCTCAAGCTCTCCCTCGTCTCCGCATCAATCGCGATTTATCCGGCCACGTCATCCTCCGAGAAAGTTCGCTTCAATACGCTCAATCGCGCAACGGGCAATCGCCTCAAGCGGCAGATGGTGGACTCGGTTACCGAGGAGGTGGTGGAGGGCGAGGAGCAAATCAAAGGCTACGCCGTCGGCAAAGATCAATACGTCACCGTCGAGGACGACGAACTCGCCAATATCGCGATCGAGAGCACGCACACGGTCGACATCGAGAAGTTCGTGCCGAAGGCCTCGATCGACGATCGCTACCGGGATTCGCCGTACTACCTCGCACCCGAGGACAAGGTCGGGCAGGAAGCGTTCGCAGTCATCCGCGACGCCATGAAAAAGAAGAAGATGGTCGGTATCGCACGCGTCGTGATGGCGCGGCGCGAGCGAGTGATGATGCTCGAACCCTTTGGCAAGGGCATCATGGGGACGACACTTCACTATCCATACGAGATCCGCAGCGAAGATGCCGTGTTCGAGGAGATCCCTGACCTGAAGCTGCCCGATCAGATGATCGGCTTGGCAGAGGACATCATCGACAGGATGACGGGGGAGTTCGAGCCGGACACGTTCCAGGACCGTTACGAGAACGCGATGATAGAGTTGATCCGATCGAAGCAGGCGGGTTTGCCGGCGCCGAAGGAGAAGCCCGCTGCGCGCCCAGCGAATGTCGTCAATCTCATGGATGCGCTGCGGAGAAGCATTGAGGTGGGCGGAGGCAAGGTTAAACCCGAGAAGGCAGCAGGGAAGCGGGCGACAGCCGAGGCCGCGCCCGCAAAGAAGCGCGCAAAGAAAGCGAGCTGATGGCTAGGCGTGCGCGACCCGAAGGCTCGGTGCGTAGGCGCATCGAGTTCGATGCCGAAACCTGGCATGCCCTACACAAGCTCTCGCTTGATAGCATGAAATCGCTGCAGGATTTGGCGGATGAGGCCTTCCGCGATTTACTGAAGAAGCATCGCCGGCCAACGACTTTGAAAGAAATGCTGCGCGAGAGCGCTCGCTCACAACCCGCCAACGATCACCGTCCTCGACCCGGTGAGCGCAGCTCTTGATTCTGGGAGGGGTGTTGTGAAGGTGGCGGAGATTCTCGCGATAAAAGGCTCGACCGTTGTCACCGTTCAACCATCAGACACGATCGCTCTTCTGGCAGAGCGCCTACGCGAAAAGCGCATCGGCGCGGCAATTGTGAGCACGGATGGACAAACAGTTGAGGGCGTGATTTCCGAGCGCGACGTGGCGTATGGCCTCGCCCTTCACAAAGGCGATTTGCACACGCTGCCGGTTTCAGCGCTCATGACGAAAGAGGTGATTTCGTGCTCTCCCAACGACAGTGTGGCGCAAGTCATCTCAACGATGCTGGCCCGCAGCGTGCGACACCTTCCCGTAGAAGATGAATGCCGATTGGTCGGCATGATCAGCATCCGTGACGTCTTGAACGTCCGCGTCGCTGAACTTCAGCAGCAGACCAGCCAGTTGCGAGCGTTCGCAAATCAGACTGACCGTGACCCTCAGGATCGATGAGCTGAACGCTGCGCGAGTTGACGAGCTCTGGCCTTCAGATTGTCAGGGGTGCGGCTGTTCGGGATGTAGCATCGCCTGGTGCAGTTTGGATCGAATTGAGGCGTAGATTTCTACCGCCCCCAGAAGCGGTTATCTCTGCTGGTATCAAACCAGTCACCGGCGGCGGTGGTGGTCATCATGGTGGTCAGCTTGGCAGGAATTCCGAGGAGCAAGCCCACGATCAGCGTCACAACTAGCATCTTCATGACATTGTCTCCTTCGGGAAGGAGTTACGAAGTCCACACTAGGATTGCCATCGATGCGAAACTGTGTCGTGGAACACCTTGGGCGCCGCGTCGACCTTAGAGCAATCGGGTCTAACCCGAGACCAAGTCGTCATCGCGGCTTCTTCAGAAGGTGCATCAACCATCAGCGTGGTTGCGCTGCGAGGATTGCCGGCAGTCATGACGGATCCGCAAGAGCTCGCCCAGTGGCATGCCGGTGTTGTGCTCTGCGTTTTTCTGATGACGCTCTAGTACGCATCTGCGGTCCCGCAGGGGCCGTCCGTTGCCGCAATGCCTTGCACTCCGTTCCAAGCTGGCCAGAAACACGCGATGGCCAATCTTATGTGAGATTCTGCGCCTTCTGGAATTTCTGTTTTGTGTCGCGCCGCGGGGCGCGAATGTCTGGCGATCCGGAAATCGAATTGCTAGCGTCAATACGCGCCATGCTCAGACCCAAGCGGCGCCGCCGGCGCGCCGAGCATACCAACATCTCTCCGCTGGGCATGTGCGTAGCATCATGTGCGGAAAGAGGTGGTGCCGGCACTTTTTCGTAGGCGTACCCGGCCTAACCCGTGAACGAGACGAGCCTAGCGTCGGAGGACCAGCTGCACCGCACCAAGGCTGGTCGTATGGAGTGCTGCGACTAACCGCCCGGCGGGGGGTAGCAGATGAAGCGTCTCCGACTGACGGCTGAACGGTTACACGAAGTACTGAACTATGACGCGGACACTGGTGTGTTCACCTGGCTGGAAAAGCGAGGCAGGGTCAAGGCTGGCGACACGGCCGGGACGCTCACCCATGACGGGATCTATATCAGGGTGGACGGTCGTCGCTACTCCGCCAGCCGCCTTGCCCATTTGTGGAAGGCTGATGAGTGGCCGCACGACCAAATCAACCACCGCGATGGTGATACGGCCAATAACCGCTGGCTCAATCTGAGGCCTGTCACACCTTCACAGAAATTGTGCAATCGTGGAAAGCAGCAGAACAACACGGCGGGCCTCAAGGGCGTGACCTTCAATAAGCGCAGACACAAGTTTCAAGCTCAGATTTGCGTAGCTAGAAAACGCCACTTCCTTGGCTACTACCCAACCGCCGAACTTGCGCATCGCGCCTATCGCCGAGCGGCCAGGCGTATGCACGGCGAGTTCGCCCGAGTAGACTGACGGGAAGTAGCAGGGCCACACGGGCGGACCCGCAACGCTGGGACCGGGGGGAGCCAGTCGCAGCAAAACCACCGCTCTCTCTGTTGGATTAGGGGGACAACAGGATGGTGCGGCCCTGCGCACGCAAGATGCATCAACCGGGCTACGCATGCAATTCGGGGAGTCCCTATTTCGCGTATGGTGAAATCCCAGGCTTACGGCTGGCCGGAAGCCGCATGGTCGAGGCATGGCTGGCCTAACCGCTGCGAACGCGCACGCATGTGGATCGCAGTGCGCTACGCTGACAACCGCAACACTGTGCCGACGCCGACACCCAGGGTCTTGGCGATCTTGCGCACCCCGATACCGTCAGCTCGCATGGATCGAACCTTCGCTGCGCGCAATGGGTCTGTCGTCTCCAGCGTCGGCCGGCCAAGCGTGACGCCATCTTCCTTGGCCCTCGCCAGCCCGGCCTTGACACGCTCTTGGATCATGGCGCGCTCGAACTCGGAAAATACGCCCATCATTTGGAACATCGCTCGTCCCGATGGCGTGCTCGTGTCGAGCCCTTGCTGATGCAGGTATAGGTCTACCCCCTTCGCGTGCAACTCCGCCAGCGTGCCAAGCAGGTCCACAAGGGAGCGGCCAAGCCGGTCCACGCTCCACGCCATCACCATATCGAATTCCCGCCGCGCAACGGCCTTCAGCATATCGTCGAGCCCGGGGCGATCTCTGCGGCTCTTGGAACCGGAAATCCCGGCATCCTCGAAAGTCGCTACAACTTCCCATCCGTGTCGCTCTGCAGCCGCCATTAGCTCCCTTCGCTGATTGCGTGTCGCCTGCTCACCAGTGGACACTCTCAGGTAGAGCGCCGCTGTCTTGTCTCGCTTGCCGTACCTGACCATGGCTGCATCACTCCGCCCCGATGTGTAGTTCCCTGCATAAACTGATTTGCAGTGTTCTACAAACACTTGTTATTCGAACACCCTCAACGACCCCTCGCCGATCCAGCATTTGCGGGTTTTGCCAAGCGGAGATTCGGCAGAGGTTTTCGGAACAAACCAGCGGCCGAGGGCAAATCCGCCTCGCGTTGCATGGCGCGGCTGTGCCGACAGTACGAGAGTCGCTGCAACTCGACGAGGTCGCGTGGCGGTGCGGCAAGCGTCGGCGCGTTTGGCGGGTTGAGAAATGCAACCGGTGCGGCCTCAGCCTCCCTCGCTACGGGCTTGCTCGATCGCAAAGGCCTTCGGCCGCTCCAGTGGTCAGTAGACAAGAGCCAGCTCCAATCGTAGGGCCTGCCTTGGTCTCAGTTTGACCCTGAACGGAAGGTCGTGTTGGCCCGCGCGCGTCGCCTTCTTTGTGCGTCTATCGGCTCATGTCGTCCAAGTCGCGCAGGAGGCCCGCGGGTCCGTCGCCGCGACGCGTCAGATGGCACCACATAGAGACTTTGTGGAACAGGGTATAGAGCCAAAGCGCTTCCTCCGGATCCGGATGGCCGACGTCTCCATATCCGGCAAGAAGCGGCTCCCGGCTACGTGGATCCTCATGGGTGCAGCAGAACAGTGCCTTAGCGAGGTCAAACAACGCATCTCCAGCCCGGGCATTGCCAAAATCAATTAGGCCGGTGAGTTGCAAATTCCCCTCCTTGCTATGCTCGACAAGCACGTTGCCCTGTTGCAAGTCGTCATGGCAAAAGACAGGGCCCGTGCTGTGCTGGAGTAGATCGAATCGCGATTGTGCATTCCCTTCCAAGCGGCGGGTCAAGGCCTCCTCCCCGCATTGCGCACGAAACTGCCGAAACACCTGGTCGAACGCCGAGCGCATGTATTCATCGTTGGTCGGTTGGGGCCGCCGAATGCCATCGGCGACAATGTAACCGTAAGCACTCATTGGAATGGCGTGTAGACGCCTCAGCAGCGCGCCCATCTGCCGATACGCAACGTCGATGCCAGGCGCGCCGATCAGGCTCCGCACCGTTACGCCTGAGAGCCACGTCGTGAGTGCAAAGCGGAACGAGATCCGGGTTCGGCTCTCGTCAACCCGAAGCCAACGTGGAATTGGGAGGCCGGCCCGCTCGCCGACCCAGCCGGCTACTAAAGCCTCCTTGGCCACGGCCCACGCGGGCTCGTCACCATAAATCTTGAGCACGAGCGGGTGTTCGGCGCCCGCGAGGTCGATGCGATAGACGTCATTGACGCCGCCATGTAGTCGCGCGAAGCCGACCGGGTCGAGCGCATTGTCGAGATCGCGGACAATTGCTCGGACTTGCTCGAGTTCGAGATCGACAGTCAGGAGGCGCGCCATTGGAGAACCCCATTCTCGCATATCAGTCGGGAGCCGTGCCCGGCGGAGACACCGGCGACGTTAGTGGGCTCGCGTCAGACGCCAGCGGCACGCCAAGCTCTAGGAGCGCGCGGAAAACGCCGCCGCAATCTGGCCGTATCGTCGAGATTGGCAAAGGGTCATGGAGAGGCATGCCGATGAGGCGTCACCAGCAAACGTTAAAGGTTTCATGGAGCGGGACTTCAAGCTCAAAGACTCGTTCCAAGGTCTGGCTCTCTGTCCGGCATTTTCCTTTCATGGTTCCTGGCAGCGAACATCACCGCAACACTGGGCTTTGCTGCCGTCCTGGGATTGTTGACGCTCAACTCGATAACTGGCAGCGATGGGGCGAAATTCCTCGTGGCGCTCAGCTCGGACTGCTACTCGGCTTGAAAGCTCGCGGCCGCGTGCCGGTGGCCACGCTCTTCGGCGTCGATAGTTGGAACGACATAGCGGGTGTGTGAATGAGTGGTGCCGCCCGATGGTCCGCATCAGACGGCACCGTAGCCTCTGGCCCGATCAACCGCCGCAGGGGATTGACCAATGGCCGCGAGACGATGTGTGACGCGCAAACGTGCGCAGATTAAGACCCCACTGAAGCTCAAGCTCACGCCGGCTGCCATCGAGTTTCTGGAACGTCGTGCACGCGATCTGTCTGCCACTCGTGCATCCTTCAATCCCACCGTTTCCCGCGGTGTGTCTAAAGCACGACGTGCCGCGCACCGCGCATATGTCGAAGAGTATTGCGCACGATTTTACGAAGGCACGAAGTGGACCCACCCCAAGCCGCTGAAGTCGAGCGCCGACATTGTGGAGCTTGCCGTGGCGGGGCTCGATGAAGTGGCGGCAGCCCGTGCGCTGTGTGTCGCCATCGTCCAAGCCACCGGGCACAAGCTGTGAGTTAGCGGCTTCGGGGTTCGCTCCGGAGCTGCTGTGTTTTCCGTGGATACCCACATTTTCCCACCCACTGAGCCGTCAGCGCCGCGCTATGAACGTCGGCCCACAGATAGCGGGGTATGGCCTGCATGGGCGGCGGTTCCAACCTATCGCGTATCAGGGGCGGCCTCGGGATCACCGGGCCCGCCTTCGTTTCTGCGGCCCTCGCAGCATCGCTCGAATGCTTGGTGCGCCGTAGGTATGCCCCCTCTCGTTGACGTAGCCGGCAACTGCTAGCGCTGCCGCAATTCTCCTCAACGAGAAACCGCGCCGGTCTAGCCGTTCGGCTAGCTTCACAGCCGCCGGCGCTCTCTCGCGGAGTGGCTTCCGACCGCCGGCGCCGGGCACCCTGTAGCGCGTGGCGAGCTCGGCCACCAGGCGCTTTCGATCAACCGGCGGTAGGGCGACAATCATACTCATCAGCTCGTCAACGCGACGCTTGCCCATGACCTATGCTGCCAGGGCGCTGGCGTCGCTTTCAAGGGCCGCCTCTGGCGCGAGAAATGAGCCGCGGTAGGTGGCGAAGTAGACTCCGCGCTCTGCTGTCGCCAAGAACAGACTCCACTTCATGACGAGCTCACGGGGATCCGCAGCCTCGATGGTGCCGGCGGCTAGCTTGCGGCCATCCTCGTGGAGGCGCCACAGCTTCACGGTGCGCTTGCGCATGCTTGCTTTCCTTGGCTCAGAACGCAAGCACTGTTAGGAATTGTTCCCTAACAGATTGGGCATCCGCGGGCAAGAGTCCGGACCCGGACGAAGTGCTTCTTTGGTGGACATGCCATGCCATGATTTCGCCGGATGACTGTGGCGACCTAGCCCACAGCGGGCCTGTCCTTACCGTCCGGGTCTGCTGATGGGGGCTGGCCCGGCCCCAACCCGGCCGGCCCCCGATCTTCATCGCTCACGGCAAAATGCGAAGCCCGCCAGCTTTAACTGACGGGCACCCGCACATTCGGCCTACCGCGAGAGAGCGCTTGCGATAGACGGGGCACGGTGCTGCCGCTCAGACCTGGGATCAAGGCAGGGCCGAATTAATCCACAGGCTTGTCCACAGCGCTTTCAGGCCTCCGGACCGTCAGAGTAGGCTCTAATTCTGGGCATGTCCCTAGTAGCCCAGCGGCGTCGATGACCCCCAAATATCGACGCTCTTTCCTGCGCCCGGCGACATCCCCCATTCGTCACCGGGCGTTTTCTTTTCCATGTCCCGCCCCGCGTATTGTGCGGCTCCGGCCAGCAGCATCCCCGCCGCGCGTGCAGCGCATCGCCTTTGAGATCGTGAGCAGCCGAGTCTGCCGACTAGGAAAACTCGAAACCTGTTCCGTTCGGGACAGCAGTGCTCAGGAAAACGAGAGACACAGCGCTCGCATAAGTACAGCGACCAATGGCGCTACACACGCGTAGCGTGTTGCTCCATCCTCGCGTGATAGCCATCGTGCTTTTTTTCATCGAGAGAGCAGATGATGACCACACAAGCAGGGCATTCCTCGTCTGACACCGAATTGCTCGATACGTCGCGGCCGTCACTCGGCGCCCGGTTCGGCGCTTTCAAGACGCATGTGGCAGCATGGATCGAGACGTGCGTCGCCTACTATGAGGCCGCCGCTCTCTACGATCAGTTGTCCGGACTGTCCAATGCGGAGCTGCATCGCCGCGGGCCTTCGAGGGAAACGCTTGCGCGCGATATCTGCGATGCCTGTGCGCCGCGAAAGGACAAGGACGGCGACAGCGGTCCTCTTGGGAATGGGTGAGACCTTCGACAACTGTCGACCATTGCGCGGCCATTATTTCGTGGGGGCAAATCTATGGTTTTTTCTCGTGTGCGATCGTTCGCTCAGCTCGCTGCAGCGATTGGCATCGTTGCCATCTCTGACACTGGCGTACTCATCCAGTCAGCTGACGGGCATACACACCTCGGGCGTGATGGAACGGCGATCTCCTGGTATCCCAAGGAATGCTGCCACGACCGTGACTGCCGGCCGGTGGTACAGATCCAGGCAGTTGGGGCCGGGTTATGGATGACGACGGACGATGGCCAAACGGTTCTCATTGGTCCCGACGAAGAGAGACGGCCGTCGCTCGACTTGCGCTGGCACGTGTGTCTCGTACGAGATCATAGCGGCGGGGTGATAGTGCAATGCGTGTTCCAACCGCCGAGCAGTTAAGGCGTTCGCGCACTTCCTCCGCGGCTCGATCATGACGCTGTGCCTGCAATCGTCACAGTGCAGCCAGGCGCGCTTGCCGAGCCTGACCAGCAGGGCCAGGTGGGCCTGCTTCCAGGCGTCGTCCTTGGGTATGCGATGCCAGCTCATGCCAACGATGGTGGCGCGCTTCGCCGCACCGGGAAAGCCGCGAGGGGTGGTGGCGACTGGCTCTAAGCAGGTCTACATCTTGAAAGCGAAGGTGGACGTCCTCAGGAGACGCCCACCCTGGCTGCGCGAGGCTACGCGAACACATGCGCCTTTGGGGGGTGCAAGAGCCTCGCCAGATTACCCTCCGCCCTCGCACGAGCGCCGTCAACGAGGTCCATATGTACGTCCGTGGCGGGCGAATACCGAGTAACTCCGTTCCAACCCATGCCCCCGAAGTTCGTCCGTCCCTGCATCCCCACAACCGTAAAGGTCATCCCACAAGGCGATGCCTGGCTGCACGAGCCCGAAGCTTGATGGCTACCGCTTCCAGATCGTCAAGGATGGTGACCGTATCAGGCTCTACAGCCGGAGCGGCTACGACTGGACCAAGCGCCTGGCGGGCCTGGCGACGGCGCTGGCGGGTACTCGTTGCCAATCCGCGGTGATAGACGGCGAGCTCGTCTTCACGGCTCCCCTGATTTCTGGCGCCTGCAGGCGGCCATGGCCGGCAGGCCCCACGAGCTCGCGGTGTTCGCTTTCGATCTCATGGACTACGACGGCGAGGATATCCGGTCGCTCCATCTGATCGAGCGCCGGCTGCAGCTCACCGAGGTTGTGGCGCGTTCGGATATCCATTGCCTTCACCTGGTCCAGGCGTTCGATAACGGAGCCAAGCTGCTGGAGGCGGCCGAGCGGCACGGGTTAGAGGGCATCGTTTCTAAGCGCCAGGCGTCTGCCTATCGCCCTGGGCCATCCCGCGATTGGGTGAAAACGAAGACAGCAGCTTGGCAAGTCGCGAACCGGGACAGGTGGAAGGCTTTTCAGCGGAGTCGATGAGCTTGGCCGGCGCACACCGCCTTAGGGCTACGGCGGCAACCGCTGCAAGATTTCCGCGAGCTGATCGGTCGCCTTGTCGATCTTGGCGCCCTGGCTCGCTAGCGCCATCTCAACGTTCTGCAACCGCCGCTCCATGGTCTGCAGGCGGATGCTGAGCTGATCAAACCTTGCATTCATGCGGCTGTCGGCGCCACCAAAGCGCGCGTCCAGGTCCTCGGGCAAATGCGCCAGAAGATATTCGAGGTCCTGCACTCGCTTGTCTATCGTGTCAGCCATGGGCTCAGCCTAGCACAGCGTTCCGGCCGTCAATAGCTGTTGAAATCCTCGCGCCCGATCTCGACGCCGGCGCCGGTGCAGCAGCATACCCGCCCCATGAGCACCATCGACAAGCAACGCATCGCCGCCGTCCGCACTCTGGAGGTTCATGGGCTACGTGTTCCGGGACGAATGGATCGCACCCATGGGCCAGACCACGCCGGCGACGGCTGCAGCCGACGTCTTGCACGCCCTGCTTGTGCAACGCCCCGACCGGCTGGAGGGCAGCACCGAAAATTCGGAGGAGGCGCGCGAGCTGGCGATGATCGCCGAGGCGCTGGAAGCCTACGAGTGCAAGCGTTGGCCTGAAGGCAACGGGCCGGGCGGGAAGGGGTGATGCGTTCCGCTCGAGCTGCCCAAGGGCAGTGGAGACGGATCCATGCGGCGCAAGACTGCCATTGGTGTGATGGCGATCACTGTGGTCGCGATGCCGCCTGCTCTATTTGCCCTCGCGACTGTGGCAATGTGGCCAAACTCGACGCTTGAAGAGCTGTTGTTCCAAACAGTTGAAGGTCAAATGATCACCCCGAAGGACGTGCTATATCGATTGAATGCAGAGGGTTACGGGCAGCATGCCGCGAGCTTCGCAGACGTCTGGACGGAGGCTCAGTTCGAAGCGCGACTGGCCGACATCAAACGCAGGCATAAGCCAGGACTGAAAACTCGCGACGACGGCGACGGCCGCAATCCCGCGGTACTCAACTGGCGATATGAGCGGAAGCCCCGGTGATCCACATTTGCAGGCGTCTGACCACCACTGCGAACCGCGACGGTGGAAGACGTCCCGGTGGAAGTAGCCTTCGATCTCATGCACTACGACGGCGAGGATAGGGTCGCCCGTCCGCCCTGGTTCGCTCATCGCAATGGTGAGAGTAACGCTATTGCTGATTGGCGCTGCTCGCATTTGGTTGCCAGCTTTAGGATCGAGCTGAGCTGGGGTCCAACGGCGCTGCCAGATCGTTGCGGTGAACAAATCCGAGCCATCCCCATGTTTGCGCTCGCCGACTATCCACTATCCCTTGTCTTCGTAGCCAGCCTTGTCCTGATCGTGGCGGCCATCGAGCTGGGCCATTGGCTTGGCGAGCGTACAGCCGCTCACGGCGGCGAAAATGTTGCGATGCTGAAAGCATCGATCCTGGGCTTGCTGGCACTAATGCTCGGCTTCACGTTCCATATGGCGCAAACGCGGTTCGAGCTACGGCGTGACACCGTGCTGAACGAGGCAAATGCCATCGGCACGACCGCGCTGCGTGCTCGCCTACTCTCGCCGCCGCACAACACCGAGAGCCTCGCTCTGCTGCGCGAATACGTCAAAGTCCGATTGGACATCACCCGGCGTTTCCCTTCACCCTCTGAGTTGAATGCGGCGATTGCCAAATCGAATGCAATTCAGGAGGCACTTTGGCGACAGGCAAAGGCGGTAGCCGCCAAAGACAAGGCAATGGTCCCCACGGGCCTCTTCATTGAGGGGCTCAACGTGATGATCGATAGTCAGGCCAAGCGCGTAGTCGCGGTCCGCAGCCGTATACCAAACAGCATTCTACTAGCGCTGTATGCGATAGCCGTAGTTGCCATCGGCTTTGCCAGCTATGGTCGAGCTCTGGAGCGGCATTGGCGGCCGGCAGTCTACATTGCGGGCATTCTCACCGCCGGCGTGATACTCCTGCTTCAGGACCTCGATAGACCAGGCGACGGCTTCATCGCTGTGAGCCAACAGCCGATGATCGATGTAGCCACGAGCCTCGCAAGTTATTCTGATTGAGGATCAGATAGATCATCATCGAAGAAACACCCCAGGATCGAGGTGCAGCCCGCTTGAGCTGTCGGGCCGCGCGTGCAGATAGCCACTGGTTACCGAGATGTTGCCGTGCCCGAGCGTCGCCTGCACGACCGGCAACGCCGCGCCGCGATCGATCGCGTGGCTCGCGTGAGCATGCCGGAGCCAGTGCGCGGAGAAATTCTCGCTGACACCCACCTTGGCCGCAACTCGCTTCAGCACGTAGTTCACGGCACGCTCGGTGAGGTGCTTGCCCTGGCGCGAAGCGAAGATCGGATCATCAGCGCCGGCGTCGCCACGAAGCGACAGCAGCGAGCGACTGACGACCTCCGGCAAGAGCACTTCGCGGCGCTTGCCGCCCTTTCCCAGGACGCTGAGCTGCACCTTGTCCTGACGCTTGATCACATCCCCCCATGTCAGGGCGACGAGCTCGGAGACGCGCAAGCCCCCGGCGTAGCCGATCTCGATCAGCAGGCGATCGCGACGATTGCCGGCGGCGCGCACCAGCATACCCATCTCAACCTCGGTGACGATCCGCTGCGCTACGGCGCGGACTTCGCTGCGCACCTTGATCACGGCACCGGCGTTGAAGCGCAGGTAGCCGAGACGGTGGCCGTACGCGAGCAGCGACTTGATGCGCAGCACGACCTGGCGGGCGCTCGAGGACGCGTGCTTGGCAGTCAGAGCCTCGAGGGCCTGACGGACATCCTCGACCGTTGCATTGCGCAGGGGCACCTGCAGGACCGACGCCCCTAAGATATTGGGAAAAAATCGAGAATTGTTCCGCTCGGGACAGCCATGTCCGTGGAAGCGAGAGACGCTCGAACTCTCAACCAAGCGGACATTGGAGCCACCGACCATGCAGAAGATCGCTATCGGGCTAACGGCCCTTCTCCTCTTAGCTGCTGTGTCGAAGCCTGCGGCTGCCCAAGATATCGTGTACCCGCAGGTTCCGTGCGTCTCGTACGAGGCAGTCGAATTTCCCGGTTGCGTGAACTATGGCGCGCTGAGTGAAGAAGAGGCGCGCACCGCACGCGGCCACCCCGAGTTCGTCGAGCCAGTGCAAGCGGCGACAGCGTCCCAGGCCCAGCCGGCGCCGCACGCTGCGCGCATCGTCCCGTCTTCGCGTCAATAGTAGGCGGGTCCTCAGCTGCTAGTCAGCTCGCGTTGTAATGATAAAGCCTCTGCATCCCGCCATCAGCCGAGGCGCAAAAGGCAAGTGGATGGAGGGCGTAGGTGTGCTCGCCCTTCTGTGCTTGATCAGCTTCTCGGAGATCGGTGCTGTTCCCATGGCGAATATTCGCATGAAAAGCCAGCTGACGCAGCTTCGTTTCTAACGCCCAGGGCCCGGCGAATGCCACGAGCACCAGTAGCCCAATCAATGCGTACCATCCATAAACCGCACCGACCCGAATGTCTCTTGTGGGTCATACCTTGCCGATCCTGCTATGCTGAATGCACGTCAGCTCGACCCCAGAAAGCTGCCTAAGTTATTCCAGATGCGAGAACTTCAGGATCGTGCCACTTCGAGACCCGAGCACTTGCAGCAAGGGGCGTGATCGCCGCGCTCGGCATCATCCACGGGACCCTGCTCGGCGGATTGCAGGGCAGCCTCGGGCCTGATCACCGGTGGCCTTCTCGGCTACCTGCTGATGCTGACCTCCGCTTCGCCTGGTGCCCCAGTTAAGCGACTCTGTTGGGTTTGCTTAGGCAGCGTGGTTTGACTCCTGAGGTCGGTGCGTCCCGGGAGCGAGAATTGCGTCCAAACGCGGTGGTTAGACGGTCGGTCGGAGTTGATTGCGCCTGCTTATTCGCCACCACAGCGCCACCTGCCCAACCAGGTAGACCGGCGCCCAAACAATGAAGAAATCCGGCACTTCCCCCGCCAGACCTGTAGGCCCAGCGCCTGTCGTTGCAATCAGTGCAAGCCCGGACGCGTAGTGCAATAGAACCAGAACCCGAGTGAGTCTGAGGCTCGTCCCACGACCGGACAGCGCAGCCAACGCCCCGAGCGCTGCCCATACAAGCGGCGCACCGAGGACCATCGCGAAGGCGCCCACATCCGACCCACCAATTGGCCAGGCGACCAAGCCGAAGGCGCTAAGAGGGGCTGACGACAGCCATAAGGGAATGCTGGTACCGTGACCGCCGCCAGCCGCGAATATCGAAAGAAACGCGAGAATAGATCCGTACGAGACCCCAGCCATTACCCCAATAATCGCTCGCCTTGATTCTGAGCCAGCCCTCATGCTCGACCACAACACCACCTGCCCAGCGAGGTAGGCCGACGCCCAAAGAGCGACGTCCACCCGCAGCAAGAGCTCCGGATGTTCAAGGCCGATGATCGCGACGAGGGCGAGGCCGGAGGCGTAATGCAACAGAGCCAAAGACTGAGCGAGTCGAAGCATCTTCCCGTCGCCGGATAGGGCGACCAACGACCCGAGGGCTGCCCATACAAGCGGCGTACCGAGGAGCATCGCCTTGTAGCCGTAGCCCAGATACGGATCACCAACGAGCTTACCGACCAAGGCGAAGACGCCAAGCGGCGCTGATGAGAGCAACAAGGGAATGCTGGTGCCGTGACTGCCGCCGAACAAAAATGATGACACGAATGCGAGAATAGATCCGTACAAAAGTCCGACCACTGCTCCAACAATCGC
>Ga0209382_10004761_pt1 | contig 17939 bp, 15 predicted proteins | sample SoiMetdeltSBSDD5_FD_187599 | JGI IMG/M metagenome (GOLD analysis project Ga0209382, IMG submission 187599) | Bulk soil microbial communities from a Populus tree surrounding site in Tennessee, USA - Soil MetaG P. deltoides SBSDD5 (SPAdes) (version 2) | ecosystem: Environmental > Terrestrial >...
CCGGGAAAAGCGCAGATAGATGGGTCGCCGGCCCTCATCCAGGGCCTTGGCTTCATACCGTGTTGGACACCAGTCTTCGGGCGGCCGACGCCAGTCGCTGGGCCCCTCGGTCTGCCAGTCGAACCCTCCATGAGCCAGAATATTGCGCAGACTCCAGCCGATGTAATCGGCACTGTCGCTGGCCAGGTGCATTTCGCCGCCGGGCTTCATGACACGGTAGATTTCAGCAATGGTGCGCGAATTGAGGAGACGGCGCCTTTCGTGGCGGCGCTTGGGCCAGGGATCGGGATAGAGGATGAACAGCCGGTCGATTGATTCATTCTCGAGGCATTCGAGGAGCAGCCGGCCGTCGCCGTCGAATATGCGGACATTGGCCAAGTGCTCATCCTCAATGGCAACGAGAAGCTTGGCGATGCCATTGACGAAGGGCTCAGCGCCGATGAAGCCGACTTCGGGACTTCGCGCGGCCAAGCTCACCAGATGCTCGCCTCCGCCAAAGCCGATCTCGAGCCAAACCTTCAAAACGCCCTGGGGGAAAAGATCGTGCGGCTGAAGCTTGCCTTGGTCTTCAGTCGAAATGCGTAGCCTGGGAAGCAGCGAGGCCATGAGAAGCTGCTGCCTCGGCCTCAAGGGTTTGGCCTTTCTGCGGCCGTAGAGTTGAAACCTGCTCCGGTTCAACTACCGGACAACGCCCCGAATGCTGTCCACGAGATCGGTCCTCTCCCAGCTGAAGCCACCGTCCTTTTCGGGAAGGCGGCCGAAGTGACCATAGGCGGTTGTGCGCGCGTAGATGGGGCGATTAAGTTTCAGATGCTCCCTGATGCCGCGGGGGGAGAGCGGCATCACATTGCTCAGCACCTTCTCAAGCTTCCGCTCCTCGATTTTGCCGGTGCCGTGCAGGTTCACGAAGATCGAGAGGGGCTCGGAAACGCCGATCGCATAGGACAATTGTATGGTGCAGCGCTTAGCAAGCTTCGCAGCCACGACATTCTTGGCGAGGTAGCGGGCGGCATAGGCTGCCGAGCGATCAACCTTGGTCGGATCCTTGCCCGAAAAGGCGCCGCCGCCATGAGGTGCGGCGCCGCCATAGGTATCGACGATGATCTTGCGGCCGGTCAGACCGGCATCGCCATCGGGCCCGCCAATGTAGAACTTCCCCGTGGGATTCACGTGCCACTGCGTGTTCTCGGTGACCCAGCCCTTGGGCAAGGCGCGCTTGACATAGGGCTCGACAATTTCACGCATATCGTCGGATGTAAGGTCTTCCTCAATGTGCTGATGGGACACTACGATCTGGCTGACGCCCACGGCCTTGCCACTTCGGTATTCGACGGTGACCTGGCTCTTGGCGTCGGGGCCAAGGCGCGGCTCCTTGCCTGACCGGCGCGCTTCGGAGAGCTGCTGGAGGATGCGGTGCGCATAGTAGATGGGCGCCGGCATGAGCTCCGGGGTCTCGTCACAGGCATAGCCGAACATAATGCCCTGATCGCCGGCGCCTTCATCCTTGTTTCCGGCGGCGTCGACACCTTTGGCAATGTCAGCCGACTGGCTGTGAAGAAGGATCTCGACCTTCGCTTCGCGCCAGTGAAATCCAATCTGCTCGTAACCGATGTCCTTGATGGCGTTGCGAGCGGCAATCTCTATCTTCTCATGGGTCACGCTCTTCGGACCGCGATACTCGCCGGCGATGATCACGCGGTTCGTGGTGCACAGCGTCTCGCAGGCGACGCGGATTTGGCTCGGATCGACACCCGAGCTCTCCGCTTCGCGATAGAAAAGGTCGACGATCTCGTCCGATATGCGGTCACAGACTTTGTCGGGATGGCCTTCGGAAACCGATTCGCTGGTAAACTGAAAATTCCTGCGTGCCACCGCCATCCCTCGCTGTCGTTTCCCCCTTCGAAGCGTGGCTATTTGGCAGGCCTTTGCAGCAAGGTCAACTGGCAGGCACGAGCGAGGCCAGATCAGGCCTCGGCGCGATGACCCAGCACTTTCACCAAATCGATGATGCGCCGTCTGACATCAGCATCCTTGATCTCGATAAAGGCCTGATTGAGCTGTAGCCCCTCGGCCGAGCTGATCAAATCCATAATGAGCGCACCGTTCTTGTTCTCGGAAAAGCCCGTGGAGGGGTTGCCCGAGACGGAGCCCGGCATGTCGTCGTAGAAGAATTGCACGTTCACGCCCAAGATCTGTGCCATTTGGAACAGACGGCTGGCACTGACCCGGTTCGAGCCTTTTTCGTATTTTTGTACTTGCTGAAAGGTAAGGCCCAGCTGATCGCCGAGCTTCTCCTGGCTCATCCCAATCAGCATCCGGCGCATTCGCACCCGATTGCCAACATGCACATCAATTGGGTTGGCATTTCGCTTCGCCATCTGTTCCTCAGTTCCAGCCCCCGCCAGAATGCCTGTGTTCTTCCTCCTCCGGTTCCCCCATACCGAGTATCGGAACAAGTAATACACTTTACCATTTCAAAGCAAACTAAAATTCCAATAAAGCTTAGTATTTGCGGGTAATTAATTTGCACGAAAATTAGGCATTTGGCCTTTTTAACGCTGGCGGCCTCTTCGCGAAACGGGCCGCCGGCGAGCTCTGGGCCAGGAGACCTACAGCAAAGCCAAGGAGAATCATCAGAAAAAAGGAAAGGTCGCCGAAACGGGCGTAAGGTGTCGGAGGGAGGGCCTGGGGAAGAATGGCATCGATTGTGCCCTTGCTGCCCAGAGGCAAGGTTTCCAGAAGGCGCCCATGCGCGTCGACTACGGCCGAGATGCCGGTATTGGCGGCTCGCACGAGCGGCAGGCCCTGCTCGATGGCCCGGAACCGAGCCTGGGCCAAGTGCTGATGGGGACCACTGGTGAGGCCGAACCACCCGTCATTGGTAACGTTTACCAGCCATGCAGGTCGCGGGGCTGCCACCACCTCTGCCGGGAAAATCGCCTCATAACAGATGAGGGGCGAGAATGGCGGCATTCCCGGGGTCGACAAGGTCTGGGGGCCTTGTCCGTGATCAAAGCTGCCTGGAACCGACACCAGTCGACGCAGGCCCAAAGGTTCGAGCCAGGCGGACAGGGGCAGGTATTCACCGTAAGGCACGAGATGCTGCTTGTCGTAAACACCGGCGATCCGCCCAAGGCCGTCGAGGACAAAGAGGCTGTTGTAGACGCGCTGAGGCTCGGTCGTGGACCGCGCCGTCCGGCGAAGCGATCCCATGAGAAGGTGCGCATCATCGGGCAGCGCGTCAGCGATCATGGCGAGCGCCTGGGGCTGTTCATCGATGAGAAAGGGAACTGATGACTCAGGCCAAACGACAAGGCGTGGAGAGCCAGCGGCCACTGCACCCACGGCACTCATCGCAATCAGCTCATCGAGGATCTGCCGTGCATTGTCGCTTCGCCATTTGTCGCTCTGGGGGACGTTTGGCTGCACGATCCTGAGCCATGGGCCCAAGGCCTGCCCGCCCGAGGCTTCCTCGAGCCGCATCCAGCCCACCACCCACAAGGGGAGCGCCGACAGCAAGACAAGAAGCGCTGCCGTTTTTTCGAGCCTCTTCCGATGCGGATCGGCCAAGGCGGCAGGAAGCGTCGCCCAGAGCACGACAAGAAAGGTCAAACCCCAAATCCCGACATAGGCAGCCAACTGGCTCAGGCCGTCGAACGCTTCAACGGCATAGCCCAGAGCGTTCCAGGGAAAGCCTGTGAACCAGCGCCCGCGAAGCCATTCCGACAGGGCAAGCAATGCAGTCAGAAGAAAGATGCGACCCAAGCCGTGTGTCCAAAGTAATGAGGCAAGGCTGATCGCCGTAGCCCAATAGAGAGCCATGCCTGCGGGCAGCGCTGCGAGCGCCAGCGGCATCATCCAGCCATAGGTCTCCGCATCGACGAGAAAGGCGGCACCGATCCAGTAGAGCGATGCGAGGAAAAAGCCAAAACCGAAGACCCAGCCGGTAGCGAAGGCGCGCAAAGCCGTTGCGAGCGACCGGGCGCGCTCGGCGACAATGCCGTCGATCAGCCAGGCGAGAACCGGAAAGCTTGCGAAGAGGACAGGCCAGAAGAGCAATGGCTGCATCGCCGCTGCTGCAAGCGCTCCAAAAAAGAAAGCCGTCGAGAGACGGCTCCAGCCCTTCAGGTTCTTCACCTGCTGCGGCAAGCCCCAAATCATCAAGCGATCATTGCTGCTTTGCAGCTTCCGGATTCGAAGAGTCATTGGTCGGGACAGTATGAATCCTGATTTTCTTCACCCTGCGAGCATCCGACTCCGCCACCTCGAATTCAACGCCGCTCGGATGGCGCACGAGCTCACCGCGCGCCGGCACGCGCCCGAGCATGGCGAAGATCAAACCGCCGAGAGTATCGGCTTCCTCGCCCTCCTCCTTGGCGAGCAGCGGCTGCTTGAGGAGGGCCTCCACCTCCTCGATCGGCACGCGAGCGTCGGCGACAAACACGCCCTTGCCCAAATCCCGAATCAACTGTTCTTCGCCGATGTCATGCTCGTCGGCGATATCGCCGACGATGACTTCGACGATATCCTCGATGGTAACGAGTCCATCGGTGCCGCCGTATTCGTCGACGACGATGGCCATGTGAACATGGGTTGCCTGCATCTTCACCAGAAGATCGGCGACCGGCATCGAGGGCGGCACGAAAAGAAGCTCCCGAACAATCCCCGCCTGTTTGACGGTCTTGCCGAGATCGAGCGACTTGACGGTCGTCATCTTCTCCGCCGGCGCCGTTTCAGGCTCGGGCGATCTGGCCGATTTTCGGCGTTTCTTCTGCGCGAAATTCTTGACCATCCAAGCAAGAAGATCCTTGATGTGGACCATGCCGATCAAGTCGTCCAAAGTCTCGTGATAGACCGGCACGCGCGAGTGACTGGCTTCGGCAAAGCGAAGCATCAAATCGAGCAGAGTGGCAGACTCTTCGATGGCAACGATATCCACGCGCGGCACCATCACGTCGTTGACGCGCATGCCGGCGAACTCGAGTAGATTGACCATCATAGAGCGCGCCTCGGCATGAGCCGTTTCGCTGCTGGTTTCGGACAGCTGGCTGTTGGGGAGGGACAGCTCAGGCGGGCTTCCCATGAGGCGGCGCAGCCAATTCAAGAACCGAGAACGCCCTTGCCGAGCATGGTTCGGCTGTTCGGCAGCAGCGGGGGTGGAAAGAGCGTCGGAGGTTTTGGTGTCGTTATCCATCAGGCTCAGGACAGGGCCTCATCATTGCGATATGGATCGGCGACACCGATCCTGTCGAGGGCGCGCTTTTCGATACGCTCCATCCTGCGGGCGGCGCCAGCATTCTGATGGTCGTGGCCCAAGAGGTGAAGCACACCATGAACGATCAGATGGGCGGTGTGATCGCGGAGACTTTTGCCTTGCGCGCGGGCTTCACTCCGGATCACGCCGGATGAAAGAACGACGTCACCCAGGAAGCGGCGTTCGTCCCCCGGCGGCGCGGGAAAGGAGAGCACATTGGTAGGCCCGCTCTTGCCGCGCCATTTCTCATTGAGTTTTGCAACCGCCTCATCACCTGCAAATCTGATCGCCAGATCGAGCTGGGCTGGGTCGGCACCTACCGTTTTCATGGCCGCGATGGCCGCAGAGCTGGCAAGACGGCTCAAATGCCGGGCAGCCTTCCAGGACCTTCGATCAATAGACACGGAAATGGCCATCAATCCGTTGCAGATTTGTCCCGCCGGTCGCGCTTGGCGGCGGCCTTATCATACGCCGTGACGATGCGGCTGACCAATGGGTGGCGCACGATGTCGGCCTCGGTGAAGGCAACATGGGTCACCCCTTCAATCCCGCGCAGGAGAGCCGTGGCTTCCGCAAGTCCGGAAAGGACGCCAGGGGGCAGGTCGACCTGCGAAGGATCGCCGTTAACCGCCATGCGGCTGCCTTCGCCGAGGCGCGTCAAGAACATCTTCATCTGCTGAGGCGTAGTATTCTGAGCTTCATCCAGGATGATGAATGCATCGCGCAGCGTTCGGCCGCGCATGAAGGCCAAAGGCGCTATTTCAATCGTCCCTTCGGTGAGACCGCGCGCGACGGTGTGCGAAGGCAGAACGTCGTAAAGGGCGTCATAGAGCGGACGCAGATAAGGATCGACTTTCTCCTTCATGTCGCCGGGCAGAAAGCCCAGACGCTCGCCGGCTTCGACCGCGGGTCGCGACAGGATAATGCGGTCAACCTCTCCCGCCGTCCAGGCGGCGGCGGCGGCGGCAACGGCGAGATAGGTCTTGCCCGTACCTGCCGGCCCGGTGCCGAGGACGAGATCCTTCTGACGCAAGGCGTCCATATAGGATTTTTGCAGCGGGGTGCGCGCGGTGACCAGTTTGCGCTTGGTGCGAATAGTTGCCTGACCGTCACTGTGGGATTCATCGGCGCGCACCATGCGGATCGCACCTTCAACATCGCCCAGCGTTATCTCATGTCCGTTGAGCGCCGAAGCATGAAGCCTTTCGAGTACGAGGGCAGCGTTCTCGCAAGAAGCCCGCGGGCCGCGGATCGAGATACGATTACCGCGCGGTGTGATGTCGACGCCCAATCGGCTCTCTATCAAAGCAAGGTGTTCGTCGTGTTCACCGAACACGAGTGACAGGAGGCGGTTGTCGTCAAAAGAGAGCGTCAGACCGCCATCTGCAGCTTCGTTTTGCTGACTGATGAGCTTGGCCAGGTTACCTGTCATCGCTTGCGGCTTGAAAACGCCAGGTCTCCTTGCAGGGTTGCGGTCCTTCGAACGAGAATCAGCCACTTAGCCCCGCATATTGCGCTGAAAGACTGTTTGCGCCAGCACCGTCGATCAACAGAGTTACCACCTCGCCGATCTTCAGTTCCTGAGCCTCGACATGCACCGATTGAAGATAGGGCGACCTTCCGATGAGCTGACCCGGATGACGGCCGGGACGCTCCAGAAGAACGGGCAGAGGACGTCCGACACAAGACTGGTTGAATGCCCCTTGCTGCTCGCTGAGCAGGGCCTGCAAGCAGGCAAGGCGGTATGCCTTAACCTCGTCGGATATCTGCGGCATCTCAGCGGCAGGAGTTCCCGGACGCGGCGAATATTTGAATGAGAAAGCCTGAGCGTAGCGGAGCTCGCGGACCAAGCGCAAAGTCGCCTCGAAGTCATCGTCGCTTTCGCCCGGAAAGCCGACGATGAAGTCGGAAGACAGGGCGATATCGGACCGTGCCCGCCTGATGCGTCCGACGATCTCCACATAGCTTTCCGCCGTGTGTTTTCGATTCATCGCCTGCAGGACCGAATTCGCGCCGGACTGCACGGGCAAATGAAGATAAGGCATGAGCTTGCGGTTCGAAACATGGGCGTCGATGAGCTCATCATTCATGTCGTTGGGATGACTGGTCGTATAACGAAGCCGTTCGATGCCATCGATGCGTGCCAAACGGTCGAGTAAACGGGCAAGACTCAAAGTGCGGCCGTCTTCCGCTTGGCCGCGATACGCATTGACGTTCTGGCCCAGAAGAGTCACCTCCCGTACGCCTCCACCGGCGAGTTGGCGGACCTCCTGCTCGATGGCAGACGCGGGACGGGAATATTCCGCACCGCGTGTATAGGGCACGACACAGAATGTGCAGAATTTGTCACAGCCCTCCTGGATGGTGACAAAGGCCGTCACACCGCGCGCAATCGCCTGTTGAGAGGATCGATGCGGCAGCTCGGCAAATTTCTCCTCAGCTGGAAAATCGGTCTCAACAACCCGCCCTCCCTCGCGCGCCGCGGCGAGGAGTTCCGGCAGCCGGTGATAGCTTTGGGGACCGAACACCAGATCGACGGCGGGAGCCCGGCGGACAATCTCCTCGCCTTCCGCTTGGGCGACACAGCCGGCGACGGCAATCAGGAGCGATCGGCCCTGACGATGTTTTTCATCCTTCACTCGCCTGATCCGGCCGAGCTCGGAATAGACTTTCTCGGCGGCCTTCTCACGAATATGACAGGTGTTCAGGATGACGAGATCGGCAGAAGCGAGATCGGCAGTCGAGGCATAGCCGAGCGGCGCCAGCACGTCGCCCATGCGCTCGCTGTCGTAAACGTTCATCTGGCAACCATACGTCTTAATGAAGACTTTCTTGTGGGGCTCGGCGTTCATGAGATCAAGGTTCGCAATCGTACTTTGCTCTAGCGTGTTTCCGCTTGGATGGGAACTGGCACCGGACGGCGCCCGGTCAAGGCCTGGATGAGGGAAGCACGAATGGCCAGCTTGCAATGGCGGGCCAGGGATTTGCGCCCGCCTATCTCGCGTACCGTAACCGGTTGATGGAATTCGAGGGTCGCTTCGAACGGACCGACTCGCGCCACGCCCAACAAATGTGGCAGGAGCTCCATTTTCCCGTGCCAGGCGAAAATGGGTCGGCGTACGCGGCCCAAAGGAATGCCATAGACTCCCGTATAGGCGATGGTCACCGGCTGCACAGGTACCTGGCTGCCTGCGACCTCGAAATCAGCAGCCCCCAATAGAGCGGTGCGGAAGGGGAGAAGCCGGTTGCCATCGCTGGACGTGCCTTCCGGAAAGAGGACAATGCATTCTCCCTCAGACAGACGCTGGCGAATTGCCGAGACCACAGCCTTCACATCGTGACGCCTATCGCGATCAACGTAAATGGTGCGACCGACGGTTGCGAGAAGACCGAAGAGCGGCCAGCGTGCGACTTCATGCTTGGCCACGAAGCACATCGGGGCGATCGCGGACAGAACGAGAATGTCAAGCCAGCTCAGATGGTTCGCTACGTACAAACACGGCGTCCCAGAAATCGGAGTGCCCTTCACATCGATGCGAATGCCCATGAGCCTGGTCACCAGGCGAAAGTAGAGGTGCGGAAAGCGACGCGCTGCAGACGGCCATATCTTGGTGAATACCCATTGCGGCGGGATGACAAGGAGGGAGAAAGCGATCAGCAACGCAAAGAGAAGAATGGCGCGCAGGTTCTTCATTTGCGGCGCTGCCTCCGGCTGGCATTCAAGGGCTTCCCGTAAAGCTCCAATCGATGCCCGACGAGCCGATAGCCCAGTTCGCGGGCGACGAGCTCCTGAAGCTTCTCGATCTCCTCGTTCCGAAATTCGATGACTTTGCCACTGGCCAGATCGATCAGATGGTCATGGTGCTGGGCAGGCGCCTTCTCATAACGGGCCCTGCCCTTGAAGGCATGGCTTTCGAGAATGCCCATGTCCTTGAACAGGCGAACCGTGCGATAGACCGTGGCCAAGGAAATCCTGTTGTCGAGAGCGGCAGCGCGTCGGTGAAGTTCCTCGACGTCCGGATGGTCGACAGCCTCAGCAATCACCCTGGCGATGGTGCGCCGCTGGCCTGTCATGCGCAGGCCCTTGGCTATGCAGGCCGTCTCGATTTCATTCATAGGCAAGGTATAGGATCAGACTCGCGGGGGTGCAATTGGAAGTGGGCTCATCATGGTTACTGCATCCTCGCGGCTCCCATCATTGCAAGCATAGTAATTCTGACGCCGGCCGGTACGCTGGAAGCCAAGCGTCTCGTAGAGCTTCATGGCGGGCGTGTTCGACTGAGCGACCTCGATATGCAGGGTGCGGGCGCCCTGCCCGGCCAGCAGCTTTCCCGCCTCCATCACGAGCCTTGTGGCAAATCCTGCCCGACGGTGCGGCTCGATCACTCCAAGAGTGATGATTTCGGAAACATCAGCGGCACGCCGCACCATCACAAAGCCCACGGGCTGCACCGGTGCGAGCATGGCCAGCAAGGCCAATGCTCCAGGCATGGCGATTAGCTCGAGAACCGACTTCGAGGTCCAACCACGGTCAAAGCACTGCGCATGGAGACCGGCGAGGACATCCGCGTGCAGCGCTTCAGCCTTGATGAGCGACATGCGGGAGGAAGGAGGCATCGGGCTTTGCATCATGGCTGCGGAGATAGAGGGGGTTCGGCGGCAAGAGGTTCTCATCTCGGCCGGCGATAGCGGCAACGGTTGCCGCATCCGTTGCCAGGCGCCAATCCGAGATAAGCCGATGCGGTTCTGCCGCGGCTGACAGAAGTGGAGCGCCCGAACCCACTGCAATGCATCGGACTTCTGGAAGCGCTTCAGCAGCTTCGGCGGAGGAGCAGATACGCGGCTCGCCCATGGGCCAAAGATCTGAGGTGAAGAGTTGAAAGTAGATGTTGCCGCGTCTTGCATCTATGGCCGCTGCAATCGGAAACGCATTGGGATTATCCGTCATCGCGGCCAAGACCCGAAGAGTAGACAGTCCGACTACCGGCTTGCCAAGTGCCAATGCCAGCCCGCGCGCAAAGGACAGCCCGATGCGCAGCCCGGTGAAGGTGCCGGGTCCCACGGTCGCTGCGATCCTGCCGAGAGAGGCGAAATCCTGGTTTGCAGCCGCCATGACCTCGCGCACCATGGGCGCCAGCCTTTCGGCATGGCCGGTCGCCATCGGTTCGAATTTCTTTGCAAGAATTCGATCTTCGCAGCTGTCGAAGATTGCAACCGAGCAGGCTGGAAGAGCCGTGTCCACCGCGAGGATCTTCATCCGCGCGGTACATGAACAGAAGGATCCGCCATCAGACGGGCCGAACCTCTTTCACCTCGGGAATGAAATGACGGAGAAGGTTTTCAATGCCGTGCTTGAGCGTAGCAGTCGAGCTGGGGCAGCCGGAGCACGATCCCTTCATGTTGAGGAAAACGACACCCTCCTTGTAGCCCTGGAAGGTGATATCGCCGCCATCCTGCGCCACGGCGGGGCGCACGCGGGTGTCGAGAAGCTCCTTGATGGTGGCGACAATCTCTCCGTCCGCGGCGTCGAAGTCCTCTTCGGCGGCGGGTTTTGGCGTTTCATCGTCGAGGAGAACCGGTTCACCCGAGAGATAATGCTCCATGATCACGCCGAGAACGGCGGGTTTCAGATGCTGCCATTCGCCCGCCATCTTGGTAACGGTAATGAAATCGCCGCCGAGGAACACACCCCCGACCCCAGTGATGCCAAAAAGCCTGGCAGCCAGCGGCGATTTCGAGGCTTCTTCCGGCGAGCGAAACTCGCGGGGGCCGCCGCGGACGACAGCTTTCCCGGGCAGAAACTTGAGGGTGGCGGGGTTTGGGGTGGCTTCGGTTTGGATGAACATGATCCAATCTCCTTCGCCCATCATTTAGAACAGTTCCAAAGTATTGCAACCTGAATCAGACCCCTCGGCTGCGAACGAACCCGAGTATTTTCTTAACCTCAGCGATCACCGGACCGGCAATGGCAGCCGCGCGCGCGGCACCGTCGGCCAATACCCCATCGACATGCACTGGATCGGCCATTAACCGTTTCATTTCGCCACCCAAGGGGGCCAACCGGGCGACTGCCACATCGATCAGAGCCCGTTTGAAATCGGCGAATTGGCGGCCGCCGAAATCGCGCAAGACGGTTTCGACGCTCGCGTCGCTCAAGGCTGCGTAAATGCCAATGAGATTGGCCGCCTCGGGTCGCTGCGCCAGGCCCTGAGGGTCATGCGGGAGAGCGTCCGGATCGGTCTTTGCCTTGCGGATCTTCTTGGCAATGCTGTCGGCATCGTCCGTCAGGTTGATGCGCGACAAGTCCGAAGGGTCCGATTTCGACATCTTCTTCGAACCATCCTTGAGCGACATGACCCGGGTTGCAGGGCCGGAGATCAAGGGCTCAGGCAGAGGGAAGAATCCATCCGAATAGCCCGCCTCGCGGATGTAGTCCGCGTAGTCGACATTGAATTTCTGAGCAATGTCACGGGCAAGCTCGAGATGCTGCTTTTGGTCCTCGCCAACCGGAACTTGGGTGGCGCGGTAGCTCAAAATGTCAGCGGCCATGAGATTGGGATAAACGTAAAGGCCAACGGAAGCAGCTTCGCGGTCTTTGCCTGCCTTTTCCTTGAATTGGGTCATGCGATTGAGCCAGCCGAGGCGTGCCACGCAATTCAAGATCCAGGCGAGTTCCGCATGCTGGGCGACTTGGCTCTGATTGAAAATGATGTGCTTCACAGGATCGATGCCAGCGGCGAGAAAAGCAGCGGTGACCTCGCGCGTGTTGCGGGTCAGCTCATGCGGGTCCTGCCAGACGGTGATGGCGTGGAGGTCGACCACACAATAGAGACAGTCGTGGCTTTCCTGCATCTCGACGAACCTCTTTATGGCGCCCAGATAATTGCCCAGATGGAGGTTGCCGGTCGGCTGCACGCCGGAAAAAACGCGGGACGTCAAAGTCGGCATTTGGCTCTTCCCAATTTCCTTGGCGCTATATCCAGCAAAACTCAGCGCAAGCCAAGAGCCCTAGAGAGTCCGCTTCAGCATGATGCGGAGGTCGGCCAGGGTCATGGCGCCCGTCAATTGCGAGGCGGCGAAATAAGTGATCGCCCCCGACGCCACGAGCAGCAGGAGAATTATGAGGCGAAGGTGCCCAGGGATGCTTTCACCATAAACGCCGCTCGACAAGTATCGCCCCACGCCGAGGACCGCCGCCATGAGGAATCCTGATAACAGCATAAGCGGCAGACGTCGGCGCAGCTGTGCGTCGGGAATAAAATGGTTCCGACGCAGAAGGGTCACCCCCAGCAGTATTGCATTGACCCAGGCGGCAAGAGCAGTCGCGGCGGCGATGCCGACATGCCTCCAGAAATAGGAGAGCGACACCGCGCAGAAGAAATTGACAAGAACGCTCACCAGGGCAAAGCGCATCGGGGTCGCAGTATCCTCGCGGGCGAAGAAGCCGGGGGCAAAAACCTTGATGAGAACGAAGGCCGGCAAGCCGACGGCGAAAGCGGAGAGGGCAGCAGCAGTCGCCAAGCTGTCCGATCTGGCGAAGGCGCCGTGCTCGAAAAGGGAAAAGACGATGGGGCGAGAAATGATCATCAACGCGAGCGCCGCCGGAAGCGTGAAGAAGAGGGCAAGCTCCAAGGCGCGATTGTGGACGCTTAGGGCGAGTACGTCTTCGCCCGAGCGCAGCTTTCGGGACAGATCCGGCAACAGCACTACACCAATGGCGACTCCGACCACGCCCAAGGGCAGCTGATAGAGGCGATCAGCGTAATAGATGTAGGACACGGCCCGATCGAACATGGAGGCGATCTGGGTGGCAACGAGCAGGTTCACCTGGGTGATGCCCCCGGCGATGACACCTGGAACCGTCAGCCAAAGGAGACGCTTCACGCCCGGGCTCAGCCGCGGGAGCCTTGGCTTGAGCACCATTCCGGCCCGAACACAGGCCAGCCATACGAGGACGAGCTGGACTATGCCGGCAATGAAAACACCAGTCGCCAGCGCATAGCCGGTGCGGGGGCTATCCCCCCAGCCCATGAAATTCACGAAGAGCAACGTCGCCACCATGGTGAGGTTGAGCAGAATCGGAGCGACGGCGGCAGCGGTGAACCGATGAAGACTGTTGAGGACGCCGCTGAACAGCGCGGTCAAGGACATGAACAGGAGATAAGGAAAGGCTATTCGGGTGAGGGTCACCGACAGGTCGAATTTCTCGGGGTCGGCAGCGAAGCCCGAAGCGATGAGATAGATGAAGAGCGGCATGCCGATGACGGCGAGGGCGGTGAAGACGATGAGCCATGAAAACATCACCGACAGCACGTCCTCGGCGAAGCGCGCGGCGCTTTGCGCACCTTCCGCTTCAAGCTGCTTGGCGAAGAGCGGCACAAAAGCTGAATTGAATGCGCCTTCTGCGAAAAGCGTGCGGAAAAGATTGGGAAAGCGGAAGGCTACCACGAAGGCCTGCGCGACGAGCCCCGTGCCGACGACGTTTGCCATCATGACGTCGCGGGCGAAACCAAAGAAGCGGCTGATAAGCGTTATGGAGCCAACAGTCGCGGCAGAGCGAAGAAGTGACATTGTGAGGAAATCCCGAAGACAGGGGCTTCTAGCGCAAAGGCGCGGGCAAAGGAAAAACTTTCTTATGCCCGCGAGATGCTAGTCGGAGGAGAGAATTTTCGTCAGCTCGGCGACGATCTTGTTCACCCTGGAGTCCGACGTGATCCTGGCACCGGTCAAATCTGTCACGTAGAAAACGTCGACGGCGCGTTCGCCAAAGGTGGCGATATGAGCGGAGACGATATTCAGATTAAGCCCCGACAGGGCTTCGGTGAGATGGAACAAAAGTCCGGTGCGATCGAGGCCCGCGACCTCGATGACGGTGTAGCGATTGGACGAATCGTTATCGATAATCACCTGCGGCACGACACTGAATGCCCTCAGACGCCCCTTGGCCTTCGGCAAGGCCGCCACTTTCTCACGTAGGCGAAGCTCGCCGCGCAAAGCCTTGCGGACAAGATCGGCGACACGGTCGCCGCGGCGCTTCTCGTCGCTGGCATCGGCGAACTCGCGTTGGATCAGAATGGTGTCGAGCGCCATACCGTCGGTGGTGGTGAAGATCTGAGCGCCGACGATGTTGGCGCCCGAGGCGGCGCAGGCGCCCGTGAGGAGGGCAAGGAGGCGCGGATGATCGGGAGCATAGACAGTGAGCTCGGTAATGGCGGTAAACTCGTCGGTTGCGACATGGGTCGCTATGGTTTGCCCATGTTCGAGGGCGTCGAGGATCAGGCGAGCATGCTGAAGCTGGTGGACTTCGTCGACGGTAAGCCAGTATGGATCGTATTGACGCTGGATATAGGCCTTTTTCTGCGCATCGCTCCAATCGGGAAAGTGACTTGAGAATTTGCTTTGCGCTTCGGCCACGCGAATATTCCGTGCAATGGAGGTATGGCCCCCTGAGAGGATCGGCTCCGCCTCCCAATAGAGTGTGCGCAGAAGCTGTCCCTTCCAACCATTCCACACATCGGGTCCGACGGCGCGAATGTCCACCACGGTTAGAATCAGAAGCAGCTTGAGGCGCTCGGGACTTTGCACGATGTGTGCGAAATCGAGAATGGTTTTGAAGTCGTTCAAATCGCGTATCTGCGCGGTTTCACTCATCAGAAGATGATGCCTAATGAGCCAAGCGACGGTCTCCGTTTCCGCGGGGGTGAGACCGAGCCTCGGGCAGAGCGTCAGCGCAAGGCGCTCGCCGGCGATGGAGTGATGCTCGGGGCGACCCTTGGCGATATCATGGAGCAGGACGGCGACATAGAGAGCTCGACGCATGGACAGGGTATGAACGATATGGCTCGCAACCGGGTGGTCTTCCTTGAGGGTGCCCCGCTCGATCTCCGAGAGAATTCCGACAGCCCTGATCAAATGCTCATCGACCGTGTAATGGTGATACATATTGAACTGCATGAGGGCGACGATTTTGCCGAAATCGGGAATGAAGCGGCCAAGCACGCCCGCCTCGTTGAGACGGCGCAGCGTCGTTTCGGGATCCCGGCTTTCGGTGAGCAAATACAGAAAGAGGCGATTGGCTTCCGGCTCGTCGCGCAGCCGCGTGCCGACCAGGGGCAGCGAACGCCTCACCAACTTCAAGGCATCGGGGTGAATGCCGGTGCGATATTCATCGGCATAAGCAAAGAGCCTTAGAACATTGACCGGATCCGACTCGAAAGCGCCTTCATAGCTCACGTTCATTCGTCCGGAATCGATGCGGAAGCTGTCATTAGTGGGGAGCGGCGCGGCCTTGGTCTTGCCGGTGATGCCACGCCAGAACTCGACCATGCCAGGTGATTTCTTCATCTCCTGGGCTTCGAGTACAGCGCAGAAGATGCGGGTCAGGTCACCCACCTCCTTAGCGATCAAAAAATAATGCTTCATGAAGCGTTCGACGTGCTTCAGACCGCCGTGGGCCGTGTAACCCAGGCGCTCGGCAAGCTCCGCCTGAAGTTCAAAGCTCAAACGGTCGACGTTCTTGCCAGTCATGAAGTGCAAGTGGCAGCGCACGGCCCAAAGGAAATCCTCGCAGCGGATGAAACGTGCAACTTCCTCGCGGGTGAAGACGTTCTTGGCCCCCAATTCGCGCGCCGATGAAGTGCCGTAAACATAGCGGGCAATCCAGAACAGCGTGTGAAGATCGCGCAAACCGCCGACGCCATCCTTCACGTCGGGCTCGACCAGATAGCGCGACTGGCCGGCCCTCAGGTGGCGGGCGTCCCGCTCGGCAAGCTTGACGGCAATGAATTCCTTGGCACCAGCCGAAACGACCTCCTTGCGGAAGCGCAGTGACATATCATCGAAGAGCGCACGGTCGCCGCATATGAAACGCGCTTCCAGCAGAGCCGTCAAAATGGTGTCGTCGTTTCGGGCAAGTCTCATGCAATCGTCGATGCTGCGGGCGGCATGCCCGACCTTGAGGCGCAGATCCCACAGCACGTAGAGCATGAATTCGGCAATGCTCTCGCTCCAGGCCGTCTGCTTGTAGGGGAGAAGAAACAGAAGATCGATGTCCGAGCCCGGGGCCAGAGTGCCGCGGCCATAGCCGCCGACGGCGACGATCGAGATTCGCTCTGACGTCGATGGGTTTTGCACGCTGTAGAATTGCAGCCTCGTCACATCGTAGAGAAGTTCGATGACCTGGTCCTGCAATGCCGAGAGGGAGGCGGCGCATTCCAGCCCCTTGCCGGTTCGCTTCAGCCGCTCCTCCGCCAACACGCGGCCGCCATCGAGGAACCGTTTCAGAATCGCAACGACGCCGGCGCGCCTGGCGATCTCGTCAACGCCTTGCGAAGCCGCCCTTGCGAGCTCGCTTCGGGCGGTGGCAAAGCTCATAGCGCCCTCCGGCGCGGTGCTGGTCAAGTTCTGAACGGTCATTCCTGAATCACCGTGGATCGCAGCTCATATAGCAGCTCGAGAGCCTGACGGGGCGAGAGCTCGTCGAGGACGATCTGGCGCAAGCGTTCTTCGATCTTGCTGCAATCCGCAGAGTTCCGGGGGCCCTGAAGAGCCGCAGAGAACAGAGGAAGCTCATCGAGCAACTCGCGTCGCGCCGCCGACAGCTCGGTCTTCTCCAGCTCTGCCAGAACTTGTTCGGCGCGCTGGATGACGGCGGGGGGGAGGCCTGCCCTCCTGGCCACGTGAATGCCATAGGAGCGGTCGGCGGCACCCTGGCGAACCTCGTGCAGAAAAATGACCTCGCCCTGCCATTCCTTGACCGCCAGAGTCACGTTTCCCAAATGCTCAAGCCGCGAGGAGAGGCCCGTTAGCTCATGAAAATGGGTGGCAAACAGGGCGCGGCAACGCGTCACTTCGTGCAGATGCTCAAGCGTTGCCCAGGCGATGGACAGACCATCGAAAGTGGCCGTGCCGCGGCCGATTTCATCGAGGATGACGAAGGAGCGTGGGGTGGCCTGGTTGAGGATGGCTGCGGTCTCCACCATTTCCACCATGAATGTGGAACGACCTCGGGCCAGATCGTCTGCCGCTCCCACGCGCGAAAACAGCCGATCGATAATTCCGATATGCGCCTCGCGGGCGGGGACGAAAGACCCCATTTGAGCGAGGATCGCAATCAATGCGTTCTGGCGGAGAAAAGTCGATTTGCCTGCCATGTTCGGGCCCGTGAGCAGCAAAATACGAGGGCCCTCACTGTCGGCCGGGTTAAGGTGCAGATCGTTGGCGATGAAAGTGCCGGCCGATATCTGCTTGAGCGCTTTCTCCACCACGGGATGGCGGCCCGCGCTCACCTCAAAACGAAGGGATCCATCCAGGCTGGGACGCACATAAGAATTTTCATGGGCAAGCTCCGCCAGCGCTGCCGTTACGTCGATGACGGACAGAGCCTGAGCTGCGCGGGATATGAGCTGCTCGTCAGCCTTCACCCTGGCTGCCAAACGGGAGAAAATTTCAAGCTCGAGCGCCAAGGCCGTCTCGGAGGCCGTCGCGATGCGCTGCTCGAGAGCGGCAAGCTCGTCGGTCGAAAAGCGCATGGCATTGGCCATGCTCTGGCGGTGAATGAATTCATCCTTGAGCGCGCTCTTCTGCAGCGCTTCGCCTTGCTGCTGGTTCAGCTCGACGAAATAACCAAGCAAATTGTTCTGCCTGATCTTCAGTGATCTGAAACCTGTCCGTTCGGCGTAGGAGA
>Ga0209382_10004764_pt1 | contig 17926 bp, 16 predicted proteins | sample SoiMetdeltSBSDD5_FD_187599 | JGI IMG/M metagenome (GOLD analysis project Ga0209382, IMG submission 187599) | Bulk soil microbial communities from a Populus tree surrounding site in Tennessee, USA - Soil MetaG P. deltoides SBSDD5 (SPAdes) (version 2) | ecosystem: Environmental > Terrestrial >...
CGCCAGGGCGCGGAGATATCCTGCAAACGCCGGGTCGCGAGAAGCTCGGTGGGACGGCGGAAAGCGGATATCTGCACTGTGGCCCATCCGGCGCCGGGCACTTCGTGAAGATGGTTCACAACGGCATCGAGTACGGGCTGATGGCAGCGTACGCCGAGGGCTTGAACATCCTGAAGAACGCCGACATCGGCAAGCGTTCGCATGAGAAGGACGCGGAGACGACGCCGCTCCGCAACCCGGAGCACTACCAGTACAACTTCAATCTCGCCGACGTCACTGAGTTGTGGCGCCGTGGCAGCGTCATCAGCTCTTGGCTGCTCGATCTCACGGCGCAGGCCTTCGCTAACGACCAGGGACTGGACAAGTTCGGCGGCACCGTTGCGGATTCGGGGGAGGGTCGGTGGACCGTGGCCGCTGCGAATGACGAGGGGGTGCCCGCGCTCGTCTTGACCGCCGCGCTCTTCGAGCGCTTCGCCTCGCGGAATCTCGATCTCTTCCAGAATCAGGTGCTCTCCGCGATGCGTTTCGGCTTTGGCGGACACGTCGAGAAGAAGTAACCGCATGGAGAAGGAGCGCTCGGACGCCTTCGTGTTCTTCGGCGCAAGCGGCGATCTCGCGTACAAGAAGATCTTTCCCGCCCTCCAAGCCCTGGCGCGGCGCGGGAAGCTGGATTGTCTGGTCGTCGGCGTTGCGAAGTCGTCGTGGACGCTGGATCGCCTTGTGGAGCGCGCCCGAGCGTCAGTCGCGGAGTATGGCGGCGGCGAAGATCCGGACGCGTTCGCCAAGCTCGTTTCGCAGCTGCGCTACGTCGATGGCGATTACAACGACGCCGACACCTTCGCGAGGCTACGGGCGGAGCTGCAGGACCGGAGATCTCTGGCGCACTACCTCGCGATCCCGCCGAGCATGTTCGGCCCCGTGATCAGCCAGCTCGCACAGGCGAGCTGCACCGCGAACGCACGGGTCATCATCGAGAAGCCGTTTGGCCGCGACCTCGTATCTGCGCGAGAGCTCAATCGCGTGCTCCACGAGCACTTTCCGGAGTCGGCGATCTTCCGCATCGATCACTACCTCGGGAAGGAAGCAGTTCAGAACATCCTGTACTTCCGCTTCGCGAATGCGTTCCTCGAGCCGATCTGGAACCGGCAGTACGTCGAGAATGTGCAGATCACAATGGCCGAGAGCTTCGGTGTGGCGGGGCGCGGCAAGTTCTACGACGAGACGGGCGTCATCCGCGACGTCGTCCAGAATCATCTATTCCAGATCGTCAGTTACCTGGCGATGGAGGCGCCGTCGTCGACCTACCCCGAGGCCATTCGTGACGAGCAGGCCAAGGTGTTGCGCACGATTCGCCCCATGAATGCGCAGAAGATCACGCGCGGCCAGTTCCGCGGATACCGCGACGAGCCCGGAGTGGCAAAGAACTCGACGGTCGCCACCTACGCAGCGCTGCGGCTTGACGTGGACTCCTGGCGCTGGGAGGGAGTCCCGTTCTATGTGCGGGCCGGCAAATGCCTCAAGACGACGGCCACCGAAGTCGTCGTCGAGCTCAAGCTTCCGCCGCAGGTCGTCTTCGGCGAGGCCACGCCCCTTCGCGGCAACCACGTGCGCATCCGTCTGAGCCCGCAGGTCGCCATCGCGATTGGAGCGCGATCGAAGCGCCCGGGCGAGGGCATGGCCGGGCAGCCCGTGGAACTTTTAGTCGTAGAGGAGCCCGCAGAGGCGTGCCTGGGCGATTACGAGCGTTTGCTCGGCGATGCCATGAGCGGTGACGCGACGCTCTTCGCGCGACAGGATGTCGTTGAGGCGGCATGGGCGATCGTCGATCCTTTGCTCGCCGACCCGGGTCCGATGTTCGAGTACGAACCCGGTTCGTGGGGGCCGGCCCAGGCAGACAGGCTCGTCGCCGAGATTGGAGGCTGGAATACACCGCCATGAAACGCATCCTGGTCATCGACGTCGGCGGCACGAACCTTAAGATCAGCACCTCTGAACGTCGGGAGTCATTGAAGATCCCGTCCGGCAAGGCGATGACGGCGGGCCGCATGGCCGCCGAAGTGCGCAAGGCCATCGAGGGCTGGAAGTATGACGCCGTGTCGATCGGGTACCCGGGAGCCGTCAAGGGTGGCAGGCCCGCGCATGAACCGCACAATCTGAGTGGCGGCTGGATGCGTTTCGACTACCAGAAGGCGTTCGGCGCGCCGGTGAAGATTGTCAACGACGCCGCGATGCAGGCGCTCGGCGCGTACACGGGTGGACGCATGCTGTTCCTCGGCCTTGGCACGGGCCTCGGTTCCGCTCTGGTAGCGGAGGGGCTGCTTATGCCGCTGGAACTCGCGCATCTGCCATATCGCCGCGGTCGTACCTACGAGGACTACCTGGGCATGCGCGGTTTTGTCCGACTTGGACGCAAGAAGTGGACGCGTCATGTGCACGAGGTCGTCGACGTGTTGAAAGGCGGCCTGCAAGCCGACTACGTCGTGCTTGGCGGAGGACAGACGAAGAAACTCAAGACAGTGCCTCCGGGAGTCCGCACCAGCGACAACCTATGCGCCATCCGCGGCGGCCGCCGGCTATGGGACGCCCCCGAACATCGAAGGCGACCAAGTCTCGTCACAGGCTCTAACAGGTTCTAACGAGGCTGCGTCTCCGCCTATCGAGCCGATCGTGACCACGGTTTGGTCTGTAAAGCGGAAGGGTCCTACGTCACTGTTGTCTCCGGTTGCGATACAGATGGGCCTCGGCCGGATCACACTGGCGAAGTCTCCCGTGAGTTGGTATAGCCGAGTGTATTTCTGCACGTAAGTACCTCGCTTCTCTGCAGTCGTCATGCGAGCGTCTTCTTTGGTATTCAACCTCGATCGTGAACGTCACGCTCGTCACGTGCCGTCTCCGCCCGGCATCCACCCACTCTCCGTTCCTGGCCCCGTCTCCTAAGCAGCTAGGGGAACCGAGGGGGGAACGCCCCTTCGCGCGAGGTGTTCCCCCTACTGGCCCCGTGTCTCGTTCGGCTTCACGCGGCTCAAGCGAATGACACTGCCCGGTCAGAACACTCCATAACCGAAACAGCTGTTAGCGGCGGGCGTAAATTCGACAGTTGTGGCGGGCGAAAATCTGACAGTCGGCAGCACGGTCTGGCTGCCGGCTGAGAGCCTCGCTCCCGGCCGGTGATTCATTTCACCATGCGTCTTCACTTCAGTGGAGACGCGATGATCGGACGGGAGACACGGATGCTACTCAGGCACTACCTGGAGCAGGGCGCGAGCAAGAGTGCGCTTGCTCGTCAGCTCGGGGTCAGCCGGGACACAGTTCACCGATGGATTCGAGCCGGCGATCTCGATCGGGATCTCGACACGACACCAGTGCGGTACGGGCCACGGCGGCCCGTGCCGACGAAGCTCGACGCCTACAAAGCCATTATCGAAACGCGACTCGCGGCGTACCCGGCGTTGTCCGCGGTGCGGCTGCTGGCGGAGATCCGCGCCGCGGGATTTGCCGGCAGCTATACGCAGCTGAAAGCGTTTGTCCGTCAGGTCCGGCCGACGCCGCCGGCGGAGCCGGTGATCCGGTTCGAGACGCCGGCGGGCCGCCAAGCGCAGGTCGACTTCGCACGATTCTCCTTTCCATGGGGCGTGCGGTACGCCCTGCTCGTCGTGCTCGGCTACTCACGGTTGCTCTGGTGCCGGTTTTACCTGCGCCAGGACATGCGCACGCTGATCGACGGACTCGAGGACGCGTTTCGCTATTTCGGGGGCGTCCCGCAGGAGCTGCTCTTCGATCAGATGAAGGCGGTGATCACGCGCGACCTACGGCTGCAGGGTGGCGCGCTCGTGCGCAATCTCGAGTTTCTCCGCTTCGCGCATCACTGGAGCTTCACGCCGCGTGCGTGTCGGCCGTACCGCGCGCAGACCAAGGGCAAAGTCGAGCGTCCCGTGCGCTATCTCCGCGACAATTTCGTCTACGGACGCACGTTTGCCCATGATGCCGATCTCGATCGGCAGGGACGACAGTGGCTCGACGCCGTCGCCAATGTGCGCGTGCACGCCACGACGCGCGAGCGGCCGCGCGACCGATTCGATCGCGACGAGCGCCTGCTCCTGCACGCGCTCGCGCCGCGTCCGTATGCGTCACTCCTCGTGCCGGACGGGCCGCGCCGTACCGCGCGGTCCGCGGCGCCACGGCCGCTGGTCGCGGTCGAGAAGCGGCCGTTGGCCGTGTACGCCCGCCTCACGGGAGGGCTCGCATGAAAAGCGCCGCCCCGTCCCGTCGCGACCGCCTGCGTCAGATGCTCGCCGACTTGCGCATGCCGGGTGCGCTCGAGGCCCTCGATGCGATCCTCCAAGGCGTTGATGGCGCCACGCTGACGGCGCCGGACGCGATCGAGCAGTTGCTCGGCGCGCAGATCCAGCTGCGCAACAACCGACGACTCCAAGCCGCGATGCGCTCCAGCCGACTGCCCGCCGTCAAGCGCCTCACCGAGTTTGATTTTTCCTTCCAGCCGTCGCTCCGTCGCGAGCAGATGGAGAGCCTCCACGAGCTCGGCTTCGTCGAGCGGCGAGAAAACGTCGTCTTCCTCGGGCCGCCCGGCGTCGGCAAGACCCATCTCGCGATCAGCCTGGCGATCGCCGCCGCGCAGAGCGGTCGACGCGTCTATTACGGCACGCTGGCCGATCTGATCACCTCGCTCGAGGAAGCGCAGGCCGCCGGTCGGTTGCAGGCGCGCCTGAAGGTCCTGACCCATCCAGCGCTGCTCGTCGTCGACGAAATCGGCTATCTCCCGATCAGTCGGACCGGCGCGATGCTCTTCTTTCAGCTGATGACGCGTCGCTACGAGCACGCCTCGACCGTGCTGACGTCCAACAAGGGCTTTGAAGACTGGGGCGAGGTCTTTGGCGACGAGGTCATGGCCGCCGCGCTGATCGATCGGCTCGTCCATCACTGTCACATCGTGACGATCCGCGGCAACAGCTACCGCATGCGGCAGCACACCGACCTCTGGCACGCCCTCCACACCACGCAGGATCCGGAACCGACCCCTGGTCGGCGACGCCGCGCCCGTCAGGAGGTGGCGACGGCCTGAGGCTCGTCCCCTCGCCGATCTGTCAGATTTTCAACCGGCGGAATTGTCAGATTTTGGCCCGGCGTTGACAACAGCCGGTGATGAGTTGTCCAGGATAGCGACCGGGCGGCGGTCTTTGCCGCCCGCGGACGTGCCGCCGTGTCGACGCGCTCAAGACGTAGGAACGTGGCGTGAGCGACCACGAGATCTGGCCGCTTTGGCGATCGTCGCCGCGGCCACAGCCGAGGTCGCTCACGCCACGCTGGAGAGATGTCATCGCCGCCTCCACCGGGTGCAGCCTAGGCCACAATCCGCTCAGATCCTGGCGGCATTTTCGGACGCAAACCCGCGTCGGTTCTTCGGAGAGCCGGCCGCGCGATTTCAGTTCACATTCGGAAACGGCTGGCGCCGCGAGGGGAGCCGCGACAAAGGGCGGTGGTTGGCGCAGTTCGGGAACGCTAAGTTGTCAGTCGAAACCGGTGCGCGATGAACCAGAGTCCGCGATGGCGGCCATGGCAAGTCTCTCCACATCGACCAGTTGCAAGCTGGAGGCAGAACAACGAGCGCGGCGTCCTGTGCCGCGCACGAAACGCATTTAGCCAGCGTCGCCGATGGAATGGGGGCGTGAGCAACCCCCCGGTTATGTGCCGTGTCCTGTCCCGAGGACGGGCCCGGAGGGTTGCTCACGCCCCCGTGTCGCTGTCGTGCCGCCAGTCAACCACGCAAGCGAGAACCGCATTCAGAGTACGCACGTGATATTGCTCGTGAATTGCGCACGGATATCGGCGCGTACCGCTTCAGCCATCGAGTGACCTGACCATCGCTGAACAATCGTCGATCTGTGCTCGGCCCCGTCAAGGCTCGTCGCGTTGCTCCGACCCGCTGGCGGGCCTGCGGGCCTTGACGACGCCTGCGCGCAGCTCGAGGGCGGCATTTACCGATGGTCAGGGGACGAATCTTCTGTTGACGCGCAATCGCCACGGGCGTATGTTGAAGATCCTTTCGGTGCTTGCTGCACCGCCTCCGCGACCGGAGTATCCGACGCGGATCACAACGTCGCACTGACGCTCTCAGAGCCCATGCGACACTGCTTCCACAATCTCTCGCTACCGATCGCGTGATCCAGTCGCGCGATCAGCGCGGCTGACCCGCAGTCACGCGCATCGTTGTCGGCGACACGCCACATCCGCGCTCACGGGATTCGGCGCATTGGTTCAACGCCAACGCGCCTGAGCGCGCAACACAACTGCACCGCGACCACGGCCGGTTCCCAGGCTCCACTTGCGGAGGTGCATCGTGTCGACCACACAGACCGTCTCTTCGAACTACTCGCGAACTTCGAGGCGCACAGCTCCGGCCGAACAGTCCGCCGAAAGCACTCTGCCACTCCTTGTGACCGTCGATGAAGCGGCCGTACTTTTGCGCACCACGCCACGCGCCATCTACGCCATGGTCGCACGCGGTCAATTGCCAGGCGTGACGCGGATTCGTCGCCGCGTACTCCTGCGCGCCGAAGACTTGCTACACTGGCTGGACCAGAAGCGCGCGCCATCGCCGAAGGAGTAAGCGGCGATGAGCATCAAAGTGCGGCCGTACCGCGGCGGAGGCTGGGAGGTGGACATCACGGTCCTCCTTCCAAATGGCAAGAACTATCGAGAGCGGAAGTGCGCGTCCCGCTTCTCGAAGTCGTCGGCATATCGATGGGCGCAGGACCGTGAGCGGTACCTGCTGCAGCACGGGCCGCCGACTGCAAACAAGGAGGTGCCCATATTTGAAGCCTTTGCGCCGAGATTCGTTGACGGCCACGCACGGGCGAACCGTCACAAACCGAGCGGCATTGCCTCGACCCAGTCCATCCTGAAGTGGCATCTGGTTCCAGCGTTCGGCTCCAGGCGTCTCGACGCAATCACAAACGAGCAGGTGCAACGGTTGAAGCTGGCGCTGTCCGAGCGTGCCCCCAAGACTGTCAACAACGTACTCACGGTATTGAGTTCGTTGCTTAAGAAGGCGGTCGAATGGGGCGAGCTCGAGCGACTGCCGTGCGTGATCAAGTTGTTGCCTAATCCCAAACGGACGATGGGGTTTCACGACTTCGATCAGTACGAGCGGTTGTTGATGGTCGCGCGTAAGCGCGGAGCGGACACGTATCTGATGGTGTTGGCCGGTGGTGATGCAGGGCTGCGACTCGGCGAAATCATCGCCCTTGAATGGCGTGATATCGACATGACGGCCCGGCGTCTGACCGTCGAGCGTTCCGACTGGCTCGGACACGTCAACGTGCCCAAGGGAGGGCGCTCACGGCAGTTGCCCATGACGCAGCGGCTGACGGCCGCAGTGAAGGCCGTTCGGCACCTGCGAGGCGAGCGTGTCTTGTGCTTGTCGGATGGGTCGCCAATCACGCGCGATCGCGTGATCAAAGCGGTACGCGGCGCTCAGCGAATCGCCGGCATCGAACAGGGCGTGCATATCTTGCGGCACACGTTCTGTTCGCACCTGGCGATGAAGGGTGCGCCGGCACGGGCGATCCAGGAGCTCGCGGGCCATGCGGACCTGACGACAACGCAGCGCTACATGCATCTGAGTCCCGCCGCAACGGAAGACGCGATCCGGTTGCTTGACGGACGACAATCCGGACTCGAAATCCCCGCAGACTTTGGAGATATTCTGGAGACGGGGACAGCTGAAACTGCAAATTACAGAGAGGTAAGAAGTTAGTGGAGCGGGCTACGGGGATCGAACCCGTCTAACTGGCTTGGGAAGCCAGGGCATTACCACTATGCTAAGCCCGCGCGCTCAGAAGAGCGTATCAGGCTTAGGGCTCAGGGCTCAAGGCTCACCCTCAGCCTTGAGTCAACTGCGAATGACTCCCAGCACTTCGTCCCGCTTCTGTTCCATCTGCTGCTGCGTCTTCGCTTCGAGGTTCAGGCGGAGCATCGGCTCCGTATTGGATCCGCGGACGTTGAAGTGCCATTCGGGAAACTCAGCCGAGAAGCCGTCGAGCGTATACGTGGCGCCGCCTGAATAGCGCGCCGCGAGTTCGTCGAGCTTCGTCTGCACCAGCGACATGTCGCCAACCTTGGTGTTGATTTCACCCGAGATGAAGTACTTCTCGCGCAGCGGCTGGACGAGCTGGTGAAGCGTCTGGCCCTTCTTCGACATCAGCTCCAGCATCAGCATGGCAGGGATGAAGCCGTTGTCGGCGAAGAAGTTGTCCCGGAAGTAATAGTGCCCCGTGACCTCGCCGCCGAAGATCGCGCCTTCTTCGCGCATCCGCCGCTTGAAGAACGCGTGCCCGACGCGGTTCATGAGTGCGGTCCCGCCATACTTGGCCACGATGTCTTTCACCGCGAAGCTCGCACGCAGGTCGTAGACGACCTTCGCGCCCGGATTCTTGATCAAGAACGCCTCGGCCAGGAGCGCCGTGACGAAGTCGCCGGCAATGAACTCGCCCGTGCCGTCAATGAAGAAGCACCGATCGGCATCGCCGTCCCACGCGATCCCGATGTCGGCTTTGTCTTTGATCACCTGCTCGGTGATGTCGCGGCGGTTCTCCTCGATCAGCGGATTGGCCTCGTGGTTCGGAAATGTCCCGTCGATGTCGAAGCAGAGCGCCTTGACTCGGCAGGGCAGATGCGCGAACAGCTTCGGCGCGACGAGGCCCGCCATCCCGCTACCGCCGTCCAACACCACGTTGAACGGCTTGACGATCGACGGATCGATGAATGACAGCACGTGCTTGACGTAGTCGTCGAGCACCCCCTGCTGCGAGAGCGCACCCTGTTTCGCTGCCGGGGGCGGAAGCCGGTCGTTCGCGATCATGTCGCGGATGTCGCCGATCCCCGCATCGCCGCTCAGCGGGAACGCCTCCTGCCGGACCATCTTGATGCCGTTGTACTGCTTGGGATTGTGCGACGCCGTGATCTGCACGCCGCCGTCGTGGCCGTCGCGGGCGACGGCGAAGTACAGCATGTCGGTCGCCATCATCCCGTAGTCGACGACGTCCGCGCCCTGTTCGCGGGCGCCGGCGATGAAGGCTTGCGCGATCGAGGGCGACGACAGGCGCATGTCGCGGCCGACCGCGATCCGCTTGGCGCCGAGATAGGCCACGAACCCGCGGCCGATCAGCCGCGCGGCGTCCTCGTTGATCTCGCCTGGATACAGTCCCCGAACGTCGTACGCCTTGAAGATGCCGGTGTTGATGTTCATAGCCTGCTGTAATCCGTGATGACAGTTTTATCGCCGAGCACGACCGGCGTCTCGAGCGCCGCGTTGCGGCCTATGTGGCAATTCCGCCCGAGGATCGAACCGCGGACGACGGCCTCGCGGCCAATCCAGCCGTTCGGCCATACGATTGAGGCGTCGATGAGGGCCGCTTCGTCGATGTGCGTCTGGCGGCCGACGACAGAGTAGGGAAGCACACGCGCCCCAGCCTTGACGACCGCGCCCTCGTCGATGAAGCACGGACCGTGCAGTTCGACGCCGTCCTCGATCCGCGCGCCCGGCGCGATCCACGACTTCTTCGAGTTGCCCTCGAACGGCGGCGCGGAATACAGGCCGTCCATGATGTCACGATGGACCTGAAGGTACTTGCCGGGCGTGCCGATGTCGATCCAGTAGCCGTCGTGCACGTAGGCCACGAACGTCTCGCCGCGATCGATCAGCGAGGGGAAGTAGCTGCGCTCGATCGACCAGGCCGTGTCTTTCGGAATCCGATCGAACGTGTCCGGTTCGAGGACATAGATGCCGGCGTTAATCGTGTTGCACGTGATCTCGTCCTCGCCGGGCTTCTCCAGGAACCGCAAGACATTCGACTGGTCGTCGGTCTCGACCAGGCCGTAGGCGCGCGGGTTGTCGACCGGCGTCAAGACGATCGTCGCCTTGGCCTTGCGCTCCCGGTGCAGCGCCAGCACGGCGCGCAGATCGACCTGCGTCAGCACGTCGCCGTTGAAGACGACGACCGAGTCCGTCAGCGAATCGCCGGCGTAGCGGATCGCCCCGCCGGTGCCGAGCGGCATCGGCTCGACCACGTAGCGCAGCTTCAGCCCGAGGCCGTCGCCGTCGCCGAAAATCTCCTCAATCCGGCGCGGTTGATAGTTAAGGCTGAGGATAACCTCGTCGATTTCTGGCACCTGACGCAGCAAATCGATCTGATAGTAAAGAAATGGCCGATTAAAAATCGGTACGATGGGCTTGGGCGTGTGAACGGTCAGGGGGCGCAGGCGTGAGCCTTTTCCCCCGGCAAGCAGGATAGCCTTCATGACAATCGATGATCTTATACCGTCTTCAGTAGCTTAGAATCCTCGTGGGCCATGAATCTCCCGAATGCCCTCACTCTGGCGCGAATCTTCCTGGTGCCGCTCCTGGTCGTCGTGTTGCTGACCAAGTTCGAGGGCCGGCTGATTCTCGGCATCCGGAAGGAACTCGTCGGGGCGGCGATCTTCGGCCTGGCATCGCTGACCGATTGGCTCGACGGCTATCTGGCGCGGCGGCGCGGGCAAGTGACGACGCTCGGCCAGCTCATGGATCCCCTCGCCGACAAGCTGCTTATCACCGCGGCGCTCTTGTCGCTGGTGCAGATGGATCTGGCGCCGGCGTGGATGGTGCTCGTGATCCTCAGCCGGGAGTTCGCGGTCACGGTGCTGCGCGGTGTCGCCTACGCGCGCGGCGTGGTGATTGCCGCATCGCCGCTCGGCAAGTTCAAGATGGTCTCGCAGGTGATTGCCATCCTGCTACTCATCCTCGGCTACGATCACCTGCAGCAGTTCTTCATCCTCGGCCGCATCGCGCTGTGGGTGGCAGTGATTACCGCGCTCGCCTCGGCGGTCGACTACTATCGCCGCTTCAATTTGATGCTTGGCGAACAGCGCATCCAAGCCGAACAGAAAATCGAACACAACGAAGCCAGAAATCTGGCCCGCTAACGCTACTTCTTCGCCTCGGTCGCCATCTCCGCCTTGATCGCGTCAACACGCTTCTGCGCTTCGGCCAGATGCACGCTCTGCTCGAACTCCTTGATCAAGCGGTCGTAGAAGGGGAGCGCCTCGGCCGGGCGGCCGTTCTTCATATAGCACTCGCCCAGGTAGAAATAGACCGAGTCGCGGCGCGTGAACTGCGGGTCGCGATCGAGCAGCACCTTGAAGCGATCAACGGCGCCCGGGTACCACCGCTGCCGGTAGTAGTGATACCCCACGTTGTATTCGTACTGGCTGAGGCGATCGCGCGCGTCGCGCAGCCGCTGCTTGCCCTCGTCGATGATCGCGCTGTTCGGGTAGCGCTCGACGAACAGGGTCAGTTCACGGATCGCCTCGCGTGTTTCAGTTTGGTCGCGATCGGCGTTCTGCATCTCGTAGAAATGCGTCATCCCCAGCTTGAACTGCGCGTAGTCGGCCCGCTCGTGCGTGGGATAGAACGCCAAAAACTCACGGTACTCGTTCAAGGCGAGCACGTTCGATTCAGCCGAGCCTTCGCCGAGGTAGGTGTCGCCGATGCCGAGCTTTGCGTCGGCGCGATAGCGCGATTGCGGATAGGTGTCCATCAACTCGCGGAAGTACTCGCGCGCCACCAGCCATCGGCGCTTATCCAACGCCTCGGAGCCACGCTCGAACAGGAAGCGGTCGGGATCTGGAGTGCCGGTCGGCGGCCGCTTCTGGCCTCCACCGCACGCAGCCGCCAACATCGCGAGGACAAAACACGCGGCTGGTGCCTTGAACGATCGAACTGTGAATAGTGCGGAACGCATACTCTCCATATGAATTAAACGGTCTGCTCGAGCAATGCGGGCGTGCTGGCCAGCCACCGGTATTCGGCTTCCAGTCCTTGCTCCAGCGTGACCTGTGGTGCAAACCCGAGGTCCTGCCGCGCCAGCGTCGAATCCGCGAAGGTGTCGCGCATGTCGCCCTTTTGCGCCGGTTCGCGGCGGATGTTCAGCGGCTTACCGGCGAGACGCTCGATCAAGCCAAACAACTGATTGACCGACACGCGCGAGCCGCCGCCAACGTTGTACGCGCGCCCCGGGACGCCCTTGTCGCCGGCCGCAATCGTCGCGGCAACCGCGTCGGTCACGTACGTGAAGTCGCGCGTCTGCTCGCCATCGCCGTACAGCGTAACCGGGTCGCCGCGCAGGGCCGCCTTGAGAAACTTGTGAAACGCCATGTCGGGTCGCTGCCGCGGCCCATACACGGTGAAGTAGCGCACGGAAGTCGCCGGCACTTTGTGGTTGACGAAGTACAGATAGCACAGCTGCTCGGCCGCCAGCTTGGTCACGCCGTACGGTGACACCGGCAGCGGCAGGGCATCCTCGCGCATCGGAATGCTGACGTTGTCGCCATACACCGAGGAGCTCGAGGCATACACGAACCGGTGCAGCGGCCGTCCGACACATGCCTCCAGCAGACGCTGCGTCGCGTCCACGTTGTTATCGGTGTAGACCCGAAAATCCGCGCCCCAACTCTTGCGCACGCCGGCCTGCGCCGCGAGATGGAAGACGTGCGTCTTCCCCTCGAGAAGCGCCGGCAAATCGGCATGCTGCAACGAGCCCTCGATCACCCGGAAACCCGGGCGTCCGGCGTTGACGGCCAGGTTGGCTTCCTTGATGAAACGCGGATAGTAGTCGGTGAAGCAGTCGATGCCCGTCACTTCCGCGCCACGGTCGAGAAGCGCGGACGTCAAGTGAGATCCGATGAACCCGGCAGCACCGGTAACCAGCGCCTTCAAGAAAACACCTCGCGGATGCGCGCAGGTAGCCGGCACGGACGCCCGCTCGCGTCGAGCGATGCGTGCACGGTCTTGCCGGATGCGGCGAGCGTTGCGCCGTTGACGATGCGCACGCGATACGTGAACTCCATTCGAATCGGCGACAGCAGCCGCCCCTCCGTCGCAATCTCCAGCTCGTCGTCGTACCGCGCCGGCCGCACGTACTCGCAATGCGCTTCGATCACGGGCAGGGAGATGCCGGCTTGTTCCATCTCGCGATAGCTCCAGCCGAGCGCGCGGAGCAGATCGGTGCGCGCCACTTCGAACCACACGAAGTAGTTCGCGTAGTAGACGACGCCCATCTTGTCGGTTTCGGCATAACGAACCCGAAGGGTGGACGAGGACGAGGGCGCCGCTTTCACTTGACGGCGGCACCGGCCGCGGCGGCACGCAGCTGCCGCGTCGCTTGCTCCGCATCGCCGGAGCCGAAGATCGCCTGGCCGGCCACCAGGATGTCCACGCCGGCCGCCACCACCTGGGCCGCGTTGGCCTGCTCGATTCCGCCGTCAATCTCGATAACTGCGCGCGATCCGACGCGCGCGAGCAACTGCCGGACCGCACGCACTTTAGACTCGCTGGAGCGAATAAAAGTCTGGCCGCCAAAGCCGGGATTGACCGACATGACGAGGACCTGATCCAGGTCCGCGGCAATGGCTTCCAGCGCGACGACGGGCGTCGCGGGGTTGATCGCGACGCTGGCCTTGACGCCCAGGCTCTTGATCAGTTCCACCGTTCGATGGAGGTGGGGAAGCACCTCGACATGGACGGAGATACGCTCGGCCCCGGCATCAGCAAATTCTTCGATATACCGATCCGGCTCTTCGATCATCAGATGCACGTCCAGCGGCACCTTGGCAACTTTGCGAACCGCTCGCACCAAGGGCGGTCCAAACGTGATGTTGGGTACGAAGTGCCCGTCCATCACGTCGAGGTGCAGCAGATCGGCGCCGCCGCGCTCGACGCGCGCCACTTCCTCAGCCAGCACGCCGAAGTCGGCTGAGAGTAGCGATGGCGCGATGAGCGTGCTCATCGGCTCACCTCGATTGAGATCGGTTCGCCAGGAGCGATCTGAAAACCGGCTTGCGGACTCTGCCGGAGCACGACGCCGCCAGGCACGCCCGGATACGGATGATCGCCAACGACCGCAACGCGGAAGCCGCGCACGCGCAGCAGATCCGCGACCCGATCGCCATTGACGCCAATCAAATCCGGCATCACGTACGTGACGCCACGCTCGCCGCGATTGACGAGCAGCGACACGTTCTCCGCTTTGCTCTTGGCCGGTGGATCCTGCGCGACCACAGTGCCTGCCGCATAGTCCGCCGTTCGGATCTCAGCCGGCGCACCGGAATTGAAACCCTGCTGCGTCAATCGAATCTGCGCCGTCCGCTCGGACTCGCCAACGAGCGCCGGAACGATCGTCGAACGCGGGCCGGCGCTTATCCAGACGCGAACGCCGCGCTGCCGCCTCGTGCGGCTGCCCGCGGCTGGCTCCTGCGCGACAATCTGTCCAGCAGGAACCTTCGGGTCCACTTTCCGTCCCTCTTCAACCTTCAGCGTCAGCCCTGCCTCCGACAACGCCGCCGACGCATCGTTCACGGTCTTGCCGGCGAGCTCAGGAACGGGCACTTCACGACCTTGAATCGCCATGCGCATCGCCGCCGCGGCAAACAGGACGTACGTGAGGACCAACGCGCCGCCGATTACCAGCAGCTTACCCGCGCTCCATACGCGCGTCTTCAAGGGCATGAACCTCAAATTGTACAACAGGTTCGGCGGGGTTACGGCTTGACGAGCAGGGCGGCAAAGAAGGCTTCGAGACCGTCTCGGAAAGGCAGCGTGCGGAGATGTCCGGCCGGGTTCACGAGCGGCTGTGCTGTGGACGTCAACGTGAGTGGACCAAGCGTAAACCCGCTGTCGTTGAGAAATCGTTGAACGACCTCTTCGTTTTCTTCTGGTTCGCTCGAGCACGTCGAGTACACGAGTCGTCCACCCGGACGAAGCACACACGCGGTCTCGGTCAGCATTCGCAGCTGAGAGGCGGCAAGCCCGTCGAGGTCGGACGCGTGTCGCCGCCAGCGGATGTCGGGATCGCGTCGAATCGTGCCAAGCCCCGAACAAGGAGCGTCCAGGAGCACCCAGTCGAACTGTGGCTGAAGGGGCAGCGGGTTACCCGCGTCCGCCTGGACGACGCGCACCGAACGAACGCCCGAAGACGCAATCGTCCTCGCCAGGAGATCGACACGCTTTCCGCGCACATCGGTGGCGACGATGAGACCGGTGTCGCGCATGGCCGCAGCGATGGCGATCGTCTTCCCTCCCGGGGACGCGCATGCATCGAGCACGCGATCGCCTCGTCGTGCGCCAACGGCTGAGGCCACGAGCTGTGACGCTTCATCCTGGACGAAGAAGCTGCCGTCTTCTGCGAGCGGCGTGAGGAGCGGATTTCCTGCCTGGACCACCAGCGCATCAGGCGAGAAGCGTCCGGTCGCTACTTGCACGCCGTGTTGTGCAAGGGCAGCCGTGAGCCCGTCGCTCGTGGTCGTGAGGGTATTCACGCGCAGTGTGAGCGCAGCAGGCCGATTGTTGAATTGCATCCAGCGTTCGGTCGCTTCGAATCCATAACGATCGAGCCAACGCTCCGCGAGCCAGCGCGGATGTGAGAGGGTCGTCGAGAAGTAATCAATCGCAGCAGCGCGATCGTCCGTGGAGGAGGGCCGTCGCGGAAGGGGCAGCGTGTCGCGCTCGCGACTGATGCGCCGCAACAGCGCATTCACGAGTGGCGCAGCGCTCTTCTTGCCAGCATGCCGGGCAAGGCTGACGGCGTCGTTGACGGCCGCAGAAGCTGGAACTCTGTCGAGATGGAGGAGCTGGAAGATTGAAAGCCGTAGGACGTCGAGAATCTCGGGATCGAGCTTCGCCAGCGGCCGTTTCGAGAACTGAACGACGAGGTGGTCGAAGGCCGCTTGCCAGCGCAGGGAGCCGGTGACGATTTCGCCGGCGAGCGCGCGATCGCGCTCATCCTGTAGTCCCGATCTGGCGCGCGCCAGCGCGTGCGGCAGATCGGCTGCGCCCGAACTCACGGCGCGCAGCGCTTGATAAGCCGCGATCCGAGCCGGGGCGATCATCCCCGTTCCATGCGCAGCCCTGGAGGAATCGAGCGTCCGGCAAGAAACTCGCGGGCGGTCATGACGCGTCGGCCTTCGGGCTGAACCGCCAGCAGCTTGACGACGTGGCCATCGCCTGCCGCGACCTCAAAGCGATCGCCTTCGGCCCGCACCACCGTCCCGGGTTTGTCGGGGGACAAAGCCGTTGTGACCTCGGTTCTGTGAATGAGGATTCTCTGTTTCGCGATCCGCGCTGAGACCAGCGGCCAGGGCTGCAGACCACGAACGAGGTTGTGTATGCATTCGGCCGGCAGCGACCACTCGATGGCGCCTTCGGCCTTGGTGATCTTGGGCGCAAGTGTTGCCTTGGACGCATCTTGAGGCGTCTCCGTCGCGCTGCCCGAGGCGATCTGACGAACGACATGGACCAGCAGCCGCGAGCCGAGCTCCGCGAGATCGCGTTCGACTTCAACGCTGGTCTCGTCAGGACCGATGCGCCGGGACGCAGTAACGAACATCGCCCCGGCGTCGAGTTCCTTGATGACGCGCATGATCGTGACGCCGGTCTCGCGATCTCCCGCGATGACAGCGCGGTGCACCGGTGCCGCCCCGCGCCATCTCGGCAGGAGCGACGCGTGGACGTTGATCATGCCGAACGTCGGGATCTGGAGCAGTTCGTCGGGTAGCAGCTTGCCGTAGGCGGCGACCACACCGAGGTGCGGCTGCAAGTCCCGTATCTGGAGAAGAAACGCCTCGTCACGCAGGCGATCCGGCTGGAGCACTGGAATCCCTCGCGCCATGGCCACTTCTTTGGTCGGCGTAGGCGCGAGGTGGTGCCCGCGGCCGCGCGGACGATCCGGCTGCGATACGAGCGCGACGATGTCCTCGCCAGCGTCGAGCAGTCGACGGAACGTTGGCACCGCAAAGTCGGGTGTGCCGAAGTAGACGATTCGCAGCGGCCCGCTGGTTACCATTTCCCGGATCGCTTCAACTTCTGGATGCGGCGCACGATCAGATCCCGTTTAATTCCGCGCAGCCGATCCACGAAGACGACGCCATCGAGGTGATCCATCTCATGCTGAAACGCACGCGCCAACAAACCCGTGCCCTCGATCGTCTGCTCCTGCCCCTGACGATCGTACCCACGAAGTACGGCGCGGACCGGTCGCACCACGGTGGCGTTGAAACCCGGCACGCTGAGGCAGCCCTCATCCTCGAGCTGCATTCCCTGGCGATCGACGAACGTCGGGTTGACCATGACGATCAACCCGTTGCGGTCCCGTCCGACCGATAGGTCAGCGACGAAGACGCGCTGTGGAACGCCGACCTGGGGCGCAGCAAGCCCGATGCCGGGCGCGGCATACATCGTCTCGATCAGATCGTCGATGAGCTGCTGAAGACGGGGATCGTCGAAATCGGTGACGTCGGCAGCCGCCTGATGAAGGGGCTGCTCGCCGTAGCGCAGGATGGGTCGGATCATCGACCGCGGAAACGGGATCGGACGGCTTCGCTGGACGCGCTGAGGGCCCGCTCCAGATCGACGAGCGCGTCGCCGCCAAATCGATCGACCAGCGCATCGGCAAGCACGAGCGCGACCATCGCTTCGCCGACGACGGCGGCGGCTGGCACGGCGCACACGTCACTGCGTTCGATGGCTGCCGGTGACTCTTGCATGGTCGTCAGATCGACGGACCTGAGCGGTTTCATCAGCGTCGAAATTGGCTTCATCCACGCCGACACGCGGAGGTCCTCGCCGTTGGTCACGCCACCCTCAAGACCGCCCGCGTTATTCGTCGGCCGGGCAATGCCGGTGACGTGCGAGCCGGATTCGTCAGGAACGATCTCGTCGTGAACCCGCGATCCCGGCCGCGACGCGACGCCCGGCCCGAGTCCAACGCCGACGGCCTTAATCGCCGGAATAGACATCAGCGCCTGGGCCAACCGGCCGTCGAGTTTTCGGTCCCATTGCGTGTAGCTGCCCAGCCCAACAGGCAGGCCGCTGACGATG
>Ga0209382_10004766_pt1 | contig 17926 bp, 8 predicted proteins | sample SoiMetdeltSBSDD5_FD_187599 | JGI IMG/M metagenome (GOLD analysis project Ga0209382, IMG submission 187599) | Bulk soil microbial communities from a Populus tree surrounding site in Tennessee, USA - Soil MetaG P. deltoides SBSDD5 (SPAdes) (version 2) | ecosystem: Environmental > Terrestrial >...
TCACGCCGAGGCTCGGGAGATAGGCCCACCAGCCCGCGACGTAGGAGAAGAGATAGAAGTAGTGGTTGGTGACGCCCAGCACCGGCAGGAGCAGCCCCACGAAGACCAGCAGGCCCGCGAGCGGGCCGCGCGTTCGCCGGCGCAGCTGCCAGAGTCCCGCGACCAGCAGCAACAGCGCCGCCGGCGCCACGTACTGCGCGGCCTCCCTTGGATCGAGCTCCCAGCGCGGCGGGATGAAGGCCAGCGCGTCCGGCCACAGGATGCGGCCCAGGTAATGGAAGGTTGCGCGACCCGCGAGCAGGACGCGCTCCGCCGGCGTCAGCGAGAACAGCGTGCCGCTCGCGCCGACGAACGTGCGCTCGACGTGGACCGTGACGAGCGCGGCGCCCGCGCCGAGGAGCAGGAAGGGCAGCACCGGCAGCACGTCCCGGCGCAGCGAGAGCCGGCCCCGCTGCCACCACGCGAGGACGAGCAGCACGCCGAACAGCGGCACGGTCGACGTCTTGCTCAGCAGCGCCAGCACGAAGAGCAGCAGCGCCGCCGCCAGGGCGCGACCCGACCGCGTGCGGTCGAAGCGCAGCCAGGCCAGCACGGTGGCCAGGAAGAACACGCCCGACAGCGTGTTCTTCTGCTCGGTGATCCAGGCCACCGAGAGCACGTGCAGGGGATGCAGCGCGAAGACGAAGGCCGCCAGCCAGGCGCCGGTCACGCCCAGCCGGAGCAGGATCAGGGCGAACAGCCACGCGGAGGTCGCGTGGAGGACGATGTTCACGAGGTGGTAGCCCGCCGTCGCATCGCCCCACAGTCGATGCTCCACCCAGAAGGCCGTGTGCAGCACCGGGAAGTACTGCTGCGTGGCGCCCGACTCGGTCCAGATGCGCCGCAGCCCGTCGAGCGAGCGCAGCTCTGGGCTCGTGACGTTGGCCTCGTCGTCCCACAGCATCCCGCCACGCCAGGCCGGCTGGTAGGCCAGCGCCACCGCCAGCAGGAGCAGCGGGTAGAGAGCGAGTCGTGAGCGTCCGCGATCCACGCCCCGCCACACTACCGCGGCGCGGTCCGGAACCCGCGGCCTGCTCAGTTCCCGAGCGCGGATCCGAAGCGGTCGTTGCTGCCCGGCGCGCCCGCGATGCCGGCGAGCGACTTGTCCAGCCAGTGGCTCTGGCTGACGTCGAGCAGCTCGGTCGCGTCGCCCTCCAGCACCAGCACGCCACCGGCGTTGCCCACGCCGCTGATGGTCTCGGCGCTCGCGCCGATGACCAGGTCGGCGTCGCCGTCGGCGTCGTAGTCGGCCGCCGCGAGCGCGTCGCCGAACTGGTCGCCCTGCTCCGCGGCATCGGGCACGTCCTCGACGTCCTCGTGCAGCAGCAGGCTGGCGCCGAAGAGTCCGGTCTCCGACCCGGTGAGCACGGTGACGGAGCCCGCGTCGTCGAACGTGCCGACCAGATCATACGGGCACCCGACCGCGAGGTCGTCGCGCCCGTCCGCGTCGAAGTCGCCGGCCGCCAGAGAGAAGCCGAAGCCGGCCACGTCGTGCAGGCCGCCCTGCAGGCCCGGCGTCGCGCGCGTGACGAGCTGGGTCGACGAGAGCGCGAGGTCGCCCGGCGCGATCGCGGTCACGTAGACGCCGCCGGCGTACTCCACGCCGTCCACGTCGAGTTCCGGGGCGCCGATCGCGAGCTGCCCGCCCCCGCCCGAGAAGGCGCCCACCGCGAGCGCGTACCCGAAGTGGTGCGCCTTCGCGGGGTTGGGCGTGCCCCCCATCGCGGTCTCGTCGATCAGGATCGACTTCTTCCCCGTGAGCCCCTTCTTGGCCTTGCCGCGCAGGATGGTCACCGTGCCCTCGACCAGCTCACCGGGCGCGCCGATGACGAGATCGTCGATGCCGTCCTGGTCGAAGTCCGCGACGGCCAGCGCCCAGCCGAAGTTGCCGTCCGCCACCTGGCTGCCCGGAATCCCGGGCTTGTTCTGATGGATGAACTTGTTGCCCTTGGTGGTGAGCCCGTCCTCGCTGCCCTTCAGCACGTGGATCGCGCCCGCGTAGGACTTGGGCTTCTTCTTGCTGCCGAAGGTCTCGACCACGTACAGCGCCAGGTCGTCGAAGCCGTCGGCATTGAAGTCGCCCGCGGCCATGGTGCGGCCGAACTGCTCGGCGCTCAGGTCCTCGAAGAAGAAGGCGCCCGGCTCGACTTTGTCCTTGATGCCCTTGGTGTCCTGGTTGAACACGGCGAGCGGATCGGGCACGAGGCCGCTCTTCTCGCCGTAGGCCACGAACACCGTGCCGGCAGCCTGCAGGCCGCTGACGTCCTCGTTGCCGGCGCAGATGGCCAAGTCGTCGAAGCCGTCGGCGTTGAAGTCGCCGCCCTCGACCGTGAGGCCGAAGAGCTCGAACTCGTCGAGCGGGTTGCCGAAGGAGAGCTCGGTGAGCACCTGTTCCGTGAGCGTCGCGAAGGCGTCGGACCCGCCGTACAGCACGTGGACCGCGCCGGCCTCCTGGAAGCCGTTCACCATCTCGCCCCGACAGCCGATGGCGAGGTCGGTGAAGCCGTCGCCGTTGAAGTCCGACGCGCGCAGCGGCGCGGCGGCGAGAGCGGAGAGGACGAGCAGGGCGAAGGCGGGACGGCGCAGCGCGGTGGGCGACGGCATGGGGGCAACTCCGAAGGGCGACGGTATGTCTGATCCGGCTTGCGCGCGGGGCGTCTCGCCCGGGATTGTCGCCGAATTCGTCGCGGACGCTCCAGCGACCCGACGCGCCGGCTGCGTGCCGCGACGACGCCAGCGCCTACTCGGCCCCCAGCGCCGCGCGGAATGCGGCCGCGACCTTCACCCGCTCGGCCGCCGACCGCGGGTACCGGGCCGAGGCCTTGAAGGCCGCTGCCGCCGCGGCATCGAGCCGCTCGCCGATCAGCTCCCACTCGCGGAGCTGCTGCCAGTATTCGGCCTCGAGGATCAGGTTGAAGACCTGGCGGCGGACGTCCATCGGGAACTCCGCCTGCTCGTAGAGCCACGCGGCCTGGTCCCGATGGTCGGACAGCTCGAGCAGGCCGCCGGCACCGAGCGCGCGGATCCGGTCGGCGATGTCGGCGTGGCCGATCGCAGCCAGCATCGCCTGCAGGCTCAGGGCCTCGAGGGCGTCCAGCTCCGGCAGCTTGCCCGGGAGCGAGCGCGCGAAGACGACCGGCAGCGGATCGCCGTCGGGCATGCCGTCTTCGGGCGTCGTGCCCGCGTGGTCGAGATGCGCCAGCAGGCCCTGCTCGCCGGACGCGACGTCGAGCACGAGCGCGAGCAGGCAGCGCGCGTACGCGCGGTCGCGCGGGAAGAAGCTCTCGTGCCGCGCCATGAAGGCGAAGCTGGCCGGCGCGTCGGACTTGCGGTCGGCCAGCAGGTCGGACCAGTGGCGCAGCTTGCTGGCCTCGCGGTCCTCCCACGGATTGCCGCTCTTCTTCACCACCACGGCCAAGTCGGCTGGCGGACCGGTGACGGGCGGCGGCGGCGCGCAGCCTTCCGGCACGAAGCCCGACCAGCCCGGGCGAGACCAGCCCGACGTCTCGGTCGTGAACAGGCTGCTCCCCACCCACGCTTCGCCGTGAGCCTCGATGTCGAGCTCGTCGATCAGGCCCTGGGCGAGCCACGGCGGCACGTTGCCCCACGCGCCCTGCCGCAGGAGCCGGTTGGTCAGGTGGGCGATCGCGTAGTAGCCGAGCCCGTGCTCCATCCACGCCTTGCCCTGCGCCACGATGGCCTTGTGCGAGAGGTTGAAGACCTGCGCCTCCCACGTGCGCACCACCTCCGCGTCGAGGTTGGCCCGGTTCCACACCGCATTCACCGGCTTCCAGCCGGAGAGGCCGTCGTCCTCGCAGCGGTCGAGCAGCGCCACCACCTGCTCGTAGGCCGCGCGGTCGGGCGTGAGCACGATCGGGAAGCGCTGTCCCGACACGAGGCCGTCGGACCGCTGCGGCAGCCGCCCGAACAGCCCGGCCGCGCTGGCCAGTCCCTGCGCGGAGTCGTCCAGCACCTTCCGGCCGGCCTTGCCCTTGCCGAACGCCCCCACCTCGTACACGTACACGTCGAACGGGCCCACAACCGCGTGCTCGAACACCGGCTGGGCCAGCACGCCCTCCAGGAGGGCTCGGCCGCTCGCGTCGGACGCCGCGCGCTGCGCGCCGAAGGCGGTCTCGAGGAGCCGGTCGAGGGCCTGGTCGCGCGCCGGGTCGGTGGTCGCTGCGAAGAGCGGCGCCGCCAGCAGGCCCACTCCGACGAGCCCGCTCGCGAGCAGCGCCGGAAGCTTGGAGGCCGGCGATGCCATGTCGATTGCCTTTCGTTGCGGCGTTGGGTCGCCCGCCTTGCCACTTCTGGCCCCCGAGGCGAGCACCTGATGGGTGAAGCGGGATCGCCGCGAAAGGAGTCAGCCCCGGCGCAGAAAATCTTCTGGCGAGGCGCCGCCAAACGATCGGCGCGACCCCTGTCGGGGCCAGCATGTCCCGAGCCCGACGCTGCCCATGAGGCGGGCGCGGGGGCTGCGGATCAGGGCTCGAAGCGGAAGATCGTGCCGTCGCCGTCCTCGCCGCCGTAGACGGCCGTACCGAAAGCGATCGAATCGGGGTCGTGGCGTCCCCACGCGGCCGCGTGCACGGATCCCCTGGCCGCCTACTGCGCCCTCAGCGCCTCCCGGAAAGCGTTCGCGACCCTGGCCCGCTCGGCCGCCGACTTCGGATACCTGGTCGATGCCCTGAGAGCCGCCGCGGCGGCGGCATCCAGATGCTCCCCGATCAGCTCCCACTCGCGCAGCTGCTGCCAGTACTCCGCCTCGAGGATGAGGTCGAAGAGCAGGCCGCGGACGTCCGGCAGGAAGCGCACATGGTCGTGGAGCCAGGCGGCCTGGTCCCGATGGTCGGCGACCTCGAGCATGCCGCTCGCGCCGAGCGCGCGGATCCGGTCGACGACGTCCTCGTGGCCGATCTCGGCCAGCATGTCCTGCAGGCTCAGCGCTTCGAGCTTGTCCAGCTCGGGGAGGCTGACGCCGAGCGAGCGCGTGAAGACCACCGGCAGCGGATCGCCGTCGGGCATGCCGCTGGACGACGTCCCGCCCTCGTGGTCGAGGCTCTGCAGGAGTCCCCCCGCACCCGGAGCCACCTCGAGCACGATCGACATCAGGCAGCGCGCGTAGGCGCGATCGCGCGGGAAGAAGGTCTCGTGCTGCGCCATGAAGGCGAAGCTGGCCGGTGCGTCGGACTTGCGGTCGGCCACGAGGTCGGCCCAATGGCGCCGCGCGCTCGCCTCGCGGTTCTCCCACGCGTCGCCGCTCCGCTTCACCACGACGGCGAGATCGGCAGACGGACCTGTCACGGGCACCGGCGGCAAGCAGCCCTGCGGCACGAAGGCCGACCAGCCCGGCCGTGACCAGCCCGAGGTCTCGGCCGTGCAGACGCTGCTGCCCACCCAGGCCTCGCCGTGCGCCTCGATGTCGAGCTCGTCGATCAGCCCCTGGGCGAGCCAAGGCGGAACGTTTCCCCAGGCGCCCTGCCGCAGCAACCGGTTGGTCAGGTGCGCGATCGCATAGTAGCCGAGCCCGTGCTCCATCCATGCCTTGCCCTGCACCACGATGGCCTTGTGCGAGAGGTTGAAGACCTGCGCCTCCCACGTGCGCGTGACCTCCGCGCCGCAGTTGGCCTGGCTCCACACCCCATTGGCCGGCTTCCAGCCGGACAGGCCGTCGTCCTCGCAGCGGTCGAGAAGCGCCACGACCTGCTGGTAGGCCTCGACATCGGGCGTGAGCACGATCGGGAAGCGCCGGCCGGACACGAGGCCGTCGGGCCGCGCCGGCAGCCGGCCGAAGAGCTCGGCCACGCGGCCGAGACCGTCGGTGGCATCGGACAGCAGCTTCTTGCCGGCCCTGGCCTTCGCGAGCGATCCCACCTTGTACACGTACACGTCGAACGGCCCGACCTCCGCATGCTCGAACGAGGGCTGAGACAGCACGGCCTGCAAGAGCGCGCGACCTTCTGCCCCCGGCGCCTGGCGCTCGGGCCCGCAGACGGCCTCGAGGAGCCGACCCAGGGCCTTGTCGCGCGCGGGATCGGTCGCCGCGGCGACGAGCGGCACCGTCATGAGCGTGATGGTTGTTGCTCGTGCGGCCCACGCCGCGGCGCGCGCTCGAAGCGTCCCGATCGGCGAAGTCATGGCCTGTCCTCTCGGACCGGTGGCGTCGCTCGCCCTGCCGCGTCCCGGCCCAGAGGCGAGCCTCTGTCAGGTCAAGCGGGATCGGGCCGAGAGCCGGCAGCCCCAGGCTCCGGGATTCCACCGGCGCCACGGCGCGGACATGACTGCCTGTCGCACCCGGTACGGCGCCTCGAAGAGCTCAGGGCAGGAAGTGGAAGACCGTCCCGTCGCCATCCTCGCCGCCATAGACGGCCGTGCCGAAGAACTCGCCCGAGGCGTCCTTGAGGAGGCCGGAGTAGGGTTGCTCGCCATCCTCGCCGCTGAAGGCATGGACGATCGAGGTGCGCCATTGGTCGGCGGCATTGCCCTTGATGCGGAAGATGGTCCCGTTGCCGCCGTTGACTCCGCCCGTGCTGGTCGTGCCGTACAGCGCGCCGTCGTTGCCGAAGACGAGCGCGCTGATGGGATACGCGCCGTCGGCCCCGTCGGTGAAGTCGTGCAGCACCGTCTCGACCCACGTCGTGCCCATGGGGCTCAGCCTGTACACGGTGCCGTCGTCGTCGGTGCCGCCGTAGTACGTGGTACCGTACAGGTTGCCCTGGGCGTCCCGGATGAGGCCGCCGTACGGGAACACGCCGTCCGGCACGCCCTTGAAGGCGTAGAGCGTCTGCAGGTCGAAGCCGCCCGCCGGCGCGGCCGTCAGCCGGAAGACCGTGCCCACGCCGAACTCGCCGCCGGTCGTGGCGACGCCGTAGATGCCGTCCTGCTCGACCAGCAGCCGGGCCTTGCTGCCGCTGCCGCCGTCCGCGCCGCCGGTGAAGTGATGGATGACGGAATGGTTCCACGGGCCCGACGGCGTGGGCGAGAGCTGGAAGATCGTGCCCGCGGAGAAGGCGCCGCCGCCCGGCGTCATGCCGTACAGGTTGCCTTGTGCGTCGAAGCTCAGCGGCCCGCCCGCTCCGTAACCGCCGTCGCCGCCCTCGAAATAATGGATCACGTCCTGAACCCAGCCGCCACTGCCGTCGGGCTGCAGGCGCCAGACCACGCCGCAGCCGTCCTCGGGACAGCCTGCGTAGCTGCCGCCGACCACGGTGGTGCCGTAGATGTTGCCCGCGCCATCGAGCGTGACGCCGCCGTACGGCTGCCCGCCGTCCGCGCCACTGGTGAAGCTGTACAGCACCGACTCGACCCAGCCTGCCGACGTGGATGCAAGCTCGAACACCGTGCCGCTGTTGAAGTCGCCGCCCTGCACGGTCATGCCGTAGAGGTTGCCGGCCGCGTCCATGACCAGGTCGGTGTCGGGATACTCGCCGTCGTCGTCGCCGAAGTGGTGCAGCACGCGCAGGTCGCCCTGCGCGACCGAAACACCGCACAACAGGCACACACCGAGGACGATGGCCACCGCACGACGCACGCTCGACTGCGACTTCCGCATCACACGCTCCTTGGTCCACGAGGCGCTGCAACAGGGTCACTGACCGACGGGCAACGACTCTATCACTCCGCCGCGATTCCGGGGATCGCGGGGGACAGTCGTGCACTCCGCCACGACCACCGCCTCCTCCCCCGAGGGGTCAGTCCGGCAGCCGGAACTCGAGCAGGCGCGACGACCGGAAGGGCACGGTCCGGAGGCGCGTGCCGTCCCGCGAGAAGCCGATGGCGCTGAAGCCGCTGGTCTCGGACGGGAAGGCGTAGCGTGTCCACCCGCTCTTGTCCAGGTCGCCCAGGTAGAGAGCGCCGTCCAGCACCAGCGCGATGCGCCTTCCATCGAATGCGACTTCGTCGGCATGCGAGCCCTCGGGCAACGGGATCATCTTCGAGGGCTCGCCGTCCGGACCGTACAGGCACAGGCTCTCGCTGATCACTGCGAGCGAGCCGTCGGGCGCCACGCTCGCCTCGCTGGCCTCGCGCAGCCAAGTTCCGTCCGGACGCTTGTCGATCCGGCGCACGACGCCGTCCGAATCCACGAGCGCGATCTCCGTCCAGTCGATGACCCAGCGCTTCGCTCCCTGTGGTTGAAAGAGCCAGGTCTCGGGTATCCGGCCGAGCGTGTTCCCCATCGTCCCCATCCGTTCGCCGCTCGGCGAGAAGCACACGAACTCCTCGTCGCCTCCGGTGAAAGCCTGCGCGAACCCGCCTCCGGCGAGGACTCTCCCGTCCGGCGCGCCGACGACCATCTCGCAGCCCTGATCGTCCTGCGGCGCCGGCGTGCAGACGAAGAGCCTTGCTCCGCTCTCGTCGAAGACGTGGACGGCGCCCGTCCGCTTGTCACCGACCAGGCAGCGGCCGAGCGCGTCGAAGGCGACGCCGTCAGCCGAGTCGATGCGCTCGGCGTCCGGCGCCCGGCCCGCAATGCGATCCACCAGGCCCGTGCGATCGACGTGCAGGAAGGCCGTCCCGTCGGTGGTCCACCAGCCGCCGTCGAGCGCCGCGACGATGCGCTGGTTCACGTCCAGCTTGTGTCCGTCCGCGAAGTGCGGATCGAGCCGCGCGACGACCTGTCCCGACGCCGACATCCACACGAGCGGAACGGGCCCGTTGAAGTCGCCGACGATCCAGCCAACTTCGCCATCCGCGGCGAGGCGGTTCGGATACGAGGGCTCGACGCCCCAAGACGTCTGGAGGTCGATCGTCTCGAGGTGACGGCCGTCGGGCGCGTAGACCGCGACGATGTCGCGAATGTTGTCGAGGATGCCGATACGCCCATCGTGCGCCACCGCAACGTCCTCGGGTGACAGCGGTCTGGTCTTGTCCTCGTAGTCCTCGATGAGCGTCCATCGCACACGGCCGGAGGCATCGCAGGCACGGACGAAATTGCTCATCGTGGACCTGGCGTTCTCGATGTCCACCGCGACGAATCCACCCTTGCCATCGCCGTCGATGGCGGCGATCGGGAAGCACGCGAAGCCCTCGATCGGTTGCAGGTGCCGCGACACGACGTCGAGCCACCAGCCTCCTCCCGCATTGGTCCCGCTGGGCCAGCGCACGTACACGAGCCAGCGATCCTTGCTGATCCATTCGGCCGCGAAGTGGACGTGGGCCTCGTGCTCCCCGAGTTCTAGCGGCGTGTCGACGAGAAGCGAACCGTCCGGGCCCACGAGCCGGAATCGCGGCACGCGGTCTTCGCTCGTGTGCACGTAGCCGAAGCGCTCGTGGTCGTCGACGTCGAACTGCCAGATCGGGCCGAGCGCGAGGACGCTGTCGGCCTCCGCTCCGAGCTCGATCGCGCTCACCAGCTCGAGAGTGCCCGAGACCGGTACTGCTGCCTCGCGGCCGGCTGCCTCCGGGAACCAGTCCGTGCGCGCCACCTCGGTGACTCGCCAGCCCTTCGAGCCGGCCGGATCGGGCGTGACCTCGAACGTCACGCGCTTCGACGCCGCGACCAGCCGGACCTCGAAGCGCCCCGGCTCGGTGCAGCGCAGGATGGCGCCGTCGCGGAGGATCTCGTCCCGGAGCCGATCCTCGGCCTTCTCGTCTCCGGGCACGCTGTAGTCCGACGGCAGGTCGAACGACCATACGGGCATGCCGTCGGGATCGACCAGCGTGAAGCGCGCGCCCACGGTGTCCTCGTGGGTCCACCATTGCACGAGCGAAAGTGGCGTCTGCATCACGTGCCGCGCGTCGAGGACCAAGCGCGCCGGATCAGGATTCGGCAGGCGGCTTCGGAGGTGGAACCTCGGCAAGGCTTCGCCCGTCGCGAGGCGGAAGGGCCACCACTCTTCACCGTCGTCGCCCGAAGCCTCGTCGTTGACACGCACCACGAATCGATCGGTGTCGGGATCGAGCAGGACGCCTCTCGCAAGCGGCTGATCGCTGCCGTGCGGGTGCCGGCTCATGCGTCGCTCCGTCGCCTGGTTCAGGCGCAGCGCGCCGCCCGCATCGAGGATGACGATGCGAAAGACGCCGTGGCTCAAGTCGCCGCGCACTCCGGAATGGCCATCGAAGCCATGGCTGTAGGCGTAACCGGCTGCCACGCCATCGTCGGCGACGACCCCCTCCCACAGCGTGAACGGCAGCTCGGCCGACCAGACCTCACGACCGTCGTGCTCCAGCCGGTAGCCCGCGCTCCCCCGTCCCTCTCTCGTGCTCGGGTCGACGTGCAGCCGGAACTCGCCCGACGCGGACGTGTAGACCTCGGGATCGAGGATCGCGAGCGCCAAGTTCTGCGCCGCCGCGGTCACGCGCAGCGGGAACGCCAGGAGGACGGCCGCCAGGACGAGTGGTGCACGGCTCGAACTCATCGATCAGGACTCTCCGGCGAAGTAGCGCGGAAGGCTGTTGATCATCGTCCCTCTGTCCAACGTGACTCCGACGAGTTGCAGCCAGGTCGGATTCCCTCTGATCATGCGCCGCCGCGGCCCGCGACCGGCCAATCCGGTCCTCGCATCGGTCGATCGAGGTTCCTCCAGCTCGCCCGAGGCGCGGTTCGCTACAATCCGCGCCAGCCGCGGACCGCGCCGGCCGAGGCGCCGCCGGTCGGCGCCGGGCGTGCAGGCGGGGCGATCCGCCGGGAGGGTGAGTGCTGAGCGTGGCGTGCCGGTGGACCCGGGCCTTGCGGGCGGTCCTGCTCGCGGCCAGCGTCGTGGAGCCGGGCGCGCGAGCCCTCCAGGACACCGCCGCGCCGGCTGCACCGGCTTCCGCCATCGCGGTCGACGACCTGCTGGCCAACCTGCGGGAAGGCGAGCCGGTCACGTTCACCTACGAGAACCGGGACATCGTGCCCATGCGCATGGTGATCTTCGGTCGCAAGCCCGCCGAGCGCGCCGATCTCGCGCGGATCGCGCTTGACCGGCTCGTCGAAGAGGGCATCGCCGGTCCGGTGCGCCTGGGCGCCGTCCGGGGCGGACTGCTGGTCTTCGTGGATGAGCACCTGATCTTCGGCGTCGCCGACGGGGACCTCGCCGGCTGGACCGACGCGCAGCGCGCCGAGGCCGCGGCCGACGTGGCGAAGAACCTCGAGCAGGCCCTGGCGGAGGCCGTCGAGCTGCGCACGCCCGGCCGGTTGCTGCGCGCCTCGGGCAAGGCCCTCGGCGCGACGCTGCTGCTGGCCGCCATCCTCTTCGGCCTGCGTGCGCTGGCGCGCTGGCTGAACCGGTTCGCCGAGCGGCGCGACCAGGCCGTCCCCGCGGCGGGCGCCGGCGCGCCGGAGGAGATGGCCCGCCTGGGGCTGCGCCAGGCGGTGGGCCTCCTTCTGCGCGTCGGCCGCCTGGTGCTCGTGGCCGCGGGCCTGATCGCCGGCTGGATCTGGCTCACCTTCGTGATGCTGCAGTTCCCGTACCTGCGGCCGCTGGGCGAGTCGCTCGACCGGAACCTGCGCGGGCTCCTGGCCTCGGCCCTGGACGCCACGCTGCGCGCCGCGCCCGACCTGGCGGTGGCCGTCGTCATCCTGCTCCTGGCGCGCCTGGTCGTGCAACGCAGCAACCGCCTGTTCGAGGCCGTGCAGCAGCGGCGCGTGCGGATGCCTCTGGTGGATCCCGAGACCGCCCAGCCCACGCGACGCATCGTGGCCTTCCTGCTGTGGATCTTCGCGATCATCCTGACGGTGCCCTACCTGCCCGGCTCCGACACCGAGGCGTTCAAGGGCATGTCGGTCTTCCTCGGCCTGCTGCTCTCGCTGGGCTCGACGGGCGTGGTGGCCCAGGCGCTCGCGGGGCTCATGCTCATGTACGCCCGCGTCCTGCGCCTGGGCGACTACGTGCGGCTGGGCGAGTCCGAGGGCAGCGTCATGGCCATCGGCCTGCTGACCACGCGCCTGCGCACGCCCTGGGGCGAGGAGCTGGTGCTGCCCAACGCGACCATCCTGGCGCAGACCACCTGCAACTACTCGCGCTACCAGCGCGAGGGCGGCGTCATGCTCCGCTCCACGGTCTCGATCGGCTACGACACGCCCTGGCGGCAGGTGCACGCGCTGCTGCTGCGCGCGGCCGAGCGCACGCCGGGCGTCAGCCGGGAGCCGCGGCCCTTCGTGCTGCAGACGGAGCTGGCGGACTGGTACGTGAAGTACGAGCTCAGCGCCGCCGTGGACGTACCCGCCGAGCGCATCCCGGTCCTCTCCGTCCTGCACCAGAACATCCAGGACGAGTTCAACACGCACGGCGTGCAGATCATGTCGCCGCAGTACCTGGCGCGAGCGGACGCTCCGGTCGTCGTGCCGAAGGAGCGCTGGCACGCGCCGCCGGCTGACGGGACGTGACCACCTCGAAGGCGTGGAAGCCCCACGCCGGCAGATCCAGGTAGAGGCCGCGCGTCGCGAGCTCGATCCCCTCGCGCTCGTAGGTCGCCTCGCCCATGCGGTCCACGAGCCGCCACGTCCGCCCGGGCAGGTCCTCCCACGGCGGCGAGAGGTAGCACTGGCTGGCGTGCGGCGCGAAGTTCACCGCGACGAGGCGCCGGCGCTCTCCCGGTCCGGTCCAGGCGCAGGCGATGAACGCGTCGTGGCTGCCGTTGCCCTCCCACGCCGCGCGCGGCTCGAGCAGGCTCCATTCGCCGTCGCGGAAGGACGGGTCGCGCAGCCCGACGAGCAGCCGCGCGTAGAAGGCGGCCAGCGAAGGGTCGGGCACCTCGGAGGGACCGCGGCGCAGGTGCACCGGGATGCGCACGCGGCGGCCCTCGCGCTGCCCCTGATGGAAGAAGCGCAGGCCCGGCGCGAAGTACGTGATCACCGCGGCGGCGCGGTGGGCCTCGGGCGCGAAGGTGGCGGCGGCGCGCGGCTCGTCGTGGTTCTCGAGGAAGCGCGCGAGGCGGTCCTGGAAGTCGAGGCCGGCGCGCAGGTGGCCGCGCACGGCAGCCGCCTCGCCGTGCACGAGGCGGTCGTAGAGCCGCTTGTCGTAGGCGTAGTCGAAGCCCTGCTGCTGCAGCGTCCACTCGAGATCCCAGTAGACCTCGGCCATGAACAGGAAGCCCGGCACGGCCGCGCGCACGGCGGCCGTGGCGCGCTCCCAGAAGGGCGGCGCGGCCCGGCCCCAGGTGCGGGCGAAGACGTCGGGCAGGATGAGCATGGCCATGTCGCAGCGCACGCCGTCGCAGCGGCGCGCAATGGACAGGAGCTCTCCGAGCATGGCCTCCTGCAGCGCCGGGTTCGACCAGTCGAGCTGCAGGGTGTCGGGCCAGCCCGGGAAGTACGGGTCGCGGCCGTACGCGACCACCTGCTCGCCGCGGCCCGTGCGCAGGCGGCGCCAGTTGTCGGGCTCGGCCGCGAGGCGCCCGTCGTCGCCGGCGACCAGGAAGTCCGGGTGCTCCTCCACCCAGCGGTGGTCGGGCGCCACGTGGTTGGGCACGAAGTCGAGCAGCAGGCGCAGGCCGCGCGCGCGCAGGCGGCCGCGCAGGCGCGCGAGCGCGGCGTCGCCGCCGAAGTCGTCGTGCACGCGGTACGCGCGGATGGCGAAGCACGAGCCGCACACGTCCTCGTCGCGGAAGTCCGGCAGCACGCGCCGGTACTCGACGACCCACCCGGGGTTGCCGGCCGAGACGTGCCGCGCGGCCTCGCCCGTCTGCCACACGCCCAGCAGCCAGACGAGGTCGAAGCCGTCGCGGGCCAAGCCGTCCAGCTCGGCATCGGGCAGGTCGTCTAGCGTGGCGCGCCGGCCGAGCTCGGCGGCCAGCTCGGACAGCCGCGCGCGCACGTTCATCTGGTACAGCGCGGGGTAGCGCGGCGCTCGGGTCGCAGGCATGGGCCTCCTTACACGGGCTGGACTTGCTCGCGCACCATCCGCGCCAGCAGGCGCTCCTTGGGGGTCTTCAGGATGTCCTCGGCGCGGATGCGGGCGAACAGGTCCATGAGCCGCGCGATGACGCCGGTCCAGCCGGTCTGGTGGCTGGCCCCGAGCCCGGCGCCGTTGTCGCCGTGGAAGTACTCGTAGAACAGGACCAGATCGCGCCAGTGCGGGTCGTCCTGGAACTTGCGCGTGCCGCCGTAGACCGGCCGGTTGCCCTGCTCGTCGCGCAGGAAGGTGGACGAGAGCCGGCGCGTGATCTCGTGCGCGGCCTCGTGCAGGTTCACGCGGCGGCCCGAGCCGGTGGGGCACTCGACCGTGAACTCGTCGCCGTAGAAGGCGTACAGGTTCAGCAGAGCGCGGATGATCAGGGCGTTGACGGGCATCCACACCGGCCCGCGCCAGTTGGAGTTGCCGCCGAACATGGCCGTGTTGGACTCGGCCGGCACGTACGCGACGGTGTGGTCCTGGTCGCCGACGCGGAAGGTGAAGGGGTGGTCCTGGTGGAAGCGCGACAGCGAGCGGATGCCGTGCGGCCCCAGGAACTCGTTCTCGTCGAGCATGTAGCCGAGGATGCGCGTGAGCTGCTCCTTCGTGACCACGGACAGCAGCCGCCGCCCGGCGTGGCCCACGTAGCCCTCGCGCGTGGGCGACACCTGCGTCACCACGTCGGGATGGCGCTCGGCGAACAGGCGGACCAGCTCGGCGAACCGCGGGTGGTCCTTCAGCGTGTCCTGCTCGAAGACGGTGGACGCGCACAGCGGCAGCAGGCCCACCAAGGACCGCACCTTGAGCCGCGTGGCCGAGCCGTCCGGCATGCGCAGCACGTCGTAGAAGAAGCCGTCCTGCTCGTCCCACATCTCGTCGTGGTGCTCGCCGATGCGGTCCATGGCGTAGGCGATCCACATGAAGTGCTGCAGGAAGCGGAAGGCGTCCTCCTCGTAGCGCGGGTCGTGGTCGGCCAGCACCAGCGCGATGTCCAGCATGTTCTGGCAGTAGAAGGCCATCCACGCCGTGCCGTCGGCCTGCTCGAGCGAGCCGCCGGTGGGCAGCGAGGCGCTGCGGTCGAAGACCCCGATGTTGTCCAGCCCGAGGAAGCCGCCGGCGAACACGTTGCGGCCGTCCGGGTCCTTGCGGTTGACCCACCAGTTGAAGTTGAGCTTCAGGCCCTCGAAGGAGCGCTCGAGGAACTCGATGTCCGCGCGCCCGAGGTCGCGTTCGACCTTGTACAGGAACAGCGTGGCCCAGGCGTGCACGGGTGGGTTCACGTCGCTGAAGTTCCACTCGTAGGCCGGCATCTGGCCGTTCGGGTGGCTGTACAGGCTGCGCAGCATGAGCAGCAGCTGCTCCTTGGCGAAGTCGAAGTCGACCAGCGCCAGGGACAGGGTGTGGAAGGCGAGGTCCCACGCCGCGTACCAGGGGTACTCCCACTTGTCGGGCATTGAGATGATGTCGCCGTTGAACATGTGGAACCACTCGGCATTGCGCGCGCGGCGGCGGCGCGTGCCCGTCAGCGGGTGCGCCTCGTGCTCCTTGAGCCACGTGTCCACGTCGTAGAGGTAGTACTGCTTGGACCACAGCATCCCGGCCAGCGCCTGGCGGTGGACGCGCCGCTCGTCCTCGGAGAGCGAGGCCGGCGTGATGCGCTCGTAGAACTCGTCGGCGTCGGCGAGGCGCGCGGCGATGGTGGCGTCGAAGCCCGGCCCGAAGAACGTGGTCGGCGGCGCGGCCGACAGGCGCAGGCGCACGGACACCGAGCCGCCCGCGGGCACGTCGAGCACGTAGAGCGCGGCGGCCTTGGTGCCGCAGCGCGCCGGGTTCACGGCTCCGGCCTCGCCCGCGATCACGCGGCGGTGGAAGGCGTCCTTCACCCACGGCGAGGCGTTCGGCTGGCCCCACAGGAGCTGCGCGTTGCTCTCGTTCTCGGTGAACAGCAGCTCGGGCCGGCCCTCGCAGGCCAGCGCGTACTCGCCCAGCTCGGGGTGCGAGGCCAGGATCACGTGGCCCTCGCCGCGCAGCACGGGCCGGGCCTGCCCCGGCTTCCAGCTCCAGGTGTTGCGGAACCACAGCGTGGGCAGCAGGTGCAGCCGCGCGGCTTCATTTCCGCGGTTGTGGACCGTGGCCAGGATCAGCACGTCCTCCGGTCCGTCCTTGGCGTACTCCAGCACCACGTCGAAGTAGCGGTTGTCGTCGAAGACCCCCGTGTCGATCAGCTCGTACTCGAAGTCCTCGCGCGAGCGGCGCGCGTTGGTAGCCACCAGGTCGGCGTAGGGGAACTCGCGCTGCGGGTACTTGTACAGGTACCGCATGTACGAGTGCGTGGGCGTCGAATCGACGTAGAAGTAGTACTCCTTCACATCCTCGCCGTGGTTGCCCTCGGCGTTGGTCAGGCCGAAGAGGCGCTCCTTGAGGATCGGGTCGCGCCCGTTCCACAGCGCGAGCGCGAAGCACAGGCGCTGCTTCTCGTCCGAGAGCCCGCCGAGCCCGTCCTCGCCCCAGCGGTACGCGCGCGAGCGCGCCTGGTCGTGGCTGAAATAGCTCCAGGCGTTGCCGTCTTCGCTGTAGTCCTCGCGCACCGTGCCCCACTGGCGCTCGCTGAGGTACGGCCCCCACTTCTTCCACCCGATCCCCGCCTCGCGGGCCTCGTTCAGGCGGCGCTGCTCGGTGCAGTCGGTCGTTCCCTTCGCGATCGTCTCGGCCCGCGAGGCGCGCGTCTGCACCTTCGGATCACGGCTCGCATTCGACATGCTGGCGCTCCTTTCCACGTGCGGACGCTGCGCTCGCAGCGGGCACCGGTGACGTGCCTCGTCCTCGCGACCTCAGGTGACGATAACCCTCCCTGCGCGGAGCAGTCGAGCGCCCCCGCCGGCTGCAGGCCGGGCAAACCCCATGCCGGGCGGCGCGCGGCGCCGCCGTGGGCCCGCTCACCCCGCACGGCACCTCGACGGGCGCGAATGCGAGGGAAGATTCGCATGCGTCTGCGAACTTCTCAGCGCCCGCCGCGCGCCAGCCAGGCCTCGACCGCGCGCTCGACGTTGAAGTGCATGCGCTCGCGCCCGAGGGTCTCCGCCAGCGGCGTGCGCCGCACCAGATCGAGGGCCTCGGGGGAGAGGTCGCACAGCCACAGCTCGATGCCCTCGCGGCGCAGGCGCGCCTCGGCCTCCACCAGCATGCGCAGCGCGGTGTACTCGAAGCCCGGCACGGCGCTGCAGTCGAGCAGGAGCACCCGGGGCTTCTCGCGCGCGATCAGGTCCCGCAGCTTCTCGCCGAGCACGTGCACGTTGCCGAAATAGAGGCGCCCCTCGGTGCGCACGATGAGCAGGCCCGGGAAGTCCTCGTCGTCCGGGTGCTCCGCCGACTGCGGCCGGAAGACACTGGTGCCGCGCTTGCGCTTCAGCACGTGGAGCGGCGGGTTGTTGGCCTGGGCCAGCAGGCTGGCCATGGAGAGCAGCACGGCCACGACGATGCCCCTCAGCGTGCCCAGCACGACCACGCCCGCGCAGGCCGCGAGCGCCCAGCGGAACTCGCGCGCGCGGATGCGCCTGATGGCCGCGATGTCGTGCGTGTCGATGAGCCCGATCGAGTAGGCGATGACCACCGCCGCCAGCGTGGCGTTGGGCAGCGTGCCCATCACCGGGGCGAGGAAGAGCATGGTGGCCACGGCCATCGCGGCCGTGACCAGCCCGGCCACCTGCGTGCGCGCGCCCGCGCTGAGGTTGACCGCCGTCTGCGACGTGCCGCCGCCGGCCGGCATCGCGCCGAACAGGCCGCCCGCGAGGTTTCCGGCCCCGACGGCCACCAGCTCGCGGTTGCTGTCCGGCCGCGGGTCGTCGGGACGCGCGAAGGCGCGACCCGCCGCGATCGTCTCGGTGAAGCTCATGAGCGCGATGCCCGCCGCCGCGGGCCACAGGTCGGCGGCCAGCCCGAGGTCGGGCAGCGACAGGCCGGGAAATCCACCGGGAATGGCGCCGACCACGCTGACGCCGCTCGCCTGCAGGCCCAGGAGCACGCTGGCCGCGATGCCGCCCGCCATCGCCAGCAGCGGCACCGGCGAGCGC
>Ga0209382_10004767_pt1 | contig 17918 bp, 13 predicted proteins | sample SoiMetdeltSBSDD5_FD_187599 | JGI IMG/M metagenome (GOLD analysis project Ga0209382, IMG submission 187599) | Bulk soil microbial communities from a Populus tree surrounding site in Tennessee, USA - Soil MetaG P. deltoides SBSDD5 (SPAdes) (version 2) | ecosystem: Environmental > Terrestrial >...
CCGTATCGCCGGTCTGCGTGAAAGCGACGAGCGCCTTCGCCCCCACCGCCTCGGCCACCGCGGACGCCGCGGCCGTGATCGCGCCGCCGCGGGTCTTCGGTTCGCGACTGAGCCGCGGGACAGACAGCCCCGACCCGGTCTCGGTCGTGGAGACGATGCGCGCCATCGTGGCGACGGTGAGGACGGGGTACCGGCCGATGCTCGTCTCGCCGGAGAGCATCAGCGCGTCGGCACCGTCGAGAACGGCGTTGGCCACGTCGGACGCCTCGGCGCGGGTCGGCCGGGAGTTCTCGATCATCGAGTCGAGCATCTGGGTCGCCACGATGACCGGCTTGGCGTGTTCGCGGCAGAGCTGCACAGCCCGCTTCTGCACCAGCGGTACCTCGTCGAGCGGCAACTCGACGCCCAGGTCACCGCGGGCCACCATCACCCCGTCGAAGGCGTAGACGACCGCCTCCAGCTGGGCTACCGCCTCCGGCTTCTCGAGCTTGGCCAGCACCGGCCGCCGTACGCCGACCTCGTCCATGATCTGGTATACGGGTTTGATGTCGTCCGGCGACCGGACGAACGACAGCGCCACCAGGTCCACCCAGAGCCCGAGCGCGAACCGCAGATCCGCAATGTCCTTTTCGGACAGTGCCGGTACGCTGATCGCCACGTTCGGCAGTGACAGTCCCTTGTGGTCGGACACCGGACCGCCCTCGACCACGAGGCAGGTGATGTCGAGACCCTCGATCCCCTTGACTTCCAGCACCAGTCTGCCGTCGTCGACGAGCAGCCGGTCGCCGACCTTCACCTCGGCGGGCAACCGGCGGTACGTCGTCGAGACGCGTTCCGCGGTGCCGGGCGTGTCCTCTCCGGTGATCACGACGGTGTCGCCGGTACGCCACTCGACAGGTCCACCTTCGAACCTGCCCAGCCGGATCTTCGGGCCTTGCAGATCGGCGAGGACACCCACGGCTCGGCCGGTGGCGTCAGCCGCTTCGCGGACGAGGTGGTAGACCTTCTCGTGGTCGGCGTGCGTGCCGTGGCTGAAGTTGAGCCGGGCGACGTCCATACCGGCCTCGACCAGACCGCGGATGCGTTCCGCGGTAGCCGTGGCCGGCCCGATGGTACAGACGATCTTGGCGCGGCGACTCACGGCCTCAGGCTATCAACGCACTTTCGCCGAAACTGCGGCCAATCGCGCCGGAATGGCCCCACTATCGGCGAAAGTGCGTTGATCATGCCGTCACGGGACCGCGAGCGGCACCGCCTTCGGCGTCACCGGGGCCGGCAGGGAACCGGAACCGCCCAGGTACGCGTGAACACTCGCCGCCGCGGCCCGCCCCTCGGCGATCGCCCAGACGATGAGCGAAGCACCTCGGTGCATGTCGCCGGCCACGAAGACGCCGTCCGCCGACGTCTGCCAGTCCGGTCCACAGTCGACGGTGCCGTGCCTGTTCGCGACAACGCCGAGCTGCCGCAGCGCCGGTACCGCGTCCGTGCCGTCGAAGCCGATCGCCAGCAGAACCAGGTCGGCGGGGATCTCCCGTTCGGTACCCGGTACGACGGAGACCACGCGCTCGTCGTCCTGCCGCACCACGGTCACGTCGACGAGCCGTACCGCGGACACGTGGCCGGTACCGGAGTCCACAAAGGACTGTACGGCGACCGCGAACTCCCGCGTGCCGCCCTCCTCGTGTGCCGGGTAGTTGCGCAGGATCCACGGCCAGGTGGGCCACGGGTCGCTGTCCTCGTTGCGTGCCGGCGGCGGGAGCGGGTACCGGTCGAGCTGCGTCACCGAGGCCGCACCCTGCCGGTGTGCCACGCCGAGGCAGTCCGCCGCGGTGTCCCCGCCGCCGATGATGACGACGTGCTTGCCGGCGGCGTGGATGGGCGCCGTGTCCGGCGCACCGAGGGCGACCGCGCGGTTCGCCCCGACGAGGTGGTCCATCGCGAAGTGGACGCCGCCGAGCCCGCGCCCCGGTGTGTTCGGGGTGTCCCGCCCGGCCAGCGCGCCGCACGCCAGGACCACCGCGTCGTGCGCGGTACGCAGGTCGGCCGCGGACCGGTCAACTCCAATGTGGACACCGGTGACGAAAGCCACTCCTTCGGCGGAGAGTTGGGCCAGCCGCCGGTCGATGTGGTGCTTCTCCAGCTTGAAGTCCGGAATGCCGTACCGCAGCAGGCCGCCCAGCGCGTCGTCCCGCTCGTACACCGTCACCTGATGCCCGGCCCGGGCGAGTTGCTGGGCGGCGGCGAGCCCGGCGGGACCGGAACCCACGACCGCCACCGTGCGGCCCGACCGCGATGGCGCGGGCCGCGGCACCAGCGAGGGCACGCGGTTGATGATCTCGACCTCGACCTGCTTGATGGTCACCGGCTCGCCGCCGGCGATGCTCAGTACGCAGGCCGCCTCGCACGGCGCCGGGCACAGCCGGCCGGTGAACTCCGGAAAGTTGTTCGTCGCGTGCAGCGCCTCGATCGCGGCCGGCCACGCTCCCGTGCGCACGAGGTCGTTCCAGTCCGGGATGCGGTTGCCCAGCGGGCAGCCCTCGTGGCAGAACGGTACGCCGCAGTCCATGCACCGGCTGGCCTGCTGGCGTACGAGTGCTTCGGGCGCCGGCGGGTACACCTCGCGGTAGTCGAGCAGCCGTACGGGCACGGGTCGCCGCTCGACCACCCGGCGCTCGTGCTCGAGGAACCCCTTCGGGTCAGGCATTGGCCGCTACCATCACAGCCATGTCCACATCGGACCCCGACGCCTCGGCCGCGCGGATGGCGGCCAGCGCGCGTTTGTAGTCCCGCGGCACGACCGCGGTGAACTCGGTCGCCGCGGCCGGCCACCGGCGCAGCAGTCCGGCCGCTACCGGCGAGCCGGTCTCGAGGAAGTGTCGTTCGATGAGGTCGCGCAGTGCCACCCGGTCCGACGGACCGACCCCTTCGAGGTCCACGAGTTCGAGGTTGACCAGGGTCGGGTCGAGGTGCCAGACGAACGCGACCCCGCCGGACATGCCGGCCGCGAAGTTGCGCCCGGTCGGGCCGAGTACGACGACCGTACCGCCGGTCATGTACTCGCACCCGTGGTCGCCCACGCCCTCCACGACCGCGACGGCCCCGGAGTTGCGTACGCCGAACCGCTCACCGACGCGGCCGCGACAGAACAGCTCCCCGCTGGTCGCTCCATAGAGGATGGTGTTGCCGGCGATGATGTTCTCCTCGGCCGCGAACGGCGCAGCCTCGTCCGGCCGCACGATCAGCCGCCCGCCGGACAGCCCCTTGCCGACGTAGTCGTTCGCGTCGCCGTAGAGCCGCAGCGTCACTCCACTGGGGACGAACGCGCCGAACGACTGGCCGCCGCTGCCGCGCAGGGTGATGTCGATGGTGTCGTCGGGCAGTCCCTTGCCGCCGAACCGCCGGGTCACCTGGCCGCCCAGCATCGCGCCCAGCGCCCGGTGCTCGTTGCGTACCTCGGTCAGGATCATCACGGGCGTGCCGTCCGCCAGCGCGGGTGCGGCCGCCTCGATCAGCGCGGTGTCGAGCGCGAGATGCAGCCGGTGGTCCTGCTCCCGCAACCGCCGCCGGGCACCGTCCGTCGACGGCACGTGCAGCAGCGGAGTCAGGTCCAGACCGCGCGCCTTCCAGTGGTCGAGCGCCGGCCGCACGTCGAGCAGCTCGGCGTGCCCGATCGCCTCATCCAGCGACCGGAACCCCAGTGCCGCCAGGTAGCCGCGCACCTCCTCGGCGAGGAACAGGAAGAAGTTCTCCACGAACTCCGGCTTCCCGGTGAACCGCTGGCGCAGTACCGGGTTCTGCGTCGCGATGCCGACCGGACACGTGTCCAGGTGGCAGACCCGCATCATCACGCAGCCCGCCACGATCAGCGGTGCGGTGGCGAAGCCGAACTCCTCCGCGCCGAGCAGCGCCGCCACGATGACGTCCCGCCCGGTCTTGAGCTGGCCGTCGACCTGCACGGTCACCCGGTCGCGCAAACCGTTGAGCAGCAAGGTCTGCTGTGTCTCGGCCAACCCCAGCTCCCACGGGGCACCGGCGTGCTTCAGCGAGTTCAGCGGGGAGGCACCGGTACCGCCGTCGTGCCCGGAGATGAGGATGACGTCGGCCTTCGCCTTGGCCACGCCGGCGGCGACGGTACCGACGCCGACCTCCGCGACGAGCTTGACGTGTACCCGAGCCTGCGGGTTGACGTTCTTCAGGTCGTAGATGAGCTGGGCCAGATCCTCGATGGAGTAGATGTCGTGGTGCGGCGGTGGGGAGATCAGGCCGACGCCGGGCGTCGCGTGCCGGACCCGGGCGATCCACGGCCAGACCTTGTTGCCGGGCAGCTGGCCGCCCTCCCCCGGCTTGGCGCCCTGCGCCATCTTGATCTGGATGTCGTCCGCGTTGACGAGGTACTCCGCGGTCACCCCGAACCGTCCACTCGCGACCTGCTTGACGGCCGATCGGCGCGCCGGGTCGTAGAGCCGGTCCGGATCCTCGCCGCCCTCGCCGGTGTTGGACCGGCCACCGAGGCGGTTCATCGCGATCGCCAGGGTCTCGTGCGCCTCGGCCGAGATCGAGCCGTACGACATCGCACCTGTGGAGAACCGCTTCACGATCTCGCTCGCCGCCTCGACCTCTTCGAGGGGGACCGGCGCGCGATCAGCCGTGCGCAACGTGAACAGCCCGCGCAGCGACCCGCCCCGCTCGGTCAGTTCGTCCACTGTGGACGTGTACTTCGCGAAGACGGAGGACTGGCGGCTGCGCGTGGCGTGCTGGAGCAGGAACACGGTCTCCGGGTTGAACAGGTGCAGCTCGCCTTCGCGTCGCCACTGGTACTCGCCACCGGGATCCAACCGCCGGTGCACCAGCTCGGCCGCGTTCGCGGGGTACGCGCGTGCGTGCCGGGCCATCACTTCGGCGTGGATCTCGGCGAGCCCGATACCGCCGATCCGGCTCGTGGTACCGGCGAAGTACCGGTCCACCAGCCGCGAATCGAGCCCGATCGCCTCGAACACCTGGGCGCCGCAGTACGACGACACCGTGGAGATGCCCATCTTCGACATGATCTTCAGGACGCCCTTGCCGAGCGCCTTGACGTAGCGGCGCACGAGTGACGCGTCCACGCCGAGCATGTCCTCGATGGACTCGAAGGCCAGGTACGGATTGACGGCCGCGGCGCCGTACCCGAGCAGCACCGCGACGTGGTGCACCTCCCGGCAGTCACCGGACTCGACGACGAGCGCGACCTGGGTCCGGGTCTTCTCGCGGACGAGGTGCTGGTGCACCGCCGCGGTCAGCAGCAGCGAGGGAACCGGCGCCAGGTCCACAGTGGAGTCCCGGTCGGAAAGCACCAGGATGCGTACCCCGTCCTCGATCGCCTCGGAGACGTGCCGGCAGATCTCGGTGATGCGGCGCTTGAGCCCGGCGGCGCCGTCGCGGAGCGGATAGAGCCCGGAGACGCGGACCGCCTTGAACCCCGGCTTGTCCCCGTCGTCGTCGATGTGCAGGATCTTGGCCAGCTCGTCGTTGTCGATGACCGGGAACGGCAGCACGATCTGCCGGCAGCTGGCGGGTCCGGGCGCGAGCAGATTGCCCTCCGGCCCGATCGTGATCCCGAGGCTGGTCACCAGCTCTTCCCGGATCGCGTCCAGCGGCGGATTCGTCACCTGCGCGAAGAGCTGATGGAAGTAGTCGTAGAGCAGCCGCGGCCGCATCGACAGCGGCGAGATCGGGGTGTCGGTACCCATCGAGCCCACCGGCTCGGCCCCGCCCGTAGCCATCGGCCCGATGAGGATCTTCAGCTCCTCCTCGGTGTACCCGAACGTCTGCTGCCGGCGCAGCACCGAGTCGTGCGTGTAGACCACATGCTCGCGCTCGGGCAGCGTGGTCAGGCTCATCATGCCGGCGTGCAGCCAGTCGTCGTACGGGTGCTGCGCGGCCAGCTCGGCCTTGATCTCGTCGTCGCCGACGATCCGCCCGGCCACGGTGTCGACCAGGAACATCCGTCCAGGGGCCAGCCGGCCCTTCGCCACGACTCGACCGGGGTCGATGTCGAGCACGCCGGCCTCGCTGGCGAGCACGACCAGGCCGTCGTCGGTCTGCCACCACCGGCCAGGACGCAGGCCGTTGCGGTCCAGCACCGCGCCGACCACCGTGCCGTCGGTGAACGCCACGCTCGCCGGCCCGTCCCACGGCTCCATCAGGCAGGCGTGGAACCGGTAGAAGGCCCGCCGGTCGGCGTCCATCGCCGGGTCGTTCTCCCACGCCTCCGGGATCATCATGAGTACCGCGTGCGGCAGGCTCCGCCCCGCCAGGTGCAGCAGCTCGAGTACCTCGTCGAAGTTCGCCGAGTCCGAGCCGTCCTGGGTGCAGATGGGGTACAGCCGCTGGAGGTCGCCCGGAATCAGTTCGCTCTCGATGAGGGCTTCCCGCGCCGCCATCCAGTTCCGGTTGCCGCGGATCGTGTTGATCTCGCCGTTGTGCGCCAGGTAGCGGTACGGGTGTGCGAGCGGCCAGGACGGGAACGTGTTCGTGGAGAACCGCGAATGCACCAGGGCGATCGCGCTGTCCAGGCGCGGGTCGGAGAGGTCGGGGAAGAACGACACCAGTTGGTCCGGTGTCAACATGCCCTTGTAGCAGATCGTCCGGCAGGACAGCGACGGGAAGTACGCCGGCACGCCCCGCTCCCGGGTCTCCCGCTCGACCTGCTTGCGTACGCAGAACGCCACCCGCTCGAGGTCGAGGCCACCGAGGTCCTCGCCCGTGTCGTCGTATGCCGCGAGGAACACCTGCCGGATACGCGGGCGGGCCCGTAGCGCCGAGGCGCCGAGCCCGCTCGGGTCTACCGGTACGTCCCGCCAGCCGAGCAGCCGCGCGCCTTCGGCGATGGCGTACTTCTCCAGCACAGTGGTCGCGCGAGCCTCGTCGGCGCCGTTCGTCGGCAGGAAGACCAGACCGGTGGCGTACCGGCCCACGGGCGGCAACTCGAAGTCCACGACCGCGCGCAGGAACTCGTCCGGGATCTGGAGCACGATTCCCGCGCCGTCGCCGGTGTTCGGCTCGGCCCCGCGGGCGCCCCGATGGTCCAGTCGACACAGCGCGTCGAGGCCTCGGCGTACCACATCGTGAGACCGCCGACCGGCCACGTCGGCCACGAATGCGACGCCACAAGCGTCGTGTTCGTTGCTGGGGTCGTACAGTCCCTGCCGCTGCGGGTACGACTCCGCCACCTGGCCTCCTCGTCGTCTCTTCGGAAAATGGGCACCGGGACGACGTCGGCCCTGGCTGGAGATGTGTGTCGAGTGTACGGGAGGTGAGAGGGATTTCCACTGGACCTTGACCAAACAGTGGGACGCGGAGAATCCCACTTTTGCCCGATTTGCGCGCTATGCTCCTGCTGATAGCCCCAAAAGGGGGTTAGCCCGTCGAGGAGGGGCGATGCCCGATATCTTGGCCGTCGACGTGGACGGCACCGTACAGGACACGCTCGACAGGTCGGTGGGCATCGGCGTCAAGATCGTGATGTTCCTGGTCGTTCTGCTGATCGGCTGGCTCATCGCCCGCTGGCTGGGACGGCTCGCCGACAAGCTGCTCGACCGGGTCGGCTTCAACCGGCTCGCCGACCGCAGCGGTCTGCGTCGCTGGACCGGCAGCTACCGCCCTTCGCAGCTGGCCGGCAAGCTCATCTACTACGGCCTGCTGCTGATCGCGTTGCAACTGGCGTTCTCGGTCTTCGGCCCGAACCCGATCAGCGCGATGATCAATGCGGTCGTGGGCTGGCTGCCACAGCTGTTCGTCGCCTGCGTGATCGTGGTGATCGCGGCGGCCATCGCCAAAGCGGTGTTCGACGTGATCCACAACGCGCTCGCGCCGTTGCCGTACGGGCGGGTGCTCGCCCGCGGTGTCCAGGTGCTCATCGTCGCGCTCGGTGTCATCGCCGCGCTGAACCAGGTGGGCATCGCGACCACCGTGACGATGCCGGTCCTGATCACCGTGCTCGCCACGATCGGCGGTATCGCGATCGTCGGCATCGGCGGCGGTCTCATCAGCCCGATGCGGGAGCGCTGGGAGCGGGTGCTCCACAAGGCCGAGTCGGACTCCGGCCGGGTCGCCACCCACCTGCGCGGGCAGGCCCAACCGCGGTCCGGCGAGACCGGTACGTTCGGCCAGCCGCCGTACGAGAGCCGCACGGGCCAGGCCGCACACGACCTAAAAGCGACGACCCAGGAGACGACTGAAGAGGCGCGCCACCGCGGCGCCTAACCCCGTCGCTCGAGGGCAAATCGCCGTGATTTGGAGTCCAAATCACGGCGATTTGCCCTCGAGCGACACTAATGGGGTGGCGACCAGGCCGCTGCTTCGGCGGCGGTCTTGTCCAGTAGCCGCGGGGAGAACGCACCGAGTGCGGCGTCCCGCGCGCGCTGGGTGAACCGGCCCCGGGCCTGCAGGACCGTACCGACCCGGCGCGACTGCCGGGCCAGCTTCTCCGCTCGGGGCAACCGGGCCCGGGAGTACGCGTCGAGCGCGTCCCGCAGCGATCCGCCGGGGATCGCGTCGAGCATGACGGACCGCAGGGTAGCCGCGTCCTCGAAGGCGAGGCTCGGCCCCTGCCCCAGGTGGTCCGGCAGTACGTGTGCCGCGTCCCCGAGCAGCACCACGCCACCCGGCCCGGCGGGAAAGCCGTAGCTGCGGGGTGCCGGCCGCAGCTCCTGTACCGCGTGCTGGACGAGATCGCCCGGTTCGGTCGCGGCCAGCAGGTCCCCGATGGGCGGGTGCCAGTCGGAGTACCACCGCCGCAACAGGGTCAGCTGCATGGCCGCCGGTTCCGGGCGTGGTGCGCCGAGCGCGGTCGCCACCCAGTAGATCCCGCCCCGGCTGGAACCACCGGCCGAGCCGCGCTCGCCGAGGACGGCGAACTGGAAGCGGTACCCCGAACCGATCGTCTCGCCCCCGGCGGCCAGCGCAGCCGAGAGGACCGGGGCGCGGTACCACGGGATCACCGCCCGCCAGGCGGCACAGCCCGCGCTCACCACCGACACCTGCCGGGCTACCCGGGCCCGAACCGTGCTGTGCGCCCCGTCGGCGCCGACGACGAGGTCGGCCTCCCAGGTATGCCGGCCGTCGCTGACCGCCGGCCGGTGGTCGGGCGTGGCCCGGATCGTCCGTACCGTGATCCCGTTACGGATGTCGATACCGTCGGCCAGCCCGGCGATCAGCTGGTCGTGCAGGTCCTCCGAGTGCACGACCAGCGGCGTCACGTGTGCCCCGCCTGCCTCCGGCTGAACGAGCGGAGTCCCGTCCGGTCTGCGGATACCGCCGTACGGCACCGCGGTCGCGATCGCGTCGATACCGCCGGCGAGGTCGAGGGCCCGCATCGCCCGGACGCCGTTGGGCCACAGCAGCAGCCCGGCGCCGTCCGCGCGGAGCCGCTCGGCCCGTTCCAGCAGGGTGACCTGCCAGCCGGTACGAGCGAGTGCACCCGCGGTGGCGAGTCCGCCGACTCCGGCGCCGACCACGACCGCGGACCGCACCGGTACTACCGTTCGTCGCCGGATCGAGCCTCGGCGCTCGCGCGGACCTCGTCGCTGTCGGCGTCGCCGGTGTCGTCGCCCGGCGGCGCATCGGCGTCGGCATCGGGCTCGGTCACCACCTCCGCGGACTCCTCGGCGGCAGCCTCGGCCGACGTCTCGTCCGAAGCCTCGACCGGCGCGCCGGCCTCGAACTCCTCGCGGGTGACGACTCGGAAACCGTCGTCACCGGCAGGCAGCAGGAACTCCTGCGGGCCGCGTACGCGCACGAAGTAGACGAGCGCGCCGAGGAACACGATGATCGACACCCAGACGTTGAGCCGCAGACCGGCGATGTTCTCCGCCTCGTCGATGCGCAGCGCCTCGATCCACGCGCGGCCGGCGGTGTACGCCATGACGTACAGCGCGAACGCCCGGCCCTTGCCGAACCGGTACTTGCGGTCCGCCAACCACACCAGCGCAGCCACGCCGAGGTTCCACAGCAGTTCGTAGAGGAACGTCGGGTGGAACAGGCCGGGCTTGAGGATCGCGGCTCCGCTCTCCGGGTCGCGCAGGAACTCGCCCGGGCTGCTCGGATCCGGCTCGTGGATCTCCAGCCCCCACGGGAGCGTGGTCTCCTTGCCGTATAGCTCGTTGTTGAACCAGTTGCCCAGGCGGCCGATCGCCTGCGCGACCGGTAGACCGGGCGCGAGCGCGTCGGCGACGAACGTCAGCGGGATGCGCATCTGGCGGCAGGCCAGCCACGCGCCGACCGCGCCGCCGGCCACGGCCCCCCAGATGCCGAGGCCACCCTGCCAGATGTACAACGCCTTGATCGGCTCCCCGTTCTCGCCGAAGTACGCCGACGGCGACGTGATGACGTGGTAGATACGGGCCCCGACGATGCCGAACGGGACGGCCCACACCGCGATGTCGAGCACCGCGAACGGCGGGGCACCACGGCGGCGCATCCGGACTTCGGTGATCACACATGCGGCGATGATTCCGAGGATGATGCACAGCGCGTACGCCCGAATAGGCAGGAACCACACCTGCCACACGGCGGTGCTGGGGCTGGGGATGGCGGCCATATTCACGGGGTCACACGCTACCGCGCCCGGCCGCCGTGTCGAAGCCCCGGATACCGACTTCCTGCAAGTGGCACGGTGCCCAGCGGGGGCCGGGCCGCGTAGGCTACTTTCTTATGAGCTTGTTGACCTCCGCGGTCGCCGTCGTGGTCACCGACGTCGCCGGCCGCGTGCTGCTCTGCCAGCAGAGCCAGGGCCACCGGCTGTGGGGCCTACCCGGTGGCAAGATCCGCAATGAGGAGAGCCCGCTCCGCGCCGTGATTCGCGATGTTCGCGAGGAGACCGGCATGGAAACGAAGATCATCGATCTCATCGGGCTGTACCAGCTGACCGGCAACGGCTGTGGGGACGGCCTTCCCGACGTGCTTATGCATGTGTTCCGCGCGACGGCCGACGGCACCGAGGCGATGGTCAACTCGCCCGGCCGGATCTGTGCGCTCGCGTGGTGCGATCCCGACGCGCTGCCGCAGCCCACCACCGCCACGACGCGGATCGCCATCGCCGATGCGGTCGCCGGGCGCTCGGGCGTGCTGCGCCACGTCCTGCGGGACAAGGAGCCGGAGACTCCCGACGCGACGGATTCTCCGATACCGGTCCAGCAGTTCGGCGCGCTCGTTCTTCACTGACGGCGACGCACACCCGCCGCAAGATCCTCGGTAAGCTCGACCAGTTTGGCGACCCCGCCGTCGGCTAGCGCCCGGACGAGCGCGCTGCCCACGATCACGCCATCCGCGTACGCGCCGATCGCCGCGGCCGCCGCCCCGTCGCGTACGCCGAGCCCCACCCCCACCGGCAGCTCCGTCACGCCTCGGAGCCGGGCCACGAGCGCGGGTGCGTCGGGAGACGTCAGGTCCCGCGCGCCGGTCACGCCCATCAGGCTCGCCGCGTAGACGAAGCCGCGGCACGCGGCGGCGGTCATAGCCAGCCGGGCGTCGGTCGAGGACGGCGCGACGAGAAAGATGCGATCCAGGCCGTACGTGTCGGAAGCGGCGAGCCACTCGCCCGCCTCGTCCGGGATCAGGTCCGGCGTGATGAGCCCGGCCCCGCCGGCCCCGGCGAGGTCCCGCGCGAACGCGTCGAGCCCGTACCGCTCGACCGGGTTCCAGTACGTCATCACGACCACCGGCGCGCCGGCGGGAGCCACAGCCTCCACTGTGGACAGTACGTCCCGGGTGCGTACCCCGCCCGCCAGCGCGACCTCGCTAGCCCGCTGGATGACGGGACCGTCCAGGACCGGATCGGAGTACGGCAGCCCGACCTCGACGAGGTCCACGCCCGCCTCGACCATCGCGCGGATCGCGGTCACCGCGTCCGGCACGGTGGGAAACCCCGCGGGCAGGTACCCGACGAGCAGCGAGCGCCCCTCGGCCCGCGCCTTTTCGAAAGCCGCCTCTACCGCACTCACAGCAAAGTCTTTCGTTCGCGGCCGCGGGGCTCGCTTCGCTCACTCCTCGCGCTCACAGCACACCGAACCAGGCGCCCGCGGTCTCCACGTCCTTGTCGCCCCGGCCGGACAGGTTCACCAGGACGATCGCGTCCGGGCCGAGCTTCGGCGCCAGCCGCAGTGCCCCGGCGAGCGCGTGGGCGCTCTCGATCGCCGGGATGATGCCCTCGGTACGGCACAGCAGCGCGAACGCGTCCATCGCCTCCGCGTCGGTGACCGGCTCGTACGTCGCCCGCCCGGTGTCGCTCAGCCATGCGTGCTCCGGGCCGACCCCCGGGTAGTCGAGCCCCGCGGAGATCGAGTGCGACTCGCGGGTCTGGCCGTCCTCGTCCTGCAGTACATAGGTCCGGTTGCCGTGCAGCACCCCGACCGCGCCAGCGGAGATCGAAGCCGCGTGCCGCTCGGTGGCGAGACCGTCGCCGCCGGCCTCGAACCCGTACAGCCGTACCGAGTCGTCCGGGATGAACGCGTGGAAGACCCCGATCGCGTTGGAGCCGCCGCCCACGCACGCGCACACGACATCCGGTAGCCGGCCGGTCAGCTCGAGGCACTGTTGGCGCGCCTCCACGCCGATGCCGCGGGCGAAGTCCCGCACCATCGCCGGGAAGGGGTGGGGTCCGGCCACGGTACCGAGCAGGTAGTGCGTTGTGTCCACTGTGGACACCCAGTCGCGCAGCGACTCGTTGATCGCGTCCTTGAGCGTCCGCGAGCCGGTCGTCACCGGTACCACGGTTGCCCCGAGCATGCGCATCCGCGCCACGTTCAGCGCCTGCCGGCGAGTGTCCTCCTCGCCCATGTAGACGACGCACTCGAGGTCGAACAGTGCCGCCGCGGTAGCGGTCGCCACGCCGTGCTGGCCGGCGCCGGTCTCGGCGATCACCCGAGGCTTGCCCATGCGCTTGGTTAGCAACGCCTGGCCGAGCACGTTGCGTACCTTGTGCGCGCCCGTGTGGTTGAGGTCCTCGCGCTTGAGCAGGATACGTACCCCTGCCTCGGCCGACAGCCTGGTCGCGTCGTAGAGCATGCTGGGCGCGCCCGCGTAGTCCCGCAGCAGCCGGTTGAACTCCGCCTGGAACGCCTCGTCGGCCTGCGCGTGCCGGTACGCCGCGTCCAGCTCGTCGAGCGCCGCGATCAGGGCCTCGGGGACGAAGCGACCGCCGTACCGCCCGAAGTGCCCTCGGGAATCGGGCAGCAGGCCGGCGGCGGAGAGCGTCATCGCACGGGCCTCGGCGTCGCCGGGTGCGCGCCGGCCGTGACCAGCTCGGCCACCGCGTCGCGAGGGCTCTTCTGGGTCACCAGGCCCTCCCCGACGAGGACCGCGTCGGCCCCGGCGGCCGCGTAACGGATCAGGTCGTGCGGCCCGCGCACACCGGACTCGGCGACCTTCAGCACGTGGTTCGGCAGGCCCGGGGCGATCCGCTCGAAGACGGACCGGTCGATCTCGAGCGTGCGCATGTCGCGGGCGTTCACACCGACGACACGGGCGCCGGCGGCCATTGCCCGGTCCGCCTCCTCCTCGGTGTGCACCTCCACGAGCGCGGTCATGCCGAGCGACTCGACGCGCTCGAGCAGGCCGGTGAGCACGTTCTGTTCGAGTGCCGCGACGATCAGCAGGACGAGGTCGGCCCCGTACGCCCGGGCCTCGTGCACCTGGTAGCTCGAGACCACGAAGTCCTTGCGCAGCAACGGAATGTCGATGGCCGCGCGCACCGCCACCAGGTCGTCGAGCGAGCCGCCGAACCGGCGGCCCTCGGTCAACACGCTGACGCAGCGCGCACCACCGGCGGCGTACTCCACGGCGAGCTGCGCGGGGTCCGGGATCTCGGCGAGCTGCCCCTTGGACGGCGACGACCTCTTCACCTCGGCGATCACGCCGACGCCCGGTGCGCGCAGGGCGGCGTACCCGTCCTTGGGCGGCGCCGCCGCGGCGGCTAGCTCCTTGAGCTTGGCAAGTGGGACCCGCTGTTGCCGGGCCTGCACGTCGGAGAGGACACCGGCCAGAATCTCATCGAGCACGCTGGCTGGATCGTCGCTCGCCTGCCCTGTCATGTGGCCGACTCTAGGGGGCGGGACATCGGGCACGAAGTTGGGGGTATGGCGCTCCTCACGGCGCGGGGTGAGGCATAATGCTTCACCCCGCGCTCTCGTCAGACCTTGAACACCATGCGACAGGCGTAGGCCCACCCGTCGCCCTTGAAGCTCGACACGCACAGCTGCACGTTCAGATAATCGCTCGACTGGTAGCCGGCGCCGTTGTAGCAGTACCAGGTATTCCAGCAATACTTGGTGGGCGCGACCTTCAACAGCGCCCCGTCCGACCACCTGAAGAACGAGATCGTCATGGCGATTGCGTCCACCACCTGGTCGCAGGTCACCTCGCCGGTCGCGACTGTCTGATCGCCGCCGTAGGTGTAGACCGTGAACGTGATGCCGCAGTACCACAGCGCGTTCACGGCGGAGTCGGGCGACGGCGCGCTGAGCTGCGGCGTGCGGACCACAGCGGTCTTCGTTACCGAGACGTCCGGCTTCGTCGCCGTGACGTCGGCGTGCGCGGGGGTGGCAATGGCCAACGACGCCCCTGCTAACGCCGCGGTCAGTAAGAGTGCTTTGAGTCTCATGAGTTCAGCGTGGCGGTGGCCGCTTAGCGCAGCCGATACAAGCGCTTTACACGGTCGGGTCCTCGCCGCGGTCGATCGCGTCCCACATGTCGCCGCCCGACGGGTGGCGGCTGCGCTCGTACCGCGCGCCCATCACCGGCCAGTTGCGGCCGCGCCATGCCAGCACGCCGGCCGCCGCCACCGCCAGTCCGCCGCCGAGGCAGAGCAGGGCCCAGGGCGACCGGCTGATCCCGTACCCTCCGCCCGCGACCAGGCCGAGCCCGACGAGCAGCAACAGTACGGCGACCGCCCGGCGACCAGCTCCTCTGGTAGCGACGAGCGCGCCCGACCCGGCGAGGCCGACCACCGCGAGCGCGGGAAGCCACGGCAGCAGGTCGCCTCCGGTGTGCGCGATCCGGGCGGGCGGCAGCGGCGCCGGACGGGCGATGGTCTCCACGACCCAGGTACGCGTCGCGCCGAACAGCGCGAGCCCGGCACCCGCGGCACACGCCACCACCGCGAGCACCAGCTCGCGCCGCGGGGTCATCGCGCCGGTCTCAGCGTCTCCGCGGCCGCGATCGCGGACAGAACCGTGTTGGCCTTGTTGCGCGACTCCTGCTCTTCGGCGAGCGGGTTGGAGTCGGCGACGATGCCGGCGCCCGCCTGCACGTAGGCGGTGCCGTTACGCATGAGCGCGGTGCGGATCGCGATCGCCATGTCCAGGTCGCCACCGAAGCCGAAGTAGCCGACCGTGCCGCCGTAGAGCCCGCGGCGGGTCGGCTCGAGCTCTTCGATGATCTCCATCGCCCGTACCTTGGGCGCTCCGGACAGAGTGCCCGCCGGGAACGTCGCGGCGAGCGCGTCGAACGCGGTCCGGTCCTCGGTCAGCTCGCCCACGACCGTGGAGACGATGTGCATGACATGGCTGTACCGCTCGATCGTGGCGAACTCCGGCACCTCCACGGTCCCCGGCTTGCACACCCGACCCAGGTCGTTGCGGCCGAGGTCGACGAGCATCACGTGCTCGGCCCGCTCCTTGGGATCCGTGATCAGTTCCGCGGCTATCCGGCCGTCCTCCTCCGGCGTGGCGCCGCGAGGCTTGGTACCGGCGATCGGGTGCAGCAGGACCCGGCGGCCGGTCACCTTCAGGTGCACCTCCGGGGAGGAGCCGACCACGTCGAAGCCCTCGAACCGCAGCAGGTACATGTACGGGCTCGGGTTGGTGGTGCGCAGCACGCGGTACACGTCGAGCGGGTCGGCGCTGGTCGCCCGCTCGAACCGCTGCGCCACCACGATCTGGAAACACTCGCCGGCCCGGATCGCCTCCTTGGCGATCTCGACGGCCTTCGGGTACTCGCCCTCCGGCGTGCGGCTCTCGAACCTCGTGGGCTTCGCTCTATCCACAGTGGACACCATGGGCGCGTTCGGCCGGGACAGCGCGGTGATCATCGCGTCGAGGCGGCCGATCGCCCGGTGGTACGCCGCGCTTGCCGTGGCGTCGTCCACATCCTCGGGCAGGATCGCGTTCGCCACGAGCAGGGCGGAGCCGGTGTGGTGGTCCAGCGCGACCAGATCCGTGGTGAGCATCAGGCACAGCTCGGGCACCCGCAGGTCGTCCTCGGTCAGCTCGGGCAGGCGCTCGAAACGGCGTACGGCGTCGTAGGACAGGAACCCCACGAGGCCACCGGTCAAGGGCGGCAGCTCCTCACCCGTGTCCGGGGGGCGATGACTCAACGCCCGGACGGTGCTCCGCAGGATCTCGATCGGGTCGCCGCTCGTCGGCACCCCGTCCGGCGGCGTGCCGAGCCAATCGCCCCGGCCGTCGCGCTCGGTCAGCGTCGCGACACTGCGCACCCCGATGAACGAGTACCGGGACCACGCCGTGCCACCCTGCCCCGCGGACTCGAGCAGAAAGGTGCCCGGACCACCGGCCAACTTGCGGTAGACGCCGACCGGTGTCTCGCCGTCGGCGAGGAGGCGACGGGTCACCGGCACGACCCGGTGCGTACGGGCCAGCCGTTTGAACGTCGCCTCGGACGGCCGCACGTCTCCGGTACTCATGTCGTGCCCCCGATTTCCAGGTGGTCGTGGAAGCAGCTTCGCTCGCCGGTGTGGCAGGCCGGACCGATCTGATCGACGTCGACCAACAGCGCGTCGCCGTCGCAATCGAGCGCTACCGCTTTAACGTATTGGTGATGCCCGGAGGTCTCCCCCTTGACCCAGTACGCCTGCCGGCTACGGGACCAGTACGTCGCCCGGCCCGTCGTCAGCGTCCGGTGCAGAGCCTCGTCGTCCATCCAGCCGAGCATCAGAACCTCGCCGGTGTCGTACTGCCGGACAACGGCAGCCACGAGACCGTCCGGGTTCCGACGCAGCTTGGCGGCGACTGCCGGCTCGAGATTTCGTATCGGTACGCGCACAGCTCCCGATTCTTCCCTACCCCCCGCTGTTCTGTGCTTTTTGGGGGCTGTGCTAAGGGACTTCGCGAGGTACCTTGGTCGTGCCCCGCTAGGCACATCAGGGCGAGGCGCTCACTTCACCTCTTCGTTGGGTACTCCGTCACCCGCGGCTGGTCCGTCTCCGGATGCGGTCATGGCGGCATACTCGGCGTGCTCCGGCGTGGCGAGCGCCGTCTTAGATCAACTAGCTCAGGGCAACCCAGGCGTACCGGCAGCCGCCGGGCCGTCCATCGGAGCGGACGGAAGGACCAGCCATGCAAGACACCGAACAGCCCGCGAGCCACGCGGGCGAGACACCACCAACAGCCGTCGAAGAAGTAGCGGTGCCCGCACCGCGATCCGCGGCCGACGACGAACCAGCCGTCGCAGAAGCGGTCGCGGTAGACGCGGGCGAACCCGAGGCCGCCGAAGCCCCGGCCGACGAAGCGGGCGACGCCCCCGCCGAACCGGTCGCGGTCGACGCGCCCACCGAAGATGTCGTCGATGCACCCGCCGAAGCGGTCGTTGACGCTCCTGCCGAAGCCGAGCCGGAAGCCGAAGCCGAGGTAGCAGCCGACGAATCAGCCGACGCCGAGCCGGAAGCCGAAGCTGAAGTCGACATCGAACCCGAGGCCGAGGCCGAGGTTGAAGCCGTTGCCGAACCCGAAGCCGAGGTAGCAGCCGACGAATCAGCCGACGCCGAGCCGGAAGCCGAAGCCGAGGTAGCAGCCGACGAATCAGCCGACGCCGAGCCGGAAGCCGAAGCTGAAGTCGACACCGAACCCGAGGCCGAGGCCGAGGTTGAAGCCGTTGCCGAACCCGAAGCCGAGGTAGCAGCCGACGAATCAGCCGACGCCGAGAGA
>Ga0209382_10004769_pt1 | contig 17916 bp, 13 predicted proteins | sample SoiMetdeltSBSDD5_FD_187599 | JGI IMG/M metagenome (GOLD analysis project Ga0209382, IMG submission 187599) | Bulk soil microbial communities from a Populus tree surrounding site in Tennessee, USA - Soil MetaG P. deltoides SBSDD5 (SPAdes) (version 2) | ecosystem: Environmental > Terrestrial >...
TCGTGGTCACGCCCACCGTCACATCGAGCGAGCTCACCCCATCGGCACCCGCGGTCAACGACCACGTCCCGTTCACCGCCGCTCCACCTTCGGTCGCCTGCGTTGGCGTATCCGACACCGTGAGCGTCGGCACATCGTCCGAGACCGACACCGAGACGGTCTGCGAGGTGCTGTCGCCGTCGGAATCGGCAGCCACCACCGCAACCGAGCCCAGCGCCTTCAGATCGTCGGCGGTAAAGCTCGGGTGCGTGTCGTAGTTGTCCAGCAGCGTCGCGGTCACCGTCACCGTATCGGTGGCATTGACCCCGATCGAACCCGGCGCCGTGAGCACCAGCTTGATCACATCGCCCCGCTCGTCCGCACCACGAATCTCCGTGGCCGAGAGCCGCGTCCAGGTCAGGCTCGAATCCAGTCCGCTCAGGTTGGTGCTGAACGCAAAGCTCGTCAGCGCATCCGACCCGGCCGTGAAGCTGATCGTGCCAGAGGCCACTTCGGCCGTAGAGCCGGGCGTGGAACCATCGGGCAGCGCCTGATCATCGACCGTCAGCGACAGCGCTTGACCCGCACTGGGCCCGGCACCGTCGAGCACCGTCACGGTCTGGCTGTCTTGCGAGGAGTCACTGTCGGCGTCGGTCGCCTTCACCGTGAAGCTCACCGTGTCGGGCGTGGCGTCGTCGTTGTCCACGTTCGTCGCGGCAAGGAAGCTCCACGTTCCATCGGCCTTCACCGTGAGCGTGCCGGCGGCTTCGTTGAACACCACCGTGTTCGCCGCAGAAGCAAGACTGAGCACCTTCGTGGTCACGCCCACCGTCACATCGAGCGAGCTCACCCCATCGGCACCCGCGGTCAACGACCACGTCCCGTTCACCGCCGCTCCACCTTCGGTCGCCTGCGTTGGCGTATCCGACACCGTGAGCGTGGGCGTATCGTCGTCCACTGTGACGCTGAAGTTGGCAGTGTCCGAGCTCCCGTCCGCGTCGGTGATGGTCGCAGTAACGGAGAACGAAACATCGTCCTCGGTGTTCGCCACGGCATGCCGGAGTGGTTGATACAGCGTTACCGTGTAGCTGCCGTCCGTCTGGCCGATCACGATGTCGAGAACGAGGTTTTCGCCCGCTATGGCGACGAGCTTGCTGTTCGTCGAGTCCCAAGTGCCGACGACCTGCGTGCCGTCGAGCGTGAAGATGCCGAGCGGTCCACCGGACAGGGCGATGCCGCCGCTTCCCTTGCCGTCGGTTCCGTAGTTGAAGCCGGTGAGCGTGCCGCTGAACGTCGTGACCTCACCCGCAACGTCGCCCGATACGCTGGCGCCCGCGTTGCCGCCGAGCCCTTCTTCGTCGAGCGTCACCGAGGTGTCGTTGACGATCGGCGTGTTCAGGTCTCTGACGTTGAACGTCAGACCGGTCTGGATCGTGACCGGGTCGCCGTCGCGATCGGTTACCGTGAAGCCGAACGTTTCGCTCGGCGAACCGAGCACCGACCCGTCCGCGGTATACGTGTAGTTGCCTTGCGCGTCGATGACGAGCGTGCCGAACTGCCCGTCGATGGAGACCGTTCCCGTTGCGGGAACCGCAGTCTCGCCCACTGCGGTCACGCGACCGCCATCGGCGCCGACGGAAAAGTCGAGCTGCCCGGAAACCGACGCTCCTTCATAGAGATCCTGCGTGGGCTCGGCTTGCGCGGTCGGAGTGTCGTCGTCGATCAGCACGCTGATCGTGCCCTGAACCGACTCGCCTTCACCGTCGCTGACTGTCGCCGTGACGTTGAACGTCTTGTCGTCCTCGCTTCCCGCAACCGTGTGCTGCACCGGCGCAAGCAGGTTGAACGCGTACGCGCCCGTCGAGACGTTGGTGATCTGCAGCGTGAACACGACCGAGTCGGTCACGGAGTCCTGGCCCGTCAGCGTGTGGGTCGCAGCGTTCCACACCGTCTCGATCGCGTTGCCCGCGAGCGTGTTGAAGCCGATGTTGGCCGAGGTGCCGAGCACGATGTTGCCGGTGCCGTCGACCCCGAAAGCAATGCCTGCGAGCGTTCCGCTCTGCGTGGTGGCGTTACCCGCCAGGTCGCCCGTACCGTCGAGGTTGCCGCCTGCGAGTCCCTCTTCATCCACCGCGATCGAGGCCGCGCCTTCCGGACTGATCGACGGACCCGTGTCGGTGAGCTGCACCGTGAAGGTCGCAGTGGTCGTGTCGCCGTCGCCGTCCTTGATCGTGTAGGTGAAGGTCTCGCTCTGCGGCGTAAAGGGCGAGCTGATGTTCGTTGCCGATGTATAGAGCAGGTTGCCGCTCGAGATCGTCACCGTGCCACCGAGGCTGCCGGCGCCGATCGTGATGTTCGGCGAGCCCTGGCCGTCGGCGCCGAAGCTGTCGTTGCCGAGCAGCCCCGCCACCGTGCCGATCGTCACGCTGGATGCGTTATCGTCGACCGACGCCTGCTGACCATCGTTCGCGGCCGCCGGTACATCGTCGATGGCACGCACGACGAGGTCATCGCTCGCGGTACTGCCGCCGGTGCCGTTGACGGTGACATGGATGCTGTCGTCAAAATCGCTCAGCGTGACCGCATCCGTGCCGCTCGGCACTTTGCTGTCGTTGTCGATCGTGGCCGAGAGCGTGTAGTTGTAGCTCACCGTACCGCCGAAGCTGTTGCCGGTGTAGCCGGTAAGCGTGAGCACACCTTCTCCGGTGCTCACCGACTGCGTGCCGTTGAACGCCTGCACCTGGGCGAGCGTGAACGTGGTTCCGCCGATCACCACATTCAGGATGCCGTCGCTTGCGGAGACGGCGAAAGAGCCCGTAGCCGTCTCGCTGGTGTCTCCGCCCGAGACCAGGCCGTGTTCGAACACCGTAGCGTCCGGGCCTGCGATGTTTGCGGTCACGACGACGGCGTTGTCGTCGGCGCCGTCGACCTTGATCGTCAGGATCGCCGAGCTCGTGTCTCCGTCGGTGTCCTTCATCGTGTAAGCGAGGTCGAACGAGAGGTGCGTTCCCGACGTGAGCGCCTGCGTGGCGCCGCGGCTGTTATCGAGGACGTAGCTCCAGCTGCCGTCGTTGTTCAGCGTGAGTGCGCCGTACTTGACGAGCTCGGTGATCGGGGCGGAGTTCGCAGTTGCGTTCCAGGAATCGAACGCCTTCGGCGCGTCGCCGCCGCTCAGGTCGTTCGCGAGCACATTCCCGCTCGCGGCGCTTGCGCCATCTTCGACGACCGTCGCTGGCCCGTCGTTCACTGCCAGCGGAACGTCGTCCAGCAGCACGATGTCGGCGAAGATGTCGGTGGTCACCTCGGTCGTGCCGTCGGTGACGATGACCTTGAACTGGTCGGTTTCCTGGACGCCGGGGAGGTCCGTTACCGACGCGTACAGATCGTAGGTCCAGGTCCAGGTCTGCCCGCCGTCGGTCGAGCCGATCGTCAGGATGCCGTGGCCGGTGTCGATCGTGGTGCTCGTCGTGCCCGGCGGCAGGCCGATCACGAAGAATTCGCCGGACTCGGTCGGCCGGTATTGCACGACGGAAAGCGTGATCGCATCGCCGTCGAGGTCGTCGATCGTGAACGCTCCGCCGGTGTGCAGCAGATTGGGATCGGCGGGGCGCGTGTCGGTTGCGAGGCCGGCTTCGAACACCGTTCCGGTGACCGCGATCGGCTCGATCACCGGTGGATCGTTCACCGGCGCCACGTCGATCGATACGGTCGCGGTCGACGGCGCGTTGATCAGCGTCCCGTGTTCGCTTTCGCGGATCGTGTAATCGAACGAGTCCGAACCGTTGAAGTTCGCGCTCGGTGGCGTGTAGACAAAGTTGCCGTCGGCGCCGATCGTCACGCTGCCGCCGGCGGCGGTCGTGAACGTGCCCACGGTGATGACGACGAGCTGCTCCGGGCCCTGCGCCGTGTCATTCGGCAGCACGTTGCCGCTCAGCGTCTGGCCTTCGTCGATCGCGAACGTGTCGTTCACCGCAATCGGCGGGAAGTCGTCGTCGAGGATCGTGATCGTTGCGCTGTTTGCGGCCGGATTGACCGTCGCGTTGATTGCGCCGGTGAGCTGGATCGTCACCTGCTCGTTGAACTCGACGACGTGGTCCTGCACGACCGAGATGTCGATGATGGCCGTGGTCTGGCCGGCCGGAATGATCACGGTGCCGGCGGTGGCGCCGGCGAGATCGGCGCCATTGCCGTCCGCTGCCGGCGGCACGATCAGGTAATTGACCCCGACCGCGACGGGCACCGCCTTATTCAGCTGGATCGTGAAATGGATGAGGTGCGGCGAGTCGCCGTTGGTGCCTTCGGGCACCCCCGGGCCGGCCGCGCCGACGAGCGAAGCGACCGGCGGCGTTACACCCCGCGGAAGCAGCTCGAACTGGAACGACGGAAAACCGATGCCGGCGCCGAACGTGGCGAACCCCGACGAAATGGTCGAGCTGCTGTTTGCCTGCTCGATGACGACGACGACGTGGCTGCCGCCCGCGCCTTCATCGGTGCCGCCTGCCGCCGGCGCACCGGCGGCGGTCGGATCCGCGACCTGGCTCGGATCGGCCCCCGCAAGAATCGCTTCCTGCAAAGCGGAAAGACCCGTGGGTCGGCCGACTGCAAGCAGCGCAGGGTTCAGCGTGAGCTCGGCGCCGGGTGCGCACTCGAGCGTGCCGCCCCCGCTGAGCGCAATGTTGACCGGCCCGGCGCCCGAGATGATGGTCTCGTTCGCGAAGACCTTGTCGCCTACGCCCAAGGTTCGAACCGAACCGTCCGGCGCTGTCACCTTGACGTCGGTGCCCGTGCCAACGACGGTGCCGATCAGGCGGCCGCCGCCCGTACCTTCGGTCTGGAACCCGGCGGTCGGGCCGGCGCCCGGCGCTCCCTGCCCGGTGACCGCGGCGGTTCCGCCCCCGCCTTCTTCGGCGCCGCCCGCGCCTGGTGCGGCGTCGACGCCGACCTGGTATTCCGAGCCGCCGGCGATCTGCACGATCTGACCGTTGCCGAGCTGGACCTTCACGGCCGCGTTCGCGGTCGTCAGGATCATCTCGTTGTTGAAGATTTTTCCGCCCACGACCACCGAGCGCGCGGAGCCGTCGACGCCGATGATCTTGGCGGAGCCGCTGACGGACTGAATCGTGCCGAACGGCTGGCCTTGCGTGGTTGCCATGTCTTTCCCCTAGATGAAGCGTCCCCTAGGCCGCGGGGGCAAAGCGTTTTGCGCGAAGTGCCAAAATTGTCCTCTTTCTGGGCAGGAAGGGCAGGGCTAGAAGTGCTGGTACTTTGGTACGGGTGCGTACCACATCGACTCTGGTACCATGGGCCGTTCGCTCTGCGGAAGGCCCGGGCCCGTCCCAAAAATGAATTTTAGTCGATCGCTGATTGCTGGATTGGTATTGGTCATTTCCGCTGCCGGCGCGCCGCTCGCTTACGCCGACAAGGGGACCGTGACCCATCTCTCCGGCGTTCTCTCGGCGAAGAAGCCCGACGGCACGATCCGCGTGCTCGCCGAGCGCTCGGAGGTCGCCTCGGGCGAGGTCGTTACGAGCGAGCGCAACACCTACGCCAACATTCGCTTCGCGGACGGCGGGCAGATGACGCTCAAGCCCGCGAGCTCGGTGCGGATCGAAAAATTCGCGTACCAGCAGGACAAGCCCCAGGAAGATTCGTTTGTCATCAGCCTGCTGACCGGCGGGCTGCGTCTGGTGACCGGCGTCGTCGGCGCACGCAGCCGTGCCAAATTCCAGGTCGGGACTCAAACCGCGACCATCGGCATCCGCGGCACGACGTTCAATATCGACGATTGCGTGGGCGGCGGGGAAGGGTGCGAGGGCCGTGACGCGGGTATCTACGTCGGTGTGACCAACGGCGCCGTAGAGCTCTCCAACGCGGAGGGCCGGTTGGTACTGCAGGCCGGGCAATTCAGCCGGGTCTCGAGAGGAGTTGCGCCGCGCCCGGTCGCCAACCCAGGATTTGTGTTCACGCCGCCGCCGTCGTTCCTGCGCAGCGCTTCGAGCGGGCCGAGACCGTCGGAGTGCGTGGTGCGCCGCTAGGCGCGCTTCAAACCTTCAGCGGGCCGGGCTTGCCGTCGGCGACCGCGAACGTCGCGAGCGTGCTGCACTTCGCTTCGCGGTTCTTCACCGTTTCCATCGCACGCAGGTCTGCGCGCCACTGAGCGGGCGTCAGTTCGACGCGCACATAGCCACGGTGTTTGCCGTCGGCGAACTTCACGTGCGGATTCTGGGAGAGCAGCTCCCCCACGCGGTCCCCGGTGCCGACTCCGGTCAAATGCGACGTCAGCGAGCTTCCCGAGAATTCGCTCGCGACCAGCTTTGACATCGGCGGATCGAAGTGGCGTCGCAAATCGGCGACGCTGAACGCGTGTGCGCCGCCGCCGATCACCACGGGATTGGCGATTTTCTTGTCCTGCAGGAACGCGAGCAGTCGCTTGCGCGCTGCGGGGTAGCCGTCCCAGCCGTCGGTCCAGGCCTTGCGGCCTTTGCCGGACTTGCGGTCGAACTGCGTCATCAACAGCGGCTGCGCGAGCACGTTCCAGCGCGCCGGCGACATCTCGAGCGCCTCTTCGAGCCAGCGCGTCTGCTGCTGGCCGAGCAGCGTGCGCGCCGGATCTTCCAGCTCCTTGCACGCCGAGACGTCGACGACGTTACCGCCGGCGCGCTTGCCTTGCGGTGGACAGGCCTGCGGGGCGCGGTACTGCCGCCCGTCGAGCACGAAGAACCGCGCCAGCGACCCCCAGCCCATCTGTACGTACAGCCGCATCGCCGCCCCGTTCGGGCGCATACGATCGCGCAGCGGCAGATGCTCGTAGTAGGCCCTGTAGGCGGCAGCGCGACGCGCGAGGAACAGCTCCGGGGAAATGTTGCTGTCCGGCTGATCGCCCGCGTAGCCCGGCTGCACCTCGTGGTCGTTCCACGTCAGAACCCACGGCACCGCGGCATGCGCGGCGCGCAGATCGGCATCTTCCTTGTACAGCGCGTGGCGCACACGGTAGTCGTTGAGCGAGACCGGCTCCGCTCCGGTGTGCTTGCGCACCGCGTCGGTCGATGCCGAAGAGCTGTGAATGTAATCGCCGAGGAAAACGATCAGGTCTGGATCGTCCGCCACCATGTGGTGGTAGGCGTTGAAGTAGCCCTGCTCGTAATGCTGGCCGCTGGCATAGGCAAGGCGCAGCCGCGCGGGCACGTCCTTGTGCGCGGGCGCAGTGCGGGTCCGCCCGACCGGGCTGACCTCGTTTCCGGCGAGGAACCGGTACCAGTACGGCCGGTTCGGCTCCAGCCCCTTCACTTCGATGCGCGCCGAATGGGCCCACGCCGGCACCAGGTATTCGAGTCCCTGGGCAACGACGCTCGCGAACTTTTCATCGCTCGCGACTTCCCAGTTGAGCCGGATGCGGACCGGATCGATGCCGCCGTCGCCGCGCGTCGGATCGATGATGAGGCGCGTCCAGATCACGACCCCGTCCTGGGTCGGATAGCCTGAGGCCACACCGAGGGCAAACGGCGCGGCGTCGAAGCGCGGCCGTTCCTGCGTATGCGCGGGCGCTGCGCTGCTCGCCAGGCCGAGCGCGGCGCAGGCCCTGAGGAACTCGCGGCGATCGATCATGCGGAAAGCATAGCGCAAATCGGCGGCCGCGAGCCGCTCGCGCGGTAGACTTCGGCCTTTCCGCAGTGGGGAGTTGCCGCATGATCCACTTCGTAGTGCATGAAGAAGGCGACGGCGTGGGCGTCGTCGTGGTCGAGGGCGTCAAGGCCGGCCAGGAGCTGACCGGCTGGATCATGGAAGACGACAAGGACCTGCGAATCGTGGCGAAGAGCGACATCCCGATCGGCCACAAGCTCGCGCTCAAGGACTACAAGCCGGGCGAGACCGTGATCAAGTACGGCGTCGACATCGGCAAGGTGGTCGCGCCGATCGCCAAGGGCGAGCACGCGCACGTGCAGAACATCAAAACCAAGCGGTGGTGACCATGGACCTTTCGAAGGCGAGCTTTCACGGCTACCTGCGCGAGAACGGACGCGTGGGCGTACGCAATCATGTGATCGTCCTGCCGGTGGACGACCTGTCCAATGCCGCGGCGCAGGCCGTGGAGAACAACATCAAGGGGGTGATGGCGATCCCGCATCCCTACGGGCGGCTGCAATTCGGTGCCGACCTGGAGCTGCATTTCCGCACACTGATCGGCGCGGGATCGAATCCGAACGTCGCCGCGGTCGTCGTGATCGGCATCGAGGATCAGTGGACCCAGCGCGTAGTGGAAGGGATCAAGAAAACCGGCAAGCCGGTCGCCGGTTTCGGCATCGAGCTGCACGGCGATCACGACACGATCCACCGCGCCTCCAAGGCGGCGCGCGAGTTCCTGCAATGGGCGAGCGAGCTGCAGCGCGAAGAGCGGCCGCTGAAGGACCTGTGGGTCTCGACGAAATGCGGTGAATCGGACACTACGTCGGGATGCGGCGCGAACCCGACCGTCGGCAACGCGTTCGACAAGCTCTACCCGCACGGCGTGACGCTGGTATTCGGCGAGACGACCGAGCTCACCGGCGGCGAGCACCTGGTCGCCGAGCGCTGCAGGAACGACGACGTGCGAAAGAAATTCCAGTTCGTGTTCGATCGCTACCAGGAAGTGGTCAACCGGCACAGGACCACCGATCTGATGGACTCTCAGCCGACCAAGGGCAACATTGCCGGCGGCCTGACGACGATCGAGGAAAAGGCGCTCGGCAACATCCAGAAGATCGGCCGCAAGTGCGTCGTCGACGGCGTGCTCGACAAGGCCGAGACGCCGACCGGCCCCGGATTGTGGTTCATGGACTCGTCGTCGGCGGCCGCCGAGATGGTGACCCTATGCGCCGCAGCGGGCTACGCAGTGCATTTCTTTCCGACCGGCCAGGGCAACGTGATTGGCAACCCGATCCTTCCGGTCATCAAGCTGTGCGCGAACCCGCGCACGGTGCGGACGATGTCCGAGCACATCGACGTCGACGTATCCGGCCTGCTGCGCCGGGAGCTGTCACCCGACCAGGCTGGCGACAAGCTGCTCGAGTGCATGTTCCGCACCGCAAACGGCAGGCTGACGGCCGCTGAAGCGCTCGGGCATCGCGAGTTCGTGCTGACGAGGCTCTACGAGAGCGCTTGAGCCCAGTCTTTAGAGATTGATCGCCTGGTAGACCAGTGCGCCGACCATGGGGCGCAGCGTCGCACGATATACGCCGGGCGTATGCGACATCAGAACGACGACCAGCTGCTCCTTCGGGTCGACCCAGAAATAGGTACCGTACGCGCCGGACCACAGATACTCGCCTCCGCTGCCGATCATCGGCGACACGCCGTCGCCGCGCCGCACCGCGAAGCCGAGTCCAAAGCCGTAGCCGTTCAGCGAGGGCGATACCGCCGTGATCCGGTTGTTGATCTCGGGTCCGAGGTGATCCGCGGTCATGTATTCCACGGTCTTCTTCTGCAGGATCTTCGCGTTGCCGAGAGTCCCCTTGGCGAGCAGCATCTGGGCGAAACGCACGTAGTCGCCGGCAGTCGAAGACGCGCACCCGCCGCCGCACTCGAGCTTGAGCGGCTTTCTGAGATCGAGAACGAACTGCGGCTTGCCGGTCTCGGGATCGTTGCCGTACCAGCCCGCGTAGCGGTTCTGCTTCTCCGCCGGAACGTTGAATCCGGTGTCGCTCATTCCGAGCGGATCCCAGATCCGCTCCTGCAGCACCTTGCCCAGCGGCTTACGGTGTAGCGCTTCGACCGTGAGTCCTACGACGTCAGTGGCGAGGCTGTAGTCCCATACCGTTCCCGGCTGATAAGCGAGCGGAGTAGTCGCCAGCTTGGCGAGGAACTCTTCGCCGGTCAGGTTCATGCCGCTCCAGCTCGATGCGGGCGGGTACATCTTGTGCAGCGCCGTCGTGCCGCGCCCGCCATAAAGGATTCCCGAGGTATGCCGCAGGATGTCCTGGATCGTCATCGGCCGTGCCGCTGCGACGGTTTCGGAGGGATTTTCATGGTTCGATGCGACGCGCATGTTGGCGAGCATCGGCAGGTGCTTGCCCACCGGATCCGACACCAGGACGCGCCCTTCCTCGAAGAGCTGCATCAGCGCGACCGATGCCATCGGCTTCGTCATCGAGGCAATGCTGAAAATGGCATCCTTCGGCATCGGCGTCCTGGTTTGCGGATCGAGATAACCGACCGCTTCGAAATACACGAGCTTGCCGTTCCGCGCGACCGCGACGACCGCGCCGGGGAACTTTCCTTTCGTCACCTCCGTTTGCAGCGCCGCGGTGAGCCGCGCCAGTTTCTCGGAGGACATGCCGACCGATTCCGGCCGTGCGCGCGGCAAAGGATCCGCTGCGTGCAAGGCAGAAGCGAAGGCGAACAGCAGTGCTGCGCGGAACATGCAGGATTTCATAGGCCCCCCTTTCGGACCGGTTCAGTGTAGTGCAGTTGCCGGCCGTTTCACACTGCTAGACTTCAAGACGTGAGCATGCTCAAGGTCATGGTTTGGCGAGGAACGGCGGACGGAAGCTTCCAGACGTTCGAAGTGCCGCGCTACGCGAGCCAGACCGTGCTCGATGTCGTCACCCACATCCAGCGCGCGCTCGATCCGACGCTGGCCTACCGGTACGCGTGTCGCGTCGGCATGTGCGGAACGTGCGCGATGACGGTGAACGGCGTTGCGCGCTGGACCTGCCGCACGCATATCGACAAGGTCGCGAAGGACGGCGCCCTGGAGATCGCGCCGCTGCGAAACCTGCCGGTGATCCGCGATCTGGTGACCGACATGGGCGAATTCTTCGACAAGTGGGCGAAGGCGCGCGGCCGCTTCGAGGGAACCGCGACGCGAAAGGACGACTTTGCGAACGTCACGCCGCAGTCGGCGGCGCGCGTGCAGGTCGATGCAGCGATCGAATGCATCGGCTGCGGCGTCTGCTATGCCTCGTGCGACGTCGTGACGTGGAACCGCGACTATCTCGGCCCTGCTGCGCTCAATCGCGCGTGGACGCTCCTGAACGACGCGCGCGACACGGCCAATGCCGAGCGCCTGCGCGCGGTGGCGGGCGATGCAGGCTGCCATGCCTGTCACACGCACGTAAGTTGCACCGAGCGCTGTCCAAAGCACATCGCACCGACCGCGGGAATTGCAGGATTGAAGCGCGCAGTTGTGAAGGCGGCACTGCGGGGCGAACTGTGACGTTCAGAAACGAGACGCTGCTCTGGATGTTGCAGCGCGCGAGCGCCGCCGTGCTCGTGCTCTGCGTGGTCGTGCACCTGGCGACCATGATCTACGCGATCCGGGGCGGGCTGAGTGCGGCAGAGATCCTCGGCCGCACCCGCGGCAGCTATGGCTGGCTCGCGTTCTACAGCGTGTTCGTGCTCGCATGCGCGGTGCACGTGCCGATCGGCATGCGTGCAGTGCTCACCGAATGGCTCGCATGGCGCGGCAGCTCGCGCGACATCGCGCTCGCCGTATTCGCGGCCCTGCTCGCCGCGCTTGGCATGCGCGCGGTGATGGGAGTGTTCTTATGAGAGGACACGCAGGATCCTGGGCCGCGCTGGTGCACCGGCTGTCCGGAATTGCGTTGGCGCTGTTCCTGCCGGTGCATTTCTGGGCAATCGGCCATACGCTCGAGAGCGCGGCGAGCTTCGATGCGCTCCTCGAGTGGACGAACCGGCCGCTGGTGAAGTTCGCGGAGTGGGGAATCGTCGTGCTCCTCGCGGCGCACCTGGCCGGCGGCCTGCGGATTCTCGCGCTCGAATTCCTTCCCTGGCGCGACTGGCACAAGGGCCTTGCCGCTGCCGCGACCGGAGTCGCGCTCGCCGTCGGGCTCGCTTTCGCGCTCGCGCTGTAAAATTACAGCAGGAGGATGAGATGAGGTCTCGCAGACTACTTGCGCTTGCTTGCGGGCTTTTGTTGTCGACGCTCGTGCACGCCCAGTCCTGGCCGCAGAAGCCGGTGAAGTTCATCGTGCCGTTCCCGCCCGGCGGGGCGACCGACATCTCGGCGCGGCTGATCGGGCAGAAGCTCTCGGAGACCTGGGGCCAGAGCGTAGTGATCGAGAATCGTGGTGGTGCCGGTGGAGGCGTCGGCGCTGCCGAAGCCGCGCGCGCGGCGCCCGACGGCTACACGCTGTTCTTTCCCTCGGGCTCGGTCGTCACCGCCAATCAGCACATCTACGCCCAGATGAACTACAACCCGGAGAAGGATTTCGTGCCCGTCACCAAGGTGGTGTCCGGTCCCCAGGTACTCGCGGTCCCGGCGAACTCCCCGTACAAGACGGTGAAAGACCTGATCGACGCGGCCAGGGCGCAGCCGGGCAAGCTCACGTTTGGCCACGCCGGCATCGGCTCGCAGACGCACCTCGCGGCCGAGAACTTCGTCAACAGCGCGAAAATCGATGCGGTCGCGGTTCCCTACAAGGGCGAGGGACCGGCGCTGACCGGTCTGGTCGGCGGCGATACCACGTTCGCCGTCACCAACGTCGCGGCGACGATCGGCCACATCAGCTCGGGTCGGCTGCGCGCGCTCGGCGTCACCAGCAAGACCGAGTTTCCCCAGCTACCCGGCGTGCCGCCGATCGCCAGGACGCTGCCGGGGTTCGAGAACACCGGGTGGTTCGGCATCGTCGCCCCGACCGGTACGCCGAAGGAAATCATCCAGAAGGTCTACCAGGACACGAAGAAGGCGCTCGAATCGACGGAACTGAGAGCGCGCCTGTACGTACAGGGCCTCGCCCCCGTGGGCGACACGCCCGAGGAGATGGGCCGCGCGATGAAGGAAGAGACGCAGCTGTGGTCGCGTGTCGTGCGCGAACGCAAGATCTCGGTGAAGTGAGAGTCGAACCGCTCGGGGTCGAGGAAGCCGCGAAAGAGCTCTACATCCGCGCGCTGAAGCTGCTGCCGCCGGATATCAAGAGCGGGTTCGACGCGCTGGCGAAGCGCGAAACCGACGCCGGCGCGCAGCGGGTGCTCGGCACGATGATCACCAACATCCGCGTGGCCGAAAACACCGACAACCTGCTGTGCCAGGATACCGGGATCCCGATCTACAACGTGTGGATCGGGCGCAACGTCGAGGTCGACGGTTTCGCGCTCAAGGAGGCGATCCGCAAGGGCTGCGAGCGCGCCACGCGCGAATATCCGCTGCGATCGTCGGTCGTCCACCCGGTCACGCGCAAGAACGAGCAGACGGGCTGCGGCCGTAACGTCCCCGTGATCAACATCGATTTCAGCGCCGATCCGGAAACGCTCGAGATCGAGATGATCCCGAAAGGCTCCGGATCGGAAAACAATTCCTGGCTGCGCATGGCGATCCCCGCGGAAGGCGTCAATGCGATCAAGACGTTCGTCGTCGATTGCGTTCTCGAGGCGGGCGGCAAGACATGCCCGCCGACGATCGTCGGCGTCGGCGTCGGCGGCAGCGCGGACCTCTGCGTGCACCTTGCGAAGGTGGCTGCATCGCGCCCGCTCGGCTCGTCCTGCGAGGATCCCGAGGGCGCCAAGCTCGAGCGCGATCTGCTGCAAGCGGTGAACTCGCTCGGCGTCGGCCCGCAGGGGCTCGGCGGCGATTCGACCGCGTTCGCAGTGCACGTCGAGACCGCGGCGACGCATATCACGATGAACCCGGTCGCCGTGAACATGCAGTGTCATTCGGCCCGCCGCGCTCGAGCGACGTTTACCCCGAAGGGCGTCGAATATGGCTACTAGAGCCGCGATCGCAGCGCTCGCACTCTGCGCCGCGTTGAGCGCGCAGGCTGCCGACGTTGCGGGAGTGAAGCTGGACGACCGGGCGAAGGTCGGTGCCGCCGAGGTGGTGTTGAACGGCGCGGGGTTGCGCAAGCGCGCGTTCTTCCAGGTCTATGCAATGGGGCTCTATCTCCCGGAGAAGAAGCCGGCCGCGGCGGACGCGATCGGCGCGCCGGGAGCGAAGCGCGTCGCGATCCACATGTTGCGCGACGTCGACGCTGCCACGTTCACCGAAGCGCTCGTCGACGGAATGCGTTCCAACCACGACGATGCGGCCATGAAGGCGCTCGAGCCGCGCATCGCCGAGCTCTCGGCGATCATGGGTGAGCTGAAGGAGGCGAAGAAGGGGATGGCGATCCTGCTCGACTGGCAGCCGGGGACCGGCACGGTCATCAGCATCGACGGAAAACCGCGCGGCAAGCCGATCCCGGGAGAGGATTTCTACCGCGCGCTGCTGCGGATCTGGCTCGGCGAGCGTCCTGTGCAGGACGACTTGAAGAAGGCGTTGCTGGGGGGCTGATGGCGCACCACGAATTCTCGCCGCCGCTGAGCGAAGCGCAGGTGCGCAGCCTGCGGGTAAACGACACGGTGACGCTCACCGGCACGCTGTTCGGCATCCGCGACGGCACGCAGATCCACCTCTTCGACCGCGGCCGCACCACGCGCTTCGACCTGCGCGGCCACGCGGTGATCCACACGGCGCCCAACGTGAAGGTCGTCGAGAAGAGCGCGCAGCATCCGGCGGGCTATGCACCGATCTGCGTCGGCACCACGACGAGCGACCGCATGGAGCGCTTCACGCGGCCGCTACTGCAGCAGCATGGGGTTCGCCTGATCATCGGCAAGGGCGGGCTGCGCGAAGATTCGCTCGCCGCGTTCGCGGAGCTCGGCGGCGCATATCTCGCGATCATCGGCGGCACGGCCGCTCTGGAAACCACGTGGATCGAGGCGATCGAGGACGTCGACCTCGACGACCTCAACCCGGAATCGCTGTGGAAATTCCGCGTGCGAGGGTTCGGTCCGCTGCTGGTCGCGATGGATAGCTACGGCGCGAGCCTGTACGCCGACGTGAAGAATGCAGCGCAGGCGCGCCGCGCCGAGGCGCTGCGCCGGTTGGGCGTGGTTTAGAATCGAGTTCGAGGAGGAGTGCAAGTCATGAGGCAAATCGCAGGCATTGCCGTACTGTGCGCGGGGGCGCTTTCCTTCTCCGCGCAGGCGCAGAACATCTCCATCGCCACCGGCGGCACCGGCGGCGTCTATTACCCGCTCGGCGGCGGATTCGCCGCGGTGCTGTCGAAAAAGGTGCCCGGCATGCAGGCGACTGCCGAGGTCACCGGCGGCTCGGTTGCCAACATGCAGCTGATCGGCACCGGCAAGCCCTACATCGCGCTGACGCAGGCCGATGCGGCGATCGATGCGCTCAAGGGGCAGGACAAGTTCGCCGGCAAGCCGATTCCCGTGCGCACGCTCGCGGTGCTCTATCCGAACCGCATGCACGTGGTGTCGATCGAGGGCACCGGGATCACGAAGATCGCGGATGTGAAAGGCAAGCGCGTCTCCACCGGATCGGGCGGCAGCGCGACCGAGGTGTTCGCGTTCCGTGTCATCGAAGCCGCGGGGCTGGACAAGGACAAGGACATGAAGCGGGAACGGCTCGGCGTTGCCGAGTCGGTCAACGCGCTCAAGGACCGCAAGATCGACGCGTTTTTCTGGGTCGGCGGCCTGCCGACCGCTGCGGTCACCGATCTGGCCAATTCGCCCGGCGTGAAGATCAAGATGATCGATATCGCCCACCTAGTGCCGGTGATGGCCAAGAAGCACGGCAACATCTACATCAAGGACGTGATTCCGCAGAGGACGTACAAGGGCATGGAAGCCGACAACCAGGCCGCCACGGTGACGAACCTGATGACCGTGCACGAGAACATGGACGAAAAGACCGCCTACACGATCACGAAAACGCTGTTCGAGAATGTGGTCGACCTGGTCCGGGTGCATGCCGAAGCGGTCAACATCAAGCTCGAGAACCAGAAGACCGAGGCTTCGTCGATTCCCTGGCACCCGGGCGCGATCAAGTACCTCGCGGAGCGCGGCATCAAGATCAAGTGAGGCCTGCAGGCATCCGAGCCCCGTCCAGCGTGCTGGCGGGGCTTTTCATTTTGGGGAGCCGATGAGCGAAGACGTCACGCTGCTGCACAAGCCGGCGCCCGAAGTCAGCGCCGAAGCGCTGCAGCGGGCCGAGCAGATGATCGAGAAGGAAGAGGGCGTCCACAACAAGCTCTCGGGCTGGCTGGCCGCGTTCGTCACCACGGTGGCGGTCGTGATGTCCCTGTTCCATCTCTACACCGCCTACGCGATCGTGCGTCCCGAGCATTTGCGCTCGACGCACCTCGCGTTCGTGCTGTTCCTGTCGTTCCTGATTTTCCCGGTGGCGAAGCGCTTCCGCCACCGCGTCATGTGGTGGGACTGGCTGCTTGCACTCGCCGGCGTGGCGACCACGGTCTACCTGATCGCGGGCGGCGACGATTTCTTCGATCGTTCGATCGTGCCGAACCAGTGGGACATCGTGTTCGGCGTCGCGCTGGTGCTGCTGATCCTCGAGGCGATGCGGCGCACGACCGGCTGGATCCTGCCGTTCGTCACCATCTGTTTCCTGCTGTATGCGTTCTTCGGCGAGTTGCTGCCGGCGCCCTGGACGCACAAGGACTACGAGATCCCGCGCCTCGTCGGCCACATGTACATGACGCTGGAAGGCATCTACGGCACGGCGCTCAGCGTTTCCTCGACGCTGATCATCCTGTTCACGATCTACGGCGCGTTCCTGCAGTTCTCGGGTGCCGGCAAGTTCTACATCGACTTCTCGTTCGCGGCGATGGGCGGCAAGCCGACCAGCGCCGGGCGTACCGTGACGCTCGCGTCGTTCCTGCTCGGCGGCCCTTCGGGATCGGGCGTGGCGACGACGGTGACACTCGGCGCGGTGGCTGCGCCGATGCTCGCCAAGGTCGGCTACAGCAAGGACGAAGCCGGCGGGCTGCTTTCCGCGGGCGGCCTCGGGGCGATCATCTCGCCGCCGGTGCTGGGCGCTGCCGCGTTCATCATCGCCGAGTTCCTCAAGATCTCGTACCTGGATGTCGTGCTGATGGCGACGATTCCGACCTGCCTCTTCTATCTCGCGCTTTTCATCATGGTCGAGATCGACGTGCGCAAGTTCGGCATGAAGGACGTGCTGTTCGGGCAAGTCGAGTCGGCCTGGAGCCTGACGAAGAAGTACTGGTTCCATTTCCTGTCGCTGGTCTCGATCGTTGCGTTCATGCTGATGGGTTTCTCGCCCGAGCTGTCGGTGTTCTGGGCGACCGTGGTGGCGCTGGTCACCAGCTTCCTGCACCGCGATTGCGCGCTCCTTTCCTACGACTTGCTGCGCGGGCGCGAGCCGTTCCTGCGAGGCGTCGCCAATTCCGGGCTGATCAAGGCGCTGGACGGCGGATCGCGGGCGGTGCTCAACGTGGCGGCGACCTGTGCGGGGGCGGGCCTGATCGTCGGCGTGGTTACGCTCACCGGCCTGGGGCTGAAATTCAGCTCGATCGTGCTCGCGTATGCGGGGAATTCGCTGCTGCTCACCGCGATCTACACCGCGCTCATCGTCTGGATCGTCGGCCTCGCCGTGCCGGTAACCGCGAGCTACATCATCTGTGCGGTGATTACCGCGCCGGCGCTGATCGCGCTCAAGGTGCCGGAATATGCCGCGCACATGTTCATCTTCTATTACGCGGTGCTGTCGGAGGTCTCGCCGCCGACCGCGCTGTCGCCGTTCGCCGCCGCCGCGATCACCGGCGGCGACCCGTACAAGACGACGCTGCAATGCTGGAAGTACACCGCGCCGGCGTTTCTCGTGCCGTTCATGTTCGTGCTCGATCCGAGCGGCACCGGGCTGCTGCTCACCGGCTCGATGAAGACGCTGGGGAACGCCGACTGGGGCGCGATCGCGCTGGTGACGTTTACCGCCGCGATCGGGATCGTCGCGCTCGCCGGCGGGTTGCAGGGGTGGCTGTTCAAGCGCACTAATCTCGCCGAGCGGCTGATGCTGGTAGTCGCAGGCTTCCTCCTCGTGTATCCGAAGGCGATGACTGATGCGATCGGGTTTGCGCTGGTCGCGCTGGTCGTGCTGATGCAGTGGCTGCGCAGCGACCGTGCGCA
>Ga0209382_10004770_pt1 | contig 17909 bp, 15 predicted proteins | sample SoiMetdeltSBSDD5_FD_187599 | JGI IMG/M metagenome (GOLD analysis project Ga0209382, IMG submission 187599) | Bulk soil microbial communities from a Populus tree surrounding site in Tennessee, USA - Soil MetaG P. deltoides SBSDD5 (SPAdes) (version 2) | ecosystem: Environmental > Terrestrial >...
TCGGCGCATTCGGGTGGCTCCTAGCCGGTCGGCAAACCTCTCGTCAGCAACGAAACACCAGGCGTACGACGCCCTGCAACCGAATTACCGCGACCGGCCGCGGCTGCGATCGTGCCGGCGTTGGTCGGCGCCGTTCCCGGCCTCGGGTGTCGAGGAGGGCGGCGTGGCCGCACGGTTGGGGTCGGCGACGCCGTCCCGTGGGTCACGCATAGTCTGCGCCTGTTCGTCCTGCGTCTGCTCCGGGATCTTCTCATCCATCAGCTGTTGCGGCGTCAGGCCGACGTCGCTGAGGATGCTGCGCAAGGTCCCCTTGGCGACGTCGCGCCCACCGTGAACCGGCACCGTGGTTCCTCGGCCGTCTGCGTCGCGCTTCATGATGTGGTGGCTGCCGTTGACGCGGTCGACCCGGTAGCCCCGCTTCTTGAGTTGCGCGACGACTCTGTCGCCCCGGATCGACGGGACTTGTGCCATCAGGCGACGTCGACCGTCACGGTCAGCATCTCCGGCACGCCGAAGGACTCGATCAGTCCGGTGAGGGCCTCGCGCAGGTCATCGACGGCAGCCTCGGGAGTAGCTCCCTCGCCGTTCGCTCCTACGTTCGGGCGCAGCTGGGCGTGGGCGCACCAGACACCGTCCTCGTCCTGCTCCACGGTGTAGGGAACCGTGACCTCGCGCTTCATCCCGTGACCTCCTTGCTCAAGGTCACGTCATCCTAGTGGCGGCGGAGGTCCGAAACCGGGTCAGGCCTGGCCGCGGCGGACGGCGAGGATGTGGGCCGGTTCGTAGTTCGGATCGAGGCGGACGTAGTTGTGCTGCCCCCACCGCCAGGTCTCGCCGGTCACCTCGTCGTACACGGTGAAGCTGTCGTCCCAGCCCATCCCGAGCGACGGCATGTCCAGATGCACCATCGACTCGCGCGCCGCGTGCGGGTCGGTGTTCACCACCACGATCACGGTGTCGGCGTGACCGTCCGGCGTGACGATCCGCTTGGAGTAGCACAGGATCGCGTCGTCCTCGGTGTTCTGCAGCGTGAGGTTGCGCAGCTGCTGCAGCGACGGGTGCTTGCGGCGTACGTCGTTGAGCATCGTCAGGTACGGCGCCAGCGTGCGGCCCTCTCGCTCGGCGGCGGCCCAGTCGCGGGGACGGTACTGGAACTTCTCGGTGTCCAGGTACTCCTCCGAGCCCGGCCGCAGCGCGACGTGCTCGAACAGCTCGTATCCGGAGTACACGCCCCACGACGGCGCCGCCGTGGACGCGAGCGCGGCGCGGATCTTGAACGCGGCCGGGCCGCCGTACTGCAGGTACGCGTGCAGGATGTCCGGCGTGTTCACGAACAGGTTCGGGCGCATGAAGTGCCCGGTCTCTGTGGTCACCTGGCGGAAGTACTCCTCCAGCTCCCACTTGCTGTTCCGCCAGGTGAAGTAGCCGTACGACTGGTGGAAGCCGACCTTCGCCAGCTCCTGCATCATCGGCGGGCGGGTGAACGCCTCGGAGAGGAAGATCACATCCGGGTCGGTCTTGCGGACCTCGGCGAGCAGCCACTCCCAGAAGACCACCGGCTTGGTGTGCGGGTTGTCGACCCGGAACACGGTGACGCCGTGGCTGATCCACAGCTTCACGATCCGCAGCACCTCGGCGTAGATGCCGTCCGGGTCGTTGTCGAAGTTGATCGGGTAGATGTCCTGGTACTTCTTCGGCGGGTTCTCGGCGTACGCGATGGTGCCGTCCACCCGGACGCTGAACCACTTCGGGTGCTCGGTCACCCACGGGTGGTCCGGGGACGCCTGCAGCGCCAGGTCGATCGCCACCTCGAGGTCGAGGTCGCGTGCCTTCGCGACGAACTCGTCGAAGTCCGCGAAGGTGCCGAGGTCGGGGTGGATCGCGTCGTGCCCGCCCTCCTTGGCGCCGATCGCCCAGGGCGAGCCGGGGTCGCCGGGCTTGGGATCGAGGGTGTTGTTCGGGCCCTTGCGGTACGACGTGCCGATCGGGTGGACCGGCGGCAGGTACACGATGTCGAAGCCCATCCCGGCGATCGCCGGCAACCGCTCCGCGGCGGTCTGGAATGTGCCCGACCTCCACGTCTGCGCCTTCTCGTCGTACGTCGCGCCCTCCGACCGGGGGAAGAACTCGTACCAGGAGCCGTACAGCGCGCGCTGCCGGTCCACCCAGACCTGGTACTCCTGTGAGGACGTGATCAGCTCGCGGACCGGGTACCGGTTCAGGCCCGCCTCGACCTGCGGCGACAGCCCGGCCGCCAGCCTGGCCTCCGCGGGCAGCTCCGAGTTGGCGAGCGCCCGGGCGGCATCGACCAGCGTGGCGCGGTCGACCCGGACCGCGGGCGGCACCGCGGCGGCGGCCCGCTCGAAGAACGCCACGCCCTCGGCGAACACCAGGTCGAGGTCGATGCCGGCCGGCACCTTGATCTCGGCGCTGTGCCGCCAGGTCCCGTACGGGTCGCTCCAGCCCTCGACCACGAACGTGTGCAGCCCGGGCTCGGTGAGCGTCACCTCCACCGACCAGCGGTCCGTACCCGGCGTGCCAGGGGTCATCAGCATCCGCCGGACCTGCCCGGACGGGGCGGTGATCGCGACGTTGGCGTTGACCGCGTCGTGGCCCTCGCGGAACACGGTGGCGGAGATGGTGAAGGTCTCGCCGACCGACGACTTGGCCGGGTACGCTCCGGCGGCGACGATGGGCTCGACTGCGGTGATGGGGATGCGTCCGGTCACGGGTCCGACGTTATCGGTTCTCGCGGCCCCGGCTCGCCCGGGCGGGTGTGGTGTCCACCGCGATTGCAAGAACTTGCCAGGGTTGCAAGAAGTCAGCATCCGCACGGTGTGTCGCGACCCTTTGGCTTGTACGGTGTCTCGGTGCGCGCTATCCGACGATTCTCCGTCCGCCCTGTCCTGCCTGAGCCGCTGACCGGTCTCGGCGAGCTGGTCAACAACCTTCGCTGGGCCTGGCACCCCGAGACCCAGGACGTGTTCGAGGCCGTAGACCCACAGCGGTGGGCGTCGACCGGGGGAGACCCGGTCCGCCTGCTCGGTGAGGTCCCGGCCGATCGTTTGCAGGCCCTTGCGAAGGACCGCAAGTTCCTGCGCCGGCTCCAGCTCGCCGTCGAGGATCTGCGTGACTATGTGGACGGCGACCGCTGGTTCCAGACCGAAGGCGGCTCCCCGGTCGAGTCCATCGCCTACTTCTCCCCGGAGTACGGCATCACCCACGTGCTGCCGCAGTACTCCGGCGGCCTCGGCATCCTGGCCGGCGACCACCTGAAGGCCGCCAGCGACCTCGGCGTACCGCTGATCGGTGTCGGGCTGCTGTACCGGCACGGGTACTTCCGCCAGTCGCTCAGCCGTGAGGGCTGGCAGCAGGAGCGGTACCCGCTGGTCGACCCCGACGGGATGCCGATCAACCAGCTGCGGGACGGTGACGAGCCGGCCAAGGTGACCGTCGCGCTGCCCGGCGGCCGGTCGCTGACAGCGCAGATCTGGGTCGCGCAGGTCGGCCGGGTTCCGCTGCTGATGCTCGACTCCGACGTCGAGGACAACGCCCCCGCCGAGCGGGACGTGACCGACCGGCTCTACGGCGGCACCACCGAGCACCGGCTGCTGCAGGAGCTGCTGCTCGGCGTCGGCGGTGTCCGTGCCGTCCGCGCGTACTGCCGGATCACCGGCGCCCCGGCGCCCGCGGTGTTCCACACCAACGAGGGGCACGCCGGTTTCCTCGGCCTGGAGCGGATCCGCGAGCTCGCCACCGAGCAGGGCCTGGACTTCGACACCGCGCTCGAGGTGGCCCGGGCCGGCACCGTCTTCACCACCCACACCCCGGTACCGGCCGGCATCGACCGGTTCCCGTGCGAGCTGATCCAGCAGCACTTCTCCGGCGACGTGTTCGGGCCCGGCGTGCCGATCGACCGGATCCTCGCGCTCGGCGCGGAGGACTACGAGGGCGGCGACGACAGCGTCTTCAACATGGCCGTGATGGGGCTGCGGCTCGCGCAGCGCGCGAACGGCGTCTCGCGGCTGCACGGCGAGGTCAGCCGGGGCATGTTCGCGGGTCTGTGGCCCAGCTTCGACGCGATCGATGTGCCGATCACCTCGATCACCAACGGCGTGCACGCGCCGACCTGGGTGGCCCGCGAGGTGCGCGAGCTGACCGACCGCGAGACCGGTCCGACCGACGAGGACCTGTTCGACGCGCTCGACAAGGTCTCCGACGAGCAGCTGTGGGAGACCAAGCGGCTACTGCGGCAGCGGTTCGTGGACACCACCCGGGCCCGTCTGCGGGCCTCCTGGGAACGCCGCGGTGCGAGCGACGCCGAGCTCGGCTGGATCGACGCGGTGCTGGACCCGGACGTGCTCACGGTCGGATTCGCCCGGCGCGTCCCGTCGTACAAGCGGCTGACCCTGATGCTGCGTGAACCCGACCGGCTGAAGACGCTGCTGCTGCACCCGGAGCGGCCGATCCAGATCGTGATCGCCGGTAAGGCGCATCCCGCCGACGAGGGCGGCAAGAAGCTCATCCAGGAGATGGTCCGGTTCGCCGACGACCCGGCGATCCGGCACCGGATCGTGTTCGTGCCCGACTACGACATGGCACTGGCCGCGCCGATGTACCCGGGCTGCGACGTCTGGCTGAACAACCCGCTGCGCCCGTACGAGGCGTGCGGCACGTCCGGCATGAAGGCGGCGCTGAACGGCGCGCTCAACCTGTCCATCCGGGACGGCTGGTGGGACGAGTGGTACGACGACGAGTTCGGCTGGGCGATCCCGTCCGCGGAGGGCGTTGACGACACCGACCGGCGCGACGACCTGGAGGCGCACGCGCTGTACGACCTGATCGAGAACGAGGTCGCGCCCCGGTTCTACAGCAACACGGCCGGTGAGCTGCCGGGCCGCTGGATCGAGATGCTGCGCAACACGATCAAGCAGCTCGGCCCGAAGGTGCTGGCCACCCGGATGGTCCGTGACTACGTCACCGCGCTGTACGTGCCGGCCGCGGAGTCGTCGGGCCGGCTGAACTCGACGTACGACGGTGCGCGCGAGCTGGCCGAGTGGAAGCGCAAGATCAGGGCCGCGTGGGACGCGGTGCGGGTGGACCACGTCGAGGTGCACGGACTCGGCGACGTGCCGCAGCTCGGCACCACGGTGGACGTCCGCGCGTTCGTGTCGCTGGGTGAGCTGGAGCCGTCCGACGTGGACGTGCAGGTCGTGCACGGCCGGGTGAACGAGTCCGACGAGATCGCCGACGCGGCCGTCGTGTCGCTGGCGCTCGCGGAGACGTACGACGGCAACCGGCACCGGTTCGCGGGCGACATCAAGCTGGACCGCACCGGCCCGTTCGGCTACACCGTCCGGGTACTGCCCCAGCACGACATGCTCGCCTCGTCCGCCGAGATGGGTCTCGCGGCCGCGCCGGTCGCGCCCGACGTCCCGCCCGGCACCGAGCTCCCGTAACGGTCGTCCGGCCTGTGCGGTCACGCGGCGGTGACTGCACAGGCCGGGCGGAATTCGTTGCCGCATCACAGGAAGCGTCCAGGTTCTTCATAGGTTCATCCGGTCTGATGGCACCAGCCGGCACCACGGGAGAGTGCCGCCAGGCCGGGAGAACCACCCATGGACGAGCACAACCAGCAGGAACAGCGGACCCCTCAGCGCAAGGGCCGGCGGCGGATGGTCGCCGGGCTCGCCGCGCTCGCGATAGCCGGAGCGGCGTCGCTCGGCGGTATCGCCGCCGACCACTACGTCGATGACGGTACGTCGAGCTCCGCGGCCGCCTCGACCGACTGGTCCGGCCCGTCGTCCGGTGACGGGTTCGGCGGGCTCGTTCCGCCCGGGTACAGCCAGGGCTACGGCTCGGACTACGGCCCGGACTACGGCCCGGACTACGGCCCGGACTACGGCCCGGACTACGGCCCGGGCGGTCTCGGCGGCGGCACCAGCCAGGGCAACGCGACCGACAAGGCCGAGGCGAGCTCGGCTCAGCAGACCGGGATCGTGACGATCGACACGGTCGTCGACTACGGCCAGGCCCGGGCGGCCGGCAGCGGCATCGTGCTCAGCAGCGACGGGCTGGTGCTGACCAACCACCACGTGATCGAGGGCGCCACCACGGTCACCGTGACGGTGGAGTCGACCGGGCAGTCGTACCAGGCCGAGGTGGTCGGCAGCGACGCGTCGCACGACGTCGCGGTGCTCAAGCTCGAGGACGCGTCGGGGCTGACCCCGGCGCCGATCGACGACGATCACGACCTCGCGGTCGGCGACCAGGTGACGGCGGTCGGGAACGCGAACGGGGGCGGCGAGCTGCTCGCGGCCAGCGGCACCGTGACCGGCCTGGGCGAGACCATCACCGCCGGCAGCGAGGCGACCGGCGAGGGCGAGACGCTGTCGAACCTGATCGAGGCGAACGTCGACGTGGTCTCGGGTGACTCCGGCGGCGCGATGCTGGACGCCGAGGGCGAGGTGGTCGGGATGACCACGGCGGCGTCGAGCGGCACACCGGACATCACCGGCTACGCGGTCCCCATCGACACCGCCCTGTCGATCGCCCAGCAGATCGAGTCCGGTGACGAGTCGGGCTCGGTCACGGTCGGCTCGAGCGCGTTCCTCGGCGTGATGATAGGCCAGGACGTCACCATCTCGGGCGCGGTCGACGGCAGCCCCGCCGCCGAGGCCGGCATCGCCGCCGGCGACACGATCACCGCCGTCGATGACACCGAGATCGCCTCCACCGACGACCTCACCCAGGCCCTCGCCGCCCACGACCCCGGCGACCGGGTAACCATCACCTGGACCTCGCCCGACGGCTCCACCCACACCGCAACCGTCACCCTCGCCGCCGGCCCAGCCTCCTGAACCCCGTTCATCGGGCCCTTGTGACCCGGCGTGTCGTCATTCATCGGGCCCCTCGTGCCACCGCAGCGCGTGCCTGCCTGCGGTCGGATGGCGAGAGTGATGGGGAGACTCTTCGCCACCAGGTGACGAGGAGTTTCCCCAACGGTCCAGATCCAGTCCCGACGGCCAGGCAGGCTGTGGTCACAAGGGCCCGACGATCGACGACACGCCGGGTCACAAGGGCCCGATGAACGGAGTTCACAGAGCGCGCAACAGACCTACGCAGCGGGGTGGGAGGATTAGGTCGGCGCCGGCGTCGATCTGGGTCCAGCCGGAGTGGGAGGTGTCCAGGACCACCTCGTACGACGGGGCCCAGGACACCTCCGGCACCCGGACCGAGAGCCGCTCGGCGGCGGCGTTGATCACCAGCAGGAACGAGTTGTCGGTCAACCGGTTGCCCTCGGCATCGGTCTCGCGGAGTGCGTCGCCGGCCAGGAACATGCCGAGGGTACGCAGCTCGCCGTTGTGCCAGTCGGCCTCGGACATCTCGCCGCCGTGCGGTGCCACCCAGATGACGTCCTTGCGGCCGCCCTCCACCACCGGCCGGCCCTCGAAGTAGTGCCACTGGCGCAGCGCCGGGTGCTGCTTGCGCAAGGCCAGCAGCTCCTTGGTGAGCGCCAGGTGGCCGGCCCACGTGTGCGGCAGCGACCAGTCGAACCAAGAGATCTCGCTGTCCTGGCAGTACGCGTTGTTGTTGCCCTGCTGGGTCCGGCCGCACTCGTCCCCGGCGGTGATCATCGGGATGCCGGTGGACAGCACCAGGGTCGACATGAGGTTGGCCATCTGCTGCTTGCGCAGCGCCTGGACCGCCGGGTCGTCGGTCTCGCCCTCGGCGCCGCAGTTCCAGGACCGGTTGTCGTCGGTGCCGTCGCGGTTGTCCTCGTGGTTCGCCTCGTTGTGCTTGCCGTTGTACGAGACCAGGTCGCGCAACGTGAAGCCGTCGTGCGCGGTGACGAAGTTGATCGAGGCGTACGGCTGCCGGCCGTCGTCGCCGTACAGGTCGCTGGACCCGGACAGCCGGTAGGCCAGGTCCTGGACACCGTGCGCGGCACCGCGCCAGACGTCCCGGATGCTGTCGCGGAACTTACCGTTCCACTCCGACCAGGGCGGCCCGAAGTTGCCGACCTGATAACCGTAGTTGCCGATGTCCCAGGGCTCGGCGATCAGCTTGACCTTGCTCAGCACCGGGTCCTCGGCGATCTCGTGCAGGAACGGGTGCTGGTGATCTACTTCGTGCCGCTCGTTGCGGATCAAGGTGGCGGCCAGGTCGAACCGGAACCCGTCGACGCCCATCTCGGTGACCCAGTACCGCAGGGAGTCCAGCACCAGCCGGCGTACGGCGGGGTGCGAGGTGTCGACCGAGTTGCCAGTTCCGGTGACGTCGTACATCGTGCCGTGCTCGGTGAGCCGGTAGTACGCCTGGTTGTCGATGCCGCGGAACGACAGCGCCGGGCCCTCGAAGCCGCCCTCGGCGGTGTGGTTGTAGACCACGTCGAGGATCACCTCGAGCCCGGCCGCATGGTACGCCGCGACCATCGCCTTGAACTCCGCGACCTGCTCGCCGCGCGTTCCCGACGACGAGTACGGCGCGTGCGGTGCGAAGAACCCGAGCGAGTTGTAGCCCCAGTAGTTGACCAGTCCGCGGTCCGAGATCGACGGCTCGGTGAGGAAGTGGTGGATCGGCAGCAGCTCGACGGAGGTAACGCCCAGGTCCACCAGATACTGAACGACGGAAGGGTGCGCGAGCCCGGCGTACGTGCCGCGCTGCTGCTCCGGTACGTCGGGATGCCGGAAGGTGAAGCCCTTGGTGTGCAGCTCGTAGAACACGGTCTCGCCCCACGGCACCGGGCGGCTGATCGGTGGCGGTGCGTCGGTCGCGGCGACCACCACGCCGACCGGGACATGTCCGGCCGAGTCGTCGTCGGTGGAGTCGAAGATCACCCGGCTGGCGAAGTCGAGCGAGCCGTCGATCGCCCGCGCATACGGGTCGACCAGCAGCTTGGACGGGTTGTACCGCAGCCCCTTGCCGGGGTCGAACGGCCCGTGCACCCGGTACCCGTACCGCTGTCCGGTGCCGACGCCCGGCACGAAACCGGTCCACACCTCGCCGTCGCGGGTCAGGTCGGCGTTGCGCTGGCTGCCGTCGTCGGCGAGCAGCGTGAGCTCGACGCGTTCGGCGCCCGGCGCCCAGAGCGCGAACCGGGTCCCGTCCGCGCGGACGACAGCTCCGAGCTCATAGGAGGTCTGCCCTTCCGGCGCCGGTGGAGCGGCGGCGTCGGACTGGGGCGGGGCGGCTGTCGCGTCGGTCACCGGGTCATTCTGCCCAACCTCGGGCCCCGGCCGGGATGCTGGGGACGTGCGGCATGTCGTACAGGCCACATGTGAGCATTATTGCCCGGTTATCACCAGTTGCAGACAGCGGCGGACACTGATTACTAGGTTCTTCCGCGATCACCGTCCGGGAGCAAAGACCTACGGCCCACACGGTCCGTGTCTCAGCGGGCACCAGGGCCTCATCTCACCGGGTGTGATGATGGCGATGGAGCCGATCCTGATCCTGTCCGTTGTCCTGCAGCGCAGGGTGGTCGAGGGCATCGTCCATTCAGGTCTGCGGTAGAGAGGGACACATGGCGGAACCACTCACGGTCGGGCTGGTCGGTGCCGGAAACATTGCCGGCGTCCACGCCGCGGCCTGGAAGGCGCTCGGCGCCCGGGTGCTGGTGCACTCGCTGCACGGCGCGCCCGAACTGGCGCGGGAGTACGGATTCGAGGTCGCGGCATCGCTGGACGACGTGCTCGCCGGGGCGTCGCTCGTCGACATCGTGACGCCGTCGCCGACGCACAAGGAGGTGGCGCTGCAGGCGATCAAGGCCGGCCGGGACGTGATCTGCGAGAAGCCGCTCACGCTCACCGCGGCGGACTCGGTGGAGCTCAGCGAGACCGCGTCCGCCGCCGGGGTGCGGATCTACCCGGCGCACGTGGTGCGGTTCTTCCCGGCGTACGTCGCCGCCCACGACGCGGTGCTGGCCGGCCGGATCGGCCGGGTCGCGGTGGCGCGGTTCTTCCGGGTGGCGAGCACCCCGGCGGTGGCCGACTGGTACCGGGACGTGGCCCGGTCCGGCGGCGTGATCATGGACCTGATGGTGCACGACCTGGACCAGGCCCGCTGGTTCTGCGGCGACGTCCGCACCGTGTATGCGGTGCAGAACCCGCCGACCGTGGACGGCGTCAGCCCGGTCAATGTGGCCGCGCACGTCACCCTCACCCATACCGGTGGCGCGATCAGCCACCTGCGGGCGACCTGGGGCGCGACCGGGACCCGGTTCCGGTCCGGCTTCTCTGTCGCGGGCGAGCGGGGCGTGCTGGAGTTCTCCTCCGGCACCCGGACCGGGATCGAGGAGGAGCTCCAGTCCGAGTCCGCCGGCGACCTGCTGGTGCCGGCCACGACGCTGTACGAGAGCCCGTACCTCACCCAGCTGCGCGAGTTCACCCTGGCCCTGGACGGTGGTCCGGAGCCACGGGTCACGGCCGCCGACGGGGTCGCCGCGGTACTGCTCGCCGAGGCCGCCCGGGAGTCGATGGAGACCGGCCGGCCGGTTGAGATGGTCGAGATGGTCGAGATGGTCGAGATGGCCGAGTTGGGAGCACGCTCATGAAGGTCGCGCTGGCCTCCTTCGCGCACCCGCACGCCACGTCGTACGCGCGGGCGCTCTCGGCGACACCGGACGTCGAGCTGCTGTCCGCCGACCCCGATGGCCGAACCGCACCGGACCCCGCGCTGCGCGGCGCCGAGCTCGCCGCCCAGCTCGGTATGGACTACGTGGACTCCTACGACGAGCTGTTCGGCTGGCAGCCCGACGCCGTCGTGGTGACCAGCGAGAACGCGAACCACCGGGTGCTGGTCGAGCGGGCGGCGACGGCAGGTGCGCATGTGCTGTGCGAGAAGCCGCTGGCGACCCGGGTGACCGACGCCGAGGCCATGGTCGCCGCGTGCGAGGCGGCCGGTGTGATCCTGATGACCGCGTACCCGGTGCGCTTCGCGCCGTCGTACGCGCAGCTCAGAGCGGCGGTCGAGAGCGGCCGGGTCGGCGAGGTGTTCGCGGTGCTCGGCACGAACAACGGGCAGATCCCGTACGCCCAGCGGCAGTGGTTCACCGACCCGGAGCTGGCCGGCGGTGGCGCGCTGGTGGACCACACCGTGCACTGCGCGGACCTGATCGACGGTCTCACCGGCGGCGCCGGGGCCACCCGCGTGTACGCCGCGGCGAACCGGATCCTGCACGCCGACAAGGATGTCGAGGTGGAGACCGGCGGCATGGTCACGGTCACCTATGACAACGGCCTGCTCGCAACCATCGACTGCTCCTGGAGCCAGCCGGACAACGCCCCGACCTGGGGCGGGCTGACCTTGGAGGTGACCGGCACCCAGGGCTCGGTGGAGATCGCCCCGTTCGCACCGCACGTCGGCGGCACCGACGCCGGTGGCGAGGTGTTCCTACCGGTCGGCGCGGACCTCGACGAGCTGATGGTGGCGACGTTCCTGGACGCGGTCCGGGTCAGCGGCAGGCCGGTTCCCGGTACGGCGCCGACGGTCCGGCCGCAGCCGGACGGCCAGGTCGGCATCCGCACGCTGCGGATCGTCGACGCCGCCCGCCGGTCCGCCGCCAGCGGGCAGCCCGTGGACTTGTGACTCCCCGGTAAGTCGTAGGCTCTCGCCCGTACCTGTAGACCAGTGAAGGGACAGGCATGGGCGAGTTCGTGAGCCTCACGGTGGCCGACGGGGTGGGCACGATCCGGCTGGACCGGCCGAAGATGAACGCGCTCAACGTCCAGGTCCAGGAGGAGATCCGGGCCACAGCGGTCGAGGCCGCGGACAACGACGACGTGCGTGCGGTGGTGGTCTGGGGCGGCGAGAGGGTGTTCGCCGCCGGTGCCGACATCAAGGAGATGGCGGACATGTCGTACGCCGACATGGTGCGCCGATCCGGCCCGCTGCAGGCCGCGCTGACGGCGGTCGCGCGGATCCCGAAGCCGGTCGTCGCCGCGGTCAACGGGTATGCGCTCGGGGGCGGCTGCGAGCTCGCACTGTGCGCCGACTACCGGATCGCCGCCGAGGACGCGAAGCTCGGGCAGCCGGAGATCCTGCTCGGCGTCATCCCCGGCGCCGGTGGCACCCAGCGGCTGTCCCGGCTGGTCGGCTCGTCAAAGGCGAAGGACATCATCTTCACCGGGCGGTTCGTCGACGCCGCCGAGGCGGAGCGGATCGGCCTGGTCGACCGCGTCGTGCCGGCGTCGGAGGTGTACGACGCCGCGGTCGCCTGGGCGTCGCAGTTCAGCCGCGGCGCGGCGCTGGCGCTGCGGGCCGCGAAGGAGGCGATCGACACCGGCCTCGGGGTGGACCTGACCACCGGGCTGGAGATCGAGCGGCAGCAGTTCGCGGCACTGTTCGCCACCGCGGACCGGACGATCGGGATGCGTTCTTTCATCGAGAACGGCCCCGGTAAGGCCGAGTTCAAGGGAGCCTGAGGTCATGGACGACAAGCCGGGGGCGACCGAGGAGCAGGTCGAGGCGGCCTGGAACGACAACAAGCTCGCCCAGGTGCTGTACCACGACTGGGAGGCCTCGACGTACGACGACAAGTGGTCGATCTCGTACGACGAGCGCTGCATCGACTACGCCCGGGACCGGTTCGTCGCGGTCGCAGGCGCTGACGGCTGGCCGTACGGGAAGTCGCTCGAGATCGGCGCCGGCACCGGCTTCTTCACGCTGAACCTGAAGCTGGCCGGCGTGCTCGACGAGGCACACGTCACCGACCTGTCGCCCGGCATGGTCGAGGCGGCCGAGAAGAACGCCGCCAACCTCGGCTTCGAGGTGCACGGCAAGATCGCGGACGCGGAGGAGCTGCCGTACGGCGACGCCGAGTTCGACCTGGTGATCGGGCACGCGGTGATCCACCACATCCCCGACGTCGAGCTGGCCTTCCGCGAGATGCTGCGGGTGCTCAAGCCCGGCGGCCGGTTCGTGATCTGCGGCGAACCGACCCGGTACGGCGACTACGTCGCGCGGCGGCTGTCCCGGGCCACCTGGTGGGCCGCGACGCGCGTGACGAGGCTGCCCGGTCTCGAGGCATGGCGGCGGCCGCAGCAGGAGCTCGACGAGTCGTCCAGGGCGGCCGCACTGGAGGCGGTCGTCGACCTGCACACGTTCGACCCGGACACGCTGGCCCGGATGGCGCTGCGCGCCGGTGCGGTGGACGTGCACACCGTGACCGAGGAGCTGCTGGCCGCGTGGGCCGGCTGGCCGATCCGCACCTTCGAGCACGCGGTACCGGCGGACAGGCTCGGGTTCGGCTGGCGGATGTTCGCGTTCCGCACCTGGCAGCGGCTGTCCACGGTGGACAGGCTGCTGACCCGCGTCGTACCCGACGAGCTGTACTACAACGTCTCGATCACCGGCGTCCGTCCCTGACCTGGTTGCGGAGGGACAATAGGTCGATGCGCTTGCTGAGTGTGGCGAACCTGCGCTGGGTGCTGCGGCACCGAGCGTGGACGCGGTACCACCTCAGGCGGTACTGGCGATTCGCGATCTTCAAGGTCCGGCACCCCGAGGTGGTCACCGAGGGTTTCGTGTTCCTGGGCAAGGATGTGGAGATCGTCGTACGACGCGGGCACGGCCGGCTGGTGCTCGGCAGCTGGGTGCATCTCGGCGACCAGACCCGGTTGCGGGCGCACGAGGGGACGCTGCGGATCGGCGACAAGGTGGTCTTCGCCAGCGGCGTCACCGTGAACTGTTACCTGGACGTCGAGATCGGCGCGTCGACACTGGTGGCCGACCGGGTCTACATCTGCGACTTCGACCACCGCACCGACGACATCACGCTGCCGATCAAGGACCAGGGACTGGTGAAGTCACCGGTCCGCATCGGCCCGGACTGCTGGCTGGCCACCAAGGTCACGGTGTTGCGCGGCACCGACATCGGCCGCGGTTCGGTGCTCGGCGCGAACAGTGTTGCCCGAGGCACCATTCCGTCGTACAGCATCGCCGCCGGCGCTCCGGCCGTGGTGGTGAAGGACCGGACCGCCGCGTACGTCGCGGGGGCGGCACGTCGCGCGTACCTCGACGAGACCGGCGCGGAGGCGGACGCGCTGCTGAATCTGCGGCTGACCCGTGACGATCTGCCCGCCACCGTCGTTCAAGCCGATGAGGGGCCGCCAAGTTACTCGGCGGCCAGGCACTATGTCCCGAATGTGATCGGAGAGGAGACTCGGCATGGCTGAGCGGACCACGTCCGAAGGCACGAACGCCGAGCAGGAGTCGGCGTCCGAGGCGACTCCGATCTCCGCCGCCCGCCTCAACAGGTCCGCCGCGGACGCGGGCGCTGACACCAAGCCGGAGGGGGTTGCACCGAAGGCGAAGCCAGAGGTGAAGACCGCAGCCGACATCGTCGCGGAGACCACCGCGAGGAAGCGTGCCGAGGAGGAGGCGGCGAAAGCCGAGCCCGCGCCGGCGACCGCTCAGAAGACGGCGGTCAAGCAGCCCGCGAGACAGCCGGCCAAACCGTCCGGCAAGCCGGTCGGGACGCCTGACAACAAGGGCAAGGCCGCACTGTCCGCGGTCGGTTCCGGTGTCTCCAAGGTTCGCAACGTGGCCGCCTCGCTGGTCTGGCTGGTCGCAGTGGTCTGCGCCGGCGTGCTCGCGCTCGGCGCCCTGTTCACCGCACTCGACCAGGCCAACGAGAGCAACGAGATCGTGTCCTGGGTGCTGGACCGCTGCCATGACCTGGTCGGCCCGTTCGACGACGTCTTCAAGCTGGAGACCGCGAAGAACACGCTGCTGGTCAACTGGGCGATCGCGGCGCTCGCCTACCTGGTCGTCGGCAAGATCGCCGAGCGCGTCATCCGCCCCTGACGGCGGTCACCAGCAGGTCCAGCGAGGTGTCCGGGTCGTCGGTGCCTATGACGAAGTCGTCATAGCGGACCGACCTGACCAGATCCGCGAGGCCGGGCGCCCAGGACTCCGGGTCATCAGCGAGCTGGGCGGTGACGCAGGAGCCGTGCGTGGCTTCCCACTGCGCGAGTCGCGGCCCGTGCCACAGGCCGGCGACACTCACGGCCGTGAGTGCGGTGCTCGTCAGAGCTGCGAGCTCGGTCGCGGTCAGCTCGGTGGTGTGGTACCAGTTCCCGGGCGGGAAGGTCAGCCGGTTCGGCGTCGACAGCACCACCGTGCCGCCGGGCCGCACCACCCGGGCGCAGTCGGCGACGAACCCCGGCTGGTCCCACAGGTGCTCGACGGTCTGCATCGACACCAGCGCGTCGTACGAGCTGTCCGCGAACGGCTGCTGCACCAGGTTCCCTTGCAGGCAAGGGATCCGCGGGTAGCGGCGGCGTACGTGCCGAAGCGTCAGCACGTCGTAGTCGAGACCGTGCACCGCTACGCCGAGGACGGTGCGCAGCAGGTCCGCGCCGTACCCCTCGCCACAGCCGGCGTCCAGCAACCGCCCGCCGGCCGGCAGCCGGAGCCGTCCGGCGACCCAGCGGTACGCCGCCTCGTGCCGGGCGAACCAGTAGGTCTCGTGCCAGATCCCTGGCGCGGTTCGCTCGCCGGTCAGCGGTAAAGTCTCGGTCACCCGGCAAGTCTCGCGCGGACGTGTGACCCATCGCACTGTGACAGGTCTCGCACAGGCCGCAAGTTCACTCGCGAGTAACTTCCGTGGCAGGCTGGGCAGCGACCGCACACCAGAAGGGGTCCTACACGCTATGAAGATCGTCGTCTGCGCGAAGTTCGTGCCGGATGCCACCGCCGACCGGCGGTTCCGTCCGGAGGACAACACGGTCGACCGCGCCGGCGTCGACGGGCTGCTGTCCGAGCTGGACGAGAACGCCGTCGAGGCCGCGCTCACCATCGCCGAGTCCGGTTCCGACACCGAGGTCACCGTGCTCACGGTCGGCCCGGAGCAGGCGATCGACGCGGTCAAGAAGTCACTGCAAATGGGTGCGGACGCAGGGGTGCACGTCGTCGACGACGCGATCCACGGCTCCGACGCGCTGGCCACCTCGCTGGTGATCGCGAAGGCGCTGGAGAAGCTCGAGTACGACCTGGTCGTGTTCGGGATGGAGTCCACCGACGGCACGATGGGCGTCGTGCCCGTGATGGTCGCCGAGCGGCTCGGGCTGCCGGCGGTCACGCTCGGGTCCGAGGTCACCGTGGACGGCAGCACGGTGAGGATCCGCCGCGACGGCGACGCCGCCAGCGAGACGATCGAAGGCACGCTGCCGCTCGTCCTGAGCGTCACCGACGCCGCGAACGAGCCGCGGTACCCGTCGTTCAAGGGCATCATGTCCGCGAAGAAGAAGCCGGTGCAGACCTGGGCGCTGTCCGACCTCGGTGTCGAGCCCGCGCAGGTCGGCGCCGCGGCGTCGTGGACGCAGGTCACCGAGGTGACCGCCCGGCCGCCGCGTACCGCCGGCACGATCGTCACCGACGAGGACGGCGCGGGTGCCGGCCAGCTCGTCGAGTTCCTGTCCACCAACAAGTTCCTCTGAGGAGCGCTGAGCTGATGTCCAACGTTCTGGTTCTCGTCGATCACGCCGGCGGCACCGTCCGCAAGACGACCGCCGAGCTCCTCACCATCGCCCGCCGGATCGGCGAGCCGGTCGCGGTCTACATCGGCGACGACGTGCAGGGCGCGCTGCCGGCGCTCGGCCAGTACGGCGCGACCAAGGTGATCGCGCTGTCGAACCCGGAGCTGACCCAGTACCTGGTCGCCCCGAAGGCCGAGGCGTTGCACCAGGTGGCGCAGAAGGTGGAGCCGGCCGCCGTACTGATCTCGTCGAGCCCCGAGGGCAAGGAGATCGCCGCCCGGCTCGCGGTCAAGCTGGAGTCCGGGCTGATCACCGACGCCGTCGACGTCCAGCCCGGTGACAGTGGCGGTCCGGTCACCACGCAGTCGGTGTTCGCCGGCAACTTCAGCGTCCAGGCGAACGTGACCAAGGGCACCCCGATCATCACGGTCAAGCCGAACAGCGCCGCCCCGGAGGCTGCGGAGACCTCGCCCGAGGTCGAGGAGTTCGATGTGACGATCTCCGACGCCGCGAAGACGGCCAAGGTGACCGACACCCAGCCGCGCGCAGCGACCGGCCGGCCGGAGCTGACCGAGGCCGCGATCGTGGTCTCCGGCGGCCGCGGTACCGGCGGCGACTTCGGCCCGATCGAAGCGTTCGCCGACTCCCTCGGCGCCGCGGTCGGCGCGTCCCGGGCGGCCGTCGACTCGGGCTGGTACCCGCACGCGTACCAGGTCGGCCAGACCGGCAAGACGGTTTCGCCGCAGCTGTACGTCGCGGCCGGCATCTCCGGCGCGATCCAGCACCGCGCCGGCATGCAGACCTCGAAGACGATCGTCGCGGTGAACAAGGACCCGGAGGCGCCGATCTTCGAGCTGGTCGACTTCGGCGTCGTCGGCGACCTGCACAAGGTCCTCCCCGCCGCCACCGACGAAGTCACCAAGCGCAAGGGCTGAGCCTTCCTTTCGCTTGCGTCCGCCGAAGTGCAGTCACCCTGACCGCACTTCGGCGGACGTTGGTGTTTACTCGCGCGGGTGACTGCGTATGCGGAGGGGCTGGATCCAGAGGAGCTGGCGTTCCAGCGGCTGTACGGACCGGTGCTGCCGTCGACGCCGGCGGACTGTGCCGAGCTGATGGACGGGTTCGGTCACCCGTGGTGGATCGCGGGCGGCTGGGCTGTCGAGGCGTTCACCGGCGTCGCGCGCCCGCACGAGGACGTGGACCTGGCGATCTTCGGACGTGATGTCGTCGCGTTGCGCGCCCAGGTCGGCGGGCGGTACCACCTGTGGTCGAACCATGGCGGCACGCTGCGGCCGATCAATGACAGGTTCCCTGAGCCGCTCGAGGGCGGCCACCAGATCTGGCTGCGCGAGCACGCGCTCGCGCCCTGGCGGTACGACGTGGTGCTGAGCGAGGACCGTGAAGGTCGGTGGATCTTCCGCCGGGATC
>Ga0209382_10004771_pt1 | contig 17908 bp, 15 predicted proteins | sample SoiMetdeltSBSDD5_FD_187599 | JGI IMG/M metagenome (GOLD analysis project Ga0209382, IMG submission 187599) | Bulk soil microbial communities from a Populus tree surrounding site in Tennessee, USA - Soil MetaG P. deltoides SBSDD5 (SPAdes) (version 2) | ecosystem: Environmental > Terrestrial >...
CACCTTGCGCAGGAAACCCAGGTGCCGTTCGGCCAATGACGTCTCGGTGCAGTGCACTCCGATGCGGACCACGTCGGCGCCGTGTGCGACCGCCCGGCGTAAGTCCTCGCTGGTGCCCCAACCGGGCAGCATGAACACGGCCATCCGGGCGCGCCGCAATGCCTCCCGCACGGTGGACAGCATCACGTCGTCACTGACCGCGGCCTGTCCCACCTGTAGGGAGGAGGCGCCCAGGCCGTTGCCGTGGCCCACCTCCACCACCGGTATCCCGGCCGCGTCGGCCGCCTGCGCATATCCCCGCAGCGCGGCGGCGCTGAGCTGGTGGCGCACCGCGTGCTGACCATCCCGCAACGTGGGATCGTGGATCGTGATGGCGGTCACCGGCCCACCGCCTCGAGGGCGACCCGGCTGCGCCTGGCCGCGTGTCGCTCGGCGACCAGGATGGCCGCCGAGTTGATGATGTCCAGGTTTCCGGCGTACCGGGGCAGGACGTCGCCGCCCGCGATGACCTCCAGTGAGACGACGACCCGGTCGCCGGCCACGGTGCAGGCGACGAGGTCGTAGCCGGGGACGAACCTGCGCACCCGCCGGGCGGCGTCGGCGACCACGGCGCCCACTGCCTCGGCGCTGGCGCCCGGGACGATCGCGTGAACCGCCGTGCGGAACGTGGCCGGTGGCACCGCCGGGCTGATGTTGAGGATCGCCTTTGTGTCGGACACGCCGGAGAAGAGCGTGACGGCGTGCTGGGTGGTGGCGACGTACTCGTCGAGGTTCAGCCGGGTCGCCCGGCCGGCGATGGTGCTGGCCACGGTGGAGACGACCTCGACGTACTCCACGGTGAACCGGCTCGCCAGCGCGTACGCGATCGGGATCGACGCCTGCCCGCCGCAGCTGATCAGGCTGACGTTACGGGTGCCGCTGGCGGCGCCCGCAACGGGCACGGTAGGTACCACCGGTAGCCCGATCCTGCTGGGCGTCAGGTCCACCATCAGGGTGTCGAGCGGCTCCAGTAGCCGCCAGTGCTCGGCATGCGACATCGCGTTGGTGGCATCGAACACCACGTCGAACGGCTTCGGGGCGGCGAGGACCGCGTCGATCCCACCCGCGCTCGTCGGGTAGCCGAGCGCTGCGGCGTGCCTCAGGCCCGCCGACCCCGGGTTGCGCCCGGCCACCAGAGCGCACTCCAGCAGGCGGGACGCGTGGACCTTGCTGACCAGGTCCCGACCGATGACCCCGGTGCCGATGACGGCGACATAGACCGGATAGACCGGCTCGGCGGCTGTCATGGATAAACCTCCCGCCCGCCCTGGCCACCGCGCCCGCCGCAGGCGAACCGCTCGGCCCAGGCGTCCCCGCGGGCGACCGTCGCGCGGGCCAGCCGGGCGAACGGCGGACCGACCATGGCGCCGTCCAGGATGGCGACGCCGCCGCCGGCCGCCTGCACGGCCTCGGCGACCCGCCGGGCCGAACGCAGACCATCCGGGTCGGGCCGCAGAGCCCGGTTGATCGCGTCCAGCTCGCTCGGGTGCACCGTCGCCTTGCCGTGGAAGCCCAGTTCACGGATCCGCTCGAGCTCCTGCGCCAGCACGTCCGGCGCGTCGAGCCGGAAGTTGGCGGTGTCGACGCAGGCCGTGTCGTACCGGGCGCAGGCCAGCGCCATCGCCTGCCGGGGGCCGAGCATGCCCGCCCAGGTGATCTCGATTCCCAGAGTTGCCGCCAGGTCCGCCGAGCCGAGGATCAGCCCGTCGGCGGCGGCTGCGATGGCGGCGATGGCGGCGATGGCCGCCGGCGTCTCGACAGTCACGAAGATCTCCGGGTGTGCCCCGGCCGAAGCGAGTGTGTCCCGCAGCAGGCTCACCTCGACCGGGGAATCCACCATCGTCATCACCACCAGGCCCGGCCGGACCGAGCACCCGGCGAGCATCGCCAGGTCGTGCACGGCGTCGATGGTGCCGAGCTGGTTGATGCGAACGGCGATGTTGCCGGGTGCCGCCGCCTTGTCCAGCGCGTCCTGGCACACCATCCGGGCCGCGGCCTTGCGCTGCGGCGGGACGCCGTCCTCCAGGTCGATGAGGTGCACGTCGGCGTCGTAGGACCAGGACTTCACAATCCGGTCCAGCGACAACGCGGGGGTGTAGAGAATGCTACGGGGTATCGCACGGCTGCTACCTGTCATCGCGCCACCTCCTGCCTCGAGCTCGAGGGCTGGGCGCCCACCTCGACGAGCACCGCACACAGCCGGCGGATCTGTTCGGCGCTCTGGCCGGCACGAAGCATCACCCGCAGCCCGGCTGTGCCGCGGGCGACGATCGGGAAGAACACCGGCGAGACGTAGAACCCGGCCTCGAACACCCGCCGGCCCGCTTCGATCACCGTCGCGTCGCTCAGCGGCACGATCCGGATCGGGTACGTCGTGCCGGCCTGCTCTGTCGCGACGCTCATGTCGAACAGCTCGATGTTGGCCCGCAGCCGCCGCTGGAGCGTGGTCAGCTCGGCGGAGCGGTGGATCTCCGCCGAGGCGAGGGATGCGCCGACAGCGGCCGTGTTCATCGGTTGCGAGTAGCACAGGGCACCGGCAAACCGCTCGATCACCCGGAGCGTCGCCGTTGGGAACCCGTCGAGCAGGATCGCCGCGCCGCTGGTACCGAAGCCTTTGTTCAGCGTGGCCACGGTGATGGTCCGGTCGTCGAGCACCGGGCAGTGCGAGCGGACGTAGCCGACGCCCCGCTCACCGTAGGCTGAGATCGAGTGCGAGTCGTCGTAGTACACCAGCAGGCCGTACCGCTCCTGCAACTCGGCGAGGGCCGTGACCGGCGCGTAGCCACCCAGGCTGTCCGAGCCGTCCACCACGTAGCAGACCCGCTCGTACCGCCGGCACACGTCGGCGAGGAACTCGATGTCGTGGTGGCGGCAGGTCACCACCTCGGTCTCGTCTGCGCAGGACGCTTTCGCGCCGGCGAGTGACACATGGCAGGTACGGTCGAACACCATCAGCGGCCGCACCCCGTTGCCCAGGTGCCCCGAGGCGACGAGCGGCAGCAGGCCGGCGCTGGCGACCCCGGCGGAGATCGCGGCGACCACATCGGCGTTGAACAGCTCGCTGAGCGAGGCCTCCAGTTCCAGCAGGGCCGGAATCTGCACCCGGCTGCGCGGAATGCAATGGTCGAGTACGCCGAAGCGGCGCAGGGCCGCGACGGCACCCTCGACCACCGCCGGGTGCGAGTCCAGGTCCAGATAGGAGCAGCAGGTGAAATTGACGAACTCGTGGCCGGCGGCGGTGCGCAGGACGCCCGCGTCGAGCTCGGCGACGATCCCCGCCAGCCCGTTGCGCTCGGACATGTCCCAGAAGGCGTTGCCGATCCCGATGGCCATGTCGTTGTTGCGGTACCGGTGGGTCGGCGTGATCGCCCGGCGGCCGGTCACGATGCGCCGTCGGCCGTTGCCTGCGCTGGCTGGTAGTTGTAGATGCCTTTGAGCTTGCGGAAGATTTCTGTATAGATCGCCACGCCGAGCACGTACGGCTGGCGGAAGATCTTCGCGTCACGCAGCCAGAAGTTCACGTTGATGTTGACATCGTCCAGCGACTCGGCCTGGTGCCACCAGCCCAGCGGCAGGTAGAGCATCTGCCCGGGCTCGAGGATGAACTCCCGGCGCTCGGCAAGCCTGGCCGCGACTTTTGGAAACCGCGCCAGGTCTACATCGTTGAGGTCGAACACCTGCGACTTGTCGCCGTACCCGCGCAGGACCGAACGGGGGTAGTACCCCCGGAGGCCGGGTGGAGCCAGGACGAACCGCTTGCGGCCCTCGAGCGCGATATTGAAGTTCTCCAGTTCGTCCCAGTGGTTCTTGGTGAACACGCCACGGTGACTGACCCACAGATTGGCCGCGTTCAGCGCGCCCCGGTAGTCGAAAAGCTCCCCGGCGTCGAACCCGAGCGCCGCGTTGACATCGGCTGGTCGGTTGCGGATGTTCGACACGATGCGGTTCCAGGTACTGGGATCGGTCCAATATCGGTCGTCGTTCAAGAAATCCCTGAGCGGAATCTCCCGGCTGGTCCACCGCAGCGGGTTCGCCTTGTCGCTCGGCTCGGTGAACAGGGTCACCGGCATGCTGCCGAGGCGCTCGGCCAGGCCGGCCCGGCCGAGACCCTGGATGTCCTCGGGCAGGGTGATCACCACCGGGACGTCGGCTCGGATCAGGGCCCGGCGGCCGAAGGCCAGGAAGTCCTCGAACGACATGCGCGGGACAGGCAGACCGGCCGGAATGCGATGTTCAGTGATCTGATGAGTCGACGTCACGACTGCTACCTCAATCTGTGCGGGCCGGTACCGGCGGAGCCAGCTCCGCCTCGCCGAACGGAGTGGATCTGGTGCCGCGGAGTGCGGATGCTCCCGCGACGCTCAGGGCCAGGGCGACGGCCCCGCCGCCGACCGCGACCCAGGCCGCCTGCCGTGAACCGCTCGAGTCGGCCGCACGCCCGGCGACGGCAGTGCCCAGGGCGATGCCGAGGGCTCCGGCGCTGATGAGCCATGAGAAAGCTTCGGAGAGGGCAGTCTTCGGGGCGACCGCGTGCAGCACGTTGCTGCCCGTGATCAGCGCTGGGGCGATCGCGACGCCTGCGACGATCGCGAGGAGGGCCATCGCCAGGGACGACCTGGCGTACGCCAGCGGGATCGCGCCAAGTGTCAGCAGGCAGGCGGTGACCGAGAGCAGCCGCACCTGGGACAGCCGCCAGTCCACCGCGCCGTACACCGCGCCCGCGGTCAGGCTGCCGACCGCCGTCAGCGAGACGAACACCCCGCCGAGCCCGAGCGCCGACTGCTCCCGCGCGAACGCGATCATCGTGACGTTGACCGCGCCGAGCAGGAAACCCATCCCGGCGTAGCAGACCATGAGGACCTGCACTCCGGGGACCGCGATGGCCCGCTCGGGAACACGGTCGGTCCCCGGCTCGGGCGCGGGCTCCGACCGCCGCTGCAGGGCTACGGCGATGGAGCCGACCGTGCTGAGCACCGCACAGGCGACCAGGCCAGCGCCCGGGTGCACGGTCGTGACCAGCACCGCGACGAGCAAGGGCCCGAGCAGGAAGATCGTCTCATCCAGGACGGACTCCAGCGCGTACGCGGTCCGCAGCCGCTCGGAGTCGACGAGCGCGGCCCATCGCGCCCGCATGAACGAGGAGTAGGAGACCGTGGCGCATCCGGTGGCCGCGGCCACGACGACCAGCACCCGCAGGGGTGCCTCCAACACGATCGATACCAGCAGCAGCGTGATCCCCGTTGCGTGGACCGGGCAGGTGATGAGCAGTACCCGTCGCTGGCTGAACCGGTCGGCCAGCCGGCCGAGCACTGGGCTGACCACTCCCTGCGAGATCAGCATCGCCGCAGTCACCGTTCCCGCCGCCGCGAGCGACCCGGTGACCGCCGAGATCAGGAGCAGGCAGCTGATCGACCGCATGGCGATCGGGAACCGGCCGACGATCCCCCAGAACGCAAGCGGTGCGGCGCCGGGCACTCGCAACAGCCGGCTATATGACCCGAAGCCGGATCCCAAACGCGACGCGCCCTTCGACACAATGGCTCCCGTCAGAGTGCCAGTGATCTGCTGGCGGAGATCACTGCTGGGTCCGGATCGCCTGGTCGACGGCTGTGTTAGTAGGAGGGATCAGCTCTTCGCGAACAGCGAAGGTGACATCCGAGGCGGGTGCGGCATCGACCGCGGCACTTCCATCACCATCACGAGTGCACCCTTGTTCCCAACGGTGCTCCAGTCCCCCGAAGCGGGGATAGCGATCCATGACCCGAAGACAGCGAAACGGTCGCCTCGATCACCAGTGATCGTGACGACCGTCGTGCCCCTGATCTGCGTGCCCCCGGTGGGATTCGAACCCACACTGTCGACCTTTTGAGGATCGCGACTCTGCCGGTTGGTCTACAGGGGCCTGAGCGGGTCTAGCGTACCCATTACGCTGGTGTTGTCGGTCAGCGGTGGCGGAGATAGAGGTACAGCGTGGGCGGGACGCAGCAGCCGGGGTCCGAGCGCCGGCGGGTGCTCATCGCGGAGGACGAGGCCCTCATCCGGCTCGACCTCGCCGAGATGCTTGTCGAAGAGGGCTACGACGTCGTCGGGGAGGCCGGCGACGGGGAGGCCGCTGTTCGGCTCGCCGAGGAGTTGAAGCCGGACCTCGTGATCCTCGACATCAAGATGCCCATCATGGATGGACTGGCGGCGGCGGAGAAGATCGCCAGCGCGCGGATCGCGCCGGTGGTCATCCTGACCGCGTTCAGTCAGCGCGATCTCGTCGAACGGGCCCGGGTCGCGGGCGCGATGGCGTACCTGGTGAAGCCCTTCCAGAAGAGCGACCTGGTCCCGGCCATCGAGATCGCGCTCTCCCGGTTCGCCGAGTTCGCCGCGCTCGAGGCGGAGGTCGCGTCGCTGGGCGAGCGGCTGGAGACCCGCAAGGTCGTCGAGCGGGCCAAGGGGCGGCTCATGATCGCGTACGGGATGACCGAGCCGCAAGCCTTCAAATGGATCCAGCGGATGGCGATGGACCACCGGATGACCATGAAGGACGTGGCCGAGCGCATCCTCGTCGAGGCCCCCGAGACCCCCGCCGGCGGTGCATAGACTCGGCCGCATGGCGCGTACGGTCCCGTGGATCATCCTGGTCCTTACTCTTCTGGGCGGCTGTAACGACGCCGGGCCGGCCCCCGAGCCCGAGCCGCTCAGCTTCGCGTGGCAAGAGGTGGCGCTGCCCGTCCCGCCGGGCCCGGCCGGGCGGCTCGCGCCGCGGGACGCCACGGCCTGCGGGGAGCGCTGGTACGTCGTCGGTGCGGTCATCGGACCCGACGACGCGACCCGGCCCGCGGCCTGGACCAGCGCGGACGACGGTCAGACCTGGACCTCGATGAGGTTCCACCCGCGCACGTTCTACGGCGAGCAGGCCGTGCTCTACTCCGCCGCCTGCCGGGGCGACGAGTTCGCCACGATCGGGGCGAAGAGCGGCGGGGCACACGGTAACCCCCGGGTGACCCAGTGGTACCTGCGGCCCGACGGCGTCGTCGACGAGGTGATCGCCGGGTTCCAGCAGTACGGCGGGCCAACCGCCGGCAGCGTGCGGCGGATCGTCGCGAGCCCCGACGGCTGGCTGATCGCCGGCAACCGGGCGAGTGGCGGCGCCGTGTGGCTCTCCCGCGACGCGACGGCGTTCGAGCTGGTCGAGGGCGTGCCACCGCTGGCCCGGGACGCCGCGGCGACGACCGCGGCCGCGGACGCGGTGCGCCGGCCCGAGGGCTGGGTGGTGGTCGGCGGCGCCCAGGCCGTCGGGCGCATCGACCGCGACCCCGCCGCGTTCCTCTCCGCGGACGGAAAGACCTGGTCGCGGGTTGGGCTACCCGGGACGAACGGGTACGACGATCTGCAGCGGGTCGTCGTTCTGGACGACGACCTGGTGGCCGTGGGGCTGGCCGGGGCGTCGTTCGGCGCCTGGCGGCGTACCGGCGGATCATGGCAGCAGGCGGGTCGGTTCGGGTCGACCGGCTCGTCGGGCACCGCAAACGTCCCGGGCGTGGCGGTCGCCGGCAAGGAGGTATTCGTATCGGCCAGCGACGGTACCGCCCACAGCCTCTGGGCCTCGGTGGACGGCGGCGTGACCTGGCAATCGGTGGTCCTGCCCGGGGCCGCACCGGCCGGTTCCGACCGTTCGGCCACCCTCGCCGGATCGGGTGAACGGTTGATACTGGTGGTGGACGACGGGCTGGCCGGAAAGCTGTGGTCAACGAAGATCGCGCCTGGATAACAGTTTGCGCATGCGGCCTAGCACTCCCTTACGACCCTGGTCGGCGCTCCTGTAACCTGCGCCATCACGGACCGCGACGCAGGCAGGCGGTTCGCCGACCGGTGGGTCCCGTCCCTGAGCTGCGTCGGGGTGTGAGTACTCTCCGGGAAAACCTGCCTGCATTCGGAGGAGGGCAAGGAGCCGTGAGGCGAAACTATCTACGCGCGTTGGGTGGCGTGGCCTTGGCGGTCGCGCTGGGCGGCGCGGCCGCATGTCAGGAGTCCAGCAGCCCGGGTGGCGGGACGGAATCCTGCGGCACGATCAAGATCGGTATCTTTGGCGCGTTCTCCGGTGGCAACGCCGGCCTGGTTCTGCCCGGCCGCGACGCCGCGAAGCTCGCCGTCAAGCAGTACAACGCCGCCAACCCCAACTGCCAGGTCACCCTCGTCGAGGCGGACAGCGAAGGCAGCGGCGACAAGGCCGCCCCAGTGGCCGCCCAGTGGGCCGCGGACTCGGCCATGATCGGCGTCATCGGCGGGTTCTTCTCGGGTGAGAGCGCCGCGACCATTCCGACGTTCGAGTCGGCCGGCATGGTGATGGTTGCCCCGTCGGCGACCCGCACCGACCTCACCACACTCGGCTCCAAGCACGTGTTCCACCGGGTCGTCGGCAACGACGCCTCGCAGGGCCCGGCCGCCGGCCGCTACATCAAGGACATCTTGAAGGCCCAGAAGCCGTTCATCGTCGACGACGGCAGCGCCTACGGTTCGGCGCTCGCGGTCGAGGTCAAGAAGATCCTCGGCACCGTGGCCGGCGAAGACAAGGTCCAGGAGAAGCAGTCCAACTTCGACGCGACCATCCAGAAGGTCAAGACCGCTGGTGCCGACGTCGTGTTCTACGGCGGCTACACCAACGAGGCGGCACCGTTCCTCAAGCAGCTGCGCCAGGCCGGCGTGACCGCCAAGTTCGTCGGCGGCGACGGCATCAACGACGCGGCGTTCCCGACCGGCGCCGGTGCGACCGAGTCCGAGGGCGCGCTCATGACCTGCCCGTGCCTCCCGGCGGAGAAGTCCGGTAGCACCTTCCAGCAGGCGTACCAGGCTGAGTACAACCAGCCCGCGGGCGTCTACTCGGCCGAGGGCTACGACGCGGCGAACGTCCTGCTCGACGCGATCAAGGCCGGCAAGCGGACCCGCGCCGACGTACTCGCGTTCGTGAACTCGTACGACAAGGACGCCGTGTCCAAGCACATCAAGTTCGACGCCACTGGCGAGGTGGAGGCGTCCTCCGTCGTCATCTGGATGTACAAGGTCCAGGGTGGCAAGATCGTCGCGGACCAGGAGATCCCCAAGAGCTGACGTGACGTCAGGGGTGCGGCCGGGAGCAGGCTCCCGGCCGCACCGCTACCCGATGGAGCCACTGTGAACATCGACGCCCTCATCGACCACATCGGCCAGCACACAGTCAACGGGCTGTTCAAGGGGTCGATCTACGCCCTCGTGGCCCTCGGCTACACGCTCGTCTACGGGGTACTCAAACTGATCAACTTCGCCCACTCCGAGGTCTTCATGGTGGGCACGTTCGCGGTACTCGGCGTCTGGTCGTTCATGGGTGCGACCGACGGCCCGACGTTGCCGTCGGCGCTGATGTTCATCGTCGTCGGGCTGCTGATCGCGGCGGCCGCGGCGGGCGGCACGGCCCTGCTCGTCGAACGCATCGCGTACCGGCCGCTGCGCCGGAAGAACGCGCCCAGCCTGGTCTTCCTGATCACCGCGATCGGCGTGTCGCTGGTCCTGCAGGAGATCTTCGGGTTCGTGCTCGCGAAGTTCTTCGGCCGGCCGTTCGGCCGGCTGGTCGTCGGCATGCCCAACATCGTGGTGTCCGACCCGGTCATCCGGCTGCCCGGCGTCGACATCACCAACAAGCACCTGATCGTGTTCGCGGCCGCGGTCCTCATGATGATCGGGTTGGACCAGTTCATCAACCGCACCCGGTACGGCCGGGGCGTGCGGGCGGTCGCGCAGAGCCCGGACACCGCCGCGCTGATGGGGGTCAACCAGGACCGCGTGATCATGCTGATCTTCGTACTGGGCGGCATCATGGCGGGTGTGGCGTCGCTGCTGTGGAGCGTGTCCTTCGCGGTGACCAAGTTCGACATCGGCTTCGTGATCGGCCTCAAGGCGTTCACGGCCGCCGTCCTCGGCGGCATCGGCAACCTGCGGGGTGCGCTGCTCGGCGGGCTGGTGCTGGGGGTCGTGGAGGCGTACTCGTCGTCGCTGTTCAACTCCAACTGGGAGGACGTGACCGCGTTCGTCGTGCTGGTGGTCGTGCTGATGTTCCGGCCCACGGGCCTGTTGGGTGAGTCGTTGGGGAGGGCCCGGGCATGAACGCGGCGGATCGGCTGCGCGACATCGACAAGCGCCGGCAAGGTTTCCTGAACTCGATGAGCGACCGTTGGCACCGCCTGTCGTTCGGGTGGCGGCTCGCGGTGATCCTGGCCGGTGTCGTGTTCGTCTACAGCCTGCCGTGGCTGGGCCGGTACCCGATCGGCGGACACAACTACCTCGTGCCGGGCCTGTACAACCTGCGTACCGACACCACCCCCGAGGGTTCGAACTTCCCATACGTGCTGTTCTTCTGCTCGATCTACGTGCTCATCGCGGTCGGGCTGAACGTCGTGGTGGGCCTCGCCGGCCTGCTGGACCTCGGGTACGTGGGCTTCTTCGCCATCGGCGCGTACAGCGTCGCGCTCTTCGGCGCGCCGACGTCGCCGGTGGTGGGCATGCTGCGCAACCAGTTCGGCCTGCCGCAGGGCTGGGCCGTGGCCTGGGCGGCGTGCATACCGATAGCCATAGCGCTCACGATGATCTCCGGGGTGATCCTCGGCTGGCCCACGCTCCGGCTGCGCGGCGACTACCTGGCGATCGTGACGCTCGGCTTCGGCGAGATCATCAGAATCGTCGCGCGGAACTCCTCGTTCACCAACGCCAACCGGGGCATCTTCGGCGTGCCGCCGCCGCCCGGGACGTCGGGCGGAGAGCCGCTGTTCAACCCGGGTGACCCGATCCCGTGGTACTTCCTGGCGATCTCCGTGACGATCATCTTCATCCTCGCGGTGCGGGTGCTCGAGCGGAGCCGGGTGGGCCGGGCGTGGCTGGCCATCCGGGAGGACGAGGACGCCGCAGAGATCACCGGCGTGCCGTCGTTCCGCTTCAAGCTCTGGGCGTTCGCGATCGGCGCGGCGCTCGGCGGGGCCTCGGGCATGCTCTTCGCGAGCCGGCTGGGGTTCATCGAGCCGAACAACTTCCAGCTGAACTTCTCGATCCTGTTCGTGTCGATGGTCGTGATCGGCGGCTCGGGCAACATGGTCGGGGTGGCGGTGGGCGCGATCCTGCTCACGTACCTGCCCGAGCGGTTCCGCCCGTTCGCCGACTGGCGGCCGTTCGCGTTCGGTGTTGCGCTGGTTGTCGTGATGATCCTGCGGCCGCAGGGCCTGATCCCGAGCAGCCGCCGGTCGCGGGAGCTGGAAGACCGAGCGAAGGAGGCACCGGCCAATGTCTGACCGTGCCAAGATCCTCGAGGTCGATCACGTCACGCTCCGGTTCGGCGGTGTGGTGGCCCTCGACGATGTGAGCTTCGACCTGTACGAGGGCGAGATCCTCGGACTGATCGGGCCCAACGGCGCCGGCAAGACCACCGCGTTCAACGTCATGACCGGGGTGTACAAGCCGACGTCCGGTCAGGTCCGGTTCCTCGGCACCCGGGTGACCGGGCGGAAGCCGTACGAGATCAACCGAATGGGCATCGCCCGGACCTTCCAGAACATCCGTCTCTTCCCCGAGATGACGGCGCTGGAGAACGTCATGGTCGGTACCGACTCGCGGCACAAGACGAGTGTCGTGGGCGCGCTGTTCCGGATCTACCGGGTGCGGGCGAAGCCCGAGGAGCTGCCGCAGGTCACCTCGACCAACAGCCTGGGCCGGGCCTGGCAGCAGCTGAAGCGCGGTCTCGCGCAAGTGTTCGGGATCTCCCGGCACACGCTCGAGGAGCGCGCCGGCCACGCGAAGGCGATGGAGCTGCTGCGCTTCGTCGGTATCGCGGACCGGGCCCACGAGGTGGCCCGCAACCTGCCGTACGGGTACCAGCGCCGGCTGGAGATCGCCCGCGGGCTGGGGACCGAGCCGAAGCTGCTGTGCCTGGACGAGCCGGCCGCCGGCTTCAACCCGGCCGAGAAGGAGCAGCTGCTCAAGCTGATCCAACGCATCCGCGACAAGGGCCACACGGTCCTGCTGATCGAGCACGACATGCGCCTGGTGATGGGCGTGACCGACCGGGTCGTCGTCCTGGAGTTCGGCCGGAAGATCGCTGACGGTACGCCGGTCGAGGTCAGCAGCGATCCGCGGGTCATCGCCGCATACCTGGGGGAGCCCACCGATGCCGTTGCTTGAGCTCGAGAACGCCAGCGTCGAGTACGGCCGCATCAGAGCCCTGCACGGCATCAGCATCCACGTCGAGGAGGGCGAGGTCGTCGCGCTGATCGGGGCGAACGGCGCCGGCAAGACCACCACGATGCGGGCGCTGTCCGGGCTGCGCCCACTGGCCACTGGTCGGCTGCGCTTCGCCGGTGAGGACATCACCCGGCTGCGGGCCGACCTGCGGGTCGTCCGCGGCCTGAGCCAGGCACCGGAGGGCCGCGGGATCTTCCCGGGCATGACCGTGCTGGAGAACCTGGACATGGGCGCGTACACGCGCCGGGACCGGGCCGGCGTGGCGCAGGACCTGGATCGGGTGTACGGCCTGTTCCCGCGGCTGTCCGAGCGGCGCAAGCAGGCCGGCGGCACGCTGTCCGGGGGTGAGCAGCAGATGCTCGCGATCGGGCGGGCGTTGATGGCCCGGCCGAAGCTGCTCCTGCTCGACGAGCCGTCGATGGGCCTGGCCCCGATGCTGATCCGGCAGATCTTCACGATCATCGAGGAGATCAACAAGCAGGGCACCACGGTACTGGTCGTCGAGCAGAACGCGCAGCAGGCGCTGACCCGCGCGGACCGGGCATACGTGCTGGAGACTGGACGGGTCGTCAAGACCGGTACCGGTGAGGAACTCCTGCACGACCCGGCCGTCAAGGAGGCGTACCTCGGCGTGGCGTAGACGGAAGGCTCAGCGAACTCCTTCCCCCTTTAGGAGTTCGCTGGCCATGCGCTACCGCCAGCTTGAAAATGTAGCGAGACCGACCGGGTACCGGGCCAACGTGCGCGCAGACGGGTTTCTGCCGGTACCGCACAAGCCGCAGGCAGCACCGTTCGACCTGGCAGTTCGCGCCAACCGGCAGTTTCGCGGAGGCAGGAAGGCGCTTTCATCCGGTTCCACGACACGGCAGAATCGGCGGCGGGGGGAGCCAGTTGTCGTGGGGGTGCTGGCGGATGGCTGAGACGCTGGGCGGCGCGGTCCGCCATCGCCGTACCGAGGCCGGACTCACCCAGCAGGGATTGGCCAAGCTCGCCGGCATCAGCGTGCGGGCCTTGCGCGACATCGAGAACGGTCGGGTCCGCCGCCCGCACCAGTCGGTCGTACGCCGGCTCGCCACGGCACTCGGCGCCGCCGAGGATCCGGTGCTCGCGGCCGCCGCCGGTATCGTGCGCGACACCGTTTCGGCGCGCATCGCCGTGCTCGGATCGCTGGCGGTACACCGCGGCGGGTTGCCCGTGGAACTGGCGTCGGCGATGCAGCGACGGCTGCTCGGGCTACTGGCGTTGCGGGCCAACGAAACCGTGTCGCGGGACGAGGTCGTCGACCTGCTGTGGGACGACGGGCCGCCGCGGACGTACCTCAGTGCCTTGCACAGTCACGCCGCGCGGCTGCGCCGGACGCTGGCGCCCGAGTCGGCGTCGCGCACGGTGCTCTCCGTTCGAGGTGGCTACCGGCTCACGGTCGACGCCAGCCAGCTGGACTCGCTGCGGTTCCTGGAGCTCGATACCGCCGCCCGGGCCAGCCTGGCCGCCGGCGACAGCAAGTCAGCCGCCGCGCTCCTCGCCGAGGCGTTGGGGCAGTGGCGCGGACCGGTGCTCGCGGACGGGCCAGCCGGCCTGCGCAACCATCCGGTCGCCGTGGCGCTGAGCCGGCGGCGGCTGGCGGTCGCGTCGAGCCTGGCCGACATCGCCATGGAGATGGGGGTACCGGAGCAGGCGACCGAGAACCTCCAGGTGCTGGCGGCGGACGAGCCGCTGCACGAGGGGCTGCACGCGAAGCTCATGCTGACCCTGGCCGCCGCGGGGGAGCAGAGCCGGGCGCTGGCCGTCTTCGCCGCGATCCAGGCCCGGCTAGCGGACGAGCTGGGCGTCCTGCCCGGCCCGGAGATCCAGCAGGCACATCTGCTGATCCTCCGCCAGGAGGTGCCGACGGTAGCGGCGCCGGCGATACCGGCGCAGGCCACGCGGCCGGGCGTCGGCTGGATCGCACCGGCACAACTGCCGCTGGACGTGTACGGCTTCTCGGGCCGGGAGAACGAACTGGCGGCGCTCGACGCGCTGCTGGCCGCCGGGGAGAACCAGCCCACGGCGGTCGTCATCTCGGCCATCATGGGTACCGCCGGAGTGGGCAAGACAGCGCTCGCGGTGCACTGGGCCCACCGGGTGCGCCACCGGTTCCCGGACGGCCAGCTGTACGCCAACCTCGGTGCGCTGGGCGCGAACCCGGCCGAGGTGCTGCGCGGGTTCCTCGACGCGTTCGGGGTACCGACGCACCGGATCCCGGTCGGCATGGAGGCGCAGGTCGGGATGTACCGCAGCCTCCTCGCCGGCAAACGGGTCCTGATCCTGCTGGACAACGCCCACGACGCGGATCAGGTACGCCCGCTGCTGCCCGGTACCGCCGGCTGCATCGCCGTGGTGACCAGCCGCAACCAGCTCATCAGCCTGGTGGCGGCCGAGGGCGCCCAACCGTTGACGCTCGACCTGCTGCCCGCCGAGGAAGCGCGGCAGCTGCTGGCCCGGCGCGTCGGTCGGCACCGGTTGACCGCCGAACCGCGCGCGGTCGACGAGATCGTCGCCGGCTGTGTCGGGCTACCCCTGGCTCTGACCATCGTGGCCGCCCGCGCCGCGACCCGGCCGGGGGTCTCCCTGGCCACCCTGGCCGGGCAGATCCTGGCCAACAACGGAAGCCTGGACGCGTTCGCGGAGACGGACCGGTCGAGCGACGCCCGCGCGGTGTTCTCGTGGTCGTACCAGATGCTGGGCGGCGACGCGGCGCGCATGTTCCGGTTGCTCGGCGTACATCGCGGGCCGGACATCGCACCGGCGGCGGCCGCGAGCCTCGCCGGCGTGACCGTGCCGGCGGCACGCGGGCTGCTCACCGATCTGGCCAACGCCCACCTGGTCTCCGAACAGGTACGTGGCCGGTACGTACTGCACGACCTGCTTCGGGCGTATGCGGCCGAGCTGGCGCGGTCGGTCGACCCGGAGGACGCCCGGGAGGCGGCTCGCCGCCGGGCACTGGACCACTACCTGCACACGGCACACGCCGCGGACCGGCTGCTGGACCCGGCCCGCCGCGTAGTCACGCTGCCCCCGCCCGAACCGGGCGTGGTACCCGAGGTCGTCGGCACCGTTGACGACGCGACGGCATGGCTGGACGCGGAACACGCCGTCCTGGTGGCCGCCGTGCGGCAGGCCGCCGACGCCGGACTCGACGCCCACGTCGCACGTCTGGCCTGGGCGACGAGCACGTACCTGGACCGGCGGGGGCGCTGGGCCGAGTGGGTAGCCGTGCAGCAGTTCGCGCTGGCCGCCGCGCAGCGCAGCGGCGACGCGGCCAACGAGGCCCGTGCCCACCAGGTGCTGGGGCACGCCTACTCGAGGCTCGGCCGCTACGACGACGCGACCGTGAGCTACGACCGGGCGCTGAAGCTGTTCACGGAGCTGGGCGATCGCGCGAGCGCCGGGCATACCCATCTCCTGCTCACCGCCGGCCTCGAGCGCGCCGGGCGGATGGCCGAGGCACTCGCGCACGCGGAGCACGCCCTCGACCTCTACCGGACCATCGGCGACGCGAGGTGGCAGGGCATCTCCCTCAACACGATCGGCTGGTACCACGCCAAGCTCGGGGACTACGCACGGGCGCTCGAGTGCTGTGGCGAGGCCCTCGCGATGCTCCAGACGATCGGCGACCGGCACGGTCAGGCGGCGACCCAGGACAGCCTCGGGTACATCCACGACCAGCTCGGTGACCACCGTCTGGCGATCGACCACTTCCGGCAGGCCGTGGTGCTCTTCCGCGAGATCGGCGGGCGGTACTTCGAAGCCGACGTCCTCGCCCGACTCGGCGACGCCCACCTCTCCTCCGGGGACCTCGAGTCCGCCCACGACGTGTGGCAACAGGCCCTGAAGACGTTCGATGAGTTCGGCCACCCGGACGCGGACAGCGTCCGCGCCAAGATCGATGCGGTCGCGCACTAGGATCGCTCGGGTGTCGAGACGAATTCGCGTCCTTGCGGCGCTCGCCTGCGCGCTGGTTCTCCCGGGGTGCGGTCGCGACCCGAGCGCGACCCCGACCCAGGACCGGGCCGGGATGACCGTCGCGGTGGACGAGGTGCTGGCGGCGAAGGTACCGGAGCCGATCCGGTCCGACGGCACACTCGTCGTGGGCATCGATCCGGCGTACCCGCCCGCGGAGTTCCTGGCCGAAGACGGCCGTACCGTCATCGGGTTCGACGTCGAGCTGTTCGACGCCGTAGCGGCCAAGCTGGGGCTGAGGACGCGGTACGCCGTCGGCAAGTTCGACGACCTCGTCCTCGCCGTGAAGGCCGGGAAGTACGAGGTTGGCGTCTCCTCGTTCACGATCAACCCGGCGCGCAAGCAGAACGCGCTGATGGTCAGCTACTTCCAGGCCGGTACCCTGTGGGCCACCCGGCAGGGCAACCCGGGGGCCGTCGACCCCAACGCGGCCTGTGGCAAGAAGGTCGCGGTACAGGCGACCACCGTGCAAGAGAACGACCTGCGGCTGCGCTCGGCAGACTGCAAGGCGAAGAAGCTGCCGGAGATCACCATCTCGGTGTACGAGCAGCAGAAGCACGCCACCGCGGCCGTCCTGGACGGGCGGGACGACGCGATGCTCGCGTACTCGCCCGTCGGCGGGTACGCCGTCGCCCAGTCCCGGGGAGCCCTGCAGCTCCTCGGTGAGGTGTACGACGTGTCGCTCTACGGCTACGCCGTGGCCCCGACCCAGCCCGCCCTGGCCGAAACCCTCCGCGACGCCCTCAAAGCCCTGATCGCCGACGGCACCTACACCACCCTGCTAACCAAGTGGGGCATAAACGGCGGCGCCATCAAAGACCCGAAAGTAAACCCTTGACCCTGCTCGCCCCTCTCCCCGTTGATCATGAACCTAGTTGGTGGCTCGACGGCGTGTCGAGCCACCAACTTCATGATCAACCGGTGGGTTTGACGCCAACTCCGACGAAGCCGGGCATCAGCTTCGGCGCTGGCTCGGCGCCTGGTTCGGGGCGCCACTCGGCGAACGGGACCAAGCCGGGCTCGACCAGCTCGAAGCCCTCGAAGAACACCGCGATCTCGTCGCGGTTGCGCAGGCCGACCGGGCTGGTGGTGCGCTCGTACGTGGCCAGCACCTCGCGACCTTCCGGCGTGATCTCGTCCGGCCACGAGGTCTGCGAGATGACGAGGTAGCTGCCGGGGACGAGCTCGTCGCGGTATCGCGAGATCACGGCCGCCGGCTGGTCCGAGTCCGGGATGAAGTGCAGGACGGCGACCAGCAGTACGGCGACCGGCTGGGAGAAGTCGAGCAGTTCGCGGACGCGGGAGTCGCCGAGCACCGTGTCCGGCTCGCGCAGGTCCGCCCGAAGTACCGTGGCGAACTCGTTCTCGGCGAGGATCGCCCGGCTGTGCGCGACCGCTACCGGATCCATGTCGACGTAGACCACCCGGGCATCCGGTGCCGCCCGCTGCGCGATCTCGTGCACGTTGCCGACCGTCGGGATGCCCGACCCGAGGTCGAGGAACTGGCGTATCCCGGCGCCGACCAGGTACTGCACCGCCCGGCGCATGAAGTGCCGGTTGGCCAGGGCGGTCGGGCCGATCTCCGGCGCCACGGCCAGCAGCTGCTCGGCGATCTCCCGGTCGG
>Ga0209382_10004772_pt1 | contig 17905 bp, 16 predicted proteins | sample SoiMetdeltSBSDD5_FD_187599 | JGI IMG/M metagenome (GOLD analysis project Ga0209382, IMG submission 187599) | Bulk soil microbial communities from a Populus tree surrounding site in Tennessee, USA - Soil MetaG P. deltoides SBSDD5 (SPAdes) (version 2) | ecosystem: Environmental > Terrestrial >...
CGGTGAGGATCGAGGAGTCACCGGCGCCGCCGAGCTCAAGGCTGCGGCCGGTGACGAACCGGGTCTCCTTGGCCACCTGGTCCATATCCCAGGTGTACGTGCCCACGTCACAGGCGGTGTAGTAGCGACCGTTGAGGGAGTGGACGAACCGGCCGTAGGCGCGCAGGAGCGCCTCGGACTTGTTCATCTCCGGATCCCCCCAGATGACCGCCTTCCCGCCGCCGAGGTCGAGCCCGGCCAGAGAGTTCTTGTACGCCATCCCGCGGGACAGCTCGAGGACGTCGTGCAGCGCCTGCTCCTCCGAGAGGTAGGGGTAGAAGCGGGTGCCGCCCAGCGCTGGGCCCAGCGCCGTCGAATAGATTCCAATGATTGCTTTCAGACCGCTGGCGTGGTCCTGGCAGAACACGACCTGTTCGTGACTGCCTTCACTGAATACGCCCACCTTGGCTCCAAGCTTCGTTGCATGGCCTTTGTGAGGCCATTCTGGCGAGGGTTCCGGATCGCCGTGGGTAACGGCGCTCCCCTTAGGAAGCGTAATCGTGCGAGGATCGCCACGTGCCGACACAGTTCGCCGCTTACTTGCGCGTGTACGAGCCGCTGACCGCCTTCGATCCGGAAAGGCAGCGTTTCTGGCGCCGGTATGTCGCTGAGGGCAGGGCGATTGGCCTGTCCGACGGCCCCGGCCGGCAGCGCACGGTCGTGTTGGAGGCGCTGGGGGCCGGCTGGTCCCGGCTAGGAGACCTACCGGAGGAGGCCTACGTCCTGGGCGCCGAGGACTCGGCGCTCGTGTGCCCCTGGAACCTGCGGATGCGCGTCGCCGAGGCGGCGCTGCAGGCCCGCGACGGTGTGCCGCAGGTGCTCGCTGACGCCTTCGTGCCACCGGCTCTGGTCGGGCTCGCGCAGACCGTCGTCGCCGAATCGGAGGCGGGCGAACGGGTACACGAGCAGGTCGCGACCTGGGGCGTGCCGCTTCGCTGGTTCGTGCTGTTCGGGCCGGACGAGAAGGAGCTGGTGCTCGACGGCCAGCGGCTGATGCGCTTCCGGTGCGAGATCGGAAAAGCGCGCCAGCGGGTACACAAAGGCCTGCGAGTGCTCCGAAAGTCTCTTGGCGACGTGCCGATCACCGAGGCGCTCAAGGAGACCGCTCGCTGGCTGGAGCTTTTCCATCCGGGGTCGGTCGTTGAGCTTGATTATGGCGGCCTGACGAACCTACTGTCTGATCAAGCACTCGAGGAGGACGACTCAATCGAGCTGGTCGCCGAAGGGCTGACCGGGCTGTCGCACGAGGACGGTGCGGCCGCAACCGCAGCTTATGAGCGTCTCGTCCATCGATGGCGGCAGGTTCAGCTGCTGGAACGAAGTAATTAGCTGGCTACAGCCGGTTAATTAAACTCATCCAAAACACCATCGTGTCCCTGAAAAGGCGACATGTCGCTCTTTTGTTATCCGTCCATCCACGGACCTTCACCCGTTCGGCCCATGTCGGACATCGGGGACTAGCCGGACTATGGGTAACGCGTCGGCCGGCGGGACCCCGGCCTTCGTCTATAGGTACTTGTGGAGGAGTGACCATGGCGTCGCGTACGCACGAACCAGAGCCGCTGCTCACCCCGGCAGAGGCCGCGTCGATGTTCCGTGTCGACCCGAAGACTGTCACCCGGTGGGCCAAGGCGGGCAAGCTCAGCGCCATCCGGACGCTGGGCGGACACCGTCGTTACCGGGAGTCGGAGGTGCGTGCTCTGCTGCAAGGCCAGATCCCGCACCAACGCCAAGGCGACTGAACAGGCAGCAAGAACCCCCCGAAGAAAGGGCGCTCTCCCCGAGCGCCCTTTCTCTGTTAATGGCGGCCCCTCCGGCGCGGCGGCATTGCCGCCAGGAGGACCCGACGAAACGCCGGCGGCGGCAATGCGTTTCATGTGATCAGGCTGCCGTCGCGGAGGGTGAGGATCCGGTCGGCGACGTCGATCAGGGCGGGATCATGCGTCGCGACCAGGGCCGTCATGCCGCGGGCGCGGACCACGGCGCGGATCAGGTCCATGATGGAGCGTCCGGTCTCGGAGTCGAGCTGCCCGGTCGGCTCGTCGGCGATGAGCAGCTTAGGCTCGTTCGCCAGGGCCCGGGCCACGGCGACGCGCTGCTGCTGGCCCCCTGAGAGCTCGTTTGGCCGCTGTTTGGCATGCGCCCCTATTCCCACCAACTCCAGCAGGACCGCGACCCGCTGCTCGCGCTCTGCGGCCGGCACCTTCGCCAGCCGCAGGGGCACGCTGACGTTCTCGGCCGCGGACAGGATCGGGACAAGGCCGAACGACTGGAACACGAAGCCGATCACTCCGCGCCGCAGGTCGACAAGGGTGGACTCGCCGGCCGAGGACAGTTCGACACCGTCAACGAACACCTTGCCGCTGCTGGGCCGGTCGAGCCCGCCGACGATGTTGAGCAGGGTGGTCTTGCCGGCGCCGGAGCGGCCGCGGATCGCCACCAGCTCGCCGGGCGCGGCCGTGAACGACACCTCGCGCACGGCGTGCACAAGCTGGGCGCCACGCCCGAAATCCCGGCTGACCTCCTCCACCCTCACCAGCTCATCCACGGCGCACCTCCACATGGTCGGGCTCAAGGTTGAGCTTCACCCGGTCGCGCAGCTCGAGCGCCTCGACGAACTGCGCCGGCAGCTGCATGCGGCCCGCCCGGTCGAGCACCGCGTACTCCTCGGCCACTAGGGAGCCGTCGCCGAGCGCGGTGCGGCGCACCTCGGTGGCAAGGCGCCCGTCGCGGATCGCGACCGTGCGCTGGACCTGCCCGGAGACGTTGGGGTCGTGGGTGACCACGACCACGGTGACGCCCAGCTCGGCGTTGATGGTGCGCAGGGCGCCGAACACCTCGACCGCTGTCGCCTCATCGAGCTCGCCGGTGGGTTCGTCGGCGAACAGGACCTCCGGGTCGTTGGAGACGGCCAGCGCGACGGCGCAGCGCTGCTGCTCGCCGCCGGACATCTGGTCGGGCCGGCGCCCCGCGCAGTGGCCGACGCCGACCATCTCCAGCAGTTCGAGGGCTCGCAGGCGAGCGGCACGGCCGGAGCGGGTGCGGGCCAGGCGCATCGGGGTGGCGACGTTTTCGAGCGCGGTCAGGTATGGCAGGAGGTTGCGCGCGGTCTGCTGCCACACGAAGCCGACCATGCGCCGCCTGTACTGCAGGCGTTTGCGCGCCGACATGGTGAGCAGGTCGTAGCTGCCGACCCGGGCGATCCCGGCCGTGGGGGTGTCGAGCCCGGACAGGATGTTGAGCAGGGTCGACTTGCCCGAGCCGGAGGCGCCCACGATCGCGAGCAGCTCGCCGCGGTCGACGACCAGGTCCAGCCCTTGCAACGCGACGACCTCGACGCCCTCGGTCTTGTAGATGCGCACCAGGCCGTCGCAGACGATGTGTCCGCGCAACCGGTCTTCGCCGCCGGCCCGGTCGGCAGCTCGTTGCGCGGCGCGAGCCTGCAAAGTTGCAAGATCGAGGCCATCCTCCAATGTAGACACTCCGTTACTCCGATCCTACGCGAAGCACCTCGCCGAGGCGCATCCTGCGATTGAACCCGCCCTCCACCAGCAGCGCCGTCCCCAAACCGGCCAGCACCAGGCCCAGCGCTCCCCCGATCACGAGCGGATCGAGGCGCACGCCCACGTCGACCCCGTCGGTGAAGCTGGTCAGGTTGAGCGCCGGGCCGACCAGCGCGGGCAGGAACAGCCCGACCGCCGCCCCGGCAGCCACCGCCGCGGTCACCACCGGGGCCAGCTCGACCAGCAGCAGCCTGCGCCCCTGCCGCTGCGCCAAACCCATGGTGCGCAAGCGGGACAGCGCCTTGCCGCGTGTGCGCGCCTCGGCCAGCACCGCGAACCCGACGGCGAGCAGAGCGAGGATCACCCCACCGAGCGCACCGACGCCATAGGCGAACGACAGCACGGCGTTGACCCCGGCCAGCTCCAGCTCGGCACGGCGGTCCTGCCACGTTTTGATTTTTGAGTCTGGCTGGTACCCGATCCGCGGCTCGCCGATCCGGGAGAACCACCGCGTCTGACCCTCATCGGCGACCTTGGTCAGGGCCGCCCGGTCGATGTGGCCCGACACCAGGAACGAGGTGGGGATGAGCACCTTGTCGGGCTGGATGGGCAGCGCCTGCCAGGGCAGCACCAGGAAGCGTTGCGCGGTCCGCGGGATCGACGGGAACGTCTCGGTGACGGCCGCGATGCTGAAGTCATAGCCGCGCCCTTGCAAGTCAACAACCCCGTTGCCGCCGTTGGACTCCAGTTCACGGGCGAGTTGGGGCGAGGCCAACGCGGGCACGGTCTGCCGGCGCGTCGCGTCGCGAACGATCGCAGGCACCTCCACGCTGCGTCCGGCGCGGGCGGCGACGTCGGCGAAGGTCGGCCCGTCGACGACGAGCACGAAGGTCTGGACCAGCTTGCGGGCGCCGATGTCGCGGGAGGAGAGCACGTCGCGCGCAGGCAGCTCGGCCAGCGGGGAAACCGCGGTCACGCCCGGCACCCGGCCCAACGCGTCACCGGTGTCGGCGGCGAACATGTTGCCCTGCACAAGCGCATCCGCCGGGATATCGTGGTCGGCGGCGAGCCGGCGCGCCTCGCCGACGGTACCCGCGATGCCGATGCTGAACACGGCGGTACAGACCGCCACGATCAGCACCGCGACCGGCCCGACGGCGGCCGGCGCCGAACGCCCCGCCCGGATGAGGCCGAGGAAGGCGACCGTGCCTCGGCCGCGAGCGGCGATCCTGCCCGCCAAAGCCAGCGGCGCGGGGATCAGCCGCAGGGTGATGATCGCCGCCGCCGTCGCCAGCAACACCGGCACGGCCACCAGGTACAGGTCGAGCTGGAGCCCACGGCGGCGCAGCAGCCAAACCCCAAGGGCCGCAAGCACAAGCACGACGATCTCGGCCGTGCGGCGCCGCAGGCCGACCCTGCGCCGATCGGAACGCTCGTCGGCGAATCGGCGGGAAGCGATCATCGCCAGGACGGGCAGGGCCAGGGCCGCCGTGAGGGCGAAGGCGGCGAGCAACGGTTCGGTCCCGCTTTCCCGGCCTGGTGCGAGGCTGCCGAGGTACCCCCCGAGAAATGCCGAAAGCGCAACGACCGGCAGTGTTTCCAGCGCGACCCGCCAGGCGACCGTGCTCAGGGCGGCGCCCCGCGCCCGCAGCAGTGCGAACTCCTGCCGGCGGCGGCTGGCGGCCATGCGTGCGGATAGCAGCACCAGGCCGGCAAGGGTGGCGATCGTGCCGGCCTGCACGATGGCGAACGTCGCCTGGGCCGACCGGGCGTTATCGGCGAAGCGGGTCAGGGCGGTGTCGAGGCCGGTCTCGGCGGAGCTGTCGAGGATGCCCTGGCGGCGGGCGTCGAGGATCGCCGGGACAAGCTTCGGCAGCAGGGTCATGTCCAAATCGGACAGATCTAGGCGGTAGCGCCACTCGTAGGCGACGATGATCCCGCCGAGGTTGGCCCGCGTGATGCCGGGGATGTCGGTGAGGTACAGCGCCTGGTAGGTCTCCTCGTCGCTTTGCGGCGCGTAAGCGCGCACCGCGAACGGCTCGGTCTCCCAGATCGGCGCCTTCTCGTCCGCAGGCGTGAAGATCCCCACGACGCGAATCTTGACCGGCGGCCGCCCGGGTCGGGAGACGATGCCGAAGTCGCTACCCACGCCCTGGTTGAGGATCCGCGCGCTGACCTCGCTGAGCACGACCTCGATACGCGGCAGGTCGCGGGCGTTGTCGGGCCAGCGGCCCTGCACCAGGCGGGTGGCCTCGCGCAGGCCACCGCCCGCGCGCAGGCCGAAATTCGGTCGTTTGGCCAAGCCGGTGTCCACGCCGTAGGTCGACTCGAGGGGCGTGGTCACGCCGTACCAGGACTGCTTGAGCCGCGCCGAGAGTTCCGGGTCGATCACCCGCCGCTGCTGCTTAAGCCGCGCTTCGGCGTGCTGCGGGCCGAGGCTGCTGCCCGGCGGCGGCTGCATCCGATAGGTGAGGTCCTTGACCTGGAAGGGAAGGCTGCCGATGCGGGCGCGCAAGGCTTCGTCGGTGAGCCGGTTGGCCACCTTGGGCGCGCCGGTGAGCAGCACCCCGGCGACGATCGTCAGCGCGGCCAGCAGCGCCAGCTGCCCGGCTGCGTTTTTCAAGCGCGGCAGCAAGCTCATGACTCGGCCCCAAGGCGCAGGCGGGCGGCGATCAGGCGCTGGCGCATGGTCAGGGCGATCATTCCCGCCATGCCCATCGCCAGCAGCAGGAGCCCGGCCGCCGTGCCCGCCACCGGCCGCCAATCCAGGTACAGCAACGGTTCAGGGTCGGGGCGGGCGGCCGACGGGGTGAGGATCACCAGCGGGGCCATGGTCGCGGCGACACCCAGCCCGACCGCGACACCGACCAGGATGCCAAGGCCCGCAAGGAAACCTTGCTCGGTCACGAGCGATCGGGCCAGCAGCCGCGGGGTGGCGCCCAGGGTGTGCAGCACCGCCATCTCCCCCATCCGCCGCCGAGCCGTGGCACGAACGTCGACCGCGACGCCGACGAGGGCAAGGGCAATCGCGCCGAGCGCGGCGATGAACAGCGCCCAGCGGGCGCCGACGCCGTAGGGATCCTGGCTTGCCGCCGACGCCAGCTCGACCCGATCGTAGACCTGGATGTTGGCGAGCGCTCTCGCCGCCGTCGCGGTCTGGGCGTGGGACGACGTGCTGATCCACCAATCCGTTATCCGGTACCCCTCCAGGCTCGGCAGATCGATAAGGACCGCCGGTTCGCCTTCCGTTCCGGGCAGCGTCGCGATCTCATGCGCCAGCACAACCTCGACGTCGCCGCGCCCTAGCGGGAGCCGCACCCGTTCACCCACCTTCTTGTGCAGCACGTCGAGGGCGCCGGTCGTGGCGATGGCGGGCCTCGGCCCGTCGCCGCGCCGGGCGGCCAGGTCGGCGAAGAGCTTGCCGGCGTCGCCGAGGTCGGGCCGCATCCGGATCACGGCCGCGGCCCGGGTGGCGTCGACACCGAGCAAAGTGGACGGTGTCGACTTCTCGCCCAGCGAGGTGGCCAGGCGCCACCCCGGAAGCACGGTCTCGACGCCGGGCAGCTTGGCGACCGCGTCGGCGCGGCCGGCCGGCGCGAAGCCCGACGTCTCGGAGAGCCGCAGGTCGGCGCCTGCCAGGTGGTCGGCCTGATCCACCTGGGAGCGCTGGGCTGTGCCGGCCAGGGCCCAGGCGAGCGTGCTCACCGCGACGGCGAGGGCCAGCAGCAGCACCGGCCCGGCGTGCGGGCGGCGGCCCGCCTGCCACATGCCCATCTGGAACTCTGGGCGTTCAGCAAACCAATTTCCTCGATCGATGAAACGCTCGGCGATCCGGGTCAGCGGCGGCAGCAACCTAAGGGCCACAACGGATGCGGCGAGGACGCCGATCGGTGCGGCGGCGGCGAGCAGGGGATCGATGCCGAGCTGCCCTCCCACCCCGGCCAGCGGCGACGAGTACTGCCGCAGCTGCATCCACGCGAGCACGGCGAGGACGACGAGCGCGATGTCGATCCCGGCCCGCTGGGCGACGCTTTGCCGCGTGCGCGCGGTCAGCTCGTCGACGTAGGTGGCGCCGCGCCGCAGCGCCGGAGCCGTGATCGCCAGCAGGCAGCCGACCCCGGCGGCACCGGTGACGGCCCACGTCGCGGGCGTCACGAACGGCGAGACGATCAGCACGGCGGGCACGACGACCAGCAGGCCCTCGCGGAAGGCAAGCAGGCCAAGCTGTTTGCCGTCGGCACCTCGCGCGCGCAGCAGCGCGGTCTCGGAGCGCCGCTGCTCGGTCAGCAGCCCGGCCAGCAGGAGCAGGGCATAGCCGCCAAGCACCACTATGAGCAGCAGCGGGGTGAGCAGTGCCGAGCGGCCCACCAGGTCGGCGCGCTGTATGCGGTCGACTAGCAGGTCGAGGCGCGTCGTCGCCTGGCCGCTGGAGCCCATGCCCATCCTCGCCGGCAGGGTCTGCGGCAGCGTGCGCGCCACCGCCCGCAGCGCCAGGAGATCGTCGAGCGTCACCCGGGAGAGGTCGGGCTCGGCCACCCAGCCCGCGCTGCCGCCCGCCTGCCACCCCTTCTCGAAGTCGGAGCGGTCGAGGACGAGGGGTCCGTAGGTGGTGCCGCTGGGTCCGGCGCCGTTGGCCAGCTCGGGGGTGAGCAGCCAGATGCCGTCGCCCGGCCGCGACGCCGCAAAAACGCCGGCCACCCTGATCGAACCCAGCCGATCGGTGCGCCGGTCCAGGATCGGGATCGTGTCGCCGGCCCTGACGCCCAGCACGGCGGCGGCCGCCTCGCCCAGCATCGCCTGCGGCGGATCGGCGCCCGGCGCGGCCCACTCCCCGCGCACCAGGCGGGCGTGATCGCGCAAGCCATCGATGAACATGACACTGGCGTAGACCGCGGAGTTGGCGTCCTTTCGCGCCGTCCCGGTAGGCCCGGCGAATTGGCGGCCGCTGGAGTAGCCGGCCGAGTGAACGCGCCAGCCCGGGACCGCGTCGCGCAGCGCGGCCTCGGCGCCGGGTTTGCCCTGACCCTGTACCAGAAGCGCGCGCTCCGACACGGGCGCGGCGGAGACGGCGGAGCGCGCACCATCGACGATCACCGTCCGGCTGTACTCGGCAAGCCCCGCGAGCATCGCGGTCGCGATCAGCGCGGCAAGCGCGGCGGCCAGCAGCAGGCTTCTTGCGCTGACCGCGCGACGCCAAACGAGCACGCAAGCAAGAGCATCTGGCCGGTGCGTTGGGTTGCCGCCAACTACGTCACAGTTTGAATCAACGCCCCGCCGCAGGTTGGGCATTACCCGATCCAGGGATCATCGATATATGCATGTTGCATGCTTACATCCCGCTACCGTCTGAATTGTGGCGGGGGATAGATGGGAGCGCAACCTGCTGAGCGGCGCGGCGGTCCTGGCTAGCGTTCTGGCGATCATCTTCGTGCTGCCCGCGGTTGACCGTGCCATCCCCGCAAACCCCGCCACCCCGACCGAGCGCTATATCGTTGGCGACGGCATATCGGTCATACCGCCCACCGGCGCCCTGATCGCCAAACGCACGCGCGAGGGACCCGACACCGGCTCGATCCTGTTCCTGATCGGGCCGGCTCGCTATGTGATCTCTGTGGAGTCCTTCGACGGCGATCTCGCCACCGCGTCGGGCCGTTTACGAACAAAGATTCAAAACATGCGGGGGTACCAGGTGACAACCCCCGAGAGCCCGATGGTGACCGACAGTGGGCTGTTGGGTCTGGGCGGCGCGTTCACCGCGCCCGGCCGCCATGGCCGGTTCATCGCCTTCGTCGCCCCGGGCCGGATGATCGAGGTCACCGTCACCGTCTCGCAAACCGACTTCCAGCAGGCGTTGCTGCCTATCGAAGCCAGCATCGCCTCGATCGAGTGGACCGGTGGGCCATGAGCGTCCCCGACCCGCCATCTCCGTCACCGGACCCGATGCCGCCTCCGCAGTCGCCTCTGACTGCGCTGCCACCCGACACCCGGCGCTGGCGCTACAGGGTGCGGACGAAACTGCCCGCCGCCCAGCGCTTCAGGGTGCGCCCGACACCGCCCGCCGCCCGGGCGCTCAGAGTCCTCGAGCTGCCCGCCTTCTGGATCCTGTGCTTGCTGATAGGGCTGTCGGCATGGCGGCTGGCGATGATGCTGCAGTCGCCGCTGGTCCGCTTCCCCTACGCCACCATCACGGCGATCGCGCTGTTCGCCCTGTGGGCGATACCGTTCTGGCTGTTCATCTTGGCGATGGACTTCCTTGAACGGGAGCCGCCGCTGCTGCTGGCCACCGCGTTCGCGTGGGGGGCGATCGTCGCCACGATGGCGGCGATGCCGAGTAACCGTGCCCTGCTCGGGCTGACCGCCAAGGTGGTCTCGCCGGATTTCGCCATAGTCTGGGGCCCGGCGATCACCGGTCCCGCGATCGAGGAACTGCTCAAGGCGCTCGGCCTGGTGATGATCGTGCTCGTGGCGCGCAGGCAGATCAACAGCGTGCTGGATGGGATGATCTACGGGGCGCTGATCGGGCTCGGCTTCCAGGTCGTCGAGAACATCTTCTACGCGCTCAACGCGGTCGAGATGGCGAACGAGGGCGACACGGCCATCCCTGTCGTGGCCACGTTTTTCCTGCGCGGCTTCCTGGCCGGGCTGTGGAGCCACGCCCTGTTCAGCGCCCTCGCCGGTGCCGGCGTCGCGTGGTTCATCGTGCGGACCGAGCAGCCGCCGGCCATGCGCTGGGGTGGGCTGATCGTCGGGCTCTGGCTGGCGTGGGGGACCCACTTCATCTGGAACTCTCCCCTGCTGATGGACGGGACGGGCGTCTCGACCGGCGGCCTGCTCATCGGCCTGCTGTTCAAAGGGCTGCCAGCGCTGCTGCTCGCGATAGGCCTGCTTTGGGTGGCCCGCAACCGCGAGGCGCACTACTACGTCGACAGGCTGCAGGCGCTGAACGACCCGGAGATCGCCACGCCGGGGGAGCTGAGCACCCTGCGCGTCGGGCATCTGCGCGCGGACGCGCGGCGGTACGGGAGGTTCCGGGCGGGGAGTAGGGGTCGCCACGCGGTGAAGGCGCTCCAAAGGGCGCAGGCCCGGTTCGCGGTGGAGCTTTCCCGCGCACCCTCGGGCCTGGTCAACGGGGACGCGGTGGTGATGCACAGCCTCGATGACGTGCTGGCCTGCAGGAAGCGGATGATGGTGCTGGCGCACCCGGAGGGGATCCCCTCGCCGCGGCGTCCCGTCATCCCCCGCAACGTGGCCACGGTTACCGCCGTCGCGATCATCCTATTTGGACTAGTCTGGTTCGCCGTATGCATGCTGCGTGGTGCTTGAACGCTTGCTGGTATGAACCGCATTGCCGCCCCATTGGCGGCAATGCGGCACGTTGCGTTGCACGCGCGATTATTCTGGCTTGATGCCGCCGTCGCCGCTGACGACGTGGTCGGGCTTGCCGTCCTGGTCGAGGTCGACCATCGTGATGTCGACCTCGCCGTCGCCGTCGGTGTCGAACTGGTACAGGTCCGGGGTGCCGTCGCCGTCGGTGTCGGAGACCCACAGGTCGGCGTTGCCGTCCTTGTTGCTGTCGCCCTTGATGAGATCGACGCGGTCGTCGCCGCGGGTCTCGACGTTCTCGCTCATGAAATGTGACTCCTTCGGGTTTCCGCTTGTTAGTGGCGGATCTCGAGTTTCGCGTCCACCAGGGCCCTGACCACGTCGGCCGACTCGATGGTGCCGACTACCAGTACCCCGTCCGGGTTGAATCCAGTCACCTGCTGCGCCACGCTCGCGACCGCCGCAGTGTCCTTGACCTTGGTGCCGTCCACCTCGAAGGTCAGGGACTGGATGTTGGCGTCCGCCATGCCCGCCGCCGTCAGCTCCTTGCGCACGCCGTCGAGCAGGCCCTCACCATAGGCGTTCTTGCTGCCGACCAAAGTCACCTTGCGGACACCATCGCGCATGATCATGTCGGCGATGGCGCGGGCCTGCAGCACGTCGGAGGGGGCGGTCCGGAAGTAAAAGCCCTGGTCGTCCACTTTCGACAGCGCTGCGTTGGTGTTGGAGGGTGAGATCATGATCATGCCGCGCTTGACGACCTCGGGGATCATCGCGATCGCCGTACCGGAGCCGCTGGTGCCGATGAGGACGTGGACACCCGCCGCCTTGTGCAAGTCGATCTGTTTGAGCGCAGTGTCGTTCTTGCCGCCGTCGTCGCCGTCCTTCCACACCACGGCCGCGCCCAGAATCCCACCCGCGGCATTGACCTCCTTCACCGCCATCCGGGCGCCGGCGAGCCGGGCCCTGTTGGTGGGGCTGCTGGAGGTCATGAGGGCGCCGATGACCAGCGGCGCACCGGCCTGCTTGCCGGTGGCGGGCGCGGCCGGCTTGGGAGGCGCGGCGGTCGAGGCGGAGGCCTCGTTGCCGGCGCGCAGGTACTCGGTCTTGCCGTTGTCGAGCTGGTTGGTCTGCCCGAAGTGGAACGTGCCGTAGCTGGTGGTGGAGGGCTCGCCCGCGTCGGTGAAGCCGCTGCGGATGGTGACGCCGCGATAGGCGACGTCACGGCTCTCCCTCGCCGCCTTCAGGCAGTCGCCGATGGTGCGGCACGGCTCGGGTCCGATGGTCACGGCGGTGATGTGCTGCTTGACGACGTTGGGGTCGGTCGTCCCGGCGACCTGGGCCGCCAGCGCGGCGATCACCACGGCGTCGTATGCCTCACCGGCGTAGTTGAAGTCGGTCAGGCCGGAGTCCTCGGTCTTGAGGCGGGCCTGGAACTCCTCGGACAGCGGCGTCGCCGGGCGGGTCCCCTTCATGCCCAGCAGGACGCCGGGCTGTTTCTCGAAGGAGGCACCGAACGGGTTGCTCATGTTCCCATCCGCACCGTACAGATAGGCGCCAAGGTACTTGGAGTTTGTCTGGGGCGTAGCCGTTTGACCACATGCGGTGATCGCAAGGACAAGGGACGAGCAGGTGAACAGCGCTGCAGCGCGCGAGATTCGCATAGGGGTGCCTCCGTGGCCGGGCGTGCAACTGGCACCTTAGCGTTGAACGGCGGATTCAGGAATCGCGGGATACGGCGTGCCGATAAGTAGGCGGATAAGTAGGTCGCCCATTCGGTGGGAAACGCCGTGGCCACGGGGGTTGTGTGGTCCGGATAGGCTCCGAGAGTGGCATCAGATCCCGACCGGGCCTTCGAGGACGCGTCGCTCGTACTTGACCATGCGCTAGCGGGCGATGACGCAGCGGTTGCCGGGACGCTTGATGCCGTGGTGAAGCGCGACGGTGCCTATGAGGTGGCGCTTTGCCTCGCCGGGGCACTGGTGGGCGACGGGGTGCGGGAGGGCGCGTGGCGCTTGGAGTTTCCCGGCATCGACCAGGCGGGTTACGACGAGCGCTGGGTCGCCCGGTTTGTCAGCGCCTACGTTAACCATGATGAGCTGACGGGCGAGGCCCTGTTCGGCGCGGCCGTCGCCGACGGCCGCCTGCCGGAGTGCCTGATGACGCTGGCCGGTTCCACCGCCGCGACGCTGCGGCGGCGGTTGGGCAAATAGCCGGTTGGGGCAAATAGTTTTACGGTTGCCGCGACCGGATCTGCGCGATCCGGGTCAGCTCGGAGGTGAGCGGGCCCAGGTCGTCGGCGGCCGGCCGGGCGGGCAGGTCGGCCAGGAGCTCGCGCAGGTTGGCCGAGCCGGTCGCATCGACGGCGGCGTGAAGCTGAGTCCAGGCGGCCTCGAGCTCTCCGGGGCGGGTCTCGCGTGCGGAGCGCAGCGTGGGCAGGAGAGTCGTGATCAGAGTGATGTACCCATCCCACGCCGCTTGACGGACAGGATCTTGGACTACCGGTGGGGGTTGCGGTGCGTGATAACTCTCCATGATCCGCGACCCTATCGCGGGATGTAACGGGCGCCAACGGAGGATGGCCGTTGCATTCGGTGACCGTCCTGTGTGGACGGACTAGGATCGTGAGATGACTGAGGACGATCGCCTGGTTGAGGCGAGGGCGCACTATGAGCGTGCCGTGTTCGGTGGCGTCGCGGACGCCGTCGAGCTCGGCGAACGGGCGTTGGACGGTCTGGAGGCGGATCTCGCATTGGCGCGGGGACGCCTGTTGCACGCGCGGTTTCTGGCCGAGCGCAAGGACGACCCGAGGGAGCTGGCGGAGTTCGAGCGGGCCGTGCACCTGTACCGGGAGCTGGGTGACGAGCGCGGGGAGGCGGAGGCGCTGTTCTGGGTCGGGACCTACCATCAGGTCTGCCACGACGACGGTGAGGCCGCGCTGCCGGCGCATCGGCGCTCCTACGAGCTGGCGGCGGCGACCGGCGACAAGCTGACCCAGTCCTATGCGGTGCGGCACTTGGGTTTCGCCGACATCGGCGCCGGGCGGGTGGAGGAGGCGCGGGCCAAGCTCGACGAGTCACTTCGCTTGCGCCGCGAGCTGGACTTCCGGCCCGGGGTGGCGGCGGCCCTGCTGGCGTTGGCGCAGTTGGATTTCGAGCGGGGTGAGCAGGAGCTGGCGCTGCGCGAGCTGGACGAGGCGACCGAGGTGGCGCGGGAAAGCGGGTCGGACGGGGTGCTGCGCTGGATCGATCAGTTCCGCTCGGCGTTTTGAGATGACGTCGGCGATTTGACATACCGGACACGCGGCAGGTGGATGCGGCAGCGCCTGTGGCGTGACACCCTGGGACGGTGTCAAACCGGACAAATAATGTGATTGTGGTCGGGGCGGGAGTGGGCGGGCTGGCCTGCGCACTCCACCTCCGGACGACCGGGTGCGAGGTCACCGTGCTAGAGCGGGACTGCGCACCGGGCGGGCGGCGCGACGCCGTGCTGGAGCTCGATGGCTTCCGCTTCGACACCAGTCCGCCACACCCCACGACTATGGAGGCGCTGACACCCGAAGCCCTGACGCCGGAGGCCCTGGCGGCGCCGCTGCGCGCGGTCGGCGAGCACCTCGGCGACTGGATCGACATGCTGCCGCTCGACCCGATCTGCCGCGCGCACTATCCCGACGGCACAACCATTGACGTGCATGCCGAGCCGGACCGGACGGCGGCGAGCATCTCGGCGGCGTGCGGTGCGAAGGAGGCTGGTGCCTACCTGAGGTTTCTCAAGCTCGCGCGGTATGGCGTGCCGCCACGTGCGGTGTTGCGCGACGAACGGACGCGCAGGCTGTTCGGCGCGGCGGCGCTGTTCGGCTTCCCGGTCGTCGAAAACGCTTGGTACCCAACCGGTGGCGCCAACGCGGTGCCCCGGATGCTGGCCGGCGTCGCGGAGAAGCACGGGATCTCCATCCGGTACCAAATGGAAATCAACGGATGGGAAGGCCGTGGCGATCGGGTGACGGCGGCCAGAACCGTTGATGGGGAAAGGCTTCCGGTCGACGCTGTGGTCATGCCCGGCCAGCGGCGGGTGCGAAGCGCGTCGCATCTGGTGCTACACCTGGGTTCCAGCGCACGCTTCTCGAAGATCGCGCATCACAACCTCCACTTCGCAAGGACGTGGCGGCTGGCGCGGCACGAGCTGCTGACCCGGGGCGAGCTGATGAGCGACCCGACATTGCTGCTCAGCGCGCCCGGCCAGACCGATCCGGGAGCCGCCGGGGTATACCGGGTCATCGTCCCGGTGCCGAATCTCAGGGCCGCTCCGGTGCCCTGGGGGACGCGTGCCACCAGGACCTACGCCGGTGAGATAATGGCGATCCTCGAGGCCAGGGGGTACCTGGATCTGGGCGCGTCCGTCCGCGTGTCCTATGTGGTCAGCCCGAGAGACTGGGCCGAGATGGGGATGGTCGACGGGGTCCCGTGCGCGGGCGGGGGGCGTGCGGCCTCGCCGCACCCGGCCCGTGCCAACGTGGTGATCGCCGGGTCGGGGCTCGAATCGGGCAGACTTGCCGCTCAGCGAGTGATCGGAGCTCTATGATGACACGTGAGGACGATCTTGTCGAGCTGGTCGACGAGGTCGGGGAGGCGTGCGGCACCGCCACGGTGGCGCAGGCGCACTCCGCCCCCGGGATGAGGCACCGCGCCTTCTCCGTGCACCTGTTGGACGCCCACGGCCGGATGCTGCTGCAGCAGCGCGCCGCAGGGAAGACCCGGTTCGCGCTGCGCTGGGCCAACGCGGCCTGCGGGCACCCGGCGCCCGGGGAGGCCGTGGGCCTGGCGGCGAGGCGGCGCCTGGCCGAGGAGGTCGGCATCAGCGGCGTAGAGCTGACCGAGATAGGTGTGTATGGATATCGGGCGGTGGATCCGGCGACCGGACGGGTCGAGGATGAATATGATCACGTGCTGCTGGGTATTCTCGGCGGCTCGCCCGAACTCGCGCGGTTCGATCCCTCGGAAGTCGCGGCGCTGCGCTGGGTACCCCCTGAAGATCTTTTAAAAGAACTTGCGATCCGCCCCGAGGACTTCGCGCCGTGGCTGGCCGGTGTGACGGATGTCGCCCTGGGCAATTGATTTGGCGGAACCGGTCGGCGTCACATATGCTTGCGCAGCCTCCCAGCGGGGCCGTCAAAGCTTGTGCGATGATGCTCTAGCGAGATGGTCGAGAGTCCCCATCGTCTAGCGGCCTAGGACGCCGCCCTTTCAAGGCGGTAGCGCGGGTTCGAATCCCGTTGGGGGCACGACGCAACGATGCAGGTCACCACCTCTTTGAGTGGCAACCTGCATCGGTTCTTTTCTGCTTCTGGAGTTACTCAGTCAGCGGATCGTCAGCGGAGTCATCAAAAACGTCCTTGATTCGTTTCTCAAACTCGTTCGGCGCGTGTGTGTAGAGGTTGAGCGTTGTCGATGCGTTCTCGTGTCCCATGACCTTCTGTACGATGTTGACCGGAACACCATCGGATACGAGCCACGTCGCGTACGAGTGACGTAGGTCATGGAAGCGGATACCTCCAGCAGCATTCACGGCCACGTGAGCGACCGCGTCGCGCTCGGTGGTGAACTCCTTATCCCACGTCATCCCGTCCTCATCCGGCCACGTGGCGCGCCACTTATCGGGTGCCAGATCGACAACCGCGCCGAGTAACCCGGCCTGCACGAGCGCCGGTCGCCAGACTTCACGCCGGAACGTCGAGCGCAGCGGCGGAAGGCCTGTCCGCGTCGCGAAAACGAGGCTGGTCGAGTCAACCTCGCCCTTGGCGGACCTGAGTGCTTGCAGCTCGTCTGCGAGGAACCGTGGTATCGGGATCGTGCGCACGCCCGCCTTGGACTTGGGGAACGGCTTGATGCTGCGTGACCCTCCTGTCTCGATGACCACCTGGACAACGCGCAGGATGTCCCGGTTAAGGTCGATGTTCGACCAGGTAAGGCCCACGCACTCACCCCAACGCAAGCCGCTCCCCGCAGGCAGCGCCACAAGCGCCCGGTGCTCGACGGGCACGGTAGGTAGGAGCTTGTCGAAGAACTCCGTTTTGCTCAAGGCCAGCGCAGGCCGCTTAGGTTTGTGCGTGCTGGGCAGCTTGACCCCCTCGCATGAGTTGAACGGGATAAGCCGCGCCCGTACTGCCGACCCGAGCACCATCGATAGCGTGGTGTGGCACTTGGCGACAGACGCGGGCGCCAGGCGCCGGCTCAGCTCGTTGACCCACTCCTGCACACTCAGGTGCTCGATCTTCGCCAGCGGCCACTGCCCCCACTTCGGCAGCAGGTGCACGCGCATCACAGACTCTGTGCGCTCCTGTGTGCGCGTCTCGACGTGCCGAGCATCGAGCCACCGTTGGGCGTGCGTGCTGAACAGCAGTTTCCCGGCCTTCGGGTCGATGTAGGTGCCTCGGTTCAGGCTTTGTTCGATTTCTGCGAGGTAGGCGTTTGCCTCCTTCCTCGTCTTGAAGGTTTTGGCTTTCTGGTCTCCGGCGGGGTCGCGCCAGTTGGCGCGGAAGTTGCCTGCCGGTGTTTTGGACACGTGGCCCATGCTCTTGCTGTCTCCTTACGGTGAGTGACCCCGTCTGATGTGGACGGGCGACGGATGGATCAGGTAGCGGTAGCGGGTCGCCGGTGGCTCAAAGTGCCTTCTCGGCGGGTTTTCGGGGTCTGTTCGCGGGTGCCGCTACCCGCTACCTCAAGGCGTTTGGTAGGTGTTTCAGCAGCTCTTAGGCCCGCGATCAGGTAGCGGGGCGGGTAGCGTTGCCGCTACCGGTAGCGGGCGGTCCGCTACTGCCGCTACCTCTCCTGACTCGCGTCAATGATTACGCTGGGTAACTGTGTGGCGGGATGTGCGCACGCTGTGCGGGTGTGCGCACGACCGGGTTTCCTATAGAAGGTGGGGGTGTGCGCACACTGGCGTACGCTGTGCGCACACCCTCGGGGTTGGTGACGGTGTGTGGTCAGTTGTCGGTGTCGTCGGGTTGGTCGTCGAGCAAGGCGTGGAAGGTCTGCTTGGGG
>Ga0209382_10004774_pt1 | contig 17900 bp, 16 predicted proteins | sample SoiMetdeltSBSDD5_FD_187599 | JGI IMG/M metagenome (GOLD analysis project Ga0209382, IMG submission 187599) | Bulk soil microbial communities from a Populus tree surrounding site in Tennessee, USA - Soil MetaG P. deltoides SBSDD5 (SPAdes) (version 2) | ecosystem: Environmental > Terrestrial >...
CTCGTCGTGACCCACCGCCGTCGCCTCCCGGACCAGCCAGACGACATCCCCTGGACTCACACGCTCGAGGCTCGCCTCCTATCCGCCTGACGGCCTCCACTTTTTCAGCAATCCCCCGCACACTACCCACGCGGCCCTTCTCTTGTCGGCTCGAAGGACCGAGCGGTACACTTGTTCGTGGTTGTGCTAGGTGGGGAGCTGGCGGTGCCCTGTAACCGGAAACCCGCTTTACGCCGGGCTGAATCCCCATCCGAGGTTCGTACGTCAACTGGTCAGGCTAACGTCGCGCGGTGTTGATGGGCTGGTCCTGCGCGGCGGCGACCCGCCAACCCCGCCAGGTGGGGAACCAAGCAACGGTACGTGGTGTTCGCCGGGTGCCGCAGGGCAACCGGGCCGGAGCAAGCGAACGTTGGGTCGCAGGTGGCGGCGTATCGGAGATGGGTGCACGACCGATCTTCTCATACCAGCGGCGGCGAGGGTGACACTGCCCTCGCCGCTTTTGCTGTGTCATCGCCTCGCCCGCCAAATTGCCCGGCCGAACTGGCAATGAACGATCGAGACGTTCGAGCCGGTACTGGCTCGATCCCGACCCCCCGCTCGCTGCTGAGCCGGCCGTCGTCGCCGGCCGCGCTCCTGCGCCAGCTTGGCCTGAAGCCGCGCCGGGGACTCTCACAGTCGTTCCTGACTGACGTCGGCGTGACGCGCCAGATCGCCTCGGCCGCCGCGCTGACCACGGAGGACGACGTCCTGGAGGTCGGCCCCGGACTCGGGATCTTGACTCAGGAGCTGGCTCGACGGGTCAGGCGCGTCGTGGCGTTCGAGCTGGATCGCGAACTGGCGGCGGTCCTGCCGCGCCTCCTGCCCGAGAACGTCCAGATCGTCCAGGGCGATGCGCTCAAACTCGAACCGGCCGACTACCTGGCGTCGCCGTACAAGCTCGTGGCAAATCTCCCCTACCAGATCACCTCGCCGTTCCTCTTCCGATACCTGAGCATCCTTCCGGCGCCGTCCGTCCTGGTGCTGATGGTCCAGCGTGAGGTCGCGGAGCGGATCTCGGCGCCGCCCGGCCAGCTCTCCTACCTGGCGGTCGCCGTGCAGTCGGCGGCGCGGCCCCGGATCGTCCGACCGGTGCCAGCCGGGGCGTTCCATCCGCGCCCACGCGTCGAGTCGGCCGTCGTCAAGCTCGATCCATTGGCCGAGCCCCTGGTTCCCGCCCAACAGCGCGACGACTTCCTGGCGCTCGTCCGCGCGGGGTTCGGCCAGCCGCGCAAGCAGTTGCTCAACTCGTTAGAGCAGGGGTTTGCCCAGGCCAGAAGCCCCGGGTGGTCTCGCGACGCGGTTCGGGAACTGCTGGAGCAGGCCGGAATCGTCGTGGCGAGGCGCCCGCAGGAACTGCGTCTCGACGAGTGGCGCACGCTCTTCGAGGCGTACCGTGTGCTCAGGGCGGACCGTGCCGGCTGAGGGCCCCCCGATTCTCAGGCTGCCCGCCTACGCCAAGGTGAACCTCGGCCTGGAGATCCTTGGGCGACGTGCTGACGGCTTTCACGAGATCGTCTCGGTGACCCAGATCGTCTCGCTGGCCGACACGGTCGAAGTAACTACCAGCGACACCCTCTCGATCGAGATGGACCCACCCCTCGTCGGCGAGGGCGACAACCTGGCCGGTACGGCCGCCCTGGCCCTGGCCTCCGACACCGGCCGCGCGCCGACCGCCGCAGTGAGGATCGTCAAGCGCATCCCGCTGGCGGCCGGGCTCGGCGGCGGCAGCAGCGACGCGGCGGCGACCCTGCGGCTGCTCGACCGACTCTGGGGAACCAGTCTCGGCACAGCCAGGCTGACCCGGATCGCCGCTGCCCTCGGCTCAGACGTCCCGCTCTTCCTCGGCGGCGGGCTGAGCCTGGTCCGGGGTCGCGGCGAGATCGTCGCGCCGCTGAAGTCGACGGCGCCGTACGCCCTCCTGCTCATGTACCCCGGCGGCGCCCCGCCGGACAAGACTCGCGCGCTCTATGAAGCGCTAAGTCCGGGCGACTTCGGCGACGGCTCGGCGACACGGTCGCTGGGCGACTGGCTGCGGGCATGCCGGTCCGTCCAGGAGGCGGCGCTCGTCAACGGATTCGACGCCGCGGCCGACCGCGTCTACCCCGGGTTCGCCGGGCTCCGAGCCGAGCTCGTCGGCCTTCTTGGAAGGCCGGTCCATCTCTCGGGAGCCGGGCCGACGCTCTTCGCGCTGTTCGATCGCTCAGGCACCGCGCGAACAGCGGCTGAGCAAGTCCGCCGTCCCGGCCTCATCACCTTCGTCGCCCGCTCGGTCGCCCGGCGCCCTCCTATCCGCGCGCCGCGCTCGCGAGAGTAGACAGAACGGGAGAACCTCCTGATCTCGGAGGATTGCGCGGCGAACGTCGCCGAGCCGCCGGTACCGCTCTGCTAGACTGCCTCGACGTGAGCATGTCTACAGGAGGCGCCGTGGCCGATCCGGGCCGCGTGTGGGACGCCGCGCTTGGCGAGCTTCGGCTCGGCATGAGCCAGGCCAACTATGAGTCGTATCTGGCCGGTACCAGGGCGACCGCGTTCGAGGACGACGAGCTGACCGTGACCGTCGGCAACCCGCTGGTGCGCGAGACGCTCGAACAGCGGTTCCGCCAGCATATCCTCCGCGCCCTCTACGACGTCGTCGGACGCCCGTGCCGCGTGCAGCTCGTCTCGGGCGGAGCCCGCCCGGCGAACGGCGCCGACGGCTACGGCATGTTCGCGCTCGCCGACAGTCAGCAGGCACCGGCATCCCGGCCGTCGTCCCGGCGCAACGGACGCGCCGCAACCGCCGAGCCGCCAGCCCAGGCCGGGTGGGAGGGCTCGCCCCTCAACGCCCGATCGACGTTTGAACGCTTCGTGGTCGGCAGCGCGAACCGGCTGGCGCACGCCGCCGCGCAGGCCGTCGCGGATGCGCCCGGACAGGCGTACAATCCGCTGTTCTTGTACGGCGGCGTTGGCCTCGGGAAGACACACTTGCTGCACGCCATCGGCCACGAGGTACTCAAGCGGGGACTGAGCGTCGTCTACGTCTCATCCGAAACATTTACAAATGACTTGATCGAAGCGATCCGCGAGCACCGCACTGACGAGTTTCGGACACGGTACCGGCGCGCCAGCATCCTGATGATCGACGATATACAATTCATTGCCAGCAAGGAACGCACGCAGGAAGAGTTCTTCCATACCTTCAACGCGATCCACGAGGGCGGCGGCCAGATCATCCTGACCAGCGACCGCACCCCGAAGGCGATCCCGACGCTAGCGGACCGACTCCGCTCCCGGTTCGAGATGGGATTGATCGCCGATATTCAGGCGCCAGACCTGGAGACGCGCATCGCGATCCTCAGGTCGAAACTTAACGGACGCATCGCGATTCCAGGCGACGTCCTGGAGCTGATCGCGCAGAAGGTTCATACCAACATTCGGGAGCTGGAAGGCTCGCTAAATCGAATCACCGCGTACGCCATGCTCCACGGCCGCCCGGTGTCGCGCGAGCTGGCCGCCGAAGCGCTCGCCGATCTCGTGGCTCCGGCCGCGATCAACCGTGAGCCGCCCCAGATCCTCGACGCCGTCGCCAGGCATTTCGGCGTAACCGTCGACGAGTTGCAAAGCAAAGCGCGCCACAAGCAGATCGTGGCCCCGCGCCATCTCGCGATGTACCTCTTGAGAGAAGATGCTCGGCTGTCGTATCCTCAGATCGGCGCGATGCTCGGAGGACGCGATCACACCAGCGTCCTCCACGGATGCCGGGCGATCGGTCTCGACGTCGAGCGAAACGGCCGGGCCACGAACGATGCACGAGCTGTTCGCGACCTTTTGCGATTGGAGCGTTCATAGTAGCCGCACAGTCGCCAGGACGTTCGAGAATCGGTCCGCACGATGAGCAGAGACGTCGCGATTCCGTGTCCGGGCGGCGAAAGCGGATCCGGCGTCTCGCCTCGAGCGCGATGCCAGGAGATGGCGCGACAGCGCCCACCCCGGTCTCCGGCAATCTCAGGTTATGATAGTGAAGGGCTTTCTCGTGCTTTTCACCGGGGTGGCACCCTATAATGGCGCCTACGTCATTTGACGTATGCTTTCGTTCTTCCGGTTGAATGGGCAGGGAGCCGAGTGATCATGGGACGCACGGTTATTCTTCGGATGGTCGGGGACATTCGAGAAGATGCGGACCTGACACAAAGTTCTGTAAGAGGTTGCCCGGACTCCGGAAGTAGCCCTGCGCCGGGGCAACAGGAGTTGTAGCGAGATGGACCGCACATTGATGGTCGAAGCGAATCAGGGCGCCTCGACGACAGCCGGATCGGACGATCAGGCCCCACCGCAAGGCGGGGGCTCCACGCGTCGCGGACCGCGCAGGATCCAACGTCCAGACGATCTTGCCGCCGCGATCAAGCGCGTGATGGCCACACGCGGCCTGTCGACTCGCGAGGTCGTCCGGCGTGTACCGCGACGTCACGTTGGCACCGTCTATCGGCTCCTCGCCGGCCGCACGACCGATCCGTGGGCCAGCACCGTGGTGTCGCTCTGCACCGCGTTGGACGCCGATCCGGACGAACTGCTTGGCGTTGAGGACGCGATCGAGATCCTCGATCCGGAGCTCCGCAACACGTTGACGGACATTCAGCGCCTGGCGGAAGAAGATCGCTGGCTGGCCCTCGACATGCTGCGTTCCGTGCTCGCTCGTCGGCTGCACGGCCTGCGTGGACCGAAGAGCTCGAGCTCCTCAGACAGTGCCGGGGCCGAGACAGGCGCATCGGACGAATGATGAGCGTGAGCTGACGTCGTGCGCTGTCCCGGCCGGCTCGGGGGAGACGAGCCGTCGGGTCGGCCGTGGCATCGTTCGCCATGATGCTCCGCCGGAACCTGCATCGTCGCCGGCGCATCGTGTCAGTCTCGAACACGTCGATCCCGTTCTGACGGTACAATACCCGGGCCGATGCCGAAGACCCCGCCCGCGCAGACGGCCCTGTTTGCGTCGCCGCCTCCCGAGCGACAGCCGCTGGCAGCGCGGATGCGTCCGCGCACCCTTGACGACGTGGTCGGCCAGCGTGCCTTGCTCGCCCCTCGACAGCCGCTACGGCGCGCCGTCGAGTCCGGCCGCGCTGGATCGCTGGTCCTCTGGGGGCCACCCGGCTCGGGCAAGACGACGCTCGCCCGCCTGATCGCCGCCGCGTCCGGTGCGGACGTCGAGCAACTCAGCGCCGTGACGGACGGCGTCGCCGACCTGAAGCAGGCGATCGGCCGCGCACGCGCGCGATCGAACCCGACCGTCCTGATCGTCGACGAGATCCACCGCTGGTCGCGGTCGCAGCAGGCCGCCCTGCTGCCTCACGTCGAGGACGGTCTGGTCAGCCTGATCGGCGTGACCAGCGAGAATCCGTACTTCGACATCATTGCCCCGTTGCGCTCTCGCCTGAGGATCTTCCACCTCGAACCACTGGACCAGGATGACGTCCTCGCGATCGTACGGCGAGCCCTCGAAGACGAGGAGCGCGGCCTCGGCTCGCTGGGCCTGGAGATCGCCGACGACGCGCTCGACATGCTCGCCACGCTCGCGGCTGGCGATGCCCGCACGGCGCTGAACGCCCTGGAGGCCGCCGCCGAGGCGACGCGCGGCGCCGGCCAGACCCGGATCGAGCCCCAGACCGTCGTCGAGGCGATGCAGGCCCGCCAGGTCCGGTACGACCGCCAGGCCGACGACCACTATCAGACGGCGTCTGCCTTCATCAAGTCGATTCGCGGATCAGACCCTGACGCGGCCGTCTTCTGGCTCGCGAAGATGGTCGTCGCCGGCGAAGACCCTCGTTTCATCGCTCGCCGCCTGGTGATCCTGGCCTCTGAGGACGTCGGCAACGCCGATCCGATCGCGCTGGTCGTCGCTCAGGCTGCCGCCCAGGCCGCCGAGCTGGTCGGCTGGCCCGAGGCGGAGCTGATTTTGAGCCAGGCGACCCTCTACCTGGCGATGGCGCCCAAATCGAACGCGGCGCTCAAGGCGCTCAGCGCGGCGAAGGCCGCCATCGCCGAAGGCGCTCCCACCGAGGTTCCACTCCACCTGCGCAACGCCTCGTTCGCCGGGGCGCGCGGTATGGGCTACGGACGCGGCTACATCTACCCGCACGACCACCCGGGCCACTGGGCGCGCCAGCAGTACCTGCCTGACGGCGTCGAGGGGCCGTTCTACAACCCGTCCGACCAGGGCTACGAGGTCAAGCACCAGGCCCGCCTCGCCGACCGCCGCGCGCAGGCCACCGAACCGAACGGCGGCCCGGCCGCGGAGTAGGCGTCCTTCGCCCCCTGGGACCGCCGCGATCCTCGCCGCAGCGGGCGCAGCCCGCTCAACCCCCTCCCCATCCCGGACCTCGCAGCAACGCCGGATCGGCGCCGATGACCCCGCTTCGCGGGGTGCCGCGAGGATCGCGGCGGTCCCAGAAGACTCTCAGCACGTCTCCTGGACCAACACTACAGGCCCGGCTCGCTCACGCTCGTGGCGCAAAGGCTCGCCAGTGCAACGTGGACGCGCTCAACTGTCAGGACTGCGAGCGGCTCCGACCTGACCACGCGCACACGCGGCCCCAGCGGCGACCACACCACCGGGTCCGTCGGGCCGAACAGCGCCAGCGTCGGCACGCCGAGCAGTCCGGCCAGGTGCGACAGCCCCGAGTCGTTCCCGAGAAACGCCCGCGCCCGCCGCAACACCGCCGCCACCACTCCAAGCGGCCGATCGAGCAGCACCAGCGATCGGTTACGCGTCGCGGCGCCGAGTCGAGCCACCGTCTCGGCATCGGCCGGACCGCCAAGAACCAGCGACGGCATCCCATACCGCTCCTCCAGCGCGTCGATCACCGCCGCGAACCGCTCGGCCGGCCAGTTCTTGGTCGGCGATCCGCTCCCTGGATGCACCGCCACGAACGCCCGCCCCTTCAGTCCCAGCGCCAACAGCTCCTCGCGGGCCTGGCGCTCGCTCCCGGTTGAGGAGCGCAGCGACGGCAGTTCGAGCGGATCAGCGAGCTCGATGCCGAGCGGTCGAAGCGTCTCCACCAGGTGCCGGGCCACGTGGACCGGACGGCCCGGGGGCGGCCTGGACGGCGCCACCACAACCTGGGACGCCCCGCGCGCCGTCAACGCCCTGGCTAGCACCCCATCAGGGTCCGCGCACCAGGCAACCGCCGAATCCAGCCCGAGAAACGGATCGTCCGCCAACGGCGCACCCGCCACGAACAGTCGTGTCACCCGTGGGTCGTCGAACGCCAGGCAACGGTCAACCAGGTTGCTGGAGGCGAGCAGCGGCAGGGCGGCCGGGTTACCAGCCATCTCGATCTTTGCGGACGGGAACCGTTGCCTCAGCGCCTGAATCGCCGGCAGCGTCACCAGCGTGTCGCCGATCGCCCCCGGCCGCAGCACCAGGATCCGGGACACCATGCCGCCCGCTACTTAGTTGCGCGAGAACGGGCCGATGCTTGGGCCGTCGATTGCCCGGCCGAATAGCCGCGCGTTCTCGATCTCGCGGCGCAGCAGGTCGCGGGCCTGCTGGAGGCGATCGGCCGCCGAGTCGGTCTCCAGAAACGACTGCCGCTCGCGAGCCGGTAGCCCGAGGGTAGCTGCCGCCAGATACGAGAGCCGATCGACGTCCGCCACCAGCTCGGCGCGGTCCGGCAGGCGCGCGGCCCCCCGTACGTCCCGGAGGTACCGTAGGAGCCGATCGGCCACGTCTGTGACCAGCTCGTCGGCGGCCGGCTCTCCGTCCGGCTCCAGCACCACGACCCGTCCCACCAGATACGGCTCGCGCTGAATGAGCTCCTCCAGCCGAAAACGTCGTTGCCCGAACGTCATCAGGTTCATTCGCCCGTCCGGCAGCCGCTCGACTTCGGCGATCCGCGCCACCGTCCCGATCTCGAACGGCTCGGCCGGACCGCCGACCTCGACCCCCTCCTTGATCAGGCAGACGCCGAACAGGTTGTCGGTCACGACGCACGTCCCGATCATCAGCTTGTACCGCTCCTCGAAAATGTGGAGCGGGAGCGGCAGCGACGGGAACAGCACCGTGTTGAGGGGGAAGAGCGGCAGCTCTCGTGCGTTGTCGGTCACCTGAATCCTCGAGACATGCTCCAATGATGGTCGCTCATTGGCCGGCTCGCGTCAAACTGGACCTCAAGAGCTCAAGAGCCGGCCACGACTCACCGTCAGTTGTTGACAGCAGGCAGGCACCCATCTACGATGCAAGCCTGTCGTCCTGGCCGCCTTAGCCTGCCCAGCTTGCCCAGCTTGCCCCGACGAAGGAGGGGAAGGAAGGGTAGGAGGGGTCGAGCGCGGTCTTGTTCCGCCTACCGCGAGGTGCACCATGCGCGCTTCCCCACGTTCGAACGCCGTCAGCCGCCGAGCCTTCCTCCGACTGGCCGTCGTCGCCAGCGGGTCCGCCCTGCTGGCCGCCTGCCAGCAGCAGCCGGCGCCCCCTCCTTCGTCGGGGCAAGCTGCGAAGCCCGCCGAGACGAAGCCGGCTGAGGCTGCGAAGCCGGCCGCTCCAGCCGCGGCTGCCCCAACCGCGGCCCCCGCCAAGCCGGCGGAGGCCGCCAAGCCGGCTGCCGACGCCAAGCCAGCGGCTGCCGCGCAGCCGGCCCCCGCTGCGAAGCGCGGCGGTACGTTCACCTACGCCGAAGCTGGCGACTTCAACAGCTTCAACCCGTGGGCCGTCACCGCCACCAACCAGGCGATGTACAACCTGACGTTCGGTCGGCTGCTGTACAAGGACGTCAACAGCAAAGAAGTCGCTGACATGGCCGAGTCCTGGGAGATGGCGAAGGACGGCCTCTCGTTCACCGTCAAGATGAAGCAGGGCATCAAGTGGCACGACGGCAAGGAGCACGTCGCGGACGACTACGTCAAGATGTTCGGCTACACCAAGGACGACACGCTCCTCAAGAACGCCGCGGTCAAGAAGTTTCAGGGCTACATCGCACCGATCAAGGACATCAAGGCCGCGGACCAGTACACCGTCAGGTTCGAGTTCGGAGCGCCAGTCCCGTACATTGCCGATCTGATCGACTACTGGCATGCGATCCGCATCGAGGACATGGCCGATCCGGACTTCATGAAGAAGCCGCCCCTCGGGACCGGCCCCTTCAAGATGGCCGAGTGGCAGCCGAACCAGTTCGCCCGGTTCTCACGCCACGCCGAGTACTTCGTCAAAGATCAGCCGGTCGTCGACGAGGTCATGTTCAAACGGCTCGAGAAGGCCGAGACGCTGATCCCCAATCTCCAGTCCGGCGGCGTCGATTCGGTCCTGGTCACCAGCGCCGCTGACATCGCCCCACTCCAGGGCAACGCCGACCTGAAGATCGAGACCTTCGACATTGGCAGCGTCTACAACATCCAGGTGAACTGCACCAGGCCGCCGTTCGACAAGAAGGAGGCGCGCCAGGCACTCTCGTACTCCCTCAACCGCGAAGAGATGGCGAAGACCGCCTTCTTCGGCGTCTCGAAGCCGATCGCGACGCCGTTCTACAGCCCCAACTCGCTCGCCTACCGCGAGGATCTGCTCAACGCCCACAAGTTCGACCTCGACAAGGCAGCGAAGCTGCTGGAGTCGGCCGGCCTCAAGAACCTCGAGATCTCGACCAGCGTTACCCCGCGCTGGCCGCAGATGAAGCTCTTCATGTTGCTGTGGCAGGCTGACTTGGCGAAGATCGGCGTCAAGCTGACCGTCAATGAGGTCGAGACGGCCAAGTTCTACGAAATCGCCACCGATCCCAACATGCAGGGCGCCGAGCTTCATCCGTGGCTCAACGGCCGCTTGCTGCGGGACCCGGCCATCCTCTGGAGCTCACAGGCAAACTTCCGGGGCAACGAGCGGAACATCTTCGGCTACCGGAACCCAGAGCTCGAGAAGCTGGTCGCGGACGGCGCCGTCGAGATCGATTCGGCCAAGCGCAAGCAGATGTACCAGCGACTGAACGAGATCGTCGTCGACGATGCCTACCTGATCCACGTCGCCACGGATCCGCGGATCTGGGCGATGAAGAAGGGCGTCAACAACTTCAGCGTTGACTTGATCGGCAACATCATCGTCGGGCCGACGTCGGTTACCAGCTAGCCTGCCTTTCGGCTCACGTCGATGGTGGATCGCTAGATGCAGCGGTATCTCGCTCGTCGCCTGCTGTTGCTGGTGCCGACGCTGCTGCTCGCGTCGGTCCTGATCTTCGCCATCATCACGCTATCGCCGGGCGACCCGGTGCGGATGATGCTCGGGACGCAAGCCACGCCGGAGGAGATCGCCGTCGAGCGGGAGCGCCTCGGTCTCGACAAACCGGTCCCGGTCCGCTACGCCATCTGGCTGTCAGACGTCACGCAGCTCAACCTGGGCATGTCACAGTCGAACCGGCGGCCGGTCGCCGACCTGATCGCCGACGCCCTGCCGTACACACTGCGGCTCGCCCTGATCTCGCTGGCCGTCGCCATGCTGATCGGCTTCCCGCTCGGCATCGTGGCCGCCGTCAACGCGAACCGCCGCCTGGACGCGATGATCACGGGGTTCAATTCGCTGGGGCTGTCGATGCCCACGTTCTGGTTCGGCCTGTTGCTGATCCTGCTGTTCGCCGTCCAGCTCAAGTGGCTGCCGGCCTCAGGCGTCGGCGAGCCAGGACGCCCGCTCTACGAGCGGCTGCACTATCTGATCATGCCGGTCGCGACGATCGCGGTCTCGAACATGTCCGTCTTCTCACGCTACGTGCGGTCGGCGATGATCGACGTACTGAGCGCCGACTACGTCCGCACCGCCCGCGCCAAGGGCCTCGCCGAGAAGGTGGTCGTCACCCGTCACGCGCTCCGCAACGCGATGATTCCGGTGATCACCATCGTCGGCATCCAGTTCGGCCGGCTGCTCGGCGGCGCCGTGGTGACCGAGTCGGTGTTCGCCTACCCGGGGATCGGCCGACTGGTGATCAACTCGATCCAGAACCGCGACTATCCCGTGGTGCAGGCGACGTTGATGCTGGTGGTCCTGATCTTTCTGATCACCAACATCATTGTCGATGCCTCGTACGCCTACCTCGATCCACGGGTGAAGCTGGAGCGCGCGCGGTGACGGCCGACGGGTCGACGGAGCCGGCTGGGCCGGTCATGGCGCAGCGCGCTGTGCTTCCCGAGGGCGTGCGGGCAGCCGTGTCGTCGGGCTCGCCGAGGCTCGGCACGCTACGGCGGCTCACCCGAAGCCGCAAGGGCGTCGTCGGCCTCACATTCCTGGTCGTCCTGATCCTCGTGGCGGGGCTCGGCCGCTTCGTGGTCCCCTACGATCCGAACGCCGTCCACCCGGCCGATCAGCTGGCGCCCCCGTCTTCGACCTACTTGCTCGGCACGGACGAGCTCGGCCGCGACGTACTCAGTCGTGTGATCACGGCGGCGTGGCCCGCGGTGCAGGCAGGCGTGCTCGCCGTGGCGCTGGCAGGTCTGGTCGGCAGCGTCACCGGCCTGCTGGCCGGCTATTTCGGCGGCTGGCTGGACGCTGCGATCGGCCGGGTCTGGGACACCCTGCTGGCGTTCCCTGCCATTTTCCTGGCCATCGGGATCGTCTCGATCCTCGGGCCGGGCCAGTTCAGCGGCGTGCTGGCGATCGCGATCATCAACATGCCGGTCTCGTCTCGACTGGTCCGGGCCGTGACCGTCTCGGCTCGCAACGCCGATTACGTCGAGGCGGCGCGTGCGCTCGGCTGCTCGGACCGGCGGGTGATGGTCTCCCACATCCTCCCGAACTGCATCGCGCCGCTGATCGTCCAGATGGCGATCGCCGCGCCCGACGCGATCCTGGTCGAGGCGACGCTCAGCTTCCTGGGCCTCGGCGCCCCGTTGCCGGCCCCCACCTGGGGCAACATGCTTGGCAGCGCCCAGACGTATCTGGCCCGCTCCTGGGTCTACGCTCTGGCGCCCGGCCTGGCGATCACGCTGACGGTCATCGGCCTCAACTACTTCGCAGACGCGCTCCAGGACGCCCTGGACCCCCGCCGGATCCGGGCCGGCAGCGGCACCGCCTGACTCCTACGTTTCCCAGCCGAGAAAGTCGCACACCGCCTTGCCCATCACCTTCTCCAGATCCTCGCCCTTCAACCAGGGCAGCGCCTCGGTGAACAGCCGCACGCACTGCCGGTACGTACACTGCATCCGGGTGATATCCGTGCCCCAGAACGTCCGGTCCGGCCCGAACGCCTCGTACATCTGCTTCAGGTACGGATGGATGCTGGTGAACGGATACGGGTCACTGGAGTAGTGCGGCGCACCGGTCGCCTTGAGCGCGACGTTCGGATACCTCGCCAGCGCCACCAGCTCCGGCATGTGCGTGAACGCGTCCGGCCCCTTGTTGTGGGCCGTGCCGCCCAGCCCGCCACAGTGGTCCACAATCAGCTTCAGTCCAGGATGCCGCTCGGCGATCTGTCCCACGGTCGGGAGAAAGCGCGACGCCTGGAGCGCGATCGGGACGTCGGCCTTCTCCGCCGCCGCCCAGAGCCAGTCGAGCGAACCGTCAGACGGCCAGGACCTCTGGTGCGGCGCGTGAAACGTGAACCGCAGGCCCAGCATCCCCGGCTGACGCTTCCACCCTTCAACCAGCCCGCGACTCTCCGGCCTGTCGAGCGGAAAATTCCCGAGGATCGCGAACCGTTCCGGGTACTTCTTCGCCGCCTCGATCGCCACGGCTCCAGCGTTCGGGTCCCAGCCGGGCGGATGGATGATCGCGGCGTCAACTCCAGCCTCGTCCATCTCCGCCAGCAGCTCCTCCGCCGAGAACGAGCTGATCTGGCGGTGCGTCAGCGTGCCAGGAACGCCGCTCTCCCAGATGTGAACCTGCGCATCGACAACTCTCATATCCCTCACCCCTCGCCCCTCGCATCTGCGTCAGTCCCAGCCCCACCAGGCGCAGACGGCCTTCCCCATCACCTTCTCGAGATCCTCACCCTTGAGCCAGGGCAGCTCCTCGGTGAACATCGTCACGCACTGGCGCCACGAGCACGGCATCTTGCTGATGTCCGTCCCCCAGAACAGCCGGTCCGGCCCGAACGCGTCGAAGATCTGCTTCAGGTACGGGTGCATGCTCGTGTACGGGTAGGAGCCGCTCGAATAGCCAGGCGCGCCCGTCGCCTTGACCGCCACGTTCGGATGCTTCGCCAACGCCACCAGTTCCGGCATGTGGGTCATCGCGGCGTCGTCCTTCAGCGTCGTGTTGCCGCCGCGCCCGCCAAGGTGGTCGATCGTCAATCTCAAGCCCGGGTGGCGCTCGGCAATTTCGCCGACCTCCTCGAGTGTCTCCGTCGCCAGCATCGCGATTGGCACGCCAGCCTGTTCGGCAGCAGCCCACAGCCATTCGAGCGAGCCGTCGCGGATCCAGTTCAGCTCCGGATCGCGCAGGAAGCCGTACCGCAGCCCGAGGTTGCCCGGCTGCTGGCGCCACGTCATCACCTTCGGACGACTCGCCTCCGGTTCCTCCAGGGGGACCTTACCCATGATCGCGAACCGACCTGGGTACGCCTCGACCGCTTCGTCGGCCAGGACGTCGTCGCGCTTGCCCCAGCTTGGCGGGTGAATGACGGCCGCGTCGATGCCGCCCGCGTCCATCAGCGCGATAGCCTCGGCCGCTGAGAACTCCGTGACCTGTCGATGGGCCTGGTTGCCCGGCAGACCGCCGCTCCAGATGTGAATCTGGGCGTCCACGATGCGCATGACGTACCCCTTCGTAAAGCGTGCAGCCGACAACTTGCTCCCCTCTCCCTTGCGAGGGAGAGGGCCATGGGGAAACAGGGGCCCCATGGTAGGTGTGATTGGGGTTAGGGCTATCTAAGACTTCCAGCGTAGCTGACGCCGTCCTTCATCACCAGCGCCAGCGCCTCGCGTCGACGAACGACCGTGATGTCCGTCAGTGGGTCGCCGTCCACGACCAGCAGGTCGGCGCGCTTGCCCGCCTCCAGCGTACCCACCACGCCATCGACACGCAGGCATTCGGCCGAGCGACGGGTGCTGACTTCGATCGCTTCGGCAGGCGTCAGGCCGGCGTCGACCAGCAACTCCAGCTCGAGCGCCGTCTCGCCGTAGCCGTACCCGCCGATGTCGGTGCCCATCGCGATCTTCACGCCTGCTCGCCGGGCCAGCGCGAAGCTCTTGAGGTGGTCCTCGCGCATCCCGCGCGCCCGGATCTGTTTGAACTCCGGCCCGATCGTCCCGTGCCAGCGGTAGACCGCGAACGTCGGGACGTACCACGTGCCCCGTCTGGCCATCTCGGCGACCACTTCCTCGGTCAGCCATCCGCCGTGCTCGATCGTGTCGACGCCCGCCTGAACCGCCATCAGCAGGCCCGGCCCGCCGAGCGCGTGGCAGGCCACCGGCACACCCGCCATGTGCGCCTCGTCGACGATCGCCTCGACCTCCTCACGGGTGAAGAGCTGCCGTCGCGGATCGACCTTCGGCGAGCTCACGCCACCGGTCGTGGCGATCTTGATGCAATCAGCCCCGGACCGCAGCACCTCGCGGACCTTCGCGCGGGCCTCGTAGGGGCCGTTACAGCCGGGGCTGGGCAGGCCGGGCACCGCCGGCGAGACCAGCCCCTGCGCGGTCGTCGGGTCGGCGATGCCGTTGGTCGGCGAGACGATCGTCAGGCTACATTGGAGTCGCGGACCGGGGATCAAGCCACGATTCACCGCCTCGCGGAACCCGGCATCCAGCCCGCCGAGGTCGCGAGCAGTCGTGCAGCCGACCTCCAGTGTCGTCCGGAGGGCGGCCACCGTCTCGGCGGCCAGCAGCATCAGGCTCTTGTCCTGGTGCGAAATCAGGTTCATGCCCCAGTGCGCGAAGTGCGCGTGACAGTCGATCAGGCCCGGCATGATCGTCTTGCCATCCAGGTCGATGACTCGCACCTCCGACCCGAAGTCGCGCTGCTGGCTGACCTCCGCGATGCTGTCGCCATCCACCACGACGGTCGAGCCCGGCCGCGCCGCGCCGCCGCTGCCGTCGATCAGAACCCCGTTGACGAGCGCCGTGACCATCGCGTCCCTCCCCACCCTGGCGTTGGCGAGCCAGCCCGGCTGCCACACATGATCGCACCCGACGGCCATTCTGTCATCGTGTCCATTCTGTCCAAGGGGTCCCCCGCACAGCACTCGTCCCTCGCCAATCCCCCATCCTCTCAATCCTCTCCATCCCGTCTTCGTCGTCCTCCTCGCCCCTCGCCCCTTGCCCCTTGCCTTGTGCGCTATAGTGCCGCGATCCTCGTGCCCCGCGCGGGGGCCAGAAAGCGAGGCAAGCCGATGCTCTCGACAGGAGCAGGCGCGCTGGCCGGCAAGGTCGCACTCATCACTGGCGCCGCGACCGGCATCGGACGGGCCAGCGCCATCCTCTTCGCCCGCGAGGGCGCCCGAGTCATCCTGGTCGACGTCCGCCTCCCCGAGCTTGAAGCGGCCGTCGCCGCCGTCCGCGAGGCCACCGACCGCGACGAAGCAGCCACCTACGTCGTGGCGGACCTTTCGCAGCCGGACGCCTGCGCGAACGCCGTGGAGCAAGGCGTTCAGACCTATGGCCGCCTCGACGTCCTGTTCAACAACGCCGGCGTCGGGACGCTCCGGGTCGGCGGCACCGTCGAGACGATCGACCTCGAACGCTGGGACCTGGCGCTCGACGTCAACGTCCGCGCGATGTACCTGGTCAGCAAGGCGGCCATCCCGCACCTGCGTGCGGCCGGCAGCGGTGCGATCGTCAACACCGCCTCGGTCGCAGCGCTTCGGTCGTCGCGCCCCCGCCCGAGCCACGCCTACGCCGCCTCGAAGGGCGCCGTCCTCTCGCTGACCCGCGCCATGGCGGTTTCGTACGGCAAGGACCGGATCCGGGTCAACGCGATCTGCCCGGGCCTGATCCGGACCCGCCTGACCGTCGACATCGTCGAGGCCGCCGAGAACGCCGCCGCCGAGGACGACGGCATCCCGATCGGCCGCGTCGGCGAGCCAGAGGACATCGCGCGGTGCGCCCTCTTCCTCGCCTCAGACGCCTCGTCGTTCATCACCGGCACCCAGATCGTCGTCGACGGCGGCGCCACCGCCCTGTCAGTGTAGCCAGTTGGTAGTGCGAGGAGCCGAGACATGGGCAGGGTTCAGGATCGGGTTGCCATCGTGACCGGCGCGGGCAACGGCATCGGTCAGGCGATCGCGCTGCGGCTCGCCGAGGAGGGCGCCCTGGTCGTCGGCGGCGACGTTGACGGCACGGCGCTCGACCAGACGGTCGACGCGATCATGGGCAACGGCGGCACGGCCCTGGGCGTCGTCGGCGACCTCACCCAGGCCGAGCCAGCGCGGGCCCTGATCGACGCGGCCGTCGCGCGGTTCGGACGCCTCGAGATCCTGGTGAACAACGTCGGCGGCGGCCGGCCCGGCCGAATCTGGGAGTTGCCCGAGGAGACTTGGGACGGCGTCCTGACGCTCAATCTGCGGGCGATGTTCCTCTGCACCCGCGCCGCCGCCCCGATCATGATGCGCCAGCGGTACGGCAAGATCGTCAGCATCTCGTCGGGAGCCCGCGAGGGCACCCCCTGGAGCGCCTACTACGAGGGCGCCGCGCCCTACTCCACGGCCAAGGCCGGCGTCCACGGCTTCACCCGTGACGTCGCCCTGGAGCTCGCCGAGTACGGCGTCAACGTCAACGCCGTCGCGCCCGGGCCGGTCGAGACCGAGCGGATCGGGCCGAACCTCCGCCGCATGAACGACGAGTACGAGTACAGCCCGAACCGGATGACGCCGCTCCGCCGGCTGGCCCAGCCGATCGAGATCGCCCACGCCGTGCTATTCCTCGCCTCAGACGAGGCAGCCTACATAACAGGACACACCCTGCCCGTCACCGGCGGCCGGTAGCCACGCACGGTGACCTCGCCCTCTTGACGAACTGGAACGCATGTTCTACGCTCGGAATATGGCCCGCCCAGAGTACGTCGAGGTCACTTGCAAGTCGGCCCTCAACCGCGTCAAGGGGATGCCGTTCAACTGGTCGTTGAACCCGTACGCCGGCTGCGTCCACGCCTGCGTCTACTGCTACGCTCGATCGCACTACGCCATGGCCGGCCACGGCGAGCCCGGCCGTGAGTTCGAGACACGCATCCTGGTCAAGACCAACTTCGCCGAGGTGCTTCGGCGGGAACTGGGCCGGCCACGCTGGACCTTTGAGACGGTCGCGCTGGGAACGGTCACGGACTGCTACCAGCCGGCCGAGGGACGTTTCCGGATCACGCGCGCCGCCCTCGAAGCGCTCCGCGACGTTGCCAACCCGCTCGGCATGGTCACCAAATCGCCGCTGGTGCTGCGCGATCTCGACATCCTGGCGCCGCTCGCCCGGGTCGCGAAGGTCAGGATCTTCTTCACTATCACGACCGTCGACCTCGACCTCTGGCGGCGGCTGGAGCCCGGCACGGCCAACCCGTACAAGCGCCTGGAGGTGATGCAGCGGCTGAACGCGGCCGGCGTGCGGGCTGGCGTGCTGCTAGCGCCGATCCTGCCCGGCATCACCGACTCGACGGCCTCGCTCGAAGCCGTTGCCCAGGCCGCCGCCGAACACGACGCCGCGTTCCTCGGAACCAGCGTGCTCCGCCTGGCTCCCGTCGTCAAGGAGCAGTACCTCACGTTCGTGGATCGGCAGTACCCAGATCTCGTGCCGCGCTACGAGCGTGCGTACTTCGGGTCGAACGCCCCCCACGAGTACCAGCGCGCCCTCGACGAGCGAGTCGACCGCATCAGAGCGCGCTACGGCTTCGTGTCCGACTCGATGCGGATCTCGGCCCTCAGCCCACCTGCGCTCAACACTCCACCCGAACCCGCCTTCAGACGCGTTGGCCCGCAGCTCATGCTCCCGATCGTCTACTGACC
>Ga0209382_10004775_pt1 | contig 17898 bp, 12 predicted proteins | sample SoiMetdeltSBSDD5_FD_187599 | JGI IMG/M metagenome (GOLD analysis project Ga0209382, IMG submission 187599) | Bulk soil microbial communities from a Populus tree surrounding site in Tennessee, USA - Soil MetaG P. deltoides SBSDD5 (SPAdes) (version 2) | ecosystem: Environmental > Terrestrial >...
GCGCTCCCGCTACGTGGCCGAGCTGGTGGGCGTGAACCTGCTCGCCGGCGACCTCCGCCACGGGGTGTTGACCACGGCGACCGGCGGCGTGGTCGTGGTCGCCGACCTCGACGTCCCCGACGGGCCGGCGCTGGCCGCCGTGCGCCCCCAGGCCATCGCGCTCCACCCCGAGGAGCCCCACGGCAGCCCTCGCAACTGCTGGCGGGCGACGGTGGCCGAGGTCGACCAGCACGCCGACCGGGTCCGGGTGCGGCTGGAGGGCAGCGTCTCGGTCACGGCCGAGATCACCCCGGCGGCGCTGGCCGAGCTGCGCCTCCAGCCGGGCGTGGCGGTGTGGGCCTCGGTCAAGGCCACCGAGGTGGCCGCCTACCCGAGCTGAGCCCGACGAACGGCGGATGACGGTGAGCCGAGCGCGCGCCGGCCGGCCCGTCTGCTGTCGGCGCGCCCCGGAGGACGTTGGCGGGGACCCCGGGAGCGGTCGGGATCAGGCCTCGGTGGTGGCGGTGGCCGCCGTCTCCACATCGACCGCCGGGGCCAGCTCCGGGCGGTGGTTGAGCGGCTTCTGCAGCGCCACGCCGGTGAGCGCGCCGGCGCCGAGCAGGGTGAGGGTGGTCAGCTTGAACGACAGCTTCGGGCCCATGCGCAACCGGCCGGGCCCGGCGATCAACAGGGCCACGAAACCCGCGAGGTAGATGAACGCGAGTTCGCCGCTCTTTGGCCCCGGTTCCAACACAGCTTTGTGGACCACGAAGAACGCCACGGACATGGTGATGACCAGGCCGAGCGCGGCGAAGCGGGCCAGCAGACCCAGCGCGAGCAGCGCCGAGCAGACGACCTCGCCAAACACTGCCAGGCCGAGACTTGTTGCATTGCCGACTCCGAGCGGGTCCGGAAAGCCTGAAGACTTCTCACTGAAGTTCAGCAGCTTGTCGAGGCCGTGGTTGAGAAGGATCGTCGCGCCCAGCCAGAGTCGCAACAGCAGCAACGCGAGATCGGGACCGGGTGGAAGGAAGTCAAGCCGGAGGATTTTCAGGAATGTTTTCACGAGCCGATTTATGCCGCGTCGGCCGATGAAAATCAACCGGGCAGTCGCCCGGGAAACGATTTTGAAGGGCCGTTGTTCTGCTGTCGGCGGGAGTCTTTCTCTGGTCTAGCGTCCCTCCCCGCAGTGGGTTCGACTCAGGCCTTGTAACGGTATCCGTTGGAAGGCGTGGTGACTCGCCAGAGATAAACCATGACACCCGCGGTGACGATGAGGTCGAGGACCCGAGACACGGCGTGCAGCGTTTTGAACGATCGTTTCGCCTGTTCTCGCTGTTCGGTGGACGGACCCGGCGCGTGGCTGGTCCGGTGAAGAGCTTGCAACCGCGGAAGAAGCCCGTAGCCGCCCACCAATCCGAGCGCGAAGATCCCAAGCAACAGCCACAGCGTCAAACGCTGCAACGGTTTGCCCATGTAAAGCCACTCGGCGACGACGTGAAGGATCGCGATGATGCCGCATACCTGGTGCAAGATGAAGTAACGTTCCAGAACGAGTTGCACGGCAGCGCCGGCGAAAACCCTGCCCACTTCGGGATTCCCGCTGCCCAACATCTTGATCATCTTCTCCGAGAAAAAACCCGGACCGACGACGAAGGTAAAAAAAATCGCGGCTCCGAACCAGACGGCTGCATTGGCCACACCGAGGAATCGCAAAAACCCGATCACCCGGTCAGCTTAAAAAGGAAGCAAAGCAGTGCCAAGCCTCGATTGCATGACGCCCGCGGGACAACGCGGGCGTCAGTCCCTGCCGGATGGCGCTGTGAAGTCCGTCGGCAGCGTGTCTCGCGCTCCGGTGAGGATCGACGTGTCCAACGTGCGCATCTCCGTGTCGATCTCGCGCCATTGGACCTCAAAGATTTTTACCGGGTCGCGGAATCCCTTAACCTCGTGGGGCGGGAGTTCGATGCATTTCGCCGCCAGTTCGAGGTCCAATCGCTTCAGTTCCTGGTACGTGGTGTCGCTGACAATGATCCGTCCCCGTCCGGAAACGCCCTCCAGCCGGCTGGCCAGGTTCACTTCGCGGCCGAACACAGTGTAATTCAGAATATGGGCGTCCGATCCCATCAAGCCGACGGTCACCATTCCGGTGTTGATGCCCGAGCCAAGGGCCAACAATGTGAGCGCGGACGTGGGTGGCCGTCCGAGGACCTGGCGCACCTTGTTTTCCTCTTCACGCCGTTTGTTTTCCAGGGCGCGGCGCAGGTTTAACTGGTAAATGGCCCGCTGCGAATCGATGGCCGCGCGGACACAGTCGAGAGCCTGCCGGTCGCTGGGGGCCGGCGCTCCCCAAAAGGCCATAACGCAATCCCCGATGTATTTGTCGAGCGTCCCATTGTGCTTTTTGACGGTGTCGGCGATCACGCCGAGGTAAAGGTTGACCGTGGTCAGCACGTCGCGCGCTTGCTCATCGAGGTAGGCATCGGCTTCGGACGGCGGCAGTTGATGGGCGCGGATGTACTCATCGGCTTTCGCCTGGTTCTCGTCCGTGACGCGAGTGAATCCGCGAACATCCGCGAAGAAAACGGTGACTCGACGGCGGGCGCCGCCGAGCGAAACGCTCTCCGCTTTGAGCAGTTCGTTGACGACGTTTGGCGAGACAATCTTAGAGAAGACCGATTTGATGCGATGGCGTTCCTTCTGTTCCACGAGGACCCGGTAGGTCACCAGACAGACATGATTCATCACCAAACCACCCGCCAAGGGCAGGACCAACGGCAGCCAATAGCGATGCTCGAGAAAAAGAACGGCGCTCGCGGCCGTGTAAGCGACCAGAACGGTCACCACCGCGAAAGAAGCCGCCAGCGTGCGGAGCTTCCACGTGAGAAATGCAGACGTGATACCCATGACGACGATGAGGAGGAGTTCGGTGCCCGGGTCGATCCCGCGGATGAACTGTCCGGTGATAATCGAATTGGCGACGTTGAGGTGCTTCATCACCAGAGGAGTTCCCTCATCCAACGGAGTGGTTCCGCGGTCGGCGATATTGCCGCCGGTTCCAGTTGATCCGATCACGACCAGTTTGTCCTTGAAGGCTGGCGAAACATCCGGGCTTCCTTTTGCGCGCCAATGGTCCGATCGAATGAGGCTCACGATATTCGTCGAATAGATCCGACGATCCTCGAACCTCAGCGTCCAGTTTACGTAAAAGAAGTTTTCTCCATCGACGGGTATTCTTCTTTCGACGCCGTTGGTGCCGTAGAGAATGATCTCCCCAGTCCGAAGGATCGGACTGTTCAGATCGAGGCCCAGCGTGCGAGCGGCCATGATGATTCCCAGGTTCCAGATCCTTTGCGTTTTGTACGGCCATTGTGGCACGGCGGCCGGCTTGCCGGTGAGTTCCTCCATCCGCAGCGAGCCGTCCTTGTTCAACGGAATCTCATGAGGCGGTTCGCCGTCCAGTCTCGGAAAAACGACGTGGTTGCCTTTCATCCGCGCGTTCGACAGATCCAAGTCCAGCGGGCGGACGAGTCGCTGAATCTCCGGGTGCCAAACACGAAATTCACTGAAGAGTTTCGCCCGCCGCAAAACGCCGTCGGCATCTCGCGGGCTGAAAATGTTGCCAACCGCCAGCGCGTTAGTTCGGAACAAGGCGGCCGGGAAAATATTTCCTTCGCCTTCCGCCGCCAGGAGCACATTCCCCGCCTTCCTTAACTGCGCCGCGAAAAACTCGTCTGAAGACGTCGCGGTCTTGTCTGGCAATTGGAACGTGGATTCGGGATTCAAAAGCTCGAATAGGATATCGAAGCCGACGGTCGTCGCCCCCTGGTTGGCCAACTCTCTCACGACGCGGCCATAGTAATGCGTTGGCCACGGAAACTTCTCGCGATAGCCGAACGAGCCATCGTTCATTTCTTTGAGGTCCCGATCCGTGACGAAGGCGGCGGCCAGCAGATTGGTTGCATAAGGCTGTTGGCGGCCGGCGGCCAGCCGGATTCGCCAGTCATACGACATCCATTCCAGCCTTCGGAACAGATTGAAGCCGGGCCGGAATTGCGACGCCAGTTGTGCCAGACAGACCAGAAAGATCACGCAGGCCGGGATCACGACAGGAAGGGTGCGTCCCGACCGGATTTTCGATGGCGCGCTCAACTTGTCCTGCAAATAACAAAAAACCCAGAGCAACACAAGGTTGCCCTGGGTGGCTTAAAAAGCCCGGAGTCGTTCCGGTGACTAAAGCTATCTGACCGAAGTATTGTTGCCCGTGGTCGGAGAGACGAAGATGATGATCGGTTCGTCAACCGTGAGCGCTGCTGTCGTCGGTCCCCTCAAATCGTTGACGAGGGCGAGCAACTGGGTGAGCTCGTCCGCTGGGATTTGGCTTACGGTGCCGGTGGCAGGATCAAACTTTTCGCCAGCGTTCACGACCTGCGTGACTACCTCGCCACTCGGTTTCACATAGACGGCGACAGCCGAGCCAGAGAGGACATAAACTTCGCCAGTGGCCGAGATGACATATTCCGTGCCGCGAATGCCGGCGACGCCGTTCGGGGTCTTGATCTCATACTTTGATGTGGCGGCCATCTTCTTGACGATGCCGACGATCTTGCCGGATTTGAGGTCGAGTTGGGTCTCGACGATCGTATCGACACCGGTCACCTCAAAATTGAGCTTCTCGATTCCGAGCGCGGTGTTTTCGAGCAGGCGTACCACCGGTCCGTTTTGGTCCATGAAAAGGTCAACGTGGGAGTCATTCGCGGTTCGCACCATGGCACCGGGCGCCAGTGTCTGGCCCACCTTCAGCGGCAGCCAGTTGGCCCCTTCCGCATATTGCGCGTCACCTTTGATGGAGCGAACAACCGCTTTGCCGACTTCGGCCGCCTGCGCGGAGCAAACGAGGGCCGCACAACCCACCGCAACGGCATAAGCCATGACCTTGGAAAACGTTCCGCTTTGTTTCATAAGATTAGCTCCTGGTTTTAACAGTCGTGTTTAGAATTGCCGTCAGTCTAGGTGCTTAGAAATGGTTGTCAACCGGAATAATTGCGATCCCAAAACTTTTTATCTCCCATCGCTCACACGGTTAATGCCCGGCTGGACATCGCCCGGTCAGTCGTCCTTCGACCGCACATTAACCCCTCCGCAGCACGAGAGTTCTCCAGCTCGCGATTCAGCTCAGGAACCCTCGCGGATCGGTGATCTTCCCGGTGATGGCGCTGGCTGCCACGGTCATCGGTGAGGCGAGGAAGACCTGCGATTCCTTGTGCCCCATTCGCCCCGGGAAATTCCGGTTCGTTGCGCTGATGCACTTCAAGGGGGTGTTCATGCGTCCGAAGGTGTCCAGCGGCCCGCCCAAACAAGCCGCACAACTTGCGTTTTCGGTCATCTGCACGCCCGCATCGACCAGAATATCCCACACCGTCTTGTCGCCCCACCGCTCCGCTTGCAGTTCGTGGACCGTTTCGGGCGTGGCCGGAACGCCAAAGGTGTCGATGACTACGCGCTTCCCCCGGATGACGCGCGCGAACTCGAGGAAATCACTCGTTTTGCCACCGGTGCACGAGCCGACGTAGGCGCGGTCCAGTTTGACGTGGCCAAGTTCCTTGGCCTGCTTGCGATTGCCCGGGTCGGGATGGCAGGCCACGACTGGCTCCAAGTTGGACAAGTCCACGACCAGCTCATAGACAAACTTTTCTTCCCGGTCGCGTTCCACAGGTTGGTAAATGGACTTCGTGCCGTTCAACCGGCAACGATGATCCACGTACGCCCGCGTCTGCTCGTCGAACTCAAAGATCCCGTTCTTGCCGCCCGCTTCGATGGCCATGTTGGCAATCGTCATGCGATCATCCATCGACAGGTCGGCAACCCCCGGACCGTCAAACTGCATGGCTCGATACGTCGCCCCGTCAAAACCGATCTCACCAATGCAATGGAGAATCACGTCCTTGGCCATCACGCCGGGCCGAAGTTTTCCTTCCAGCCGAAAATGCATGGTCTCCGGAACTTTGATCAGGAGTTTGCCGGTGCCCAGGACAAATCCGGCGTCCGTGTTGCCGATGCCGGTGGCGAACTCGTTGAACGCGCCGGCCATGCAGGTGTGCGAATCGGTGCCGAACAGGATTTCGCCGGGGCGGGTGTGGCCTTTTTGCGGCAGTGCCGTGTGGCAGACCCCGGCGAAGTGCGAACCATACTGCCGTTTCAATGGCCCTTTCGACGCGTCGAAAACCCAATGTCCGTTCGGATCGTCGATCACATCGTAAAAATAGGTGATCCCCTGTTCCTTCACAAAATCACGGAGGATATCCACGTTCCGGTTGGACTTCGAGTCAGCCGTGAAAATGTAATGATCGGGGATGATGACGACTTTATGGCTGTCCCAAATCTTCGCGTCCTTGCCGAACTCGCGCTTGAACACGCCGATGGTTCCCGGGCCGCAAACGTCGTGCGTCATGAGCACATCGGCCTTTACCCAGATATTGTCCCCGGCTTGCACCTTGGCCTTGCCCGCCGCCCGCGCGAGAATCTTCTCAGTCAACGTCATAAACAGACCCCCACCTTAACCAGCCTCCCCGGCGACTGCAACAGGGTAATGCCAGTGATTCCGCAACGGGGCGCCGGAGGAATGCGGGGTTGAGTGCGATGGAACAATGGCGTCATGCGCCGAAGCCTTGTGTGGCAGACCCTTGAGATGCTTTAATTCGTCGTGCGCGCGGTGATTCAACGGGTCTCGGAAGCTTCGGTCACCATCAACGGCGATGTCCGCGGCGTGATTCGAAAAGGTCTGCTCGTCTTGCTGGCGGTCGAAGAGGCCGACACAAGCGAAGACATCGAATGGTTGAGCGGCAAGATCGTTCGCCTCCGTGTCTTCAGCGACGCGGAGGGAGTGATGAACCTCTCCGTTCAGGACGTGAGCGGCGACATCCTGGCCATCAGCCAATTCACCTTGTTCGCCAGCACCAAGAAAGGAAACCGGCCCTCTTACAGCGGCGCGGCCCGACCCGAAATCGCCATTCAACTCTACGAAGCTTTTACTCGCAAACTCGCTGAAGAACTCGGCAGGGCGGTTCAGACCGGCGAATTCGGCGCGGACATGAAGGTGAGCCTGACCAACGACGGACCAGTAACAATCATTATTGATTCGAAGCGCCGGGAATAGTCTCAACGCGCTGGAGCCGCATCCGTGTCGATACGTTCGTCTCTCATTAAGGCCGCACTTCCAGTTGGTAAAAGTAATCCGCACTTCCGCTCGGCGGGGTCAGCAGCACCGACGAGGTCGCGCTGGTCGCGCGAATCCAGTCCGTCTGGGGTGCCCAGCTGATCAGATCAGTGCTCGCTTGCAGGCGATAAGCGCGGCCCGGAACAGAAGCCCACTCGAAGCGCAAACTGCCATTTGGCTGCGGTGCGGGCGAAGAGACTTTGAAAACAGAGTTCGTGCTTGTCGGATCGGTACCAGCGGCAAACTCGGAGTAGTCCGATTGTCCGTCGGCGTCGGTGTCAGTCATGGCGGTGCGGGTGGGCGAAACGTCACCGAAAACACGCTGCTCGTAGGCATCCGACATGCCTTGGAGTTGGCGTCAGCGAACGTGTAAAGCCCCTGGAAGGTCACGGGCGCGGCGGACGAAACCAGGTTCGTCTGTGGCAGTGGCGTTTGGTAGTCCAAAACAGAGGACCAGCTCACCACGTACTCGCCGAGCGGCACGTTGGTCAAGGTGAAGCCCAGCCCCTGGCCGGTCTGTGACGTTGGGCCGCTCAAGGTGAAGCGCGCCTGCGACAGGTTGTTCGTGATCACGACCGTGCCTCGCACCGCGTTGCTCACCGTCACGGAGACATCGTCAATCAACCAGCCCGGGCGCGGCGCCGATTCCAGTGTAAAATAGACGTAATGCCAGACGAGGAAGACCACCCGGCCCACGTGCGGCGTCAAATCGAACTCCTCCTCGCTCCAACTCACAACGTCGTCGAAATATTGCGCCAGCGTGACCGGCTCGCTGACGCTGTTGGTGACAATCAGGAGTTCGCCAAAGTCGAGGATGGCATCGAAGTCCAGGAAATCGTAGCTATGCCAGAAGCGCAGCGTGGCGACGTTGCCGCCGGTCAATTCGATGGCGGGACTGATCAGGAACGATTCCACGTAGTCGATGGACTCCCCGTTCAGGTTGCTCCCCCACGCATTGGGCGGCGAGTGCGCTTCCGTCTCCTGGCCGTTGTTGGGTACGCCGAGCCGCCAGCTCACCTGAGTGCCGTCGCCGTCAAAGACCGTCCAGTTCGTGCCGTTGTTGTTCAAGTTGTCGAACCACGGCGGGACGATCGGCCTCAACGTGCGAAACGTGCGGAGCTGGCCGCTGTTATTGTCCACGGTTGCGTTGCCGGCGATGTCGCGGCTCACGACCTGGTAATAGTAGATGCGATCCGGTCGCAGTCCGTTGAGCGTGACGCTGTGGAGATCGCCGGGTTCCGAGTTGTAAGCCGTCCGTTCCAGGAACGGCGATTCGCCGAACTGCACGAGTGCGTCGGTAAACTCCGACGTTTCCCAGCTGATCTCGGCGCTTTCGTAATCAGGGACGACCGTGATGTTCGTGATGGCGGGAGCCACGGTGTCCACGACCGCAGCAGCATGCGCGACGCTGTTGGCCGAAGCATCAAAGTATTCCGCGTGGATGGAATCGCCATCGCGCGCCGGCAACTGGCCCGCCGATGCCGGCGCAATGGGCCCGCTGATGAGCGTGATGAAGCCCCGGAACAGGCCGCGCCGCGGCGTCTCGATCAGTGTTGCGGTCACGCCGTTGGTCGCCGTGTCGCTGGACACTTTGACCGTTGTCTGTCCCTGGCCCGCGAGGTCAGAGTCGCCCACTTCGATGGTCACAAGGGAAGGCAATGTGTAAGCCGGGCTGTCGAGCGCGATACTGCCGAGTCCGTTCAGTCCGGGCGCGAGGAAACTGATGGCGTTGCGCAACAGGTTTGCGCGGTTGTCCGGCGCTGGCGCGGTTTCCGAAAGAGCGTCCAACGGAAAGGAAAGAAACACGACACGCCCGCCGGTGTCGGTGATGGTCCTTGGGGAACGCAGTCCGGCGATGGCGCCTGACGCGCCGTCGAGGAAGATCGGCATGGCGTTGGTCGATAGGGTGAGGGTGTCGGACACGTCCGGACTTTGGCCGATGAGTTGGAGAAGATCGCTGTCGAACACGGCATAATCCAAATCCAGGACCATGCCGCTGGAAACGGTGTCGTTCGGCTGGCCCTCTGCAAACGGAACACCGGCGTCTTCGACGAACCCCTGGACCTGCAGGACATTGGTGCGGAACGCTACGTTCCCAAGACGCGTCAGGATTTCCATGCCGGAAAGGAAGAGTGCGCCGCCGCTGTTCACATAGGTTTGCAGCGCGTTCTGTTCGGAGAGGGCGATCGTGTCCTGGCTGAGCGGATTGTCGTTGTAACGCCAGATCACGACGCGGAACGGCCGCAAATCGTTTGCGGTGGGCGAACCACGGTCGGACACTTGCCAAACTTCGTAGCTGATGCCTGTCTGGTCGAGCGGACCCGTGTACGCGGTCAGCGGGATTTCCACTGTGCCGAGGATCGGATCATCCGGCGTATAGGCGTTGACGAGCAGGACGTTCCTCGCCGGCGCGGCCACGAAGCTGAAGAGGTTCCCGCTGTTGTCGTTCGTCGTCACATTCCCGGCCTCGTCCGCGGAAACCACCAGAAACTGATACGTCGCGCCCTCAACAAGGTCGCCAAGGGCAACCGCGTGCGACGATTCCAGGATATTGTTCGTCGCCGCGAACGAGAGCGTTGCGTTGGTGCCATAACGAACGATCGATGTTGTGTCCTCGTCCGTGGTCCAGGAAACGACCGCGCGGCCGAATCGGTTCGTCACCGAAACATTGCTGATAACCGGAGGTAACAGGTCGGCTACGGCGCTCGCCGTTCGTGCGGCTGCGGGCGAGGTATCCTGGTAGGTCGCCTCAATCGTATCCCCATTCGCGATCTGCAAACGCCCGTCCGATGCAGCCGGGCCCGTGGCAGTCAGCACGCTGTTCGTGAAAGCGCCAAGCGGCCCGGAGGCCTGGAGCACGATCGTTTCGCCCGCCGTTTCAGTGGAACTGATCAGGCGCACGTTGACCGACGGCTGGCCGGCGAGGTCGAAGTCGATTAGCTTGAGCTTGAGCTGATCCGGAACGCGATAGGCGCTGCGGTCGAAGAAAAGAACCCCAACTCCCGGCAGCGGCAGGTCGCCCGAAGCCACGAGGGCGAAATCCTGGTCGATGGCCGGCGTATCGACGCGCGCATCCTCGATCACATTGCGCGCGCGAATGCGAATGATGTATTCGCCTGGCAGTGGCTCCAGCAGATGCACGGCTTCGACATTGTTGATGTTGTCGCTGGCCGACGCGTCGGGCACCGATTCGCCTTCGTCGAACTGGTTGCCGCGATAGATCCGGCCATCGGGCGCTTCCACTTCCAGGTCGAGGTCGTTGACCAATGCCGGAATCGCCGCAGGAAATCCCGGCACATCAGTGTAAGTCAGCGTGATTTTCAGCGGCTCCGCCGAACTGGCTGCCACAACACGATGTTCGTGAGTCTGCCCGGTCGCGAGCGTCGCCGTCTGGTCCACGAAATCATATCGGCGCGCCGAACCGATGAGTTGCGTCAGATCAATCCGACCCCAACCCTCGTCGTTGTTTGGCGTCGGGCCTGTGCCAAATGAATCGTCCATGTCCACCGCCGAGTTGATCAACGCTCCTTTGACGAGCGCCGGCGACGGTGTCGCGTTGGTGTGCGTCTCGCGGAAATACTGCACGAACACGGCAGCCGCACCTGAAGCATGTGGCCCGGCCTGGCTCGTGCCGCCTTGATATTGGTAAAGGTTGTCGATGGACGCCCATGCGTTCTCATCGGTGGCCGATTCGGATTGCAACGACGCGATCCATGTGCCGGGTGCCACCACGTCCGGCTTGATTCGGCCGTCCTCGCACGGTCCGCGGCTTGAAAAGTCCGCCATCGCATCTTCGCCATCGGCATAGATGAAGAAGTCGAACCGATTGTTCTCGGCCGCGCCGGTGGCGATGACGTTTTTGGCCACGGCGGGACTGCCGACGGTTTGTTGCCCGGGGCCAGCATTGCCGGCAGAGAATTCCAGAATGTATTGCTGGTTGCCGGGGGTGCCGGCATCGGCATCACGAACCAATGCGTCAAACTCCGCCGCACTCAAGTCGTATCGCCCCTGCGTGTCATCGCCCCAACTGTTGGAACCGATGTCGGCGCCGGCACGCACGGCATCGTGTGTGAGCACCTCAAAGGACGGAGGTGGCTCATAGTTTCCCACTCCGTCAAAAAGCCGTTGCGCCACGATGTGGGCGCCCGGTGCCACGCCGAGACCGTAGAGATAACCGTTTTCATCCGTCTCGCCCGTGGCGGCGTTGCCGGCGACGATGCCGGTGACGTGCGTGCCGTGGCTGTGCTCGTCGGCGGCGTCGGTGAGCGAACCGTAAAAAAAGAATGCGTCCACGCGTCCGGCCAGATCGGAATGCATGCTGGCGGCATCCCCGTTGTTCAGTCCGCTGTCCGCAACGGCGACGGTGACACCGGCGCCGTCAAATCCGAGCTGCTGGGTCTCCGTGCGCGTGCCGGCATTGCCATCATCGCCGCCGACGATCTTTGAGGCAATCTCGTCGAACAACTTCAGCTTCGGCGCCGGTTCGATCCAAAGAACGGCGTCCGATCGTGCCAGCGCGGACAAAGCGGCCGGCGTAACCTCGCCTTGAACGATGGTCCCAAAGCGGAGCGTGGATCGCCGGTCCACCCGTTTGAGCAGACGCTGCACAATGGCGGCGTCCGGCGCCGACGCTTTCGGCGACAACAGGACGTTCACCTGGGCACGATCCCCGGTGCGCAGCTTCGGATGAACCTTATGTTCCGGCCGGTACGGTCCAACCCAGCGGACAAATGAAAGCGCCCGCACCTGTCCCGGCCGCGTATTCTCGAAGCGAGCGACAAAGGCGTCCTCCGGCACATATCGCAAAAGCTCCACGCCCATCGTGTGCAATTGCGCGCGGCGCGCCGGTTGGAGCCGGTCGTTGAACTGGACCAGAAACAAGCCCGACACAGGCGACTCAACTGCCTGGGTTTGGAGCGAAGCGGTCGGCTTCGGAACAGTGGCAATCGTCTCGTTACGAAGGCGGATTGGCTTCGTTTGAGCATTCGCCAGAATTCCACCAAGCACCACACCGATAACGACTCCAAAGGGGACGAAATGCCAGCGACAACGGGATAACTTCACGCGCATAAGCTAGTCAAAAACCATCAACGCACAAGGCGTAACCCCCCTTTTGCCGCAAGGATGGTGCCAGCTGATCACCCCAAAAGCGGGCCAATCCTGCGGAGAACGGTTCGCTTGCCTCGGACAGCATTTGTCCAGGTCTGCCCGCTATTCTTCGTCACAAGAAAAGCAATCTTATGGAAAAGCACCAGTTGGAAATGAGATTTGATCGTTCGGTCGCGGCCCGACCTCCACGCAGACCGCAACGACGGCTGACCCGGGCGCACTGGTGGTTCGGGCAGATGCGGCAAGCCGTGGACCGCGCCTGGGACTGGCAACCGACGCGGGCCAAATCGCGGCAGACTTGCCTGCCACTCCAGGCGTTGCACGGGCGCTGAGTCAACGATGGTCAGCTACCGTTCAGGGGCTGCTCCTGACGCGACGCCGACCGCCTGACGGATTTCGCCGAGACCGGTTTGGTCGAGCCGGTCGCGCAAACCCGAGACCATTCTTTTGGCAACGCCCGGACCTTCATACACCAGGCCGGTGTAAAGTTGGACCAGCGACGCTCCGGCGGTGATCTTCTCCCACGCGTCGTCCGCGTCGAAGACTCCGCCGACGCCAATGATGGGCAACGCGCCTTTCGTTTGGCGATACAGATGGCGGATGACCTCCGTGCTACGCGTACCCAAAGGCCGGCCGCTCAGACCGCCCGCTTCGGCATAAATGCGTCTCAATTCGGCATCGTTTGTTTCCGGCCGGGTGATGGTGGTGTTCGTCGCGACGAGGCCGGCGATCTGGCGCGGTCCGGCCAGTTCCAGGATTTCGTCGAGCGCTTCGAAGGAAAGGTCGGGGGCGACTTTCACAAGGATGGGCTTGGTTGATTGTCGATTGATCTCCTGCATTGCGGCGAGGATTTCGTCCAGCGCCGGCTTGTCCTGAAGTTGTCGGAGGCCGGGCGTGTTCGGTGAACTGACGTTGACCACGAAAAAATCAGCGTGCGGACGAAGGGCGCCGAATGAGCTGGCATAATCTTCTGCCGCTTTCTCCAACGGCGTGACCTTCGATTTGCCGAGGTTGATGCCGACCGGATGGTTTGGCCAGCGACCCGCCATGCGCCATTCGGAGAGCGTCGCCGCGATGACTTCGGCGCCCGGATTGTTAAATCCCATCCGATTGACCAGCGCTTCGTCGGCGACGGCGCGAAACATACGTGGTGCAGGATTGCCTGATTGCGGATGCCAGGTCACACCGCCGAGTTCAGTGAAGCCGAATCCCATCACCTCCCAGACCGGCACGGCGGCGGCCTGTTTGTCCATTCCGGCGGCTAGCCCGATCGGATTTGGGAATCTCAAATCAAACAACTCAACCGGCAGTTCGGGCGCGGCACAGAAACCGGCGAGAGCGTCGCAAAGAACGTCGTGGCGGCTCAGCCAACCCAGAGCGTTCAACATCCGATTGTGAATCTCCTCGGAATCTTGTGTGAAAAGCGCCGGGCGAATGAGCTTCCTGTAAAACCAACTCATGCGCGGAAATCTTGGGCGTCGGATGCCGGGTGTCGAGTGAAGAATCGCGGCGGGAACGTTTCGCTCGATGCGCGGCCGCGTCGCGAGGTCAGTTCCCTTCGATCCGCGGCCCCGCCGTCGAACCAATTCTTTGCAACGCCTCTTCCACACGGGCGCGGACCGACGCGTCTTCATCCGTGCGCCGCCGATTCAATGAAGGCACTGCCGATTTGGCCGCCCGCCCGATTCGTCCCAGCACGAACGCCGAGCGCCCGCGGATTTCCGGCTCCTTGTCCTCGAGCGCTTCGATCAGCGCCGGCACCGCCGATTCCGCCCGCGGTCCTACGGGCCCCAGCATTTCCAGAGTCTTGAGCCGGACTTCCCTGTTCGTGTCACCGAGCGCCGTGACCAACGCTGCCGCCGCTTCCGCGGAATACGTCGCGACCGTGCCGAGGGCCTCGACGGCGTTCTGTCTGACGACGAACGAATCGTCCTTCATCGCTCCAATCAATGCGGGTGTCACCTCACGCATGGGCGGAGCCATGCTTCCGAGCGCTCGCGCGGCCATGGCTCGAATCCGCTCGTCGGGACTTCTTAGGGCTTCGGCCAACGGTGGAAGCGCTGGCTCGCCGATGCGGCTCAGGGCATAAGCCGCCTGTTGCTGGATGTTGGGTTGTGAATCCGCAAGTCGGCGAACCAGAGCGGGAGCCGCCGCCGCCGCCCCCGGACCGATTATGCTCAGCGCGTAACAACCCATCGAGCGGACGTATGAATCGGGATTGTCCAGCGCAACGATCAGGCCCGGCACGGCCGGCTTGCCGATGCGGCCCAGAGCGGTGGCGGCCAGCGACGAGACTTGCCGGTCCGGATCGCGCAACGCTTTGAGCAACGGCTGAACCGGTGCGTTCGTACCGAGCACACCCAAAGCCTGCGCTGCTCCCACGCGGTCATTGATCGCGCTGAAGGGCTTTAATATCCGCCACAACTTTTGCCGCCAGGTGACCGGCAGCCTCGGTGCAAACGCGAGAAAGGGCTTCTTCAAAAGGGAGTCTCGCCTGGCCAGCGCCTTCACAAGAAAAGGCACGCCGTCCGGCCCCGTCACGCGCACGGCTTCCGTGGCGTTGCTCCGCACCAGCGGGTCGGGACTGTTCAAATCGCGTGCCCACGCCGTGACGGTTTTTCCCCGGTAAACCGGCTCGCGTCTGCCGAGTGCGTTAAACAGGGCGAACGCCGCTACCAAAGCCACGGCCGCCGCTGCGACCATCCAGCGTTTCTTCAAAGGCCGTTTCATCATCGGGCTGACGCTTGGGTCGGTGTCGGCGACTCCATCCGCCGCAACGCCTCCTCCGTCTTCACTCGCGTATAGCTGAATTCCTCCCGTAGCACATTGGTGAGCGCCGGTGCGGCTGCGCGGGCGGCGGGGCCCATTTCCGCCAGGATCATCGCCGCCTTCGCGCGATTTGGATTGTTAGTGTTGGTCAAAACTTTGATCAGAATGGGCAGGGTCAAATCAGCTTCGCGTCCGACACCCCAAAGCGCGTGCGCCACTTGAAGACGAAAGTAATCGTCGTCGAGCCGGAGCGCGTCTTTGAGTTGTGGCAACGCGGCCCGGGCCGGTGGTCCGATTTGCCAGAGCGCGGTGACGGCTTCCTTGCGGACCGACACGTTGGGATCGTTCAGCGCCTTTCCGAGGGCGGGCGCCGCCTCTCCGGCCTTCGGACCGATGACACCCAGATACATGCCTGCTTTCGCACGCGCCCTGGGGTTACGGCTCTTCAAGACAGCGACCAGTTGAGGCACTCCCGCTTCGCCGATGTTCAACAAAGTCGCATGCGCCATGCTCGTGTAAGTGAACCTCGAGATATCTGCGTCGAGAACAACCCGGATCAGCGCCGGCACGGCGGGCGCCGCGTTTGTTCCGAGGTCGTACAATGCTTTCACGGCGCCGTCGCGGATCAGATCGGCTTCGATCGGGTTCGGCAAATGACGCGCGGCGAATTTCGGGAGTTTCGGACGAAGGCGATTGCCCAGGCGGTTCCACCAGGAATCCTTTCGGTCAACGGCGCTGACCAGCGCGGGCACCGCAGCCGGCCCCAACTCTCGCAACGCGCGGAGCGCCTTCGACCGGTCTCTTGCCAGCTGTTTCGTCCAGTAGGTCGCGGACTTCCCTTCATAGAATGGGCCGCGATCGATCCAGGCGGTCAGGACCACTCCCAGAATTCCCAGGCCGACCCCCGCGGCGATCAACGCACGTTTTCTGGATCCGACAGATTTCATTTCTTAACGGTTTCCGCCAAGGCGGATCGATCCTCGCGGGTGCCGATCGCTGATTTGCTCATGTTGGCGTTAGTCTAAGCCCATAATGCATCCGCAACAACGGCACATCTCAAGGTGATCAAGGTGAATCGGAAATTGAAGGCGTCAGCCGGGAAACATTAGAGGCGGCGGAAATTGCGTCTTTGACGAAGCCGGTAACGCCGCGTGAGCACGTCGTCACTTGATGCCGGCCAGGCGTTCCTTCCAGACCTGGTAAAGCCGCAAGGTCGCCTCCACGTCGCGCAAACAGTATTCGGCGATTTCGCGATAACGCCCTTCGCCCAGAAGATTGTTTACATCGAGACCGGTGACACCGTGGCTCTTGGGCGACTCGATGCCGAAGGCCTTGCAATAGAAATCAAGGTTGAACCGCCGGGCGGCACCTTCCCGGCCGCTGACGCCATAAAACGTAAGTTGTTCGGCCAGATCACAATGCGGTTCGATTTGAAAGCGGTATCCGAGCCAGTCCTTGCGCGTGATCGGGACATTCAACAGGGCGGAACGGAGGTAGATAAAGGGCACGTCGAAACCGCGACCGTTGAAGGTGACGATGTGTTCGTACTTTCGGGCCACCTCCCAGAAGTTGGCAAGCAACTCTGCTTCCTCGGCGCACGGCACGAACTTCACCGCCGGCGCATCATTCGCGTCCTCCTCGAAATCTTCTGCGATAAACAGTACCTGTCCGCGCGACGTCTCGGCGTTCAGCATCCCCACGCACACTACTTGCGCGGTGAACGGCCAGAGGTTGAACTGTTGCCGGATCTCCGCGCGCCTGGTGTCGCGGGCAGCTTCGTCCGGAATTTTTTCCGCCTCACGGAAGAGATACTCCTGTTGCGCCGCATCGAAGTTTTCGACCGGAAGGGCGGAAGTCTCGATGTCGAAAACCAGTTTCGCCATGGAAGAGGGGCGGGGAGGATGCGCCGAACAGGACGGTGTTCCCAACCGAACGGCCAGAACACCGCCCTGAGGTTTGAGAGCTTAGAGAACTACTTTTTTTTCTTGGTCGATTTCTTTTTTTTCTTTTTAGCTGCCACAGATTTTCACCTCCGTTCTCTTTTAAGGTTAAATACTGTTGCTAAAAATTTGTTTCCGAAATCAAGGTCGCGTTCGTGTCTGGTCTTCGTTCCTGAATTTCTAACGAAAAATAAATCTTCTGACTAGTTTTTTGTTTCAAAAAAATTTCATGCGTTCGCCGTGAAATTTTCCTTCGACCGGAATTTTTTTCCCCGCTAACGTTCCGTGCGATGGGCGCCGACACACAACTGACTCCGATGATGGCGCAGTATCGCCGGATCAAGAGCGAGCTGCCCGGGGACGCGCTGCTGCTCTTCCGCCTCGGCGACTTCTACGAACTGTTTTTCGAGGACGCGCAGATCGGCGCGCAACTCCTCAACGTCGCCCTCACCAAACGCGGCGTGGTGCCGATGTGCGGCATTCCGTACCACGCCGCCGGCGGCTACATCGCGCGACTCCTTAAAGCCGGGCGCAAAGTTGCCATCTGCGATCAGATGGAGGAAGCGAAGGCCGGCCAGCTCGTCAAACGCGCAGTCACGCAAATCCTAAGTCCCGGCACCCATTTCGACGAGCGGATGCTAAGCGCCGAGCGGAACAACTATCTCGCCGCGATCTACAACGTGGGCAAAACGTTCGGCCTGGCCTTTGTCGATTTCACCACGAGCGACTTCAAGACCACGGAATTCGAAGGCGAGTCTGCGCTGCTGACGGAGTTGGAACGGCTCCGGCCGGCGGAGATCATCATTCCCGCGGAAGCCGGCTCGCTTCGCACACTTTTGCAAGCGGCCTTCCCGATTCTCAATGGCTACGACGACTGGGTGTTCA
>Ga0209382_10004776_pt1 | contig 17897 bp, 21 predicted proteins | sample SoiMetdeltSBSDD5_FD_187599 | JGI IMG/M metagenome (GOLD analysis project Ga0209382, IMG submission 187599) | Bulk soil microbial communities from a Populus tree surrounding site in Tennessee, USA - Soil MetaG P. deltoides SBSDD5 (SPAdes) (version 2) | ecosystem: Environmental > Terrestrial >...
GTACCCGAACTTTTGTCACCGTGGCCGAACTGGGCACCGTCTCGAAGGCGTCCCTGCGCTTGCGTATTGCGCAGCCCGCCCTGTCGCGCCAAATCAGCGATCTCGAGCAGGAGCTTGGCCTCAAGCTGTTTGATCGTGTCGGGCGCCGACTGGTACTGACTGGCGAAGGTGAGCAGCTGCTCAGTGATTGCCGTGGCCTGTTGAATTACGCGAGCGCAGTTGGTGAGCGTGCGCAGCAGCTTCGGCGCGGCGACGCGGGGGTGCTGAAGGTGGCGGCCTCGCCTCAATTCATCGAAGGCGCCATTTCCGGGTTCCTGCACCGATACGCGCAGCGTTATCCCAATGTGCAGGTAAAGTTGATAGAGGGAATTGCGTGGTCCGACACCCTGGGCATGCTCGAGCGCGGCGAGATTCACCTCGGCCAGAATCTGCTTCGCGCAGTTCAGCCCGGCGATTCACGCTTCGCCAACCACCCGCTGGAGGTGGTGGACCTGCTCGCCGCTTGCCATGCGGCGCTGACGCTCGGCAAGAGCGGCGCAATCGAGATCGCCCGCCTCGCGGCCCACCCGCTGCTTGTTTTGGATACCAGCTTCGTATCGCGCCGTACCTTCGACGCCACCTGCCGTTTGGCGGGCATCGAGGCCAATATCGTCTTCGAGAGCCGGACACCCCACACCCTGCTGGCGATGGCCGAGAGGGGACACGGGGTAGCGATCGTTCCCTCAGCGGTGCAAATCGATCGGTATTCTCTACGCATCGCCCGAGTGACCTACGGGGGGAAACCGTTACGCGAGCCCTTGGCCGTCTTCTGGGATAAGCGGCGCCCCCTGCCGCGCTACGCCGTGGCCTTTTGCGAGATGCTGGCAGAGCACGTGCGCGCGGTCTTTCCGATCTCGCGGCCGTCAGAACCAAAGCGCAGCGCCACGGTGCGGCGAACACGAACGCGGCGGCGCGCAAGAGCGCCCCGGGTGACGTAGACGCTCCTTGCGATGTCCGCCTTGGGTCATGAGCACGCCTGCCAGCGCGCCCGACATGACGGTGCAAGTGCTCCTGTAACCAGACGGAATCGCTGCACTGCGGCGGGCCAACAGCGCATGAGAGCCCCTCCACGCTCGTGGCCATCCCGGCCGCGCTATCACTCGCGCCGGCTTCTGGACGACCCAGCAGCGCCATCTGTCACCCGGTCCTCGCCGTTTCCTGGGACACGAAGCGAACGACATCCTGCGGTGCGAGCTGGATGCGCAGTGCCGCTCGCAGCGCGCCGAGGCCGAATGCACGCAGGTCCTCGTTGAAGTCGCCCATCCGCGGAGACAGGGCCAGCGCCTCAATGCCCACTGCTTCGGCACGTTCGGTCAATGCCGCAAGCGCCGTGTCACCCGCGGCATCAGCATCGCGGGCGATGTAGAGCCGGCGCAGCGTCGGCGGGAGCAGAAGAGCGACAAGGTGGTTGGCCGAGAGCGCGGCAGCCATCGGCATGGCAGGCAGCGCACAGCGCAGCGACAGCATCGTCTCGATACCTTCGCCGGCTGCGAGGATGTCGTCGGCTGCGCCGAAGCGGACGGCATGGCCGAGGAGACGACCCATGGCCCGCCGCGGCGTGTCGACCGGCGCCTTGCCGAAGCCGTCCGGCGCAAGCCAGGTGCGAAGCGCGCCGGTGATGGCGCCGGTAAGATCGGTGACGGCGGCGATCATCGCCGGCCGGGCCTCAGAGGGCGAGCCGTCGTCCGGGCGATAGTAGCAACGCGGATGGAACCGCAGCGCGCCCACATCGTAGATAACCTCGATGCCGCGATTGCGCAGGTAGGTCTCGACGAGCGTCCGGCGGATCGGCTGCGACATCGCGATCAGCCGCTGCGCCGCTTCCGGCGATCCGGCGGGGACGGGTGTGCGCACGGGCTTTGCGGTTCGGCACGGTTCCGCACGCGGCAGGTTCAGAAAGCGTCGTGCCTCATCGGCGACATCGCGAAAGCCGATGAAGCCGCAGCTCTCGCGGATCACGTCGAGGAGGTCGCCATATTCGGCCGAGGCGGCATCGCTCCAATGCCCGGCGGCGCCGGGACCGGAGTCCGGTCCGCTGAGCCGGACGAACATCGACCGGCCGGGCGTATTGCGAACGTCGCCCACCGTCCAGTAGCGCCCCTGGCGCCGCCCGTTGGACAGGTAATGGCGGCAGACCGCCTCGGCATCGCGTGCGAGGCGGCGCGCCAGTTCGGAAGCGTCGCGGGGCATCACGCAACCTCCCGCAGCGCGCCGGCATTATGTTGCGTAGAAGCTGTCAATCGTGCGTGAGGCAGCGCCCAATCGCCAATCCGCAACATAACTCTCGCCGCAACATTTTCGGTCCATTTGCCGGCAGCGCCGCGTCCGCTGGTGTGTCCCACGAGGCGGACGAAGAGGCTGCGGCCCGGATTGTCGTGGACGTCGCCGACGAGCCAATAGGCGCCACAGCGCAGCCCTTGCGAGAGATATTCCTTGCAAACGGCTTCGGCGTTCTCGGCGAGGCGGGCGGCGAGCGAGGCTGCATCCCTCTTCATGGCAGAGCCCCGGAGACCGGCATCGCTGCTTCGCCAGGTGCGGCACGCCCGGCGGCCATGGCCGCCGGGTGGGTGCGGGGGCCTGGGTGCTGGAGCACATGGAGATAGTTGACGGCTTCCGCCGCGCGGGCGGCCGCAGCGAATATCGCCTTGGGGTCGTCCTTCAGGAGTTGCAGCCAGTGCGCGAGGTACTGCGCATGGTCGGCACGCACATCCTGGGTGATCCCAAGTTCAGCACATAAAATGGCGGCCCCAACTTCGGCCACGAGTTCCTCCGCGGCGACCTCGGCCTTGCCGAAACGTTTGGCAAGGTTGCGGTCGAGGCGAGATTCATGCCCCGTGTAATGAATATGCTCATGTGCAAGAACGGCGAAATACGCCTCGCTCCGCGTCATGGTGGTGGTGCCGGTGAAGAGATTCTCGTCCGGCATATGGATGGTGTCCGTGGAAGGGCGGTAGTAGGCCTCCTGTCCGCCATGCACGATCCGCGCTCCGACGGCGGCGAAGAAGCGGTCCGCGTCGAAGATGCGCTGGATGGGGCCGAGCGGCTCGGGTTGCGGCGGTGGCGTGTAGCCCTCCACCTGCGCGCAGTTGAAGACCCAGGACGCGCGGGCCACGCGGCGCTTTCCGTCATCCTCCGGATCGTCCGGGTCGGGGTCCGTGTCGTACCGCTTGTAGAAGACAACGGGGCTGGCCCGCTCGCCCCTCCGCACCTGGGCGTCGAGCTGCTGCCATTGCCTGTAGGTCGCCCATAGAGGTTCGGCATAGCCGGCCGTCTCGGCCGCGACCCAGAGCGAGACGATGTTGATGCCGTTGTAGCGGTTTCCGGTCAGCGCATTGGCGGGAAGCCAGAGCGGCTTTCCCGACTTGCGCCACGGCATGACGGGCTCTCCGGGATTGGCGTCGATCGCCTTGATCAGCTTGTTGGTGATCTCGGCATGAATGTCGAGCCTGGAGCGGTTCTTCATGACCGGCCTCCCTTGCGTTTAGATTTCTGCGCGCGCTCGAAGGCGACGCGGGCGCGCACAGCCGTTTCGTAGGCAAGGCGGAGCGGGAGCGTTTCCTCCTGGCGCGTCTTCTCAAGGCGCAAGCCGATGACGCCCGAGGGGTAAAGGGTGATGACGATGCGACGCATCTTGGAGCGGTCGCGGTAGGTCTCGGAGGACCGGCGCGTGACCTTGCGGGTGAGCGGGGTCATGACGCACCGCCTTCTTGGAGATCGCGGGCGTCGAGCTCCTGCGCCTCGAAATTCTCAATGACGCCGTCGATCTCCTCGAAGGGTTCCTGGCCGATTGCGCTGCGGATCTGGCGCGCCAGCTCGCAAGCGTCCTCGGCGCTTCGGGCGCTGACGTTGATCGCGAGCGCCTGCGACTCGCAGTAGCGGACGCGAAACGTCTTGAATTCACTCATGATGGCCTCCTGGGATGGTGGGAAAGCGGACGAACGGAGGGCGGCGCGTGGCAGCGCTGCCGCCTCGCTCTTCGCCTTCCGGCTCCACCTCTTGCGGGCTGAACTCTTCCTCTGCGGGCCGCGGATCAGGCCGCCCGTCTGGCGCACGCGTCATGAGCTTCGAACGGGTCGAGGCGCATCAGGGACTGCAGCTTGTCAATGACGGCGACGACGGCCGGATCGAGCGTGAGGCGCCCACGGCCGCATTGGGGATCGCGTGCGGCGTCCTCGATGACGCGGATCAGTTCACGCGCGACGCCGCTGGTATTGCAGGCGTTCTGGATATCGCGCGCTACCTTGAAGCGGTTGTAGCCGGGCTCGGGCGTATGGATGAGGATGGCGTCCGACGGGGACATGGGTGATCTCCGGGGCTGGGGAGGATGGGACGAACAGAAACCCGCGGGATCGGGAGGCGGTCGCCTCGCTCGTGGCGCTCCGGGCTCCGTCCTTTTCCCTGCCGCGCTCTTCCTCGCCGGGCGGGCATCTACTTCGAATAAGGATTGAAGAGGGGCGTTTGGCCTTCGTGCCACTTTCCAGGCGGCCATACCTTCGCGTTGTAGGACACGCGCGCGATGGTGCGGCTCCCATGGAGAATGACGCCATCAGGGGAACGTGCTGGCGCCCTCGAAAGTGGCGTCGCGGTATTGGGCGTAGAACCGCGAGGCTTCCGCGAAGCTCGAGACCTCGAACGAGGCGCGGTTGTCGATTTTCAGGATCATCGGTTTTGCCTTGCTTTGACTGGGTGCGCAGGGTGGAGAGACGGACACGCCTCGCTCTTCGGGCCGCGGCTCCATCCGCCTCCAGGCGCGCTCTCCCGCTGAAGGGACGGCGGCGATCACGCGCCGGGAACGGGCGCCGTGAGGACCGGATAGCTGTGCAGCAGCCTGGAGAGGATGCGCGGGCCGTCCTCGCTCGTCGGCAGGAACAGCCGGAGCTTCCAGCCGATGATTTCGGTGGTCAGTCCGCTGGCCTTGAGGTTCGGCACATCCTCGGCATCGAAGCCTGTGAGTTCGATGCGCGGGGCGTGCATGACGGTGACGCGGCGGAGTACCATGCCGCCTGCGAGCGAGAGGCTCCGGCCCTCACTGAGCGCCGACCAGGCATCATCGAGCGTGGGCGGCGCCTCAAAGGACGTGAAGGCATCGACGAATTCGGGCGGGATGAGGCGGCCGATCACACGTTCGCCGTCATCCGTCTGAAAGCAGTAGACGCGCGGGTTGTCCTTCGGGAGCTGCTTCCAGATGGGAAGCAGGAGGCCCGTGACCAGATGAAACCGGCTCTCGGTAAATTCGGGCACGGCTTCGATCTCGCGGGTCCAGAGCTCCGAGAACGAGCGAACATCGGTTTTCTCCCAATGGGTCGCTTCAAGCGCGTCCGCCGGCATGGACGGCCGCTCCATGGGGCGGACCAGCCGCACGCGGCGCTCGATCGTGCCGTCGTCCAGCGTGAGGCTCGGCGCGGGAACCTGCACCGCGGCGCGTCCGGACTGGCGGTTGGCCAGAAGAATCCCACCGCGGGTTTGGGCAAGCTCGAGGGCAGTGGCGAGGGTTAGCGGCTGGTTAAGGTCCTTGCGGGCAACCTCGTAAAGCCGGGTCTCGGAGCCGGTGGCCGCGTGCGTGGCGATGGTGCGCCTGTCCGTGACGACGAGGCTTTCGGCGCGGATGGTTTCGAGGCCCACCTCGTAGGTGCCGGCCGCAACCGCACTGTCGATCTGCGCTTCGAGAAGCTCCTCGAACTGGAGGAAGATCGCGTTCTGCAACCCGATTTCCAACGCCAGCATGCGGATCAGAAAGGTGGTGATCGGCGGCAGCTCCTCGCGCAAGGAACCGTCGTTGTCTTGCAGGCTAAGGCCGGTGGCCTTTTGGAACCGTTCGAGTGAGCAGCATTCCGTTTGGCCGCGATAGAGGAGGCCGTAGAGCTGGCGGAGCGCGGAGCGCGCATAAGGGCTGTCCAGATTGTCTTCCGCGCGGAAGAGCCCCTGGCCGCCTGTCTGGCGCTGGCCGCGGGTGATGGCGCCGAGGCTGTCGAGGCGGCGGGCGATGGTGGACAGAAAGCGCTTCTCGCCGCGCACGTCGGTCGCGACCGGCCGGAACAGCGGGGGCTCTTTCTGATTGGTGCGGTTGGTGCGTCCGAGGCCCTGGATGGCGGTGTCGGCCTTCCATCCGGCTTCCAGGAGATAGTGGACGCGGCGCTGCTGATTGCGGGCGGCGAGATCGGCATGGTAGCTGCGGCCCGTGCCGCCCGCGTCGGAGAAGACCAGGATGTTCTTCCTGCCGTCCATGAACGCCTGCGTCTCGGCGAGGTTGGCGGAGGCCGGCCGGTTCTCGACGGCGAGCACCGTGCCACCGCTCCTCGGCTTGCGCACGATGCGGCGTCCGCGTCCGGTGACTTCCGCGACGGCGTCCGCTCCGAAGTGGTGAAGGATCTGGTCGAGCGCGCCGGCAACCGGGGGCAGCGCCGCGAGATGCTCGATCAGGCTGTCACGCCGCGCTTCGGCCTCCTTCGAATGCACCGGCTGGCCGCCGACGAATACGGGGCGGGAGAACACGTGGCCGTCCTCGTCGCTGTAGGGCTCGTGAAGCTGGGTCGGGAAGCTGTGCGCCAAATAGTCGAGAACGTACTCTCTCGGCGTGACATCGATGGAGAGATCGCCCCATTCGCCGGCGGGGATCTGGGCGAGCCGCCGCTCCATCAGCGCCTCGGAGGTCGAGACCAGTTGGACGACGGCGGCCCGGCCCTCTGCGAGATCGACCTCGATCGCGCGGATCAGCGTCGGGCATTTCATGGCGGTGATGAGGTGATTGAAGAAGCGCTGCTTGTTGGACTCGAAGGCGGAGAGTGCTGCGGCCTTGGCCTGGCGGTTGAGCGTGCCTTGCTCGCCCGTGATGTTCGCGGCCTTCAGCGCGGCATCGAGGTTCTGGTGGATGATCTGGAAGGCTCCCGCATAGGCGTCATAGATGCGGACCTGCTCAGGCGTGAGCTTGTGGTCCAGGATCTCGATCTCGACGCCTTCGTAGGAGAGCGAGCGCGCGGCGTAGAGGCCGAGGGCCTTCAGGTCGCGCGCCAGCACCTCCATGGCGGCGATGCCGCCTCGCTGCATGGCGGCCACGAACTGCGCGCGCGTGGCGAAGGGTGCGGCAGCGTCCGCTTCGGGACGGGCTTGCGGGTTGGAGTCCCCCGTGTCGCCCGGGGCCGGCGCGTCTTCCGACGCGGGATCGCTGCCCCAGAGCCCGAGGCGCTGCGCATAGGCGAGGTTCTCGACGGTGGTGGCACCTGTCGCCGAGACATAGACGATGCGCGCGTCGGGGAGCGCGTGCTGCAGGCGAAGGCCGGCAAGACCCTGCTGGGACGCAGCACGCTCGCCGCGCTCGGTCTTGTCGCCGGCGGCATTGGCCATGGCGTGCGCTTCGTCGAACACGATCACGCCGTCGAAGTTGATCGCGGACCGCGATCCGGGGCCGGCGGCTGAGCCGCCGTCCTGTCCAAGCCAATCGATGATCTGCTTGAGGCGGGAGGCCTTGCCTTCGCGCTCGACGGAACGCAGCGTGGCGTAGGTGGTGAAGAGGATACCTTCTGCGAGTGTGATGGGCTTGCCCTGGCGGAAGCGGCTTTGCGGTACGATCAGCAGCTTCTCCTGTCCGAGCGCGGACCAGTCGCGCATTGCGTCTTCCAGCAACTTGTCGCTCTTCGAAATCCACACCGCCCGGCGGCGGCCTTTTAGCCAGTTGTCGAGCAGGATGCCGGCGACCTGCCGGCCCTTCCCGGCGCCTGTGCCATCGCCAAGAAACCAGCCGCGGCGGAAGGAAACAGCCGTGCCATCATCGTCGCGGGCGGCGGCGATGGCATCGAGGCTCTCATTGACTGTCCAGCGCCCGGCGAGATGGCGGGAGTGCGCCTCACCCGCGTAGATGACGCTCTCAAGCTGTGCGTCGGAGAGGAGACCCTCGGCGACAAGGCGCGCGGGGAGATGGGGCGGTAGGAGGGCCGGGGCGGCCTGACGGGGGCCATCGCCGCCGATTGCACGAGCCTGGTGGGATGGGGCTGGGCGCCCGCGATGTGGATGGTCTCGACGCGATAGGGCTCATAGATCGCGTCGCCGGCAAGAGCCTGCCCCGGACTCGATCCGGGGGCGGCGGCCGGCTCGCCGGATTGGTCGACACTTATATTATAGGTGAGCTCGATGGCCGCTTCGGCGGGTGAGGGGACTGCCGGCAGAGGGGCGGCGGCCTTGCGGGCGCTGGAGGTTCGGGCAGAAAGGGGAAAGAGAGAGAGATGGGCGGGCGCGGAGGCTGGCGGGAGATCGGCTCGCTCGGGCGGAAGGCGCGGGGGGACATGGGCCGCGACCAGGTGGAGTAAAGCTTCCGCGCTCTCGGCCATGGGATGGCAGGGAAACTCATCCGGCGGGTTCGAGACGGGCGCGCGGTCAATGACGGTAAGACGCGTCTCGACGGTCGTGCCGTGGCGCCGGTAGAGTGCGCCGGAGATGGCGGCGCTGAAAACGAGGGAGCCGTGCCCGGACAGCTCGGCAAACACCTCGCGGTAGTCGGGATGGCTCGGGGAGACATTGGCGCCGGTGATCGCCACCAGGCGGCCGCCGGGTGCCAAGCGCAAGAGCGCCGAGCGGAGATGCCGGAAGTCAGTGCCGGCGGTACTGCCCTTGACATGAAGGGCCGCCGAGAAGGGCGGATTCATGAGGATGACGGTTGGGCGCACCTCGGCCGGGAGATAGTCGTGGATCTGCTCGGCGTTGAAGCGCGTGACGGGCGCACGCGGAAACAGCAGCCCAAGGAGATCGGCGCGCGTCCCGGCGATTTCATTGAGCGCGAGTGCTGCACCTTGCAGTTCGGCGAAGATGGCGAGCTGCCCGGTGCCGGCGGAAGGCTCGAGCACGCAGTCTGCGGATGTGATGCCGGCGGCGACGCTCGCAACGAAGCCAAGCTCGACCGGCGTGGAGAACTGCTGGAGTTGCTGGCTTTCTTCCGAACGCCGCGTGTGGGTTGGGGCGAGTGCGGCGAGCTTGCCCAACATGCCGAGTAGCCGTGCGTTCGATCTGGCGTGGGTGCGCATGGCCGGGAGGTGGCGGCGCAGGAACAGCAGCAGAGCCACCTCGCACGCCTCGTAGGCGTCCTTCCAGATCCAGGCGCCCTCGCTGTCGGTGGCGCCGAAAGCAGTCGTCACCGCTTCGCGGAGCGTGCGCGCATCCAGCGCGAGGCCGCGCTCCAGGGATGCAAGCAGGGTAACGGCGGCCTCATGGAGGGGCGCGGCGGCGCCCGGATCATCGGTGGTTGGCGGAGGGGCGGGAAGGGTAAGCGAGGTGTGGACAGCATCAGAAAGAATGCGCATGGGCGGGCACCGCGGAGCTGGAGAGAGGGAAAACCCCAGGCGCGGCTTCTCTCGAAGCCTGCCCGGACGCTTTCTCCCCGCCCTCCTCTTCCTCTCCGCCGGTCAGGCGCAGCTGGGCGCGGTCAGAGCCGCGCGACAGCACGCACGCGGGCCGCGAGCATCGGGATGTCGTTGAGGAGCGCGAGCGGCGCGAAGTGGTTGGGTCCGCCCGTATTGTCGCGGCGGCCCCGGCAGGTCCGGATCAGGATTCCGCAGCCGGGACCGCAGGCGCTCTGGCTGACCTGGATGTAGACGGTTTCGTGGTGCAGGGTGATCTCGCCGGAGACGGCGATGCCGGCCCGGTTGGAACGGAGATCGTAGCTCTCCGTGTCCCAGCCCATGGCCTCCGCCAGGGCCTTCAGGCGCTTGCGTGCGGTGTGGTGAAAAGCGGCCTTCTGCGCGTCGTCGTAGGCGCAAGGTCTGATCCAGTCCATGAGGGGCTCCGTGGTTTGGGTTTGAGGAATCCAGGGCATGCTCTCTCGCCGGCCACGCCCAGGGCCGCCCCTTCTGGCTCTCCTCTGCCTCTGCCGCTTCCGCCAAATCGCCCGTCGGGAACAGCTCACAGAAAATTCATAGAAAGCTATCAACTGATATCAGTTCAAACGCTATGCTATCAGTTTCCGGAGCTAGAGCCCGTGCTAGGTCTCATCGGGAGAGTGGCACGAGGAGCCCGGTATCGTGGTGCGCGGTCTCTGGACAGTGACGGCGGCGGGCCTGGTAGTCGCGGTGACGGCCCTTTCCATGCGCATGAATTTCGAGTTCGGCTATGGGCTCGGCACGTCGGCGGCGACGGCGCAGATCTTCGCGCTGCTGTCGGTGGCCTTCGACGGCCTCAAGGCGCTGTTGCCGCTGTTCGCCGCCTGGCAGTGGCGCGACGGGCGCAAGCTGCGGGCGGTGGCGGCGGCCGGCTTGTTCGCTCTCGTCGCCGCTTATGGGCTCGCCTCGGCGCTGGGCTTTGCCTCGCATAACCGGGAAGGGATCACGGCCAGCCAGGAGAATCTGAACGCGAACTTCAAAGAGCACATGGCCGATCTCGATGCGGCTTCGAGGCGCCTCAAGGCGCTTGATGCGCATCGGGTGAGCGGCGTGGTCGAGGCCGACATCGCGCGGCTGCAGAAGGACCGCCTCTGGGATTCGACGAAGGGCTGCACGGAGGCCACGCTCACGGCCAGCCGGGACTTCTGCAAGCGCATCGACGGCTTGCGCGCGGAGCTGGCGCTCGCGGCGGCGGACACGGTGCTGACCGCCAAGATCGAGGGGCTGAAATTCAACATCGCGCAGCTGCGGGCGCGCGGCGCGGGACGGGAAGCCGATCCGCAGCTGGGCGAGATCGCGTGCGCGGCGGGCCTCGACATCTTGCGCGTGCGCTCGGGCATGAACTGGCTGCTCGCGATCGCGGTGGAGGCGGTGAGCTGCTTCGGCCTCTTCGCGATCGCCTGGGCGCGCGAGCCGCGAACGGCCGCCGTCATGCAAGCTGAAGAGCCGGCCGGGACCGACAAGCCCTGGCGCCTCGTGAACCCGAAGGAAGCACGGAGCGCGGCGACGCTGCTTCACCCGGCCGTCCGCAAACCCAAGCGTTCGGCCGCGAGGAAGAAGAACGGGAAGGGCGCGGTGCCGAAGGCATTGCCCCGGCCGAGCGGTGGCGAGCGGCCGGAAACAGAAACCTGATCGACCAGCAAGAGCAGCAAGAGGAGAAGACCCATGTCACGTGAACGTCCCTCGCACAGGTGTTTCGTCGTTGAGGATCGCGGCGGAGGCAAGGACGCGATCTGGACGCGGATTGGCTCGGCCTGGCCGCACAAGGACGGCAAGGGCTTCAATGTGCAGCTCGCAGCATTGCCGGCCAGCGGCGGGCGCATCGTGCTGCGCGAGTCCACAGAGGAGGACGGACGGGAGGAGGCGGCGCCCGTCGATGCGCGCCAGGGCACGAAGGAGCAGTAGGAGATGGGCGACATCATCTCCTTCGTGGGCCAGAAGGGCGGCACGGGCAAATCGACGCTGGCGCGCGCCTTTGCCGTTGAGGCGGTAAGACGCGACCAGGGCGTCGTGATCGCCGATCTCGACGAGGCGCAGCGCACGAGCTGGGACTGGAGCCAGCGGCGCGCCGCCAACGGACTTCAGCCCGCCATCGCGGTCGAGCGCGTGCCGAGGCTGCAGGTCTTCACCCGCGCGGCGGACATCGACCTGTTGGTGGTGGACGCGCCGGGCTGGGCGGATGCGTCGACGCTGTGGCTGGCCCAAGGCTCGCAGCTGACCGTGCTGCCGACCGGCGGCACGGTCGACGACCTCAACCCGACGATCCGCCTGATGCACGAGCTCATGAGCAAAGGGGTCGCGGACTGGCGCTTGGGCCTTGCGCTCTGCCGCATCCACACGGACGCCCAGGCGGCGTTCGCGCGCGGCTACTTGCAGCAGGCGAACTACAAGGCGCTGAAGGGCGAGCTGCGCGAGAAGAAGGGCCTCGCCGATCTCCAGAATGTTGGCCAGGCGGTGACGGAGGGGTCCGCCGCGGTCTCGCGGGAGGCGATCGAGCTTGTCGCCAGCATCGCGGCGGCGCTTGAGCGGGCGCGCAAGAGGGCGGCGCAGGAGAGGGAGCAAGGAGGGCCGGCGCGCCTCGTGCCCTCGAAGGAGCGGGGAGGAAGGGAGGATGGAAGATGAAACCGCTGCTGCCGTTGCGCGTGGGCTCGAAGGAGGTCGGGCTGCCACCCGCCCGTGACGAGACGAACCAGACGCTGGAGCGTCCGCCGCCCGGCAACCGCCGCAAGAAGACCGGGCGGACGGAGCAGTTGAACATCCGTGTTCAGCCAGGCATGGAGGCGCGCTTCAGCGCGGCGGCGGAGCGCGCGAAGGAGACGAACGGCGCGTTCCTGGAGAAGCTGCTTGCCGAGCATGAGACGCGCGGCGCCTCCCTCGATCCGGGGGTGATCCCGGCGGCCGAGGCGCGGGCGGGCCGAACGGAGGAGCTGCACGTGTGGTGCACGCCCTGGGTATTCCAGACGGTGCCGAAGCTGGCGGCCGCGCGCGGCATGCTGGTGCCGCAGTTGATCGAGGACCTGCTGGCACGCGAGGTCGAGCGTCTCGATCCTCATGGCGGGAAATTCGGCGTGAAGATAGCAAAGTAGGTGTCGGGAAGCATCCGCCATGACAAAGGAGGCACCAGCAGCTTGGCTCGAACGGCTCGGTCCGACCTGCACGCGAGCGGAGATCGCGGCCTTCTGCGGCCTGTCGGCCGCGACGGTGTCAATCTGGGTTGCGAAGGGAATACTGCCGCGGCCCTTGCCGGGCACACGGCGCTGGTCCACACAGGCCGTCGTCGATGCGTTGTCGCAGCGCCGCTCGGCGCAAGAATCCAACCTGTCTCCCTATGAACAGTGGGCGCGTAGCCGTGGCTAAGAAGATCAAGCTCAAGCACGTGAACACGGTGCGGAAGCGGCTCGCGGACGGAAGCATCCGGATTCATCGCTACCACCGCCTGACTGGGCAGAGGCTCGTGGGCGAGCCCGGCTCACCGGAATTCCGCGAGAGCTATGCCGAGGCGGAACTGCACGCGATCCGTGGGCCAAAGACGGGGCTCTCGGGCATCATCACCAAGTACAAGAACTCGGCGGACTTCACAGAGCTGAAGGAATCAACGCGCGAGGAGTATGAGCGCCTGTTGGAGTCGGTGGAGGAAGAATTCGGCACCATGCCCCACCCCGCGCTTGAGGATTTGAAGGCGCGCGGGGCATTCCTCGAATGGCGCGACAAGATGGCGAAGAAGCATGGGCTGCGCGAGGCGGAGAACCGCCTGACACGCCTGGCGCGAGTGCTGGCCTGGGCCTTCGACCGCGGCTTGCTGCGAATGAACGTGCTGGCGCGCTGGGAGCGCAAATACTCGTCCGACCGGAGCGAGATGATCTGGACACCGGACCATATTGAGAAGTTCAACAAGGTGGCGCCAGAGGACATGCGCCTGGCGCTGTTCGTGGCGCTCCATAGCGGGCAGCGCCAGGGCGACCTGCTCGTGCTGCAGTGGCCGCAGTATGTGGGCGGCGAGCTTCGCTTCCGCCAGTCGAAGGGGCAGAAGCGCGTGCTTGTGCCATGTCTGGAGGGGCTCCGTGCGCTACTGGATGAATTGCAGGAGCGGGCGACGTCGATGCACATCCTGACCTCGCCGCGCGGTAAGCCGTGGGACGCGGGCAATTTCCGGAGGCGGTTCGAGCGCTATCAGGCGCTGGCCGGCGTGAATGACGTGACCTTCCACGACATCCGCGGGACGACGGTCACGCTGTTGTCGGATGCCGGGTGCAGCGAGGCGGAGATCGCGGCGATCACTGGGCATTCGAGGAAGCACCTGGCGGCTATCCTGGAGAAATACACGGCGCGTTCGGCAGCACAGGCGCGCAATGCGGTAGCGAAGCTGGAGGCACTTCTGAGGGCGAATTCTGCAAACCGAACTGCAAACCGTCCGGAAATTGCACCTCCTGAAGGCGGTTCAGAGGCGCAAGTCATTGGAATTATTGGAGCGGGCGAAGGGAATCGAACCCTCGACACTCAGCTTGGGAAGCTGATGTTCTGCCACTGAACTACGCCCGCAAGATCTTGATTCTATTCGCTAAATTTTGTTTGTGTCCATCGCAGTTTTACATGTTCGGCCAAAAGTTTTACATGTTCGGCGGTGTTGGCGCTTTGTTCCGGCGCTAACACGCCATCGTTTCTAGCGGGTCCGGGCCGGCTTGTGAAGGTGTGGCGCGGTGCGCCGGCGGCTCGCTCAGGGCATTCACGCCGCCACAAAGCGGAGTCGAATCGTCACCGCAAATGTATGCAGAAGTTGCATCGCGGACGGATTCGGCCCGGGATCGATTCAGGACGAGAATGTCCACGAGTTTTCGCGATCAATGAGCAACGAACGAGTGTTCGACCCATGCTTGCGGGGTGCATGTGCGCAGCCAGTCCCCTGCCGGCGCCGGTGGCGGCGCGCGTCGTCGTTCGCGGCCCTATTCGGAACTGCGGCCACTTGGGTAGACAGGATCGTGCCATGCCAAGTGCGCACTACAGATCGAGGTGCGATCGAGGAATGGCCCGCGCATGCTTGGACAGGTGTCCGGACTATTTTCGCTGAGCCAATTCCACAGCGTCAGGACCCGCCGGGTAGTGCAGCTGCCCTGACGTATCGTTCGCAGCGCGCCACACGGCTTCGGCGACGTCCGCCTCTGTGGTCACCGCCGCCGGCTGCGCGAAAGCAGCGAGGATAGGTGCCGCAAAGGGCATGTACGGCGCCGGTATCATGTCCTCGATGCGGGTGTTCGCGTTTTGTGTGAAGCGCGTGGTCGGGCCGTAGCCGGGCTCGACCAGTTTGACGCGCACGTTGAAGGGATGAAGCTCGTGCGCGAGCGACCCGGTGAAGCCTTCGATCGCCGTCTTGCTTGCGGTGTAGACCGACACCAGCGGCATGGGTGCCAACGCCACGCTCGACGTGACATTGACCACCACTCCCGACCTGCGGGCGCGGAACTGCGGGACTATGGCCTGCGTCATAGCCATCACGCCGAAGGTGTTGGTCTCGAATATCTGCCGCGCTTTGGCCATCGGCGTGGCCTCGAGGGCGCCGATCAGGCCGATGCCGGCGTTGTTGACAAGGACGTCGATGGGGCCGCTGGCCTCCAGCACGGCTGCGATGCTCTCGGGCTGGGTGACGTCGAGCTGCAGCACCCGCAGCCGTTCGGACCTTGGCAGAAGGCCGTCGCGCGGCGTGCGCATGCTGGCGATGACGTGCCAACCCTGGGCATGGAAATGGTGCGCGGTCGCAAGGCCGTAGCCGGACGAGCAGCCGGTGATGAGTACGGTTTTCATGGGGGGTCTCCCGTTGGTTGAGGCAACGGAGAGATAGCCGCCGAGGTTAGGACGATCTACGATTGATAATCCACAATTCATTCGCCATAGTCCAGAAATGGCCGACCCGCTCTCGGAAGTGATCGCGCGGCTGCGGCCGCGCACGGTGTTCTCGAAGATCATCAGCGGCGCCGGCCGCTGGGGCGTGCGCTACGCCGATTTCGGCCAGCCGAGCTTCTGCACCGTGCTCGACGGCCGCTGTCGGCTGGCCGTGGATGGGCAGGAAGCGTTCACGCTTGAGGCTGGAGACTTTGTGCTGCTGCCGACGACACCCGGCTTCACGCTGTCGGGGTTCGAACCGGTGGCGCCCACGTTCATCGACCCAAAGACAGCGCCGGCGCCGACCGACGAAATTCGCCACGGGTCGCTGGGCGGTGATCCGGACGTGCGGTTGCTCGGCGGCTACTTTGTCTGCGACTCGCCCGATGCGGGTCTGTTGGTATCGCTGCTGCCGACGCTGGTGCATGTGCGCGGAGCCGAACGACTTTCCACCCTTGTACGGCTCGTCGGCGAGGAGGCGAACGAGCAGCGCTCGGGCCGCGACCTCGTCCTCTCTCGGTTGGTGGAGGTACTGCTGGTAGAGGCCCTGCGCACGACGCAGACGGATGACGCACCTGCGGGGTTGCTGCGCGGGTTGAGTGACGCGCGACTGGCGATTGCGATACGGCAGATGCACGGCGATCCCACGCGCTCCTGGACGGTGGCTGAGCTCGCCAAGATGGCCGCGCTATCCCGCTCGGCGTTCTTCGATCGCTTCGTGCGCGCCGTGGGCATGCCGCCGATGGAGTATCTGCTCGCCTGGCGCATGGCGATCGCCAAGGATCTGCTCCGCCACCACCACGAGGTCTCACTTGAAGAGGTTGCAGAGCGTGTGGGGTACAGCTCGGCGAGCACCTTCAGTACCGCGTTCAGCCGGCACGTCGGCCAGCCTCCTGGTCGCTATGCGCGCGCAAGCAGATTTGGGCCGCCAATCTGAGGCCCTGACTGAGGTGACCTTGCCATCATAACGCGAACACGCGACGGACCGCCCAACCGCTTGAAGCCAAACCGCTGGTAGTAGGCAACGAGCTCTTCAATGCCGTGCGCGCCGCGACGGCTCGCCGCCTTCAACGTGATTTCCCGCGAATGCCGATCGGCCGCGCGAATGAGTTCGCGCATGACCGCGGTGCCCGAGCCTTTCCGTCGCTCTGTCGCCTCTATCCACTGCAAGTACCATCGAGAGATGTCGTTCGCGTCACGGACGCCATGAATCTCCAGATTGACACGCAATCGTCGCGCCAGCTCGACGCAGCCGCGAAGCTCGGCAATTCCCACTTCCGGTGGTGATCCGTCGTAGGTCTTGCACACTTGCATCGCCTCAGCCTCGCATTGCATCCGCGCCGCAGCATCGGCCGCTTGTGTGTGCGCGTCAGTATCACAATTGGACCCTGGCGTCCGCCCGGTGTCCCATCGCAGATCGACCGGGACGAGACTGCCCGGAAGGCTTTGGCGGACTCCACGTGGGCGACCGGTCTGGCCCGCGCACGACGGCTCGGTTTCGTTCAGGCGGTCCGATCCGTGCGAGGGAGCGGATTCTGGCGTCCGCTTCGTAGAGGCTATCTGGTGCGCAGTTTCCGCCACGAACCCGTTGGGACGCACGCGCGTGATTGGCCGCGGGCGTTGCCCATCGCGGATCGACGCTGCCACGCGTTCTCCTGCGCCGAGATGTTTGCAATTCGCTGTCCAGCAGTAGAGTGTTAGAGTGGTCTTCGAGGTTGTCCGCACTCTCTCCCGCAGCGCTGGGTATCGGTGTGCTTGTAGCGGGGGTGCATGACCGATCCTTGCGTCACTGTCTCGGTTGCCCGGATTGTGATGGTCAAGGGAAGCAATTTGCGACGGATTATCGAAATGGACGAAGCAACCATCGACCGTGAGGCAATGGGGCGACTGGCAAAGGCATTGGCCTTTATCTGCGGCGCCGATCATCCTACGACCGTTGCCCTGAAGGCTGCGTCCGAAAGCGGCGCCGAACGCGACATCAAGAATGCCCGGGCGATATTCCTCAGACTGAAGCAGAGCGACCGGCGGGCGGCGTTGGCGATGCTGGACGGTTAGGCCTTGCTTCACGCCCAGTGCTGCCACTTCTTGCGTGGGGACTTGGTGCGTTTGTCGAGCTCGGTCGCAAGCGCGATGGATCGCTGAACAAGTGGGCGGATTTCCGGGATGATGGCGCGCAGGCGCACCACCTCGACGCGCTCAGCGTCGGTGATCGCCTCCTTCTGCCAGTGCGTGAGCTGCCGTGCATGGGCCGCCAGCAGGTCGAGGCGATCCTTTGCTTCCTGAAGAGGGACCTCGGCGGTTGACAGGGGAAGCGTTGCGGCACGATCGGCAAGGAGCTTTTTCATCCGCGCGATGTCGGCCTTGAGGATGCGTTCTGCACCGTCGATGCGTTGGGCGAGCTCTGGCAGCGCGGAGATCGGCAAGAACGGTGCGGGCATGGATCGCTCGCGCCTAGTTGAGCAAGGCAACAGCGGTAGCCTCGCGGCCCTTCTGGGTCCGCGCCACCTTCATCGCCAGCCGCTGCCCCTCGTCCAGACCGCGCAGTCCGGCACGCTCGACGACGGAGATGTGGACGAATACATCCTTGCCTCCATCCTCGCAGGCCACGAAGCCGAACCCCTT
>Ga0209382_10004778_pt1 | contig 17895 bp, 20 predicted proteins | sample SoiMetdeltSBSDD5_FD_187599 | JGI IMG/M metagenome (GOLD analysis project Ga0209382, IMG submission 187599) | Bulk soil microbial communities from a Populus tree surrounding site in Tennessee, USA - Soil MetaG P. deltoides SBSDD5 (SPAdes) (version 2) | ecosystem: Environmental > Terrestrial >...
AGCGAGGCTGGTCGTGGCGGCCAGCAGCAGAAACCCATAGCGGGCAACGGTTCCCAACCGCCCGGTCATGCGTCCTCCCGCGCCCGCAGCAGCCGGATGGACGCCAGCGACAGCGCGAACACCATGACCACGAGCAGGAAGGAGTTCGCCGCGCCCAACCCCAGGTCGGAGTTGGTGATGTGGTCGTAGAGGTACAGGCCTGCGGTGCGGGTCGAGTTGAACGGGCCGCCATCGGTCACCACATACGGCTCGGCGAACAACTGGAACACCGTCAACGTGCCGATCACCACATAGAAGCTCACCGATCGCATCATCAGCGGAAGCGTGATCCGCCAGAACTGCTGCCACGCGTTCGCACCGTCGATCCGCGCCGCCTCGTACACCTGCGGCTCGATACCTTGCAGGCCGGCCAGAAGCAGGATCACCGCGTACCCGGTGGTGCGCCACAGCACCAGCAACGCCAGCGTCGGCTTGGCCCACGTCGTGGTGGTGAGCCAGCCGACCGCGGGCAGGCCGGCCATGCCGAGCGCCTGGTTGACCGCACCGAAGTCCTGATCGAACAGGATGATCCAGACCTGGGCCATGGCCACCAGCGGCGTGACGAAAGGCGCGATCAGCGTCGCGATGAACACGCCCCGGAACCGCGCCTTCATCAACGCCACAGCCAAGGCCAGCGCCAGCACCACCTGTACCGGTACTACCAGCAGCCACAGCACCGCCGAATTGGCCAGCGATCCCCAGAAGTCGGGGCTGGTCAACAGGTACCGGTAGTTGGCGAGCCCGGTCACCTCGAGCGCGCCCGCACCGCGCCAGTTGGTGAAGCTCAACCGCAACGCGAAGCCCATCGGGTACACGCTGAACCCGATAAAGATCGCGAGGAACGGCGCGATGAACAGGTACGGTGCGAGCGGCACCCGCCGCCGGCGGCGTCGCCGGGCAGGGGCGGCCATGGGGTACGCCATGGTGGGCTTCACTTCCGGTCGATGAGGTTCTTCTGGATCTGGTCGCTGGATTCCTTCAGAACCTGTTCGGGGCCGATCTGGCCGTTGAGCATGCGCTGCACGTTGACGCCGAAGTAGTCCACGGCCTTGCCCCACCAGACGGGAATCGTGTAACCGCCCGGCACTTGCCTTGCCGCCTCCGTAGTCACGCGCCACAGGTCCTGGCCGCCAAGCTCGGCGACCGGCTTGAACAGGGGAGCGTCGGAGCGCAGCGCGGGCAGGTACGACGGCACGGACGTGTTGAGCCCACCCGGGTACACGTCGTTGGGGCCATAGACCGCGGTGTAGCCATCCTTGTGGAACGTCAGATGCTCATACAGCAGCCAGGCCAGTTGCGGGTTCTTCGCCTTAGCGGGGATGACGAACGACGCCCCGCCCATGACACCTGCGCGAGCACCGCCCGCCTGCCACGCCGGCAGCTGGGTCGCGCGCCACTTGCCCTTGGTCTCCTTGAGCAACTGCTGCGGCCCGAACACAAACCACTGCGCCCACGGCACGAACACCTGTGTGCCGTTGTCCAATGTGGCCACGTCGGTCGGCTCGAAGTACTTGGCCAATGTGCCGAGCCCTTCGGCGCGCACCCGGTCAAGCCATTGCAGCGCACGCAGGTACGGCGGCGAGTTGAGAGCCAGTTTGCCGCCCGCGTCGACCATCGCCGCGCCCTGCTGGTTGGCGAACATGTCGATCCACAGCTGGCCCAGGAACTCGTTGGCTTCCAAGTGCAGCGGCTTGCTCGACGGGAACTTGCCCTTGACCGTGCGGGCCGCGGTGAGTAGGTCCTCGTAGGTGGCGATACGGGCCGGGTCGACGCCCGCCTGCTGCAGGATGTCCTCGCGGTAGAACAGCAGGCCAGGGTCGAGGTCCCACGGCACGGCCACAACGCGGCCCTCGACGGTGGCGACGCCGAGCTTGTAGGGCGCGATGTCGGCGCGGTACGGCTCGATCAGCTTGGTCAGGTCGTAGAGGTGCGGGGCGATCCCGGGCACGAGCGCGTCATCGTAGAATGCGCCGTCGGGCACATCAGCGCCGGTGATCAGGGTGTTGGGCAGCTTGGCGTTGATCTCGACGGCCATGTGGTCCACCTTCACCCGTGGATACCGGGCGGTGAAGGTGGCGATGGCCTTGTCGAAGACTTTGAACAGGTCGCCGGAGCGGTCCCATATCTTGATTTCGCCGGACGGCGGGGCGGTGAAGCTTGGCACGCCTAACGGCTGGCTGTCCCCGCTGTTGCGCGGGGCGCAGCCGGTTGTCAAGCTCAGCCCACTCAGCCCGCCGGCGACGGAGGCCGCGCCCAGGCCGCGCAGCAGCGCACGGCGCGACAGCGTGTGATGGCTCACCATGATCGAATCCTTTGGGGACGAGTAACAGGACAGTTCTTTGCAACGTTGCATGACAGCATGGACCAGTAGTATGCAACGTTGCAAGAGGCCGTCCAAAGGAGATCGCGGAAGGAGCGGAGCGTGTCCGTCACACTGCGCCACGTAGCCGAGCGGGCGGGCGTGTCGATCCGTACCGTGTCCAATGTGGTCAATGACTTCCCGCATGTCGCGCCGCAGACCAGGGCGCGGGTCCAGCAGGTGCTCGAAGAGCTTGGCTACCAACCCAATACGGCCGCCCGCACGCTGCGCCGCGGCCGCACCGGCATGATCGCCCTCGTGTTGCCCGAGCTTGACGTGCCCTACTTCGCCGAGCTGACCCGCGCCGTCATCGAGCACGCCACCAACCACGGCTACACCGTCGTCATCGACCAGACCGACGGCGACCCCGCCCGCGAGCGCGACCTCGTGATGCGCGGCAGCCGCGCCGCCCTCTTCGACGGCCTCATCTTCAGCCCGCTCGCGCTCGGCGGCGCCGACCTGCGCGACCGCCCCATCAAGCAACCCGTCGTCCTGCTCGGCGAGCGCATCGTCCACAGTGGACTCGACCACATCATGATCGACAATGTGGCGGCGGCCCGCACCGCCACCCAGCACCTGATCGACATCGGCCGCCGCCGCATCGCCGCCATCGGCGACCAGCGCCACGTCACCCGCCAGACCGCCCGGTTGCGGACCCAGGGCTACCTCGACGCGCTACGCGCCGCCGGGCTTCCCGCCGAGGACGACCTGATCTGCCAGACCGCCTACTTCCACCGGGCCGATGGCGCCCAGGCCATGACCCGCCTGCTGCAACCGGACAACCCACCCGACGCCGTCTTCTGCTACAACGACCTGCTTGCCCTGGGGGCGTTGCGAACCGCACTGCGCCACGGGATGCGCGTGCCCGACGACATCGCCATCGTCGGGTTCGATGACATCGAAGACGGACGTTACAGCACGCCGAGCCTCACCACGATCAGCCCCGACAAGACGCAGATCGCCCGGCTCGCCATCGACCTGCTGATGCGCCGCCTCGGCGGGGACGAGGCACCCCCCCTCGAGCTCACCACCGACTTCCACCTCGCCGTCCGCGAAAGCACCGAGATGCGGTAATCTTCGCCCGCCCGCACCAAGTGGCGCAGACGCAAGATCAGCGACGACGCCACCGCCATCCTCTGCCGCCTATAGCCGCACATGCATATCCTGCCGCCAGAATCCAATCCTACGGCAGGAATCATTGCACTCCAACGGCTATCGCGTGTCTGTGTCCAAATCGAACAGATCGCGGAAGATCGCCTCGACGCGCGAGAAAGACGCCCCCGACAACATGCCTACATACTCCGTAGCAGCCGAGTCCGGAATCCGCTCGATGAAGTCGACGACCACCACACCCGACACCGGGTCGGGTTCGCTCAGCACCACCGCATACGGAGAGATCTCACCCGAAGCCGGCCGCCGCACGACCGGCACACAATAGGCCCCGCCTCGATACTCGTTGTACTCATCAGCCGACAGCACCACCACCCGCCACCGCGACGACTCATCGCTGACGGTCCACACCTCGCCTCGATTCACGCAGGCTCACCAAGCGAAGACCACCCCGGCCGGTTCCGCCGAGCGAACGCCTCAAACCCTTGAAGCTCCTGGCTGACTTCAGGATTCGCGTTAAGCCACGCCTGATGCCGACGGGCCCGATCCCGGCGCGCAAACGCCCGCGCCGCACGAGCCATCCACGCAGACACCGAGATGCCAGCCGCGGCCGCCTCTGACCGCACCTGGTCTAAAAGATCGACCTCCATGGAGACCGTGACGTTAGTAGTAGCCATACCCGTGATGATATCACTGGCATCGTCACGGGCGAGGTCGCGGAGGTGAGATGTGACGGGCCGATGGAAGGTGAGTACCTGAGCGCGTGTCGGCCGTCAGGCCGGAAGCTGTGCGCCGAGCTGGCGCCATAAGGCATAGCATATTAGGTCTACCAGGCCCTTCGGGTCAGGTAGCCCATCCTCAGACCCGTGCCGGACAGCGCCGAGACAAGGCGGCTGCGCCGGCCGAGCAGCGCGCCCAGCATGCCGGCGACGCGCCCGGCGCGCAGCAGCCGACCGGCCCGCCCATTTCGGTAGGGCTCGCTGAGCAGGCCCGGTCGGGACTCGACCCGGGGTCGAGGTCACGGCCAACAAGACGATCCGAAGCGTCGGCGCGAACTCGGGTATCTCCGGAACCACTCTTCACGAGAGCGGGCGTTCGCCCTTACCGTGGCGTCGGAGTCTGTGCCGCGGCTGCCGGGCGACGCAGCATCGCTCGGGCTGGCGTTCGAGCCGCGTGGCTGGCAGGTCGACTACCGTCACCAGCTACGTGGCGGCCTGCGCGGAATCGCCAGCGCGGCCGAAGGCGGCTGCCTTGTGGCAGACTTCGCCTGGCATTGAGATTGCGCCTCCGATCCGACAGGGACGCCATTGATACACCCGCCAGACGAGACCAAACCGCCCATGAGCCGATCGGCCAGGGCGGTGATCTCGCAGTTGCTCGCCGATAGCGTCACGCCGCTGCTCAAGCGGCACGGGTTCGACCACCGCAGCCGCCGTAACTATGACCGCGTTAGGGATGGGCGACGGGAGCTGATCAATGTTCAGCCCAACGAATGGAACAACCGGCACGGCGGGTCGTTCACGATCAATTTGGGGATCTTCATCCCCGAGATGGACTCCATCCTCTCGCTGTATCCGCTGCAGGCACCGCCCGAGGAATACGAGTGCCAGATCCGGTGCCGTATAGGTGATGTCGGGCCGGACGGGCGGTTGCGCGACGACGTAGGCGCTGAGCCGTGGCGGGGCTGGTGGGAGTTTGACGCACAGACTGACCTGTCGGGGTTGGGTGCCGAAGTCTGGGGATGGGTTGAGCACAAAGCGCTCGGCTTCTTCGACCATCTGGCGGCCAGGGCGCAGATCCTCGCATGGGCACGCCGGTACCGGATGCGGGATGACCAGGCCGGACTGTGGGGGGTAGTTCTTGCCGAGTACGCCAGCGAGTCAACCCTGGCCCAGGACTGGCTCGACAAGATCGTGGCCGGGGCTTCTCCTGGTCCGAACCGGGTGCGCCGCGAGGCGGCCCGGATCGCCGACCGCCTTGGCCTGTCCTGCTTTGTACCAACCGACACGCCCGCGCTGACGGCGGTGTTTCGGATGGCCGCCGAAACCTCGCCGGACGACCGCCGTGGCGCCTTTTACCATCTGGAGTACCAACTTGGCGAGCACCTTGGACAGCTGCGCACCCGGCTAACAGCCGAGGACGCCGCAGGGCTGTACCACACATTGGACTGCACAAGCCTCGTTGGCACCGCCATCTTCTACGGTGCCAGTCCCGAGAACCTGCTCGGCTGCCTTAGACCCGCCTTCGAGCGCGTGTCCGAACTGTTCGCCGACATTACCTACCAGGCCAATCCGGCAGCGCCTGGGCGCGCCTAACGGTAGCCGATCAAGCAACGTGACCTAGCCAAATGGGTTGGCAGGGGTCGCCCACGATCGATCCGTACATTGACCTAGCGACCGAGTATTGCGCAACCGTCTGGGCATCACGGATGCCAGTAGGCTCGAGGACGCCGAGGCAGGTCTTTCCCTGGCCGCCTTGGCTGAGCTCAAGTTCCGGATAATCCCTGGTGCATACGACCTCGAACATCTATGCGCCTTCCACCGCGAGACTACGGATAATCGGTGGCGCCCAGGGCCGGTGTGGCCGACACTGCCGGAATGACGTCCTCCGAGGCTTCGACTGGACCCGTCGCGACGCGGTGGACGCAGTCGACCGTCTACCCCGATATGTGGATCGACCCGGACGACGACCCACGCGAAACCGATGTCGAGACCGTCGATGAACGCAGCACGCTGCTGGACTATCTGCGCTACTACCGCCTCACCATGGAAATGAAATGCGCGGGCCTGGATGCCGAGCAGCTCGCCCGACGATCCGTACCCCCGTCCACGATGTCCCTGCTCGGGCTGGTGCGGCACCTGGCCGAGGGGGAGCGACACTTTCGCCGGGTGATGGCCGGCGAGGACGCGCCGAAGCTGTACTGCACCGACCAGGACCGTGACGGCGACTGGAACGGCGCGATCGCCGACCCGGCGGTCGTTGACGACGCCTGGCGGCAGTGGCGGGCCGAGGTGGAGCTCACCGAGCGGTTCGTGGCCGGCGTCGCCGACCTCGGCACCCGCAACGCCGGCGTCTCCGACCTCGGCTCCGACGGTGCGGACGTGCAGCTTCGCGATATCCTGGTGGCGCAGATCGCGGAGTACGCGCGGCACTGCGGCCACGCCGATCTCTTGCGCGAGCGCATCGACGGCCGCGTCGGCCAGTAGAGAACGGCGACGCCGGGCTGGGCCCCGCCGCCCTGGGCCTGAATCGGGACCGCGACCAGACCTCAGCGGCAACCTTTCGTGGGCACGGTGGCGTCTAGGCAGTCGTGAATGGCTTGGCGAGCGAGTTTGACTCCTTCGTACGTGCGCGCACGCCCGCGTTACTGCGCTCGGCGTACCTGCTCACGGGCGATCAGTACCTGGCCGAAGACCTTGTCCAGAGCGCGCTCGCCCGTGCGCACGCCGCCTGGCCGCGCCTGCAGGCGGCGGGCAACGCCGAGGCGTACACCCGCCAGATCATGTACAACCTGCGGGTCTCCTGGTGGCGCAAGCGCCGGGTGTCCGAGTCGCTTCCGGGGGAGCTGCCGGAGCGTCCCGGCAACGGCCAGCACGACCATTCTGAGACCACGACCACGCGACTGGCGCTGCGTAACGCGCTCAACGAACTGCCGCCCCGGCAACGTGCGGTCATTGTGTTGCGGTTCTTCGAAGACCGCACCGAGGTGCAAGCCGCCGAAATCTTGGGCGTGACCGTGGGTACCGTGAAAAGCCAGACAGCCAAGGCACTTGCCCGGTTACGAGCTGCCGCGCCGGTGTTGCTCGAGTCCTACTCGAACGGGGTTGCGTGATGAAGGATCTCGATGGGCTGCGCACGGAATTGCGTTACATCGCGGACGAGGTCATGCCGGTGGACTTGCATAACCGGGCGCTGGCGACCTCGCGCCGGCTAAGAAGGCAGCGAATTGTCGCAGCGGCCAGCGGGCTGGCCACGATCGTCGTGGCGGCAACGGTCGTGGTGAGCTTGAGCGGTACCGAGGAACCGCCGCCCCCGCTTCCGATTGCCCCTTCGCGCACTCATCTGCCCAGTCCGCCGCCACCAACAACACCCGGCGTCGAGCCCTTCGCCAACGCCTTCGTCACGGTACCGAGTTGGGGCGCCGCCGACACCCGATGCGTGACCGGGCGAGTCCGGGTGGGGGAGGCGGGCCAGCATGTACCCTCCAGCGACACCAAGACCGTTCTCAACGTTATGGCGGTTGTGGCATCCGATGTGGACGGTGATGGCGACCAGGACTACGTTGCGGACCTGGCCTGTGGCGAGGGGCCTGAGTCGCCGGGTCGACAGGTGGTCGCGTTCCAGCGTTCCGGCTCAGAGCTGACTGCCCTCGGAGTCGTTGTCCGCAGGAACACCGATGACATTGAGATGATCAGTGAGATAGCGGATCGCGGTGGCGGCCGGATCGGGGTACTCGTGTCCAATGCGTACAGTGATGGCGGCTATCAACTTGTTCCATCGCAGTGGCGGGTGTACGGGTTCGAGTCCGGCCGGTTCCGGCAGGTCGAGGGGCCAACGTCGTTCCCCGCCGATCCGCCCGGAATCAAGGTGACAATCGATAACTCGGTTCGCATGGAGTTCCAGCCCGCCACGGATGGCCTGTATGCTGGCGAACTGATCTTCATGGTACGCAATGACGGTGAGCTGGATACCCCCAAGCTCCAGATGCGGCTGTTCCTGCCGCCGGAGATCTACCCCGCTGGGGGGAGCTGGATTGGTTGCGCGCAAAGCACCTATCCGAAGCTAAATTTGATCAGTTGTGACATTCCCAGGCTGGCGGCTGGTGGTTCGCAGCAGCTCCGCTTCACACTTGTCACGGAAACCAGGACGGTCAGCACGCGAGGCGAAGGTTTCACGCCACTTCCATATATGGACATCGAACAGCTTCCGCCGTATCAGTACGAGAAGGGGATGCCTCGTACCGTGCCGATCCCTATGGCCTGGCCGCCAGGCTCGACTCGCGCATCACCAAATTAGTTCCGGTTCAAAAGGACTTGGCGATAGTTGCGGCCGTTGATCTCGTTGAACAGCAGCGCCCTCGGCACTTACCGAGGTGACCCTGGTCGTTTCGTTCGTGGCCGGCCTCAGCTCGCTTCAAGCACCGTTAGATCGCGCATCGCGAAGCGGTGGTGCTCGCACTCCTCCTCCATCACCACGCCGAGGCATTCTCCGACCGAGCGCGACTCCTCCGGATAACCGGGCGCAGGCGAGCGCGTGCACGGCCGCCCAAGCTCTGTGTCGGTCAGGCCGTCGACGATGCGTCGCACCAGCGCCATGCGGTCCATGCGGGCCTTGAGCACCTCCGCGTATGACGGACGCGCGTCGAGGTCCATGCCAAGCGCGACCGCGTCCGCGGGCGCGTACGCGGTTTGGGGCAGCGCAAGGGCGTGGTAAGGCGTGGGCTCGTCGAGGATCGTGCGGCTGGCCCAGGAGTCGGTGATGTAGACGAGATGGCGCAGCGTCTCGACGAAGGACCATTCGCCGTCGACCCGTTCGTGCAGAGCCGGTTCGGGTAGCCTCTCGGCGCGGGTGAACGTGTCCGACCAGAGCTGTTCGATCGTGTCCCACATCGCGCGAAATTGATCGGCCGTCCGTATCTGTCGTAGCTGCACGCGTTCGGGATGCCGCCGGTCGAGTTCGGCCTCAACGAAGCCGGCGACGTCCACGCCGTTGATGACGAAGTTGCTGACGTACCCAGACACGTTGACGTCGACCAGCCACGAGTCGACGATCTTGACCTGGCTCATGTCGCAGTCGACGAACTTCGCGCCGGTGAGATCGGCGACCGTGAAGCTCGCGCCGCGAAACGCGTCGTTGTTGCCGTTGTCGTGATAACCGGCCGACCAGCGGTGCGGACCGTACTGCGCTGCCATCGCGAAAGGTTCCCCAATCAGTTTGAGGCGGTTGTCATAAACATGTCTGCTCGCTTCGCCGCAGCGATCATCGCACCTGTTCCCGACATCCTCTGTCGTATATCACGAGAAAATCGGATCATGCTTCGATGGGCGGTGGTGGTGACCGCTTCTAGGGAGGCTACGCACCGGCTCCGGTACGGTCCCGTGCATGACAACGGCCATGGACGCCATCGACTGGGCTTTTCTGGAGCACGCCTACGGGCCGGCGACCGACACCCCGGGCTTGATCCGCGACCTGTGTTCCGATGACAGCGAGCGGGTCAGTGCTGCGCAGAGCGAACTCGCCGGCAGCATTCACCACCAGGGCACCGTGTACCCGGCCACGGTGGCCGCAGTGCCGTTCCTGATCGACGCCGCGCTGCGAGCCAGGCACGAGCGCGCGTACCAGGTGATCTCGATCGGGATGCTGGCCGACCCGCACCATTCGTACGGCGACGATTTCCCCGCGGTCCAGGCGGCGGTACGCGAGCACGCGGGCCCGCTCGCCGCGCTGCTGCACGACGACGATGACGAGGTTCGAGCCGCGGTGGTGTACCTTGCCGCGCAGACGGGTGCGGTGCACTCGGGCGAACTCGCGGAGCTGTGGGAGTCTGCAGAGGAGACACAGCTGCGCGTGGCGTTGCTGTTCGCGTTTGCCGTGTCCGATCCGATGGGCAGCTCGGCGACCCTGCGCGACGCCCTGGACGACGATGAGCCCGAGGTACGCCTGGCCGCCGCGCTGGCGCTGCAGCGTGCGGGTTTGCCCTGGCCGGATGGCGCGGTCGAAGCCCTCGTCGACGTCTTCGAGCAGGAGGCCGATCTTCCGTACGAGTGGCACGCAGAGGCCGAGCCCACCACCGAGCTGGTCCTCAACGCTTCCGACGCGGTCCGCGACGACCTGCTCGGCCGTCTGCTGCAGGCGGAGGTACCCGCCCGCGAGACCGCCTTGTGGGTCCTCGGCGAGCTGTTCCGAGCCCGCCGCGGTGCCCGAAAGCGGTTCGTGCCACTGCTCGGACCGCTGCTGGCCGATACCCAGACATGCAAGGCCGCAGTGGACTTGCTGAGCAATGCTGGGCGTGCGGCGGGGCGCTACCGCGACGAACTGGCCGCGATCGCCGCCGGCTATCCCGATGTCGCCGCTTCAGAGGGTTTCACCCTTGAGTTGTACGCGGTGCAAACGCTGATGCGGCTCGGTGACCCGCGCTGGGTCGTTGCGGCCTGCGAGGGTGCCCGCGCCGGGGGCCACCACCACATCGGCCGCGATGCCGCTCCGTGCAACCCGGAAACACTGGTGGCGGTCCGGGCACGCCTGGACGCGCTACCCACGGAAGCAGTGACCACTGCCGATCGGGCCGAGCTGTCCACGCTGCGGGCCGAGTTCGCTCGCTGGGGCCAGGCCGCCGCCGAGCTGGCGCCACGATTGCGCGAGCTGGTGCCCGCGTACGGCGTCGATGTGGCCGTCGTGCTGGCTGCCCTCGGCGACGACACTGCGGTGGTGGTCGGCTGCCTGCGTGCGGCTGCGGTCGACGGCGGCGTCGCCGAGGCGGTAAGCCTGTGGCGGATCACCGGTGAGGCGGGGCCGGTCGTGGCCGCGGTAAAACGCCGGCTGGAGTTCGCCCGACAGGCCGGCAATGCCGACCTGCCTGACGGCGAACCGCGCTATGACGTTGAGGGTGGGCTGCGGGAGGCGGTCCCGGCCGGAGCGCATCTGCGGGACCTGGCCGACGACCTGCGTGCTGTGGCGGCGGGGGAGGAGCACCATCTCTGGTTGCGGCTGCCGGCCACCCGCTTGCTGTGGACTGGGACGGGCGAGACCGAGATCCCGACCGCGGTCGTCCGGCAGAGCCTGGGCAACGAGTTCCTCGTTCCCGATGCGCTGGAGCTGGCGAGGCTGATGGAAGCCCATCACCTGGTCGGCGATGTGCGAGCACTGCTCAGCGACGATGGCCGGGCAGGAGCCGCCGCGGCACGGACGCTATGGGCATTTGGCATACCGCCAGATGACCTCATGCCATGCTTGCTTGGTTGCCTGGAGAACGGCTTCCCGCTCCCAGCAGTGGAGGCTCTTGACCTCATCGTCGAGATGGGACACGCCGCGGCCGTGCCCGTCTTGCGGGAGCTGGCTGAGCGGGATGAGGCGCTCGTCACGGCCGGGGTCGAGTCCGACATCGTGTGGAACGACGAGGAGCTGTGCGACCGCCTGCATGCCGCGCGCTACGCGCCTCGCCCACCTACGTGCCTGACACTCGCCCGGTCAGCACGCTCCCTGGGCACGGTCACGATCACCCCAGGGTCCATTTCATGCTCGGCCACTTTCGTCATCCGGCCTGCGGGAACGGGTGTGCGGGGTGCGCGCAAAGGCGAGCCAGAGGCCGTGGCATTTACTTGTCCCATGCAACAGGCTGATGCGCGCACACTGATAGTGACCGGCGTCTATGGTTCAGGCAAGACCTCGGTGATCGCTGAGATGGCTGACATCCTCGAGAAGCGGGGCGAGCCGTATGCCGCCGTCGACCTCGACTGGCTGACGTGGTTTCAGTCTGCTACCGGCGACGTCGACGCGCACCAGATGATGCTGCGCAACCTAACGACTCTCGTGGACAACTATCGTGGCGTTGGCGTTCGCCGCTTCCTCCTGGCCGGTTTCCTCTCCAGCCGGTCTGAAGTGGACAGTCTGCGCTCCGCTCTGGCCATGCCGGTGACCGTGGTGTGGCTGAGCGTGTCCGCCGACGAGATCAGACGACGCCTGGCCGGGGACCCTACCAGCGGACGAGCCGACGACTTGCGCTTCGCCGAGCAGTGGCTTGCCGGCGGTACCGGTACCGGCGAAGGGCTGCAAGACTTCTCCACGGCAGGTGATCGGCCGCTGCGCGAGGTCGCCACCGACATTCTGCGCCGCACAGGCTGGATGTAAAGGCCCGGCCCGAAATGAGCCGCGTTGAAGACGGCGCCGAAGCCGCGTCCGGCATCGCAACCGGCACGGCCAGAGCGGGACGCATTGGACAATCCGTGCAGGCGTCATTCACCAATGAAGAGTGTGATGCCCGGACGGTGCGAAAGAATAGACGCTATGGGCTCGTTGGGAAGAGATCGTTCCTAATTGGGGCAAGGATGTTGGGCGTTCTTCTGACCGAGCCGCAGGGCTAGTGCGGTCAGGTATTGGCGTTCCGCTTCGCTTGTGGTGCGGCTCGCGGCGACCCGATAGTGCGCGATCGCCGCGTCGACGTCGCCGGTCATTTCGAGCAGGTGGGCGCGGACGGCGGTCAGCCGGTGGTTACCGGCGAGCTGCTTGTCGAGCGATTCGAGCATTGCCAGGCCGGTGGCGGGACCGTGGACCATGGCGGCGGCGATGGCGCGGTTGAGTGTCACCATCGGGTTGGTGGATATGCGAGCGAGAAGGCCGTATAGGGCAAGGATTTGCGGCCAGTCGGTGGCGCCGGCGGTCTCGGCCTCGTCGTGGATCGCCGCGATCGCGGCCTGCAACTGGTAGTAGCCAACCTGCCGGCGGGGCAGCGTCGCCGAGATGAGGGCGACGCCTTCGGCGATCAGGTCGCGATCCCAGAGCCGCCGGTCCTGTTCTGCCAATGGAACCAGCTCGCCGTGCGGTCCGGTGCGCGCGGGACGGCGGGCATCGGTGAGAAGCATCAGCGCGAGCAGCCCGGCGACCTCCGCTTGGACGGGCAGGGCGGCGTGCAGCATGCGGGCGAGGCGGATCGCCTCGGCGGAAAGGTCCTTGCGCGCCACATCCCGGCCACTGCTGGCGGGCAGAGCCGGATGGCAGCACAGGAACAGCAACAGCAGCGAGTCGTCCACATCGGACACATCGGCGGGTGCGGACGGTTCCTTGGTGGCCGCAAGGGTCTCGCGGTTATGGCGGGCAGCGTCGCTGCGCCAGGCGTCCGCCAGGCGGCGCGAGGCGACCGTTGCCAGCCAGCCGCGCGGGTTGGCGGGAGTGCCCTCGGCCGGCCATTGCAGGGCCGCGGCCAGCAACGCCTCCTGGACGGCGTCCTCGGCGTCCGCGAAGTCGCCATGCCGGCGCACCAGGGTGGCGAGGACCTGCGGGGCAAACTCGCGCAGCAGGTCCTCGACAACCTCGGAAGGTTTGTTCACAGCTCCGGGTCGGGAGGGCTCATGATGGCGCGCAACTCGATCGGGCGCTGGGTGGGCCGGCCGCCGGGGCCCGGGGCCGCGGAGGTCCGCGCCGCGATCTCGATTGCGCGATCCTCGCTGTCGACGTCGATCATCCAGAAGCCGGCGAGGAACTCCTTCATCTCGGGGAAGGGGCCGTCGGTGACGACCGGCGCGTCCGAGCCGTCACTGATGACGATCTTCGCCGCCTCGGGGTCAGCCAGTTTCCCCGTGGCGATCAGCTCGCCGGCGTCGGTGAGCTCCTGCCAGATCTGCTCCATGTGCTTCCAGCTTGCCTGAACGTCCTCGGGCGTCCACTGCTCGGTCGGCGGCACGCTGGCGGTGGCTGACTGGTTCATCATCAGCATGTACTTCATTGTTGGTGCTCCTTTGCGACTGCCGCGCCGGTCCGGCGCTTTCACCCTAAGGTCGGATCTGGCAGCCGGTCTTGGACAACGGTCAGTCCGGATCGTCGTGGCGATGGCTCCACGGCCCTGGCTGATCACGCATGACTTTCACAAAGGCGGTGAGCCCGGTTATCAGGGCCTCGCGTTCGGCGGGGCTCATCGCCGCGACCCAGCGAACATAATGCTCGTGAAAGCCGGTGGCCATGCTGGCGTGCAGGGCGCGACCCTTCTCGGTCAGACGCAGCCGGTAGAGCCGCCTGTTGCCCGGATCGCGTTCGCGCACGAGCAGGCCGTTGCGCTCCATCTCCGCGGCCATGCGGCTCACCGAGCTTTTCTCCAGGCGCAGCCGTTCACCCAGTTCGCGCTGGGACAGCGGGATCTCGGTGTCCAGCTCGTGGATGGCGAACGCTTGGGACATCGAGATGGAGTGGCCAGGGATGTCGCTGTCGGGCTGCAGCATGCCGCCGGCCCGGACGAGCTCCATGAACAGCTCGTGGAGCCGTTCGGCCGGGGCTGAGCTGTCCACGTTCTTCCCTTCCAAACAGTTGCGCTCTGCAACTGTGCAGTCTACAGTGGGAGGATAGTTGTAATATACAACTCTCGGAGAGTGCTGCATGCATAAACACACGCATAAGAACCGGACGAGCCTTCTTCACGGAAACCGGCCCAGGGCATTCCAAGGCCGCTCCAGCCGCTTCTACAACTTCGTCGCCCGCAAGGTGTTGCGCGGCCTCTACCGGCGCCTGGCGCAGGACGTCGCGCAGGCGGCACCGCAGGGCGCCGCCGTGCTCGACATCGGCACCGGGCCCGGCGTGCTCCTGGCCGAACTCGCCCGGCTTCGCCCCGACCTACAGCTCACCGGGATCGACCTGTCACCCGACATGATCACGGCGGCCAACCGCAACCTCGCCCCGTACGCCGCACGCGCGAGCGCACAGGTCGCCGATGTCACCAACCTCCCCTTCGCCGACCAATCCTTCGACCTGGTCGTCTCCTCGCTGAGCCTGCACCACTGGGACGACCCCGAAGCAGCCGTCCCGGAACTGGCCCGGGTGCTGCGGCCCGGCGGCCGGATAACCATCTACGACTTTCGCTTCGCGCCGTTCAGCAAGCTTGCCGCCGCCGCGCAAGCCAGGTCGGTGCTCACCGCAGCCGAGCCGCAGGCAACCCAGTTCCGCACCGGAGTGCTGCTCCTTCCAAGGTGCGTCAAGTGGGTGATGTCGTCATGACACTTCACCCTGTTCGCCCTCGATGAAGCGGCGCAACGCTTCCAGCGACTGACCGAACGCGCCGTGGATCATTTCCGCCACCTGCCCGGCGCCGGCGGGTCGAGCGGTTCGAACTCGGTGCGCAGCGTGACGGTCGCGGTATCGGGGGTGGGACCGGCGCTCACCGTGAAGGTTCCGCCGGACCGCCGGACGGGCAGGGGGACCCGAAGTTGCTGGAACCGGAAGCTGCGCCGCCCGGGGGAGACGTCGCTGATCTGCTCGTGGATCTCCTGGCCATCGGCCATCGTGCACACCCGAAGGGTGCCGTCCATCCGGGCGGCAATCACTCCGGGCAACCATTTGTGGGTACCCACAAAGTCACTTAAAACATCCCAGACTTCATCTGGGCTTGCCTTGATGTCGACCGTGTTGGTGATGGTGGGCATGCTGTTTGCCTTTCCGTGGTGTTGGCCCTTCATCTGTTGTGACGGTGGCGTGGCGACTGATTCATCGTCGGGTCGGTGAAGCCGGTTTAGGCTTGTGCGGTGACCGTCCCTTCCAGCCGGGCCACTGTGGCGAAAAGGCCGCGGGCTTGCGCTGTGGCGCCCCCCGACGAGGAAGCCTTTCGGGCGCTGGCCGGGCCGCGGCGCCGGGAGCTGCTGGTGCACTGCTACCGCATGCTGGGCTCGCTTGACGATGCGGAGGACGCCGTCCAGGAGACCATGATCAAGGCGTGGCGCGGGCTGCCCGCCTTCGAGGGCCGATCCTCTTTGCGGGCATGGCTTTACCGCATCGCCACCAATGTTTGCCTTGACGCGCTTGAGCACCGCTCGCGGCGGATGCTCCCCTCGGCGATCATCGGCCCGGCCGACCCTGCCGTGCCGCCGGCACCCGACGACCCCGACATGCCATGGCTGCAACCATTTCCAGACGCTCTGCTCGACGTCACCGACCAGGATCCGTTCGCCGACCCGGCGACGGCCCTGGTGCGGCGGGAGCACATCGAGCTGGCTTTCGTCGCGGCCATCCAGTACCTGACGCCGCGGCAGCGGGCGGTTCTGCTGCTGCGCGAGGTTCTCGGGTGGTCCGCGGCCGAAACGGCCGCGATGCTCGGCACCAGCAGTGCGTCGGTCAACAGTGCCATGCAACGCGCACGGGCGACCCTCGACGCCAGGACCGCCACCGCCCCCGCCCCGCCCTCCGGCCTCGAAGCCGAACTGGCCGCAAAGTACGTGCGCGCCTGGCGCGACGCCGACGTCCCGGCGCTTGTGGCGCTGCTGAAAGCCGATGCCACCATGGCGATGCCGCCCACACCCTCGTGGTACCAGGGTCGCGACAACATCGGCATCTATCTGTCGCATCTGTTCGCCAACCCTTGGGGCACCGGCCTTCGCCTGGTGCCCACGGCCGCCAACCGGCAACCCGCCCTGGCCGTCTACACCCCCGACGGCAAACCCTTCGCCATCAAGGTGCTCACCGTCCACAACGGACTGATCTCGGCCATTACCGGATTCGTGAGCCCACACCTGTTCGCCGCATTCGGGCTACGCGGATGAGGCTCGAGTTCAGCGGCGAGATCTGGTTCTGGAAAGGCCCGGCGCCGTGGCACTTCGTCACCGTTCCGGACGAGGAGTGCGGTGGGCTGGAGGCAGCTTCCGCGCTGGTGACCTACGGCTGGGGCATGATCCCGGTGACGGCCCGGATAGGGGCGACGGAGTGGAAGACTTCGTTGTTTCCCAAGGATGGAAGCTACATAGTGCCGCTGAAGACGGCGGTGCGAAAGGCCGAGGGTATTGCGGTCGGCGACATGGTCACGGTCCGGCTCAGCATTGATGTCTGAGCGCCGGCGCTCAGGACGGTTTCACTCGGGACGCGAAACTGTCGGAGGGTGGGCCTAGAGTCGGCCCATGAGTTCCGCACCGATCACTCTTGTTCCCGGATTCTGGCTCGGCGCATGGGCTTGGGATGACGTCGTCGCCGCCCTGCGCGCCGACGGGCATGACGTCACGGCGATCACGCTGCCCGGTCTCGAGTCGGCCGACGCCGATCGCTCCACGATCTCACTGAACGACCACGTCGACGCGATCTGCCGGGCCGTCACGGCGGCTGGCAGGCCTGTCGTGCTCGCCGTGCACAGCGGCGCCGGCGCCTCCGGCTATGCCGCCAGTGACCGCGTGCCCCAGCAGATCGCGGCGATGGTCTATGTCGACTCCGGCCCGGCGACTGGCCCGCTCGAGCCCGGCTTCGGCGATGTCGAGAAACCGCTGCCGCCCACGTGGGAGGAGCTCGGCGAAAACCTTGACGGCATCAGCGACGAGCAGCTCGAGACCTTCCGGCGCCGCGCGTTGCCCCAGCCGGGCGGCCCGATCCGCGACGCGCCCGAGCTGACCAACGACCGCCGGCTCGACGTGCCGAGCACCATTATCTGTAGCGCTTTTTCGTCCGAGCAGATCAAGGCTGCGGTGGAGGAGGGCTACGCCTGGCTCGGCGGGTTGAAGGAGCTGCGCGATGTGACCTGGGTCGACCTGCCGACGAGTCACTGGCCCATGTGGTCGCGTCCGAAGGAGCTGTCCGCCCTGCTCGGCGACATCGCGCGGCGCGCGTCCGCGGACTGACGGCGGCAGGCGGACGATCGAGCGGGGGGCGGCGGCAGGCGGACGATCGAGCGGGGGGCGGCGGCAGGCGGACGATCGAGCGGGGGGCGGCGGCAG
>Ga0209382_10004779_pt1 | contig 17895 bp, 13 predicted proteins | sample SoiMetdeltSBSDD5_FD_187599 | JGI IMG/M metagenome (GOLD analysis project Ga0209382, IMG submission 187599) | Bulk soil microbial communities from a Populus tree surrounding site in Tennessee, USA - Soil MetaG P. deltoides SBSDD5 (SPAdes) (version 2) | ecosystem: Environmental > Terrestrial >...
CTCGTCTGCACGAGGCATCAGATCCCCGCCGGCGCCACCGGGCCCCACGGGAACGACGAGCGTGCCGTCCACGTCCAGCATCACCGCCCGGACAGCGGCGAGCCGTTCCGCTACGTCGGTCACATCTGTACTTTCTTCTGGCTGGTGGCGAGCAGTTGCTTGATCACGTAGTCGGTCTGCGACGGCAGCGGGGTCGCGACGGGTTCTTTCGCCTCCTGTCCAGTGGTGATCGGCCGTGACTGCAGCAGAACGAGCGTCGGCGTGTCGTCGGCGCCGCGGGTCAGCGCCCACTCGACGTCCTGCGCCGCGCCGTAGTGTCGCTCGAGCCGGACACCGTACTCCGCCAATTGCTTGGCTGTGTCGTCGTCGAGGCACAGCCGCGTCGCCTCGTCCTCCGGCACGTCCTCACACCGGGTCCCCCCGGTGTCCCGGTTGGGCACGTAACGCACCTGCTTGTAGCCGGGTTCGCGCTTCACGATCTCCCGGGTGACCTTGTTGACCCAGACCTGGTCGGGCGTGATCTCGCCGGCCACTACGGCGACCCCGAGCCCGAGCCCGGCCTCGATGGCGACTATCGAGCGGTCGTTCGTGGTGGGGCTACGGGTGAACATCACCCCGGCGACGCTGGCGTCGACCATCTGCTGGACGCCGACACTCATGCCGACCGTTCCGATGTTGTGTCCGCCGGCCAACCGTGCTCGGTACGACAGCGCCTGCGGTGAGAAGTAGCTCGCCCAGCACCGCCGCACCGCCAGCTCGAGCTCGGCCAGCCCGCGCACCCACAGATAGGTCTCCTGCTGGCCGGCGAAACTGGCCTCGGCGGAGTCCTCACCCACGGCACTGGAACGGACGGCCACCGCGGGATCGTCCTCGCCGGTCTCCTGCGCCATGCGCAGATAGGCGCTCTCGACCAGGCGCATCAGATCGGCCGGCAGCCGCACGTCCGCAGCGAGGGCCTCGATCTGCTCGCTCACCGTTCGCAACGACTGCGGCGAGTCCGGATCGGCCATCGCGACGAGCCGTTCGACCTCGGCGTTGACCCCGGTTTCCGCGCCGAACCGCTCGAACGCCACGACGGTGATCGCGAATCCGGGTGGCACCGGGAACCCGGCTCGACGCATCTCGACGAGCGACGCGGACTTTCCGCCGGCCACCGCGCGCACGTCGCCCTCGAGCTCGTCGAACCACACCACAGGTTCCTGCGCCACGGTCAACTCAGTCCCCGAGGATCGTCACGATGCCGGTGTTGCCGTCAACCCGGATGCGTTGACCGGTCTTGATCGCCCGAGTGGCCCGTCCGGTCCCCACGATGGCCGGCACCCCGTGCTCGCGGCAGACGATCGCGGCGTGCGACATCATGCCGCCGCCGTCGGCAACGCAGGCCGAGATCCGGCTGAACACCGGTGTCCAGCTCGGGTTTGTTGTCGGTGCGACCAGGATCTCTCCCTGCTGCACCGTGTCCATCTGGTCTATGCCGTGGACGACCCGGGCCAAGCCCTCGACCACACCCGACGACGCCGGGGTGCCACGCAGCTGCGTCGTGTCGGCGTCCACGGGCGTCGCCCACTCGCGCAGCGCATTGCCATCGATACCCCAGAGCATGGACAGGACCGGGTCGCCGACGACCTCCGGCACAGGCCCCAGCGCGGGAGGTGGCGTCCAGTGCTGGAGCCGCTCGAGGATCTCCCGGCGGCGCTGCACCTTCGGTGGCCAGTACTTCGGTCCGCGAGAGGGCCAGTCGCCGGCCCAGCCCAACAGCATGTCGATGAGCGCCTCGAGGACCTCGGCCTGGTGTAGATAGAAGATGTCCTCGGTGTCGTTCCAGAACCCGTACTTGACGAAGACCCGGCTCAGCTCCCGGACCTTGTTGTAGAACAGGCCGTGCCACCAGTGCTCGATATAGAACTTGTGCCCTTCGATGTGCACGGAGACCAGCCGCGCCAGGCCGAGCGTGGCGTCGAACGCCTTGCGGTCGTCCTCGGACTCGAGCAGTTCCCGGTATCCCTGCGCGATCCGGTCGCCCTCAGCGCGCTGGTCCTGCGGCCGCGACAGGTCCTTGCCCGCCCGTAGCTCGGTGATGTAGCCCTGGACGCCGGTGACGATCATCCGAGGGTCGTCGATCCAGGCCCGGTGGTGCGAGTACATCCCGTCGCCCGTGTTGACCATGAACCACGGGTACTTGCTCTTGTCGTACTCCTCGAGCCATTGCCGGCCGGCGTCCGAGTCGGCGAGCCGCTCGAAGATCTCCTCCGCGGAGCCGTCGCCGCTGAACACAGCGTCCAGGTTGAGCTCGACCGCCACCCGCGCGAGCCGCTTGAGCTCGTCATTCGCCCGGTCGAAGGGGGTGCCCCCCAAGCCCATGATCATGTTGGCGATGGACTGCTTGTCGATCTCGGGAAACGCTTGCTGGCAGAACTCGAAGAACGTGAAGTACGCACCGAACCCGATGAGGATCATCTCCATGTGGAAATGCCAGGCCAGGTGCTTGGACTCCATCAGGCGGTTGAAGAACTGGTGCATCTCGAAGCCCGCGCCGTGCGCCTGGTGGTTCGTCACCACTGACATGTCTTCGAGCTCGGGCAGATCCGGCATCTCGAGCGCTTCGAGCTTGGCAATCTCGGCGTTGGTCCGGACCTGCCAGTCCTTCTCGATCTCGGCCCAGTTCTCGAAGTAGTGACCGGCCCGCTGTCCGAACGTCACGGCCCGCGCCGCGATCCGCTCCCCATCGAGGACGGGATTCCCGGCCAGGTACCCATAGCCGTTGACGACGCGGAAGTCCACGCCGGTGGCCGGCGGCAGCTGGAAGATCCGGTTGTTGCGGTTGGCGATCGCGATGTAGCAGAACTCCGGGGTCACCATGTCGAACGGCTTCATGGGATCCATCAAGTGGTAGCGGTTCTGGAACCAGAACTTGCTGCGTTCGTACTCCGCGCGGTCCTCGCTGAACAGCACGTAGTACGGGTACATCTCCTCCCAGCCTTCACATCCCTCGGGGGTGGGGACGGAAAGCGGATCCGGAAACGTGTTGGCCTGCTCGTTAGCCATCACTAGTCCCTCTCTACATCGCAACTGACACTGCCAGGTCCGGTCCCCAAGATCCCGAGTCTCGACGGCGTCGCCGGCGTCGTCTTCGATGAGGACAGCATCCCAGGGTTGGCCCTTCCCGGTGATCTCAGTTTCCGCCAGACGGAAGCGGCCGCCGTGTGCACGAGGTCATCTCGGCAGGTACGCGGAGTGCAGCAGATCCGGTGCCGATCTCAGCTCGCTCGCCGAGCCGGAGAAGCGGACGCGACCGCGGTCTATGACGCACACGTGCGAGGCGAGGCCAAGCGCTACCGTGGCGAACTGCTCGATCAGCAGCACCCCCACGCCGGACTCCGCGACCGTACGGATGGTCGGGATGAGGCGCTGCACGATCAGCGGCGCCAGGCCGAGCGATAGCTCGTCGATCAGGATGAACCGCGGCTGCGAGACCAAGCCCTGAGCCAGTGCGAGCATCTGCTGTTCACCACCGGACAGCGCGCGCGCCGGCACGTCCAGCCGCTTCTCGAGCTCGGGGAACAGCGTGCGCGTATAGGCGCGTCCAGCCTGCGCGGCGGCGGGCGCGAGCGAGAATGTCGCTACGCGAAGGTTGTCCTCCACTGTGAGGTCCGAAAGCACTCGGCGGCCCTCGGGCACCACCGCGACGCCGGCCCGCCGGATGCGCTCCGGCCGGCGGCCGGTGAGGTTATGCCCGTCCAGCGTCACCGTGCCGCCCGCTGGGCGCAACACTCCGCCGACGGCGAGCACCAGGGTCGACTTGCCGGCACCGTTGGGCCCGAGCAGAGCCGTCACCTGGCCCGGCGGAATGTCCAGCGAGACACCATGAACGACCGGGCGGCCGCCGCGGTGGACGGTGAGGCTGTCGAGGGACAGTACGCTCGCAAGCTCGCTCACGACACCGGCTCCGTACCAAGGTAGGCGCGCACGACGTTCTCATCGCGCAACACCTCGGCTGTTGGCCCGGCTGCGATCAGTTTGCCGAAATCGAGCACCGCGGTCGTATCGCAGCAGGCGGAAACCAGGCTCATGTCGTGGTCGACCAGCACCGCAAGCGCACCCGTGTGTTCTGGGATGCGGCGGATGACGCGGCCGAGGTGCTCGGTCTCCTCGTCGGGTAGGCCGGCCGCCGGCTCGTCGAGCAACACCACGCGTGGACGGCCCACGACCGCACGCGCGATCTCCACCAGACGCCGGTCACGTGCGCCCAAGGTTTCCACCTTGACGTGCGGCGCGACCTCCAAGCCGACAAATGCCAGCGCGCTCTGCACGTCGGCGCGCCTGGACGCCCGACCGCCTCGACGAGAGTGCTCGTGAGCCAACGCGACGTTGTCAGCGACCGACAGCTCTTCGATCGCCTGCTCGGTTTGGAACGTACGCCGCAAACCCCAACGCGCACGCTTGTAGTGCGGCATGGCGAGTAGGTTCTCGCCGAGCGCGCGTACGGTGCCGCTCAGCGGTCGCACGAAGCCGCTCAGCACGTTGAAGAACGTCGTTTTACCGGCGCCATTCGGCCCGATCAACCCGCACGTGCCAGAGCCGAAGGTTACCGTCATGTCATCCAGTGGCGTGACACCACCGAAACGCACGGTGAGACCGACAATCTCCATCATCGCGTATCGCCCTCCGGAGCCCGGCGTCCCGAAAGCGCTACCAGCGTCCGCCCCAGCCGCGCAAGGTCCTTGGGCACCTGCGCGGCCAGGCCACCCGGCGCCGTCAGCAGCACCTGCAGTACGCCGACACCGAAGAGGATGATCAGCAGATCTGGTGGCAGTCCCCAGTTGTCGAGCAACGCCGGCAGCAGCTTCATCAGCGCCCCGGCCACGACCGCGCCCCAGAGGTTGTAGATCCCACCCATCAACACGACCGCGAGCAGGATGAGCGAGTCGCGCGTGGGGAACTGGTAGGTGTAGAGCTTGCCGACGCTCCCGGCCAGCAGGCCCCCGGCCACACCGGTCACGAACGACGCCAGCGCCCATGCCCACAGCTTGTAGGTCGTGATGTTCACCCCGGCGGCGAGTGCGGCCGGCTCGCTCTGGCGGATAGCGGCCCAAGCGCGACCGGGACGCGAACGCACGTGCCAGAACACGAGCGCGAACATCAACGCGGCCACGATCACCGTGTACCGGAAGTACGCCAGATCGGTGGTGGCGATGTCCGGGCGGCGCACCGCCGGATTGCCGAAGGACGACTCGGTGTGGCCGAGGAATCCCGGACCGCCGTTGGGGAAGTTCGTGGTCGCCAGTACGACGGTGATCGCGCCGGCGAGCATCAACGTAATCAGCGCCAGGTACAGCCCACTGAGGCGCAGCGCCGGCAGGCCGACTAGCGTGCCGAGCACCATCGTGATCGTGCCGGCGATCAACAGTACGAGTGGGAATGGCATCGACGTGGCGAAGGCGAGTTTGGCGGCTACCCACGCGCCCAGCGCGAGTATCGCGATCTGTCCGAGCGAGACCAGCCCGACGCGGCCCATGAGGAGCCCGAGCCCGAGCGCGACTACCGAGTAGATCGTCACCGCGGTGAGCACGATGATCCAGTAGGTGCTCAGCGCCGATGGCACTGCGAGGAGGACGACGAGCAGCAGCGCTGCCGCCGTGGCGGGATGCCGCACCCGGGGAATCCCCGGGCGCCTCACCTGTTCCTCCGCGCGAACGAGATCTGTTGGTGGCGCGAGAGGAACAGCAATGCCACGGCGGCGAGCACGAACGGTGTCATATCACGGTAGGAAGAGATGGAGAAGATCGGTGTAACCATGGCGTTGACCAGACCGATCACGATCCCGGCCAATAGCGTCACGACCAGCGAGCGCAACCGTGCGATCAGCGCCGCCGCCAGCGACGAAATGACCAGGAAGGTGAGTGTGGCCGCATCCAGCCCGACGAGGTTGGACAGGAGCAGACCCGCCGCGCCCGCCAGCGCGCCGGAGACCAGCCACGTGATGGCCTCGACGCGACGCACCGGCACACCCAACGCCGCCGTAATCTCCCGGTCGTTGGCCAGCGCGCGCATCGCCGTACCCAGGCCTGTCCGCCGCAGGAACGCGGCAGTGGCCAGGGTGACGAGCACGCCGAGCGCGAGCGCGATGATCTGTGTCCAGTTGATGAACACCTCGCCGACGGAGTACCGCCAGGTGGTCGTCGGCAGCACCAGCGAGCGCGCCTTGTCGCTCCAGATCCACGACATCGCGCCGAGCAGTATCAACGCGAGTCCGATCGTCGCCGCCGCTTTGACCAACGGGTCACGACCGGCCAGAGGTGGCCCGGCGAGGATGCCGTAGACCAACGAGATGACGGCGCCGAAGCCAACGCAGACGAGATAGGCGAGCGCCTCCGGCCAACCGTACGTGTTGACCAGCGACCAGGCGATGAACGCTCCCATGGCCCCCACCGCGCCGAACGCGAGATTCAGTACGCCGGTCGTGCGGTACAGCACGACCATCCCGACCCCGGACAGGCTGTAAACCCCGCCCAGGGCCAGGCCGGAGACGATGAACGGCTGGAAATTCTGCCACTCGGGCACCCCGGTACTTACCTCCTCTACCCAGCTGCCTCGATTTGGCGGACCTGTGCGATCGCCGGGTCCACTTCGGAGATGGGGAAGCACCCCTCCTTCTCGATCATCTTGCCGTCTTGCGGGACGACGGTCCGGTCCGTGTTGTTGGGGATGTGCAACGGGGCATTGCCGTAGTACCACGGTTTGCAGAGAATGTCGGTCTTGAAGTCTTTGATGTTCTTGATCGCCTCGTTGACGCTCTTGGCCGTGAACTCGCCGGACACGCTCATCAACGCCTTGACGGCGATGCTGGCCTCGACGAAGCCCATCTGGCTGAAGCTACCGAGAGGAATGTTCGGTGCATAGCGTTTCTGTACGGCTCGGTACAGCTCGCTGTCCGGGCCGGCGGCGGTGGTGAGGTTCAGCTCCGCGTTGACGCCGAGCTTCCCGTTCCATTGGGGGCCGAGCGCTTCGGCCAGGTAGTCGGTGTTACACGGGGTCGAGCACGCCCATTTCACGCTGTCCTGCAGACCCTGCTGTTGGGCGGCTTGGAGAATCTTCAACGCCTCCGGTGGCGTGAAGTTCAGCACCACGCCGCCATCCTTACCGGCCGCCTGTACCGCCTTCAGCGCGACCGAGTTCGCGTCCTGGATCGGCACGTTGTCCTTCAGCGACTCCGTCGGGATCCCCGCGTCCTTGGCGATCAGCAGGAAGCCGCCTTCGATGTAGCCGGTGCCAGGCACGTTGGACTGATCGAGCACCAGCTTCTTCACGCCCTGACGGATCAGGTACTGGGTGGCGCCGTCGACGCTGTAGCGCGGGCCCATGTTGACCGCCGCGCTGTTGGGTGTCGAGTAACACTCCGGTGCGATGCCCGAATCGATGATGTAGAACCCTTGCTGTTCGTAGTAGCCGTGGTTGACCGCACATTCGATGATGCTGGTGTTTCCGACGATGCCGAGCACCTTGTCGCTTTCGACGAGTTTCTTGGCCAGCGCGGCGACCTGACCCGGGTCGGTCTGCTCGGTCTCGATGAGGTACTGGATGGGTCGGCCGTTGATGCCGCCGTTGTCGTTGACGCAATCGAAGAACGCCTTGGCCATGTTCGGGATATCGGTGAAATCCGTACCGGGCTGCTTTGTCGCGATGGCGCCCAACTTGATCGGCTCGCCGGTGGCCTTCTGACCGGTGCCGGCGCCACACTTGGGAGCCGTCGTCGAGTCCGTGGTGCTACCTGGGCTCTTGTTCGAGTTGCAGGCGGCTAGCGCAGTCGAAGCCACGAGCACGAGTGTGAGCCGAACAAATACGCCGTTCCTACGCATATCCTTCCTCCCTCCATCGAATCAATCAGCACCGTCTAGGGTCCCGGGGTGGGGTGACGTGATCGAAACTTATAGCTTCCTCGCGGTCACGTGGGGCTAAAGAGGTGACCTGGGTCACCTCACTTGATCCAGGTTCGCGACCCTAACCGATGTCGATACAGGCACCTTCCGTCCGGCGGAAGGGAACTTCGGCGGTCGGCGGGCGGTCATGGGGTGACCAGCGGCTCTGCCTTCGCCTTGCGTACCGCGTCCACTGCTACGGCGAGTCCGGCGACGGCTATATATTCCGGCCACATGTCGGCACGACGAGGAGGACGCGATGGGCGAGCTGATGACCGGCAAGGCGGGGCTGGTGACCGGCGCGGCGAGTGGGATCGGGCGCGCCTGCGCCGTCCGGTTCGCGGCCGAGGGCGCCGCGGTGGTCGTCGCCGACCTGGCGTCGGCCCGGCAGGGCGGCGAGCAGACCGTCCAGACGATCAACGACGCGGGCGGCCGGGCGGAGTACTTCGCTTGTGACGTTTCGCGCGCCGAGGACAACGAGGCGCTGGTGGCACACGTCGTAGCGCGCTTCGGCAGGCTGGACTTCGCGCACAACAATGCCGGCATCGGCGTGCACGCCCTGTTGGCCGATACCGAGGACGAGGACTTCGACCGAGTGGTCGCGGTCAACCTGCGCGGCACGTTCCTCGGGATGAAGCATCAGATCCGCCAGATGCTGCGCAACGGCGGCGGCGCGATCGTCAACACCGCGTCCAATGCCGGGCTGCGAGGTGTCAAACGGATCGGCGCGTACGCCGCCACCAAGCACGGGATCCTGGGACTGACCAAGAACGGCGCGATCGAGTACGCGAATGACGGCATCCGGGTCAACGCGGTGTGCCCGGGTGCGATCATGACGGCGTTGATGACGGGCATCTCCCCCGAGCGCCAGCAGGAGATCCTGCGTCCCCAAGCCTTGAGCCGCGTCGGCGAGCCGGAGGAGGTCGCCGCCGCGGTCGTCTGGCTCTGCTCGGACGAGGCATCGTTCGTCACGGGCGTCGCGATGCCGGTCGATGCTGGCTCGGTGGCCGGCTGGTAGGACCACGTACAGGAGTGCCACTAGAAGTCATCGAGCACACCCGTGACCCGGTCCGCCGCCCCGGGTCACGGGTAACCTCTCCGCATCACATTGCAAAGTCATCCTATAATGACGCAGGAACCCGACGCGAAGCATTCCACTCTTCTCTCGTAGTTCACGCCGTTGTAGGTCACTCTCCCGAAGAAGAACGAGTGTTCAGCGCCGGCTTTTGGCCCGAACACTTCGATCCCGCCGGCGTAGAAGTCGAAATTACCGGACTCCCAGGCTATCGTCGTCCAGCCGGCCCGACGGACGACGACCTCCATGTGGTGCCTACCCTCGATATAATCCTTGGTCATCGCACAATATGTGCCGTTGCCGCTAGGGGTGTACCAGATTTCGAGCGCGGACACTATGAAAACGCCGCTCGCCGACTTCAGGAAATATCCGTCAACCAAGGTACCCGGACAGTTGTTCACCGGCCCGAAATAGCCCGGACCCGGTATGTCGTTGGCAGCGTACGCGGCGGGCGTGGCTACCATTGTGCCGATTGTGGCGAGCCCGACCACGATTATGCCTGTTGCAGCCCGCTTCATGATCTTCCGAAAGCCCATGACTCGAGTCTGGGCGTCGGCGCTAACAGCTCGCTAACAAGGGCTCAGCGCCGCGCACCGGATGGAGGCGGCGGTACGCGGAGGCAGGACTCGTCGAGCTGCAGTTCGGTGATGATCGCTTGCCACTCGCGGCGGTGTTCGGCTGCGGCGGCGCTGTTTCCGAGCATGGCGAGGGAGCGGTCGAGGCGGGCAAGCACGCGCGCCGTCTCCACGGGCGCGTCGAGACGGCGCCAGATGGCAAGTGACCGCCGAAGTGGCGGCACGGCCTCGCGTGGCCGGCCGCGTTGGGTGGCCAGGTCGCCCATCCTGGACGACACCTCCGCCATTGCGGACAGGTCTCCTCGTTTCTCGGCCGAACGCAGCGATCGGTCGAGAAGCTCCTCGGCCGCCTTCCACCGGCCGCGCGAGATATTCACCGACGCGAGCATGTCTTCGACTACCGCCGAGCCCTGCTCGTCGCCGATTTCCTTGGTCAGGCTCATCGCCTCGACGAGCGCCCGTTCGGCGTCGGCCGGCCGCCCGGCGTCCAGGAGCGTCGCGGCGTAGTTCTGTAGACAGATACTGACGATGCGTGGGCTGGCCTCGAGGCGTTCGATGGCCAGGGCCCGTTCGACCAAGGGGAGCGCCCGCTTGGCCTGATCGACTTCCCGGTACGCCATAGCAAGCCCGTTCAGCGCTCGGCTCACCAGTCGGCTCGGGGTCTGCGGGTCGCATGCCGCGACGGCCTGTTCCAACCAGTCGAGCGCCTCCGCCAACCTGCCTAGTTTGCGGGCCGCCCAGCCGGCGTTGCCCAGCGCGCCTATCTCCCGGTACCGGTCGCCCAGGCGACGGGCCAGGGACAGCTCCTCGGCTGCGAGCGCGGCCGTGTCGGCGTTACGCGACCGCTGCCGGCACACGACACAGAGCGCGCCCAGAAGCCGCAGGAGAAGGTCATCCGGGCCATGCTGTCGAACGCATGCGGTAGCGGCCCGGAGCGTGTGCTCCCAGTCGTCGTAGTAGGCACGCAGGGCGAGAAACCCCGACAGGCGTAGCGCCAGTCGGCCGGCGATCTCGGCCTGGTCCGACCGGCACGCCTGGTCCACGGCGGCGGTGAGGTTGCGACGTTCGGTCTCGAGCCAGGTCTCGGGCATGTCGTGGACCGAGGGTCCGGCGCCGATGGGTACGGCCGGCGCCGGCAGGCCAGCGCCGGCGATCAAGCCGTGGCCGATCCGGTCGTCGGCTTCGCTGGCCAACGCCAGCCACCCGGACAGCACGCGGGTCGAGGTTTTGCGCTGGTCCGCGGGAGGTTCTTCGGCCAGGACCCGCTCGCTGGCAAAGTCGTGGACCAGATCGTGCAACCGGAACCGGTGCTGACCGAGTGCGTCGAGGCCCTGCGGCTCGACGAGGTGGACGTCGACGAGCTGGTCGATCAACCGGCCGGCCGGTTCGCCGAGCAGCTCGTCGGCAACCCAGGAAGGCCAGTCACCAGCGGCGGTCAGGCCGAGCCGCCGGAACAGGCGTTTGCCGGTAGGGTCGAGCGCCTGATAGCTCAACGCGATGCTGGCTCGCACATCGAGGTCACCGAGCGCCAGCTCGTCCAGCCGCCCACGTTCCTCGGCCAGTCGCTCGCGCAGCTCCGCCAGCGTCCGGTCCGGTCGTGTCGCGAGCCGGGCGGCGACGATCGATACCGCCAGCGGCAGATGGCCGCACGTCTCGACGATCGCGGCGGCGGCGTCCAGTTCGGCGATTACTCGATCCTGGCCGATGACCCTGGCCAACAGGTCCAGCGCCTCCTGGGTAGCGAGCATTGGAACGGTGTACCGGGTGCCCAGCAACGCGCTGAGCTGCTGCCGCGAGGTGATCAGAACACCGGAGCTCGGCGTACCGGGCAGCAGCGGACGCACCTGTGCTTCGTCGCTGACGTCGTCCAATACAAGGAGGATGCGGCGGGTGGCGAGTTCGCTGCGGTACATCGCTGTCCGCTCGTCGCGGTCGTCCGGTACCTGCGCGCCGTCGACACCCAATGCCCGCAGAAATCGCCCGGTAACGACATGCGAGTCGACCGGCGTGCAGTGACTGCCATGTAGGTCGGCGAACAGCTGGCCGCCAGTAAAGTCCTCGGCCGATCCATGACCGACCGCCAATGCCAGCGCGGTCTTGCCTACGCCACCCGGTCCAACCAGCGCGACAACCCTCGACCGGGCGTCATCGCTGTTCCGCAATTCGCCGCAGATCTCACCAATCAAGGAGTCACGGCCGGAAAGAGTGGCGATGACGGGCGGGAGCTGCCGGGGCACCGTAGCCCGCGTCACGGTCGACGCCGGAACGGGTGTCTCACCCTCGAGTATCTGCCGCTCCAGGTTACGCAGCGACGGCCCCGGCTCGACGCCCAGGTCAGTGGCTAGCCTCCGGTACACCTGTTGGTACGTATCGAGCGCGTCGACGCGCCGGCCGACACCGACCAACGCCATCATCTGGAACTCGTACAGCCGCTCACGAAATGGGTGGTCGTCGATCAACGACAGCACGCCACGTAACACGTCGTCGTATCGTCCCAAGCTGAGCTCGCTCGCCAAGAAGGCCTCAGCCGCGGCCACCTTTTCCTCCTCGAGCGGTTGCCGCAAGCTACTCGCAAGCTCGTCGGGGACGTCCGCCAGCGCCGGTCCACGCCACAACGACAGCGCCTGGGAGAACAATGCCACCGCACGTTCATGGTCCTCCTGCCCAGCGGCATGCCGACCCTCCGCGGCCAGGCGACGGAAGTCCGCCACGTCGAGCCGATGCGGGCCCAATCTCAGCTCGTACCCCAGCGGGCGCGTGACGATCAAGCCATCGGCGCACAACCGGCGACGCCATCGGGAAATGCTGTTGTGTAGCTGCGCCTTCGCCGACGGCGGCGGTTCGTCCCACAGCGCATCGATCAACTGGTCGGCTCGCGTCAACCGACCGGCATGGAGCAGCAGTACCGCCAGGACGAAACGCTCCCGACCGCTCCCGGCCGGCAGCACGCGCTCACCTTCGCGCGCCTGGACGGGACCCAACAGCCGGAAGTCCATCCAACTCTTATACAAGAGAATTGGGTGTACGCGGCCCCGCGTGGGGTCCTCACCTGATATTTACAAAGAAGCTGAGGAACCCGCTCGGCGGTCCCGCGGTACCGAAATCGTCAACGGCGACCACCTGCCACCGCACGTTACCGCTGTGCCCGGCCTTGGGCACATCGGGTTGGACCTTGAGGACGATGTCCGGCCGTACCGTCGTTGCGGAGACCTCGATGACGGACGTGGTGTGGTAATCACCGTATGGGCTGCCGAGCTGGGGATCGTCGAAGTACCGGCATTCAACGGCGAAAATGAGAAAGACGCACATCTCGGTATCGACCCGCACTCGATACTTGGCCGCGCCCTCGACCGGCTGCCACGCCAGCGCCGGAAACTCCTTCACGAACAGGGCACCGCCGCCCGGCGACGTAAGCGCGGGCGCGGCGAGGCTGACGTTGACCACCAGGTCCACGGTGGTACCCAGACCCGCCTCGGAACCCTGTGGGACCGACTGCTCGGTCACCTGACCGCTCTGATCGGGAGCATGGCGATGGCGGACCGTGCCGACCGTCAGACCCGCCTGCTGCAGGGCGGAGCTCGCCTCCGACTGCTGCATCCCGACCAGGTTGGGCACCGGTACCGACGTGCGAGAAGGGCTCGGCGAAGGTGGCGCGGCCTCCGACTCCGCCGGTCCGGGACGGAACACCAGCCAACCAACGACGCCGAGGACGACCGCCACCAAGGCCGCCACGCCGATCAGCCACCACGGCTTGGGCTTGGCCGCGGCTCCGGCCACGTCGAAGCCGATCCGGTTGCTGAGTCGAGAGGTCTCCTCGGGCGCGGCGTCCGCCGAGTAGACGCGGGCATGGAGAAAGTGCGTGCCCGCCGGCGCTCCGGGCGGCACCGTGATCTTGACTCGGTACGGCATCGACGCGCCCGCGCTGATCATGCGCTGCGGCTCCTCGACGATGAACCAGGACGTGTCGGTGGATTCGCTGCCCACAGCGTCGAGCATCGCGCGACCGTTGACCGGTCCATTGTTCGTCACGGTGAAGATGACGTCGGCACTGCGGGCGGCGTCGAGGGCGACGCGCTCGGTGCCAGTGGTCACCGCCCATTCGGTGGTCATGGCCGCATTGTGTCCCGCCCCGACCATTGCCGGAATGTCGATTGGACGACACTTGACCACGAACGCCGCCGCGTCTCCACATCCGGTCGGCCCGCGTAGCGCCGCCCGCGGGCGATCATTTCTGTCGAGTACCGGTCCATGTAGGACCAATGCTCTTCCAGCAGCGCGTCGCGCAGATCCACCGAGCCGGGCCGGTCGCGGTGGTAGCAGAAGAACTCCATGCTCCAAGTCTGACCGCCACGGCAGCGTGAAGATCACAAGCACCTGCGGCGATCCTCACCTGATACGCCAGAGCTCCTCCGTGCCCAGGCTGGCCCCGCACGAGCACCACACGCCGGGTGACACGCCGACCGCGACGACATGCGGATCCCAGTTGTACGTCGCGGCCGACAGCGGATGGTAGCTCGTCGTACCGGGCGTGCAGTTCATGAAGTACTCGGTTTTGATCGACAGCAGGTAGCCGTAGTCCGCGTAGTAGTTCACCCGGGCCCAGGCGCAGAGGCCGTCGTTCCGCGCGTCGTTCACGGCGAGCGTGCCGCCGATCCTGGTGTACGGGTAGTCGGAGTAGTCGTACGCCTCGCCCCAGGTCTTGGAGCGCAGCAAACCGTTGATGTAGAACGACTGCTGGCCGATCACGACGTGGCCGTTGTCGGCATGGGCTGGAGCAGCGAACACGATGGTCGCCAAGCCAGCGATCAGCAGCGCAAACAGGATGGACAGCGAGCGCTTCACGAGACCCCCCATGGTTGACCGCGGCGTCTATGAATATAGTTGCCCGTCACAAGTCCTTGTCATTGCCGAACGCGGATGACCGGCTCGACGGCGTGGTCTATCACTCGCTGCGCCGACGGCCTGCGCCGACTGTCTCCCGGATACATCTATACATGGACATTGGTCGAGCATTAGCGTCGGGGCACCTTCCCTGTCTGAGGAGGAAGTCCCGTGAGACGACTCCACCGTGTGATTCTCGCCGCAACTATCGGGATCGTTACCGCCGTCGCCACTGCGGCGGTCGGCAGCGTCGGTGCGCAAGGGCGTGACAACCTGCGCACGTTGACCCTCGACGGCGAGTCCGAGCAGGTCCGGCTCAACAACACCGACCAGTCCTTCCAAATCAGCCCCGATGGGGGGCGCAGCTGGAGCCGCTCGATGCCGCAGGCCCGACAGATCCACCTGCGCTCGGGCAGTGTCGATCCATTGCAGACAGTGCGAGACGTGGGCGACGGCGGCGCCTACATCGTGCAGTTCTTCGCGGCGCCATTGGACAGCCAGCGTCGTGACCTGCGCCGGCTCGGGGTAAGACTCGGCGCCTACCTGCCGGACTTCGCCTACGTGGCACGGATGGATGCGGCATCGGCGAAGGCCGTGGCGAGCCGTCCGTACGTCCGCTGGGTCGGCGGGTATCTCGCGAGCGACAAGATTGCGCCCGAGGTGACCGCCGGACGGGTGCGCATCGCTTTGGTGAACCGGGATCTGGTCGACCAGGGCGGGCTCATCAACCGCATCGAGGCGCTGGGCGGCACGGTTCACCTGGCATCCGCCAGTCGGGCCGTAGTCGAGGCCACTGTGGACGGTGCTCAGCTGCGGGCGATCGCCGGCGATGCCGCCGTGCTGGCGATCGACGCCTGGGCGGCGCCGGCGCCCGACATGAACAACGCCCGCGAGGACGGCGGCGCGAATCTCATCGAAGCCGCCCGCGGGTACCGTGGCCAGGGCGTGCGGGCCGAGGTCATGGACGGCGGCCTCCGCACGACGCACCAGGAGTTCGCCGCGCGGCCGCCGATCCTTCACGGCCCCAACACCACCGACACCAGCCACGGTACGTCGACCTACGGGCAGATCTTCGCCCAGGGCGTCTCGGCCCAGCACCGTGGGATGCTGCCCGAGGCCCAGGGCATCATCGCCGCCTACACCCAGGTCAGTGACCGCTATGCGCACACCGCGCAGCTGGTCAACCCGTCGGGCGCCTACCGTGCGGTGTTCCAGAGCAACAGCTGGGGTGACGGGCTGACCACGAGCTACACCACGATCTCGGCGGACATGGACGACATCGTGTTCGACCACGACATTCTGATCTGCCAGTCACAAAGCAACGCCGGCACGCGCAGCTCGCGACCGCAGGCGTGGGCCAAGAATCTCGTGTCCGTGGGCGGGCAGTTCCACTTCAACACGCTGTCGCGGACCGACGATCGATGGAACGGCGGCGCGAGCATCGGCCCGGCCGCGGATGGCCGGATCAAGCCAGACCTGTCCAACTACTACGACCAGATCAACACCACGTCGAGTACCAGCAACACCTCCTACACGTCGTCGTTCGGCGGCACGAGCGGAGCCACGCCGATCACGTGTGGCAACTTCGGCCTGCTGTTCCAGATGTGGGCCGACGGCGTGTTCGCCGGTGGGCCCGGCCTCGGCCGCGACGTGTTCGGCTCACGGCCGCACGCGGCCACGGCCAAGGCAATGATGATCAACCAGGCCAACCAGTACTCCTTCAGCGGGACGGCCGCCGACCTGACTCGAGTCCACCAGGGCTGGGGTACCGCAAGCGTTGGCAACCTCTACAACCAGGCCCAGGCCAACGGGTGGAGGCTGCCGGTACTCGTCAACGAGACCGATCTGTTGACCGTCGGGCAGCGCCAGACATATACCGTAGCCACCGACGGCACCCAGCCGTTGAAGGCGACCCTCGTCTGGACGGACCCAGCCGGTTCGCCGTCGGCATCCAAAGCGCAGGTAAACGACCTGACCCTGCGGGTCATCGCACCCGGCGGCACCGTCTACTGGGGAAACAACGGCCTGGCCGCTGGGAACTGGTCCACGGCCGGCGGGGTCGCGAACACCGTCGACACCGTGGAGAACGTCTTCGTCCAGAACCCGGCCGCCGGGACCTGGACCATCGAGGTCTCCGCAGACGCGGTCAACAGCGACGGCCACGTCGAGACCCCGGCCACGGACGTCGACTACGCCCTCGTCGTGACCGCCAAGGCTGGGACTCCACCAACCACGGTCTACTCCGACACGTTCGAGACGGCCACCGGCTGGACCACCAACCCCAATGGCACCGACACCGCCACCACTGGCCAGTGGGAGCGCGGCGACCCCGAGGCCACCACCTCCAGTGGCCCCAAGCAGCTCGGCACCACCGTCAGCGGAGTCAACGACCTGGTGACCGGCCGGTTGGCCGGCGCGAGCGCCGGCGAGTTCGACATCGACGCCGGTACGACCAGCATTCGGTCACCCGCGATCACACTACCGCCGGGTGGCACGCTGAACCTGTCCATGTCCTGGTATCTCGCCCACGGCTCGAACTCCTCGAGCGCCGACTTCTTCAGCATCTCAATTGTCCATAGTGGAGGTACGACGTCGGTGTTCACCCAGGCCGGCGCGGCCACGAACCGCGATGGCTCCTGGGTGGCCGGCAGCTGGAACATCAGCGCCTTCGCGGGCCAGTCCATTCAGATCCTCGTCCAAGCAGCCGACGCATCAGGCGCGAGCCTGGTCGAGGCCGGAGTGGACGACGTGAGGATCACCCGGCAGACCTAGTGGTGACACGGGCGCTGACCGTCCTACCTGGACGGTCAGCGCCGCTCCCGACTGGCATCACGGTAGCCCGGCCAGCAGACTGGAGGCCATGCCGCCGTTGACTCGAGGAGTTCGCCTGCAAGACCGGTTCGAACTTACGGAACGTATCGGCCTGGGCGGAATGTCCGAAGTGTGGCGTGCTACCGATACCATCCTCGGCCGGACCGTGGCGGTCAAGGTGCTCTCCTCTCCGGTCGCCGCCGACCCGGTACTGCACGCGGCCACCTGGCGCGAGGCACGGGCCGCAGCGCGACTGGCTCACCCCAACGTCACGCAGGTGTACGACTACGGCGAAGCGTCACTGCCCGGCGGCACGGTGCCGTACCTCGTCATGGAGCTTGTCGAGGGCCGCAGCCTGGCTGAGCGGCTGACCGCCGGGCCGCTGCTGTGGCCCGAGGCGGCCGCGATCGGAGCCCAGGTCGCCGCCGCACTCGCCGCCGCACACCGGCTCGGGGTCGTACACCGTGACATCAAGCCCGGCAACGTGATGCTCGGTCGCGGCGGCGCGAAGGTACTCGACTTCGGGGTCGCCGCGCTCGCCGGCGCCGGTGGGGACACCGGCTGGCTGGTCGGTACACCCGCCTACGCCGCACCGGAAGCGCTGTACCCCGGCCCCGTTTCTCCGGCCGGTGACGTG
>Ga0209382_10004781_pt1 | contig 17894 bp, 5 predicted proteins | sample SoiMetdeltSBSDD5_FD_187599 | JGI IMG/M metagenome (GOLD analysis project Ga0209382, IMG submission 187599) | Bulk soil microbial communities from a Populus tree surrounding site in Tennessee, USA - Soil MetaG P. deltoides SBSDD5 (SPAdes) (version 2) | ecosystem: Environmental > Terrestrial >...
CACTTCCGCAAAGTCGGCGTAGTGCATGCACAACGAGTCGGTGTGCGTCCCTGCGTTGAAGACCATCTCCGGCTCGCCGACGAAGCAGCGCTCAACGAACACCGGATGGCCGTGCATCATCCCGAACGGCGGCATCGCGCCGACTTCGAATTCGGGATACAACGCGGCGAGCTCCTTCTCGTGCGCGAGCCGCAGCGACACCGCATGGGCAAGCGTTCTCAACGCCTCGAGATCGACTGAATAGTGTGCAGGCACCACCGCTTGAACTGGACGGCCGTCGGCGATGCAGATGACCACTTTCGCGGAGCGACGCCCGGGAATGTGGGCAACGGCGGACAGCTCGGGAGCGGTGTAGGCCGGAGGATGCCGGAGCATGACGTACGGGACACGCTCGCGCTTCAACACGTCAACGAGACAAGCAAGCAACGCCACCGAACGCCCCCTTTCGTCGTGGAAGCCGGGGACCGTGGACCGCCAAATGAGTACCGCTCATGGACTCCATGAGTAATCAGTACTCACCCGGGCGCCTTTTCTAGCACGGCTCTCCCCTGGGCGTCCAGAACATCTTTCAGCTAGAATCTGCTTCTCTTCGGTTCTCTTCGGTTGCGATCCCATCGGTCGGTTTCGCGGAGGCGCTCCTATGACGTCCAGGCCTCGCTACCCCGGCGTTCGCATCACTGCCAACGGCAACCAGCTCGTCTCCTATCACACCGAAACGCGCATCGCTGACGCCGGCGTCTTCTACCCGATCACGCCTTCGACGGAGGGCGGCGAGCTGTATCAGCAGGCGTACGCGGAGGGCAAGCTCAACGTCTTCGGCCGCAACACGATCGCCATCGAAGCCGAAGGTGAGCATGCCGCCCAGGGTGGGGCTATCGCCCACTCGGTATGCGGGAAACGAGTGGTCAATTACACGTCAGGCCAGGGTGTCGTTTACGGCGTCGAGCAGTACTACCACGCCCCGGGTAAGTGCTCGACGATGGTCCTGGAAGTCGCGGCGCGCGCGCTGACCAAGCACGCGCTGAACGTGCACTGCGGGCACGACGATGTGTATGGCGCGCTCGACACGGGCTGGATCATCGTCTTCGGCAAGGACGCCCAGCAGGCCGCCGACCAGGCACTCATCCTTCGACGCGTCACCGAGCTCAGTCTCACGCCTGGCATGAACGTGATGGATGGGTTCCTGACCTCCCATCTCGAGCGGACGTTTTACAAGCACGAGTCGGCGCTGATTCGCGAGTATCTCGGCGCCCCAGACGATGTCATCGAGTGCCCGACGGAGAGCCAGCGCAAGCTCTTCGGACCGACGCGGCGCCGCGTGCCGAAGATGATCGATCTGACGAACCCCGTGCTCCTGGGTCCGGTGCAGAACCAGGAGCACTACATGCAGGGCGTCGTCGCCCGCCGGGACAACTTCACTGAGCCGATTCTCGACTTCTTCGAGGCTGCGTACAGAGACTTCGCTGAGCTGACCGGGCGTTACTACGGATCGGTGACCCAGTACAAGACCGACGATACCGATACGGTGTTCGTGTCGCTCGGGTCGGCCGCGGAGAACATCGAAGCAGCCGTCGACTACTTACGCGAACGGCGCGGGGTGACTGTCGGATCGATTCATATCAACGTGTTCCGCCCCTTCCCCGAAGCGGCACTCGTCAAGGCGCTTGCCGGCAAGAAGAACGTCATCGTGCTCGAGCGGACGGATGAGCCCATGGCGGGCGACAACCCCATGGGCCGCGATATTCGCACGGCGCTCAACAAAGCGCTGCAGGGCGAGGCCGGTCTTCCGACGATCACCGCCGATCAGATGCCGCGCCTGTTCGGCGGCGTCTATGGCCTCGGCTCGCGCGATTTCAGACCCGAACACACGATCGGCGCGTATGAATTCGCGATGGGACAGCGCGCCCGCAAGGACGGCAAGCGCGCGTCGGACGGCGCATCCTTCATGGTGCTCGGCGTGGATCATCCGTACGAAGTGAAATCGGACGACACGCCATCGCTGCTGCCCGACAAGGCGATCGCAGTTCGTTTCCACTCCGTTGGCGGTTGGGGCGCCATCACCACCGGCAAGAACCTCGGTGCGATCATCGGCGACCTCAACGATCTCCTCTACGAGCGCGACAAGGTCGTCGACGAGTTCGGCAACCCCAAGGAGATCATCCACGTCAGCGCGAATCCGAAATACGGATCCGAAAAGAAAGGCGCGCCGACCTCGTACTTCATGATCGCCGCCCCCGAGCGTATTCGGGTCAACTGCGATCTACGCCACGTCAATGTCGTTCTCTGCTGCGACCCTAAGGCCTTCACGCACACCAACCCGCTCGACGGAATGTCCGAGGGCGGATGCTTGCTCTGGGAGTCAGACGAGGAAGGGAAGGCCGCATGGGAGCGGCTGCCGCTGTGGGCGCGAAAGCAGATCATCGACAAGAAGATCCGCGTCTTCACGCTGCCCGGGTTCAAGATCGCACGTGAAGCGACCGACCGCGGCGACCTGCAGCTCCGGATGCAGGGCAACGCGTTTCTCGGTGGGTTCTTCGCGGTGTCGCCCATGCTGCAGGACTTCCGCATCACGCCCGAGCAGTTCCGCGACGCGGTTCACAAGCAGTACGTGAAGAAGTTCGGCAAGCTCGGCGATGCGGTCGTGAACTCGAACATGGAGGTGATGACCAAGGGGTTCGAGCTGGTCCGCGAGATCAATGTGGGCGAGATTGAAGCGCCCGACCGCTCGACACTGCGCGGCAAGGCGCTGCTGCCGGTGGTAATGCCCGAGATGCTCGCAGCCAGCGAGGGGTGCGGTACCGGTTGCCGCACGATTCCACTGCCGCAGGGGCAGGCGGAGCGCACGCCGCTGACGCGTGTCGGCGAGTTCGATCGGATGTTCCGGGCGAAGCTCGGGTACAACCAGCCGGCCAACGCCTACGCGTCGCTTGGGATCATGGCAGCGGGTAGCGGCGACACCGCGTCAAAATACGTCGCCCGCCGCGAAACGCCTCTGTACATTCCTGAGAACTGCACGCAGTGCATGGAGTGCATTGCGGTCTGCCCCGACACGGCCCTCCCGAACTGCTCACAAGATCTGGAGACGCTTCTTCGGACTGCAGTCAGCAATTACGTGAGCGACAGCGGCGAACGGCAGAAGATGTTGAACCTGCTGCCGGAGATCAGCAGCCGGACGCGCGAACTGATGCGCGGCGCGTTGGCGACCAAGGAGGCGCCGCCGCTCCAGCAATTCATCCGGCAGGTCACTCACGAGGTCAACGGATTCTCGCCGGACGCGAAGGAGGAGTTCTTCAGCATTATCGACAAGGTGCCGATGGCCTATCAGAAGGCGAACGCAATCTTCGCGACGCCTGAGAAGAAGAGCCCAGGCTCGGGCGGCGTCTTTTCGATCTTCGTCTCTGATCTCTGCAAGGGCTGCGCAGCCTGCGTCACCGCCTGTGGCGAGCACGAGGCGCTGCGCATGGTGCAGGAGACCGAGGAGGTGAACGCGGAACACGAAACCGGCACCGCGTTCCTCAACATGCTCCCCGACACGTCGCAGAAATATCTCGGCCTCTACAACGACATGCGGCCGCAGGATTCCAAGACCGCGACGCTTCGCAACATGCTGATGGTGCGGAAGAACTACGACGCACTAGTTTCGGGCGACGGCGCGTGCGCCGGGTGCGGCGAGAAGAGCATTCTGCGCTCAGTGGCCGCGGTGACCGAGGCGTACATGCGACCGCTCTATCACGCGAAGGCCGACCGCTTCCGCAACAAGGCCAACGAGCTCGAGAACGTCGGAGAACAGAAGCTCGCGGACCTGAAGGCGCGCAGTCAGGAGCAATACGACCTGTTCTGCCAGGCCGTGGCACACCTGCTCATGGGACTTGGCGGCGAAGACGACAAAGACACTCAGAAGCGCATCGCCGCGCACGGTCCGATCTCGGACAAGGACATCGTCGGCGCCATTACCTCTGTGCTGCGGCACGAGGCGTTCATCCACAAGAACCTGCAAGCGATCGACGGCCGTGCCGCCAATGGCATGTCGGTGATGGCCATGGCGGCCCATACCGGTTGCAATACGGTTTACGGTTCGACGCCGCCCAACAACCCACATCCCTATCCATGGATGAATTCGCTGTTCCAGGACGGCATCACCGTCGGCTGGCTCCTCGGTGAAAGCTTCATCGTCGATCATGGCCGGCGGTCGGTGATTCCGGAACGACTGCTCGACGCGCTCATGCATCGCGAGAACGACGTCATCAGCCCGCGTGAGTACTACGAGTACGTCCATTTCACCGACGCGACGATGACCGATCAGGAGATCCTCGAGATGCCGAAGGTCTGGGTCGTCGGCGGGGACGGCGGTATGGGCGATATCGGCTACCAGAACATGTCGAAGGTGATCCTGCAGAATCGGCCCAACATCAAGGCCGTCATGCTGGATACGCAGGTCTACTCCAATACCGGCGGCCAGAACTCGGATTCCACGCCGATGCTGGGTGGCAACGACATGAATGTCTTCGGTGCGGCGACCCAGGGCAAGAACGTGGAGAAGAAGACGGTGGCGGAGACGTTCCTCGCCGGTCACGGCTCCCCGTTCGTGGCGCAGGTGTCGATTGCCAACGCGCCGAAGTTGTACCGGGCGATCCTCGATGGCATCGAATACCGTGGCACCGCGTTCCTCCAGTGCTTCACGACTTGCCAGCCCGAGCACGGAGTGCCTGACGACATGGCCCTCACGCAGGCGCAGCGCGTGCGCGATTCACGAGGCGCGCCGGAATTCGTCTTCAACCCGAGGCTCGGGGAGACGTATCAGGAAGCGCTGGACCTGAAGGGCAATCCGACACTCGACATGGACTGGTACGAGGCCAAGTTCAAGGGCATGAACGCGCCGTATCGCTACACCGTGGCCCATTGGTGCGCAACCGAAGCGCGGTTCCGGAATCACCTCAAGAAGGTCAAGAAAGACGACACGGCAAAGCTGATCTCGCTCGAGAACATGCTGGTGCGCATCACGCAGCAGGACGTCGTCTATCGGCGCTACCTCGTGTCCAGCCACCGGTCCTACGTACCGGACTTTGGCGTGTACATCACGATCCAGGGTTCGAATGGCGATGTGGAGTACCGGTCGCTCTCGCGCCAGCTCGTGCTCTTCTGCGTGGAGCGCAGGAAAGCGTGGCGGATGCTCCAGAGCAAGGCCGGGATCGAGAACCGGGAGTACAAAGCGCAGCGGGCATTGCTCGCCGACGTCGACGCGGGGAAGATCTCGACGGATGATTTCTTCGCGCACGCGGATCGGCTGTTGAAGGAACGGCTGCCCGCGCCCGCGGCTCATAAGCCGTCTGAGCCAAAGACCCCTCCCGCTGCGTCAGCAGCCGCGCCTACAGCGGCCGCTGCCACAGCCTCGCCGCTGGCAACGGTGTGACGAACTGACGCCCGCCTGTTTCGTCGAACTCGCAGCCGTCGTATAAGGGAGATGGACGGCTCGAGCTGATGAAACGGGCGTTGGCGTGCACGGCGTGGCTCATCTGGGCGCATCCCGCGTTCGCGGGCGACCGTGCCATGTCTCCGCACGACGCGACCGTCCTCGTTCGACTGGTCGGCTCCGTCCGCGCCGAAATCGACTCCTTCGGACAGAAGAACGTCATCACTCGCGACCACATCGAGATCGGGAGTGGCACCGGCTTCGTCATCTCCCCGGATGGGCATGTGCTCACTAACGAGCACGTGGTCAACAGCAGCGACATCACGCTCAGCGACGGCCTGCGCAAGGCCGTGCTCCATGTCAATGTCACGAAGATCGAGGTCTGCTATCCGCCCGGGAGCGCCGCGGCTCGGAGCGGGACGGTCGCCTGCGCGGCAGCGGCGATATCGGCCACCGATCCCGAGCTCGATCTCGCGCTCCTCTTTGTCAGCGGGCTCAATCAACCGTATCTCGCGCTCGGCGACTCCGACGTCGTGACATCCGGCCAGCCTGTGCAGGCGCTCGGCTTTCCATACGGCCGCATGCTCAATATCGAACGCGATGCGCTGGACTCTCTCGTCCCGGAAATCACCACCACCGTGGGCACCGTTTCGGCCGTGCGCGGGAGCACGACGGGTGAGCGGCGAGTCCTGCAGCTTGACGCCAACGTCAATCCCGGCAACAGCGGCGGCCCGGTGATCAACAAGGATGGTTTCGTCGTCGGCGTTGTGCAGGCCAAGCTCCGAGACGCCAACAGCATCGCCTTCGCGATCCCGATCAATCAGGCGAAGTCTTTCATCGAGTCTCGAGGACTCGATCAGGTAATGCCGACGCGCCGGCTCCGCCCTGGCGGCAGCGAGCGGTTCGACGCCAAGGGCATCGCGCTGCGTCTGCCCGAGGGGATGTCCGATGCATCGCCGTTCAGGTCACGCGTCGCGACGAATCCGAGTTTTAGCGACATTGCCATGCGCATCGACCGCGTGATATCACCCTGGACCCTCGATCGTCTCGAGGGGGAACTGGTTCAGACCCAGACGTTCGAGCCGCTTTCAAGCGCGACGCACGAGAGCCGGACGACGCGTGTGAATGGAATGTCGGTGCTCCTCGGTCGCGCGACGGGAACAGCGCAGAACGGCGACGAGGTCGGATTGGCCTACGCGCTGCTCGATCTCGGCCGCGAAAAAATCGTCGCAAGGTTCCTCGGGTCGGCCGAGCAGATCGCCTTCAACGAAAGCGTGCTGCGCGACTCGCTGGCAAGCATCGACGCGGAACGCTTGTCGACCGCCGAACCGGACGCCGTCGAAAAACTCGAGTGGCACGCCGTGTCGGCGGAGCGCCGTGTGCCGGTGCCGGTCGGTTGGATAGTGGAATCAGGCGCTCCATCGACGTGTCCGGGACTATCGAATCCAGGCAGCGCTGGGACGGCGGCGCCGCCCCGCGACCTTACGATGTCGCTGCGCGTGGCGATCTGGCCTGGCACTATCGCGCCGGAAGACGCTGCGGCGAAGTGCTCACCGCAGCGCGGATCGCTCGGCCAGACGTCGTACACAACACGCGCAGATTGGCTCGGCCTCTCGTATGCGATCGAGGGTGTCTTCGTTCGAGCCGGCGGGCAGGTCCTGCAACTGGAAGTGATGGGCCCCAATCAGCGTAGCGCGTACATGCGGGCGCTACTGGCGTCGTGGAGCAAGCGGGCACAATAGCCCCGATTCGCGGACCGCGCGCGCCTCACTGATCAGAAAACGTAATGCGTCGCACGGGTGGTGGTCTGGCCCCTACCGCATCGGGACGGCCGCTTTCCGGCAGCGGCACCGTGCCGGCGAAGACCTCGCCGGCATGCGACTGAGTTCGTCCGACAGCGACATAGCGGTTGCCATCGATCGACCAGGAGGGACTCGTCGTCAGAGTCGCGATGCCCGGCGGCATGATCGTGATGCGCTCGCCACTCGCGACCGTCAGGCACTCGATCCATGAGTCGGCGTTCGATGCGAACGTCAGCGACAGACGTCCGCCGCCAATCCACGCCACATCATTCGGGCGTCCAGCCGCGACGATGGAGACCTCGCGCATGGCGAGGCCTGGTTGATCCACGATGACGACGGGGCGCGCACTCGTATCGCCAGCGTCGAGCAAAGCAATACCGTCGCGCGACCAGCTCACACGTGGACGCACGGCAAAAAAGATGACCCGTGGCGCCGCGGTTTTGTCCACCGCGACGACCTCCACTCGCAGTCTGCCGGCGTCGCGTGTCACGCGCGCAATCGCGCTGTCGTCCGGCGCCCATGCGAAGGCAGCGGTATCGCCAGTCGTCAGCCGCCGCTGATCGCTGCCGTTCGCGTTCATCACCCAGAGCGCCACGCCGGTCGATCCGCCCGAGACGAATGCGATGCGGCGCCCACTCGGCGACCACTCGAACGCGCGAACGTCGAACGATCCTGGCGTCACGGCGCGGGCCGTGCGCGCGTCAGCGGGCATCGTGAAAATGCGTCCGGGCGCATTCGTTCGCAATGGCGCGGAAAGAAAGGCGATCTGTCCGCCGTCAGGCGACCAGCGCGGATGCGAGTCGTGCGACGCGTTGGCCGTAATGCGCTGCGCGTCGCCGCCCGCGAACGGCACGCGCCAGAGTCCAGTCGGTGCCATCGTCGTCGAATCGCGGGCCGCCTCGCTCCGGCTGAACACGACCGAGCTGCCATCAGGCGAGAGCTGCGCGTCTCGTACTTCCGGCCGATTGTTGAGATCGTTTTGACGGGCCAATCCGCCGGCGTTCACCACAAGAGCGAGCGCGACGAACAGGCCGAGGCGGGTCGTTACGGGCGGCGCCACTCCTCAGGAACTACTCGCGGCATGAGCGGATTGTTGCAGTCGACGGTCGGCCGGACGAGCGACGCGCCGTCGCTGTCGGTAATGCCAAAGAAAGTGATGGTCGCCCAGTCGTTGTGATCGGTCAGCGTGCTCAACGTCGCCGAGCATCCGGCATTATCCACAGCCGTCGAGGCCGTGGGGAACGAGCTGCTCCGGTTCAGATCGTACGAGACGCTGCTCTCGAGCAGGCCGTTGAAGTTCCAGTCGATCGGCGTGCCACCGCATACGCCGGCATTCTCGTTCAGATTGAGCTCATCGAGCGGGATGCGCGTGCCGCGTGAGTAGTCGAGCGTATTCGCCTCTCCGAAGCTGCCCTGGGCGTTGCAGCTCAGATCGACGCCGGGGAATTGGAACCTGTAGTTCATCACCGAGTTGTAGTTCGGCTTCCAGTTGCACGATTGGTTGCCGCCATGCTGCAGGCCAAGGTTGTGGCCGAGCTCGTGCATCACCGTGTTGGCGACGTTCTCGGTCGATCCGAAACAACCCAGCGACACAATCAAGTCATCGCCCGCGATCTCGGCCACACCGGAGCTGCCGAGATTTGACGTGTACCAATGCGCCATGGCGACGTAGTGGAAGTAGCCGTTGCGATTCGGGGCGAAATTCGCCGACTTGATGGCATAGAAGTCGCCGGACAGGCTGCCGGAGATGATCCCACTGTGCGCGACGACGTTCCCGCCGGTGAACGCGCCACCCTGTCCGTAGTCCTGGATCAGCGTGATGCCAGTCGTCCCATCAGGATTGGAAACCGGTGACGCGGCAAACGCTGCCGCCAGTCGATTCAATGCCGCGACGGTCGGACGATGCGAGTGGACGGCGCACTGCGTCGGATCTTCGTTGTCGTCGACCCAGTCGTATTCGAGCAGGATGTTCTTCTTGTTCGGATTCGAGCCGAGTGCAGGAAGATTCAAGCCGCCCGTCGTCCCCAGTACCTCGTCGCCGTCCCGCAGACCGTCGCCGTCGGTATCGGCGAGCAGCGGGCTCGTGCCGGTGTTGGTGGGGCTCACATAGATTCCAGTTCCCGTCTCGAACGAGTCGCAGAGGCGATCGGCATCCGCGTCGACGCACGCGGCGGATGCTGTGCTGAACGTCCACACCGGCCCGGCGGTCGCACCGCCGGCGTTCCTCGCAATCACCTGCCAGAGATAGGTGGCGTCGGTGCTCATCGGTACGTTGACCGACGGCGATCCTGCCGGCACATAGCCGGTGATCACCAGCGGCAAAGGCAGCGACGTGCCGAAGGCGACGTCGTAGACCAGCGCGCCGGCAGGCGCAGTCCACTGCAGTGCCGCAGTCGGCGACACGTTGCTCGCGTTGTTGGCTGGACTCGGGTTGGCCGGTGCCGCCGGCGGCGCCGGCGGATCGCCGAGGTTATAGATCTCCAGGTTGTCAAATGTCGCCGACGGGTCGTATCCAGGATTCCAGTCGAGCCCGGCGCGAGGACCGCTCGAAGGGTCGAACGTCATGACGACCGGCACGCCGTCCCACAAGCCGGTGAGCTGTTGTCCTGAGGCGCGCACTTCCAGTCGATGTGTGCTCCCGGGCGTAACCGGGGGAAGCGGCGCAGACGAGGCCATCAACGCATAATTCCCCGCCACTCGGCGGTAGAAGTGCAGCGCGCCGGCATTGAACAACAGCAGCACATGGTTGTTCTGATCGGTAAATCTGAACGCCAGCGCGGCCAGCTGTAGCGAACTGCTTCCAGCGCGGTAGTCCACGGCCATCCGAAGGTTCGAAGTGCCGACGAGGAGCGTGGCCTGTGTGTGCTGACTTCCCGTCGTCACGCCAACCGATCCGCTATTCAACATCGGGAAGGGCGGAGACCCGGTGATGCTCCACGACGAGCCGGCGATGTTCAGATCCGGCGCGTGCGAAGTCAGCAGCGTCGCGTCCGGTCCCGAGAACGTATCGGAGACGATCAGCTGGTTCGGACCGCTGGTGATGAACGACCAGATCGGTCCTAGCGTCGTACCGTTCGCATTGCGCGCGGTCACGCGCCAGAAGTAGCGCAGGTTCGGTCCGAGGAGCGGCGTCGCGATCGGACTCGTCAGGCCGGTAAACGTCGGCGTCAAGCTGTTGCTGTTGGTGCTAAACGCCACGTCGTAGCTCGTCGCGCCGGCCGAGCTCCATTGCAAGGCGGTGCTCGGCGGAACCTCCATCGCACCATTTGCGGGCACTGGTAACGACGGGATCGATGGCGGAGCCGGCGCCGCGGTGGTGAATGACCAGACGCTTCCGGTGATCGACCCGCCGGCGTTTCTCGCCGTGATCTGCCAATAGTAGGTCGTGCCCGCAGCAAGCGTCGGCGTATACGTCGGGCTCGTCAGGCCGGTTGCGACCGACGCAGGTGGATTTGCGGTACCGAACGCAACGTCGTAGCTCGCGGCGTCGATCGCGGTCCATTGCAGGGTCGAGGTCGTCGGCACTCCGGTCGCGCCGTTCGAAGGACTGACGACGAGCAGTGAACTTGGCGGCGGTGTTGCGACAGCCGTTGTGAATGTCCATACCGGACCTGTCGTGAAACCTCCGGCATTGTGCGCAGTGACCTGCCAGAAGTATGTCGTGCCCGGGTCGAGTGTTGGCGCAGCCGTGGGAGTTGGGAGTCCGGACACAAAGGGCGGCGGCGGATTCGCCGTTCCAAACGCGACGTCATAGCTCGTCGCCGCGCTCGGGCTCCACACCAGCATGGCGCTCGTCGGGATTGCGGTCGCCCCATCTGCGGGGAATGGAGTGGCCGGTTCGTCGGGCGGCGCGATCGATGTGCCACCGCTGTGGATCTCGAAGTTGTCGAATGCCGCTGCCGCGTCAAAGCCCGGATTCCAGTCGAGTCCGTGGCGTGTGGCGGACATCAGGAACGTTTCCGTCACGCGCACGACCTGGACACCGTTCCACAAACCGCTCAGCGAATCCCCCGCCGCGCGCACTTCGATTCGCTGCGTGGTACCGCCGCCGATCGGGGCCAGCGTGCCGGACGAAGCGAGCAACACGTAGTTGCCGCCCTGGCGACGATAGAAGTGCAGGCCGGAGTCGTAGTAGAGGAGCAGCAAGTGATTGTTGACGTCGGCGAATCGGAACACGAGACCGGCAAGCCGCTGCGCGCTGGCGCCAACCGTGTAGTCGACGCTCATCCGGAAATCGGGAATACCGATATTGAGCGTGGCCTGAACGTGGCTGCTCCCGGGTGTGATGCCCACCACACCACCGATCAGTGAGGGCATTGCTGATCCGCCGGTCACGACCCACGGCGCACCAGGCACATTGACATCCGGGTTGTGCGACGTCAGCAATCCGCTTCCAGTGAACGTATCGCTGACGAGCACGTCGGCGTCGGGCGAACCTGTCGTGAAACTCCACACTGGTCCAGCAGTGGAGCCGGCCGCGTTCTTGGTGACGACTTGCCAGAAGTACGTGGTGTTGCTCCCGAGCGGCGAGGGCGTGTAGCTTGCGCTCGTCACATCGGACGCGGCCAACGGTGGCGGATTCGCGGTTCCGAACGAGACGTCGTCGCTCGTCGAGCCGCTGGCCGTCCACGTCAACACCGGAGTGGTCACGACGGACATTGCCCCATCCGCTGGACTCGGGTTCGTCGCTTCGCTGGGTGGAACGAGCGGCGTACCGTTGTTGCGAATCTCGAAATTGTCGAAGGTGGCTTCGGTGTCGAACCCGGCGTTCCAATCCAGCCCGTGGCGCGTTTCCGTCTGCAGGAATGACTCCGTGATTGCAGTCTGTACGGTGCCATCCCAGTGCATGGTCAGCGTGCTTCCGGAGGTGCTGACCTCCAACCGGTGTGTGCTTCCGCTGAGTACCGGACCCACGCTGGCCGAACGGAGTAGTGCGTACGCGCCGTTCTCTCGTCGATAGAAGTGAAGGGCGTTCTCGTAGAACAACAGCAGCAGGTGGTTGTTCGCGTCCCTGAAGCGGAACACCAGGCCCGCCAGCCGCTGCGAACCCGTACCGGCTCGGTAGTCGACACCGATCCTGATGTCGGCCACGCTGCTATTGAGGGTCCCCTGCACATGACCGGCCCCTGGCGTGATGCCGACGGTCCCGCCCGCCAGTGTCGGTATACCCGATCCACCGGTCACCATCCACGGCAGGCCGCCGCCGCCCACGTCGGGAGTGTGCGCGGAAAGTGCACCGCCGCCCGTGAACGAATCCATCACCAGCACGTCTGTCGGGATTGACGCGGTCGTAAAGGACCAGACCGGACCCGCAGTCGATCCACTCGCGTTGCGTGCAATGACCTGCCAGAAGTACGTGGTGCTTCCGAGAAGCCCGGGCACGTACGAGGTTCCCGTGAGTCCGGTAGCGACGACGGGCGGCGGATTCGCCGTTCCGAGTGCGACGTCGTACGTCGTCGCGCCGGTGGAGCTCCACGAAAGTGTTGCGTTTGTGGCAACGTCGATCGCCTCGTCTGCCGGACTGGGCGAGGCCGGCGCAGGGGGCGGGCCAACCGGCGTTCCGGCATTGCGGATCTCGAGGTTGTCGAAGGCGGCGGCCGGATCGTATCCGGCATTCCAATCGAGCCCGTGCCGCGTCGCCGTCTGCTGGAAGCCGTCGACGGTCTGCACCACTTGCACGCCGTTCCACCAGCCGGAGAGCGTGGCTCCCACCGCCCGCACTTCCATTCGCTGAATGCTGCCGGCAGCAACTGACGGCAGCGTCGCGGATGAGGCGAGCAGCGTATAGGCACCCGCCTGGCGACGATAAAAGTGCAAGGCGTTCGCGTTGTACAGCAGCAGCAGATGGTTGTTGACGTCCGTCAGCCGGAACGCGAGCGCGGCAAGTCGATTCGGATTTCCGCCGACCCGATAGTCCACACGCATCCGGATATCCGACGCAGCGGTCTGCAGGGTGGCTTGAACGTGACCACTGCCGCTGGTGATACCCACGACGCCATCGGCCAACGACGGAGCGGGCGGTGCGCCAGTGATCGTCCAGGGCGCGGAGCTCGCATTGAAGTCGGGTGTATGCGTCGTCAGCGCTCCGGTCCCGGTGAATGAATCCACGACGAGCAAATCGGCTGGCGCGGCTCCAGTCGTGAAGCTCCAGACCGGCCCGGTTGTCGTGCCGCTCGAGTTCCGCGCCGTCACCTGCCAGTAGTAGGTCGTGGCGCCGGCGAGCGCCGCGCCGAAACTTGCGGTGGTGAGGTCCGTCACGGCCGGCGGCGGCGGATTCACCGTTCCGAAGGCTACGTCGTAGCTTGTCGCCGCTGTCGCCACCCAGGTCAGCGGCGCACCGATGGATACAGCGCCCGCACCGTTCGATGGGTTTGGACTTGCGGGTACTCCAGGCGGTGGTGAAGGCGGAATTGTCGCAGCGCTTCTGATCTCGAAGTTGTCGAACGCCGCTGCCGGATCGTACGAGGGGGTCCAATCCAACCCGTGACGTGTCGCAGTTTGCTGGAACGCGTCAGACGCCTGCACGACTTGTACGCCGTTCCAGAATCCCGTCAAGAGTGCGCCTGTCGTCCGCACTTCGATCCGTTGCGTGCTGCCGCCAGCGGGTGGCGAGAACGGAGCGGACGAGGCGAGCAGCGTGTATGCGCCGCTCTGCTTTCGGAAGAAGTGCAGCGCGTTGTTGTAGAACAACAGCACCAGGTGGTTGTTGACGTCGGTCAATCGGAACGCCAGCCCGGCGAGGCGCTGCGGATTTGCGCCGACCCTATAATCCGCGGCCATTCGTATGTCGCTGGCGCCGACCTGCAGCGAGGCCTGAACGTGACCTGCTCCAGACGTCAGTCCGACGACACCGCCCGAGAGTGTCGGCGTCGCTGGCCCTCCGGTCACCACCCACGGCGTGCCGGCCACGTTGACGTCGGGCGTGTGCGACGTCAGTGCATCGGTTCCAGTGAACGTATCGGAGACGAGCATATTGCTCGCCGCTACGCCGGCCGTCGTGAACGACCACACGGGTCCGACATCCACGGCACCACCGATCTCGTGCACCGTGATGCGCCAGTAGTAGGTCGTGTTCGTCGCCAGCACCGGCTGATAACTCACACTCTGCTGGCCCGTCACGACCTGCGGCGGCGGATTCACCGTCCCGAACGCGACGTCGTAGCTCTGCACGGGTCCGGTGGCGCTCCACGCCAGCACAGCATCGGTAGGCACGCCGGTGGCGCCGTCCGCCGGGCTCGGGCTGACTGGCGCCCCGGCCGTGGCCGCTTCTGGACACGTGAAGATCTCAACGTCGTCAATCCACCAGCCGCTGCCGAAGCCAATCGAGTCGAGCCCCAGCCGCCAGCGGAACCTGACGCGTTGCCCGGCGAGCGACGACAAATCAAGGCGACTGGTCACGTAGCCGTGACTGCTGCCGACAAATGCGGATCGTCCAGCGAGCGGGTTCGCGCCGCCGCCAACGATTGCACCTGAATATCCGCCGTGATCGAACAGCGAGCCGGCATCAACCCACGACGCGCCTTCATCGACGCTGTACTCGACGACGCCGCCGTCATAATTCGGCTGGTCGAAGCCGTAGGCGTGAGCGAAGTGGAGGAATGCGTTCGCCGGCACCGTGACGCTGGCGGTCATCGCAATCGATGAGTCGCCCACACCGGCCGGCGAGTCATCCGCATACAGCATGTGTTGACCGGAGCGCGCGAACTCGCCGTACGGCGAGTCGTACGACCAGCGGTTCGCGCCGGCGCCGCTCATCGTCGAGAAACCCGCCGCGCCGTTTTCGAAATCGTCGAAAAGGATCCTCAGCGGCTCGCCAGCAGTGCAGAGGCGGGCGTCCAGCGTGACGTTCGGCATCGGCTGGCGATCCATTTCCACCGCCAGCGTCGCGTTTCTCACCTCGGCGCAATCGGCCGAGACGATGCCGGATGTGCCGACCAGGTTGCTGCAGGCCTGGAACAGCGCGTGGAAGAGGTCTTCGTAATCGGCGCTGGACGTCAGCAGGTTGTTCTGCGCTTCGTAATAGATCCGTGCGGTCTTATCGATGCCGAGCGGAGCGACGGTCTGGCCGTTGAACGTTCCGCCGTCGACCATCAGCGATGCGGCCTTGTTGCTGACGCCGCTGTTGGCGTGGATGCCGCCGTTGTCGTCGTCGCCGATCTGATACAGCGGGCTGGTCATGCGATCCGGATGGCCGAACGCCGTGGGATCGCTCATGTCGCGCACGGCGCCAAGACCAGCGATGTCTTCGCCGATCAGCCATCGCACGTCCGGGCCATCGTTGCCGCGGGCGTTGGTTTGATCGATGAGCTCGCCCCAGAGATCCGACAGCGATTCGGCGATCGCTCCGGACTGGTGAAGGTTGAAGAGCGAGACGGTGTTCTGCGTGATGCCATGCGCCAGCTCGTGGCCGACTACGTCGTCGGCCAGCGGAAAGCCGAACGCGTCACCGAAGACCACCTGCGAACCATTCCAGAACGCGTTGGCGTAGTCAGAGCCGTAGTGCACGGTGGATCGGATCGTCGAACCGGTGCCCGTGATGCCATCGCGGCCGAAACGATCTGCGAAGAAGCTGTAGGTATCACCTGCAAACGTGTGCGCGGCTTCCGCATGAGCGTCGCCTCCGGCACACGCTGGATTCGCCTCATCGCACACCAGGGCGCCAGGCAGCGAGAACGCGTTGGTGGCCGAGAAGGTCTGGCGCTGAAGCGCGGTCTCGACTTGATTGAAATGCAGCGCGACGTTGCCACGCACGGCGTCGATGAGGACCAGTTCGCGGATCGGCTGAAGACCTCTCGCCACGACATCGATACGCCACACGAGCTGCGCGGGCCCCTGACCCGGGCCGAGCAGCGTCTCGCTGTAAATCCACAGGCGCGGTGCGCTGGCCGCGAGATCCTGCGATGGCACGTCGTGGCCGCGCGCGATCTCGTCGATCGCCGTGCGCATGGCCTGGGCAGCAGTGACGCTCGGTGCAGTGACCACCCTCGTGTGCGGGAGGATATGGCCGCTCGTAGCCACGATGTTCCGATCGCGATCGAGATGAACGACCAGCTCGCCGCCGAGTACCGGGATGCCTCGATAGTTCTGCTGGAACCGGATCACCGAGCGGCCGTTGCGTGTAGTTGCGCGCGTGAGCTCGAGTTCTGCCGGATCGCCGCTCAAGCCAAACAGCGAGCCGCACACGTCGAGATAACCGCGAGCCGCCGTCTCCATCGGCGTGCGAGCGTCGTGGCGGAGCGGATGCGACAGGGCGCCGCGCCCTCCCGTGCCCACGAAACGCATGGCGCCTGTCGCCCGATTGCGGGCCGTCTCCGCCGCGCCTGACCCGAGACACGCCGCGAACTGAACGGGCGTGGCTACGACATCGCGCGAACCGGACGACTGCTGGGCCGCGAGCGGCAGCCAAGCCACGGCAATGCCGATCAGCGTGGCAAAGACCACGCCGGCCATCAGCCTAGACAACGATACCGGCAGTGCGAAACGCGGCATGAATTCAGTCCGACGAGTCGATCACGTGTTCGGTTACGGTTCGGCGAGCAGCCGCTGCTGTATGCGCGTCAATGCCCGCACGAGCGGCGCGGCCTTCGAATCCGACAACGTGATGTCGGTGGCGCGGATTCTGACCAATCGGCCCGAGACCCGCAGGTCGATGGCGTAGGTCAGGCAATCACGACACACATCACCACCACTCTTGTCGAACGCCGCCGCCGCCGTGGCGAACCGTTCGATCTCGGACACGTCATCGCGCGCGATCTGCCGGCGCACGTGCAGGGTGCGTTGGCGATCGATCGCCGTCGCGGCACCACTGCTCTCAAGCTGCAGCGTCCGGTTGAGGCCCGCGATTCCACCTGACACCGTAAAGGTCAGGCTCCACTCTCCGTCGACTGACTGACTGATTCTCGACGCCGCAATCGACGTGCACGTCATCCCGAGGCAGATCACCAGGTATCCACAGACGGCAACGCCGGGCCGGGGTGAATCTACAGCCTGTGTTGCATGGGAACGTGCGCGCACTGTCGTACTGGAATGTTGAATTCTAGCTCAAGGAGCAGGCTTCGACGCGAGGTTTCGTCCCAACCTGGCCCACTTGGACCAGGAATTCCCAGATCCTCGGTGCAGTCGGACGTGAAGTAGACTTGTCGCCGCTCGGAGGCGGCCGATGTCAATAACGAAATCCGTCGATCGTCGTGATTTCCTGAAAAGCGCCGCGGTCACCGGTGCGGCAGCGCTCGGAGCCGGTCACGCGACCGCCGCGCAGGAACCGGCTCAGAGCGGCGCACCGCCGCAGCCTGCGGCGCCGATTGCACCACGCGAGGTTGATCCCACCGGCAGCGTCGAAGTGCTGACGACCGACCGTCCCGGCGGCGACTTCATGGTCGACGTCATCAAAACGCTGAACTTCGAGTTCATCGCCTCAAATCCGGGATCGAGCTTCCGTGGCATTCACGAGTCGATCATCAACTACGGCGGGAACACATCTCCCGAGTTCATCACGTGCTGCCACGAGGAATCGGCAGTTGCCATGGCCCACGGCTATTTCAAGGCCGAGGGCCGGCCGATGGCCGTGCTGTGCCACGGCACCGTCGGCATGCAACACGCGGCCATGGCGATCTACAACGCCTATTGCGATCGCGTACCGGTCTATATCCTTGCCGGCAACTCACTGGATGCGACGCTGCGCC